>Ga0316576_10001784_pt1 | contig 11902 bp, 11 predicted proteins | sample S0NA_FD_203075 | JGI IMG/M metagenome (GOLD analysis project Ga0316576, IMG submission 203075) | Rhizosphere microbial communities from salt marsh grasses in Alabama, United States - S0-2_050615r3r5 | ecosystem: Host-associated > Plants > Roots > Rhizosphere | place: USA: Alabama | collected... | reverse complement strand
GCCGGTGAGGCCCTCGATGCCGGCACCCCGCTGGAGATCCTGCCGGCCGAGCTGGACGCCGAGGTCGGTGACACGATCCGCATCGAGAACGAGGACGATCGCGGGCACACGGTCGGACCGTTCTTCGTCGGTGCCCACGAGACGCTGACGCAACGGTTCTCGTCGCCTGGCGAGTTCGTCGGAGTGTGCACCGTGCACCCGAGTGGGCAGATCATCCTCCGTGTGAACGCGTGAGCCCCGCCGTGACCTGTGCGAGCGCCATCCGACGGGTGATCATCGGCGTCCTGCTCGGCGCCGCGGCCGCCGTCACCCTCGCGACCCCGGCACTCGCCGACCCGCCGGGCCCGACCGACTACCGGTCGTCGGTGCGCTCGATCGAGCCGGCGACGCCGACGATCGAGGTCGGCGTCATCGGTGGCGATTCGTTCGTGGAGTTGCGGGTCCAACCGGGCACCGAGGCGATCGTGGTCGGCTACGAGGGGGAGGACTACCTGTGGTTCCGGCCGGACGGTGTCGTGCTCGAGAACCGGAACTCGCCGGCGACGTACCTCAATGCCAACCGGTACGGCAGCGACGGTGTGCCCGCGACCGCTCGCGCCGACGCCGAGCCCGACTGGACGCAGGTCGCCAGCGGCGGGTACTGGGCGTGGCACGACCATCGCGCCCACTGGATGCAGACTGCGCGACCGTTCGGCCTCGGGCCCGGGGATCAGATCCTCGAGGCGGTGATCCCGATCGTCGTCGACGGCGACACGGTCGAGGTGACGGTGGTCAGCACCTGGCAGCCCGAACCGTCATCGCTGCCGATGTGGCTCGGTGTCCTCGCCGGGGTCGCGATAGCCGTCGGGGCGTTCCTGCTACGAACCGGCCCGATCCCGCCCGTGGCAGCCACGGTGCCGCCCGCACTGCTCGCGCTGTACCTCGGGTACGCGCAGTACGCGTCCCTGCCGTCGGAGACCGGGCCGCGGCCCGTCTGGATCGTGTTGCCCGTGATCGCCGTGCTGTCGGCAGCAGTGGGTCTCGGGCTGGCGGGGCGCGGTCGACGGTTCGCCTCCGATGCGGCGATGCTGCTCGTCGGGGTCGAACTGGCGATCTGGGGCTTCGTCAAGCGTGACGGACTGACGGCAGCGATCGTGCCGACCGATGCGCCGTTCTGGCTCGACCGGTTCGCGACCACCTGGGCGATGGTCGCGGGGGTCGGCGTGGCGCTGCTGGCGCTCTGGTGGCTGTTCGCGGGCGGTGGGCGCGCCGAGCCCGTCAGCGATTCCAGGGAGCCGTCGGGCTCACCGCACCCGGTCCACCCGTGAGCACGTCGCAGCCGTCCTCGGTGACGAGGATCGTGTGCTCGAACTGGGCCGTGCGCTTTCCGTCGGCGGTCACGGCGGTCCACTCGTCGTCCCAGATCCGGTAGTTCACCGTGCCGAGCGTGATCATCGGTTCGATCGTGAACGTCATGCCGGGACGCATGATGGTGGAGGCTCGCGAGTCGTAGTAGTGCAGCACCTGGATGTCGGTGTGGAACTGCTCACCGATGCCGTGGCCGACGAAGGCCCGGACGACGCCGTAGCGGTACTTCTTGGCGTGCTCCTCGATCGCGCGTCCGATGTCGCTGAGCGGGCGTCCGGGCTTGACCGCTTCGATGCCGTACCAGGTGCACTCCTCGGTCACCCGGACGAGTTGCCGGCTCTCGGGGTCGACGTCGCCCACCAGGAAGGTGGCGTTGGTGTCACCGTGCACACCGCCGATCCAGCCGGTGACGTCGATGTTGCAGATGTCGCCGTCCTGCAGCGCGCGCGAGTCGGGGATGCCGTGACAGATCACCTCGTTGACCGAGGTGCAGCACGCCTTCGGGTACCCGTGGTAGTTGATCGTGGACGGATAGGCGCCGCGCTCGACGAACAGATCGTGCACGTAGACGTCGATCTCCTCGGTCGTCACGCCGGGCGCGACCATCTCGCCGGCGAGTCGGAGGACCTCGGCGGCGACCTTGCCGGCGTGGCGCATCGCCCGGATCGTGTCGGAGCTCTTGATTCGCGGCTCGTCCCACGGCACCACCTCGCCGGTCTCGGCGTAGGGCGGCCGGGCGATCGTGTCGGGAACCGTGCGCATCGGCGTGACGATGCCGGGCAGCACCCGTCCCTCGGACTTCTTGTGGCAGCGCTTGTACTTCCGGCCGCTGCCACACCAGCACGGCTCGTTCGCCTTCGGCAGGATGGCGGGAGCGGTCGCCGTGACAGACATGTCTTCCAGGATAGGGGCCCGGCGGTGGGAGGCCGACCCGTGCTCGTTCGTGCGTCGTCCGCCGGCCGCGCCTAGCCTGTCCGACGTGTCCCAGGAAGAGGTGTTGGCTCCCAACGGTGTGTCGCCGTTGCTGACCCTTCCGTCGATGGACGAGGATCGCGAGCGCATCGAGGACGCGATGCTCGCTGCCGTGGTCACGCCCGACTCGTACCTGAACGAGATCGCGTCCCACCTGATCGTCGCCGGCGGCAAGCGTCTCCGGCCGGTGCTGTCGGTGGTCGGCGCCCAGGTCTTCGACGAGGCGGCGTCGCACGACGTGGTCCGGGGAGGCGTGGCGTGCGAACTGGTGCACCTCGGATCGCTCTACCACGACGACGTGATGGACGAAGCCGACACGCGTCGGGGGGTCGAGACGGTCAACGCGAAGTGGGGGAACCTGCAGGCCATCCTGGCGGGCGACTTCCTGCTGGCGCGGGCGTCGGAGATCGCCGCATCACTCGGTACCGAGGTGGCGGGATTGCTCGCCCGCACGATCGGCTGGTTGTGCGAGGGGCAGATCGAGGAGCTCCGGCACACGTACGACATGACCCGCACCGAGGCGAGCTATCTCGCCTCGATCCACGGCAAGACGGCCTCGCTGTACGGCACGGCGGCCCGGATCGGGGGCATCGTCGCGGACCACGATCGCACCGTGATCGACGCGCTCACCGACTATGGCAATGCGTACGGCACGGTGTTCCAGATCGTCGACGACATCCTCGACATCACCGCCACCCACGAGCAGCTCGGCAAGCCGGCTGGTCACGACATGGTCGAGGGCGTGTACACGCTGCCGGTGCTGCGCACGCTCGCGCTGGGCACGTCGGCGGCGTCCGAACTGGCCGACCTCCTCGGCGCGCCGCTGGATGCGGTCGCCCAGGACAAGGCGCTGGCGATCGTGCGCTCGAACGACGGTCTGGCATCGGCGGTCGACACCGCCCGCGAGTTCGTCGAGCGCGCCGAAGCGCATTGCGCCGCACTGCCCGACTCCGAGGCCACCGCGGCGTTGTACGCGGCGCCGCGAGCCCTGCTCGCCTCGGTCTCCGTGCCCGCCTGAGCGGGCCGGTGCCGGATCGACGTTCGTGATCAGCGTCGGTGATCGGGCAGGCTGTGGCGCATGCACGTCGTGATCGTGGGCGCCGGCGAGGTCGGCTGGTACCTGGCGCAACGGTTGGGGGCCGAGGGCAACGACGTGGTGGTGGTCGAACAGGACGAGGTCATCGCTGCAGCGATCGGTGCCGAACTCGACGTGCAGGTCGTCGTCGGCAGCGCCACGGTGCCGTCGACGTTGCGGTCGGCTGGGATCGAACAGGCGGATCTGCTCGCCGGCGTCACCCAGAACGACGAGGTGAACCTGTTGGCCTCGCTCCTGGCGAAGGAGTTCGGGGTCGAGCAGACGGTCGTGCGCATCCAGACCGAGGAGCTGCGCGGGTCGCTCGGCCGGAGCCTCCTGAAGACCATGCGGGCCGACGTGATCATCGACCCCGATGCCGACACGGCCGACGAGATCATGGAGCTCGCCCACGTGTCCGGCGCCGACGAGGTGTACCCGATGTCGAACGGGGAGCTGCTGGTGCTCGGCGCCGTGATCGGCGAGTCGTCGCCCTTCGTCGGTCACGACCTCGCCGAGATCGGACGGTCGTTCGAGCCGAACTGGCGGTTCCTCTTCGGCGCTCTCACCCGTGAGGGCGAGACGGTGATCCCACGCGGTGATCAGGTGCTGGAGGTCGGAGATCACGTGCGCGTCCTGACCACGCGTGCGGCCCGGCGTGAGATCATGGAGCTGCTCGGCGCCGCCACCCGTCGAGCCCGGCGCGTGATGGTGCTGGGCGGCGGGGCGGTCGGCAGCCGGGTGGCGGAGCGCCTGCAGACGGAAGGCGCCACCGTGGTGCTCGTCGACAACGATCCGGTACGCGCCAAGGCCCTCAGCGAACGCCTCCCCCGGGTCACCGTGGTGCAGGGGGACATCGCCGACACCGAACTGCTGCTCGAGGAATCCGTGGCCCGGATGGACCTGGTGATCGCCGCGACCGGGGACGACGCGTCGAACGTGCTCGCCTGCGCATACGCGGCCGCCGAGGGTGATGCGTTCACCGTGGCCGTGCTGCACCGGTTGGCGCTGCTCCCGCTCGTGCGGCAGTTCGGCATCGATGCCGCACTCAGTCCCCGCACCGCGTCGGCCAACGCCGTGCTCCGGCACATCCGTGGTGGCACCGCCTCCGTGGCCACATTCCTCGAGAGCGACGTCGAGGTCAACGAGTTCGAGATCCAGCCGGGCAGTGCCGCCGAGGGCTCGCTCGTCGCCGATCTGCACCTGCCGCACTCCGTGCTGCTCGGTGCGGTGACGCGCCCGGACGGGACGGCGGAGATCGTTCGCGGACGCACGCTGCTGAACGCCGGCGACAGCGTCGTCGTGTTCTCGCGGCCGGACGCGCTCGCCGTCACCCGCAGGGCGTTCTCGGCGTGACGCTGGCCACCCACAAGTCCGGCCGGGTGGCGTGGCTCGGCGTCCGCGGTGAGCGGCTCCTGCTCCCGGGGCGATACTCGTCGCTCGTCGCCAACATCGTCGGCCTGGCGCTCGCCGTGGTCGGTGTCGGCATCGCCGTCTCGGGCGTGGTCGACCTGATCGCCGGTGGGCCGGACGTCTGGCCGCTGATCGCCACCGGCACCCTCGTGTGGGCAGTCGGTTCGGTGATGTGGCGCATCACGATCGTCCCGAAGCAGATCCGCATCCTCGACGTGTTCAGCACGGTCACGCTGGCATGGCTCGCCATGGCGATCGCCGGGGCCGTTCCCTACCTCCTGACCGGCCACTTCGACCGCATCGACGACGCGCTCTTCGAATCCATCTCCGGCTTCACCACGACCGGGGCCACCGTCACCGCCGACATCGAGGCGACGTCGCAGGGGCTGCTCTTCTGGCGATCGACGACGCAGTGGCTGGGAGGCATGGGCGTGATCGTGCTCGTCGTCGCCGTGCTGCCGACCGTCGGCTCGGGCGGCATGAGCCTGCTCGCCGCCGAGGCGCCGGGACCGACCGGTGAACGGCTCACCCCTCGTGTGCGCGAGACCGCCCGCCGGCTGTGGGCGGTGTACGTGGGCTTCACGATCGTGCTCGCCCTGCTCTACGCGGTCGCCGGGATGAGCCTCTACGACGCGGTCTCGCACAGCTTCACGACGGTATCGACCGGTGGGTTCTCGCCGTACCAGGACTCGATCGGCGCCTTCGACTCGGCGGCGATCGAGTGGATCTGCATCGTCGCGATGCTCTTCGCCGGCGGCAGCTTCACCCTCTACTACCGAGCGCTCAAGCGCGACCCGAAGCCGTTGCTGCGGTCGTCGGAGTTCCGGGTGTACCTGCTCGTGGTCGCCGGCATCGCGCTGTGGGCCTTCATCGCGTCGGGCAACGACGGCGGGCAGGCGGCGGGGTTCCGCGACGCGATGTTCACCACCGTGTCGACCGTGACCACGACGGGATACGTCACCAACGAGTACGGCCTGTGGAGCCAGACCGCCCAGCTGCTCCTGCTGCTCGTGATGCCGATCGGAGCGATGGCCGGCTCGACCGCCGGCGGGGTCAAGATCGTGCGCGTGATGGCCCTCGCCAGCTTCGCTCACCGCGAGGCGCTGCGGCACCTGCACCCGCACCTCGTTCGCCCGGTGCGGGTGGGCAGCGGGATCCTCACCGACGACGTGGCCCGCAAGGTCGTCGGCTTCATGGCGCTCGCACTCGCCGTGTTCGGCGGTGGCGCCGTGCTCATCTCTGCGACGGGGCCCGACATGATCACGTCGTTCTCGTCGTCGGCGACCGCGTTCGGCAACGTCGGCCCGGGTCTGGGCGCGCTCGACCACGCCAACGACTTCCTCTCCATCCCACCGGCGGGCCGAGCCATCGCGATGGCGCAGATGCTGCTCGGCCGCCTCGAGATCTACCCGGTCATCCTGGCGCTGTCGGTGGTCACCCTGCGGATCCCGAAGGTCCTCCGCCCGCGCGGGTCCGCGTCGAGATGACGGCGATGTGACATCCCCGGCCGGTCACCAGCGAGGTGCGAACTTCGAGACCGCTGACGCGAGCGCATAGGCCCGTTCCGCGCCGCCGACGCGCCCGTCGCGCAGTTCGTTCGTGGCGATGCGGAGGGCCGCGCCGGCCACGCGATCGCTGCGCAGACCGAACCGCAGCGCCGGCCGCAGGATGGCCGGGCGGCCGAGGAAGCGTGCGGTGAGCCGGCCGACCTGGTGGTACTGGCCGAGTTCGTCCGCGAGCATCGTCGGGTAGCGCTGCAGGCTGGTCGAGTTGCCGACCGACAACGCCTCGCCCAGTACCTCGGCGGCCAAGCGTCCGCTCATCAGCGCAGCATCGACGCCGTCACCGTTGAACGGGCTGGCCGCGCCGGCCGCGTCGCCGATCACGAGGAAGGTCGGCCCCATCTTCGGTCCGACCGAGCCGGCGAGCGGCACCCGGAAGCGCGTCGGGGACTTGAGCTGCTCGGTGGGGTCCAGCTCCCACCGTTCGGCGATCCCGCCGGCGAACGAGTCCAGCAGCTTGAGTGCGTGCACGCTGCGGACGTGGCGGTAGGTCGAGAGCACGGTGACACCGGTGTTGACGGTGCCGTCACCGAGCGGGATCACCCACCCGTACCCGGCGATCGGTCGCCCGTTCGCGTCGGGGATGCCGAGCGCTGCCTCCATCCACGAATCGCCGGCACGGGGACTCGCGAAGTAGGTGCGGGTGGCGATGGCGTACGGCCAGTTGCGTTGTCGGGTGGTGCCGAGCGCCCGACCGAAGGTGCTGTTCGCCCCGTCTGCCACGACGACGAAACGCGAGCGGACGACGTCCGTGCGGGGCGCTGCCGCGCCGAGCTCCGGATCGATCGCCAGCGTTGCGCCGCGCACGAAGCCGCGCTCGACGATCGGTGCGGTGGCCTCGTGCCCCATGAGCACCGTCGCACCGGCGTCGATGGCGCGGCTGCGCAGGTGGTCGTCGAGGAGGTTGCGCCGGAGCGACGCCGCGTGATCGACCAGCTCGCCGTGGCGGGGCCATGGTGCGGTGAACTCGCGTCCGCCGTGCACGAGACGCACGCCGGCGAGACGGTGGCCGCCGAGGTCCAGCGGGTCCACGTCGAGCCGTGCCAGTTCCCCGAGCGCCCGTGGGGTGAGCACGTCGCCGCACGCCTTGTGCCGTCCCGTGGGGCGCTTCTCGACGACGGTGACGTGATGACCCGCGCGGGCGAGCCAGGTGGCCACCGACGCCCCGGCGGGACCGCCGCCGACGACGAGGACGTCGGTGTCCAGGGCGCCTTCTGTCAGCCCGCCGGCGAGCCGGGGATCGCTTCGGGTCCGACCGGCATGATCTCGGCGCCGCCCAGGTCGGGAACCTCGGGTGAGGTGTAGTCGTAGGTACCGGCTTCGAGCTCGGCGAACACCGGTGACTCGGGCGAGCACCAGGTCTCGTACTCGTCGGCGTACTCCTCGCTCGTCGGATCGGCGCCAGCGAGGTCGTAGCGCTCGTGACAGACGACGGCGACGATCTCGTACTGGGTGAGCTGGCCGCCGAAGGCCGGCATCACGCCGCGGTTGCCGGTGACGTGGGCGCCGCCCTCGCGGTCGGGGTTGCCGTAGATCTCGACGCCGGCGGCGTTGTAGCCCTCGGTGCCGTAGGTGACGTAGCGGATCTGGTCCTCGATGTGCGGGAAGGTCTTCAGGACCTCGCCACCCGAGAACGGGTACCCGACACCGCCACCACCGGCGGCGCCGTGGCAGCTGGCGCAGTTGCTGTAGATCTCGGTGCCGATGCCGAGCGGACCTTCGACGACTTCCGGCGGCTCGGTGACCGCGCGCACGTACATGAACGCCCAGACCGGCATCAGGCTGAGGGTGGCCATCGCCCAGAACGGGATCTTGCGGCGGGTCTTGGCTGCCTGCACGTACACCGGGTCGGGCTTCGGTGGCGGGGGCGCGGCCGGGGTAGGAGCGGGTGTCCGAGCCGGGGGACCCGATGCCGCCGGCGTAGCGGCGGGTGCGGCGGGCGCGGTCGTGGCCGGTGCGTTCGAGGCGGCAGGGGCGTCACCGGCGGCGGCGGGCGCGTCGTCGTCGCCCTTGCCGATCGCGGCGCGCCGCTCGCGCGACCGCTTCAGGAGGTGTTCGGGGATCTCGGTCACCCGCTCGATGATAGATGGCCGTCGTCACGAACCGGGAATCTGTGTCGTGATCGCCGAGCGGGTGCATCGGCCGTGTGTCCGGTGCACTTACGCACAACCTGGCGCGCCCGCGAGACTTGCGTGCCAGACTTCGCACATCCGGCGCCGACGACTACAGTTCGTGGGCGAATGTCCCCACCCGGCCGGTCCGCCACGACCAGCCACCGGTGGGGGCGTGACCGACGTAGACAGCACGACAGGAACACAGCCACGCATGATCGCAATCGCTCCACTCGAGTGGCCGGGCATGAACCAGGCCTTCATCGTGTCGTTCATCGGTTGCGTGGTGCTGTCGCTGGCCGTCATCCCCTACGGCAAGCGCCGCCCGGTCGGCTCGTCGTTCTCGTGGGGCGAGGCGATGCTCGGCTCCACGTACATCTTCGGGGTGCTGTTCATCGCCTTCGGTATCGTGCCGCACCAGTGGATCGACCATGCCGACAAGGATCTGGGATGGTCGCGCGACAAGCTGCTCTTCGGCCCCGGCGGCATCCTCAAGCCGGAGTCGGCCGGCGGCTGGAACCCGATCACGCTGCAGTATCAGGCCGTCCGCGACATCATCGTCGTGGTGCTCCACCTGATCTTCATCGGTCTGTACGTCTACCTCGCGATCTGGTGGCAGAAGCGCGGCGAGGTCAAGCCGAAGGAACTCCCCACCTCCACCTACGGACGTCCGCTGGTGAAGAAGGCCTGATCATGGCGAGAACCGATGCCAACCCGCCGTTGATGCCGTACACCGACGAGTACACGTTGGTGGAGGTCGACGCGGACTACCTGACCAAGGCCGTCAAGCCCAAGCAGTTCATCCACATCGACCAGAGCGAGTGCATCGCCTGCGAAGGCTGCGTCGACATCTGCCCGTGGAAGTGCATCCACATGGTCTCGACCTCGGCGGTCGTCGAGGCCGACGGCACCGAGCAGCCCGGCACCGATCCGTCCGACGCCTTCATGTTCACGATCGACGACGACATCTGCACGCGGTGCGCCCTGTGCGTCGACCGCTGCCCGACCGGCGTCATCATCCTCGGCAAGGCGGGCACCGCGACCGCCGCCGGCAACTCCCACGTCCGCACCAACAACCATGGCTACGGCTATGGCATGAGGCTCTGAGAGAACCCGAAAGCACCCTGACATGGCGACAAACATCGACGACAAGCCCCGTCCCACGATCAAGGACCGTGTGAACTCCACGGTCGACTCGGTGCAGGGCAGTCAGGCGTGGAGCTCGATCTTCCGCCCCGGCTCGATCTTCCGCAAGGGCTACACCGACAGCCCCCGCAACCGCAGCTACGTCATCATGAACTCGGTGCTGTACCACCTGCACCCGGTCAAGGTGAAGCGCCACGCGGTCAAGGTGAGCTACACGCTGTGCCTCGGCGGGCTCAGCTTCTTCCTGTTCATCCTGCTGACCGTCACCGGCATCTTCCTCATGTTCTTCTACCGGCCCGAGGCGACGGCCGCCTGGGACGACATCCAGAACCTGCAGACCTCGGTGACGTTCGGGCTCCTCGTGCGCAACATGCACCGGTGGGGAGCGCACCTGATGGTGCTCACCGTGTTCCTCCACATGGCGCGCGTCTTCTACCACGGTGCCTACAAGCCGCCTCGCGAGTTCAACTGGGTGATCGGCGTGATCCTGCTCACCCTCACCCTGCTGCTGTCGTTCACCGGCTACCTGCTGCCGTGGGACCAGCTGGCCCTGTGGGCCGTGACCGTGGGCACCAACATGATGGGGTACACACCGGTGTTCGGATCCGAGGTTCGGTTCGTGCTCCTCGGCGGTGCCGAGATCGGGGCCGAGACGCTGCTGCGATGGTATGTGTTGCACGTGTTGTTCCTGCCGTTCGTGATCGTGATCTTCATGGCGATCCACTTCTGGCGTGTCCGCAAGGACGGCGGAATTTCCGGCCCGTTGTGATTTGCCCTGTTGACTGGAGCATGAGGTAGTCCCATGACCGAGATCCCAGAGCACCTCCTCAAGCGGGCGCAGGCAGCGCGCGAGAAGTCGGCGGCATCCGAACCGGCCGCCGCGGAGCCCGCTGCCGCCGAGCCTGCCGCGGCCCCGAGCGATTCGCGCATTCCCGAACACCTGCTGCAGCGCAGCAAGGCCGCCAAGGCCGCCAAGGCCGGCGGCGAGGCCGAGGCGCCGGCGGCCGGGGGTGCGGTGGCGGTCGCCGAGAAGGTCGGCGCCGTGGTCGCTGCGCCGGCCGCGGGCGGCGGCGTGCCCGTGGGCGCTGGTCCCGGAGGGCACACGCAGCGGCTGCTCACGGTGGTCAAGTCCGGCTCGATCCAGGACGTGAAGGCCACCCCCGTCGACAAGGTGCACACCTGGCCGCACCTCCTGGCCGTCGAGTTCGTGGCGGCCCTGGCGATGACCGCGTTCGTGTTCATCTTCTCGATCTTCGTGCACGCTCCGCTGCTGCAACTCGCCAACACCAACCAGACGCCCAACCCGTCGAAGGCGCCGTGGTACTTCCTCGGCCTGCAGGAACTGCTCACCGTCTTCCATCCCATGGTCGCGGGAGTGACGTTGCCAGGCGTCGGGCTCATCGCGCTGGTGCTCGCCCCCTATCTCGACCGCAACCCGTCCAACAAGCCCGAGGACCGCAAGTTCACGACCAGTCTCATGACGGTGTTCCTCATGTTCTGGGCGGTGCTGGTCCTGATCGGCTCGTTCTTCCGGGGCCCCGGCTTCAACTTCGTCCTGCCCTGGGTCGAAGGTCTGTTCTTCGAATTGTGAGACTGCGAAAGGAGACCCCCCAGCCATGAGTACGGCAGCAGTCATCGCCATCGCCATCGGCGTCGTCGTGGTGCTCGGCGCGATCTCGTTCTTCACGCTCGCCCGTCGCAGCGACGTGCGAGGTGCCGGCGCGCTCTCCGGCGAGACCGTCCGACGCGACAAGTCCACGCGGGCGAGCGCCGAGCCGGTGTCCACCCAGACCACGGCGGCCGACGTCGAGGCCGCCGCCGAGGCGTCGCGCAGCGGGAGCACGGCGGTCGCCGTTCGCAGCGAGGCCGAGGTCGTCGCGTGGACGCCCCCGGATCCAGAAGTGATCGGTGTCACCCGCCGCCAGTTCTTCAACCGTGCGACGGTGTCGCTGATGGGCGTCGGGCTCGCCGGCTTCGCGGCGGCGGCGTTCGTCGCGTTCCTGTGGCCGAGCGGCACCGGCGGATTCGGTGGAGCGGTCACCGTCGGCAAGATCGACAACATCAAGGACGGCATCAAGCAGGGCAACGGGTTCTTCTACGCCCCCGAGGCCCGCTCGTGGATCACCGAGTACCCGGCCGAGGCGCTGCCGCTAGCCGAGACGGTCTACCCCGAGTCGCTCCTCGTCACCATGCGCCAGGGCCTCACGATCCTCAGCCAGAAGTGCCCGCACCTCGGTTGCCGCGTGCCCGAGTGCCAGACCAGCCAGTGGTTCGAGTGC
>Ga0316576_10001783_pt1 | contig 11903 bp, 9 predicted proteins | sample S0NA_FD_203075 | JGI IMG/M metagenome (GOLD analysis project Ga0316576, IMG submission 203075) | Rhizosphere microbial communities from salt marsh grasses in Alabama, United States - S0-2_050615r3r5 | ecosystem: Host-associated > Plants > Roots > Rhizosphere | place: USA: Alabama | collected... | reverse complement strand
GTCCATGCCGGTGAAGGCGAGGAGACCGGCGGCGGCGCGCAGGGCACCGACGCGATCTGGAGCCACCGCTGGTATGCGTATTACAGCGCGAACGGCCCGGACGGCATCGGCCCGAACGGTTACGGTGGCGTGAAAATCGGCAACAGCAACTACTGGATCGGCGACTACACGGTCGAGCCCGAAAATGGCGGCGTCGGCGTGTTCAGCCACGAGTTCGGCCATGACCTCGGCCTGCCCGACCTCTACGACACCTCGGGCAACACCGGCGGCGCCGAGAACTCGGTGGCGTTCTGGTCACTGTACTCCAGCGGCTCATACGGCAACGACGGCAGGCCCGAAAACGGCATCGGCTCAAAGCCGATCCCGATGAGCGCCTACGAGAAGATCTTCCTCGGCTGGTCCGACTACACGATCGTCGGATACGGGCAACAGGCCTCGATCAAGCTGGGCCCGTCGAACTTCACGACCAAGCAGGCCCAGCAGCTCGTGGTGCTGCTGCCGGACAAGGCCGTTGACTTCCCCGTCGGCGATCCGTACTCCGGAGACTATTTCTACTTCTCCGGTTCGGGCAATAATCTCGATAACGGCATGACCCGCGACGTTACGCTGCCCGCTGACGCCCCGTCGCTGACCGCGAAAGTCAAGTACGACATCGAAATGGACTGGGACTATGCCTACCTGACCGTGAACGACGCGCCCGTCGATACGAACCTGTCGACCGGCACGAACCCGAACGGCCAGAACTTTGGCTTTGGCATCACCGGGTACTCCGATGGCTGGGTCGACCTGACGGCGGATCTCTCCGCCTACGCCGGGCAGACGGTTACGGTTGGCTTCCGCTACTGGACCGACGTGGCGGTGGCCAACCCGGGCATGTTCGTCGACGACATCGCGATCTCCGGGCAAGCGCTCGACGACGCCGAAACCGACGCCGGCTGGACCCACAACGGGTTCATTCGCACCGGCAGCGTCGTAACCCAGTCGTTCTTCAACGCGTATTTTGCCGAGTTCCGCACCTACAAGGGCTACGATGACGGCCTGCGTACCGGACCGTACAACTTCGGATTCCTTAATGACCCGGCACTGGGCAACTGGGTTGAGCACTTCCCGTACCAGGACGGTCTGCTGGTGTGGTACTACGACACCTCGTTCGAGGACAACAACGTCGGCGACAGCTGTGCCTCCGGTCGATGTGGTGGTCTCGTGCTTCCGGTCGACGCGCACCCGGACCTGTTGCTCCGCCCGGACAACGGCAACGTGTGGCGGCCACGCATACAGTCGTACGACTCGACGTTCGGGCTCGAGCCGACCGATGTCGTATGCCTGCACCTGAACAGCGTGGAAGGCTGCTACGGTGGCCTGGCAGCGAATCCGCTGTTCGACGACACGCAGTCCTACTGGGTCGCACCCGATGCCTCGATCGGCAACAACGGTTGGGCGAGCGTCCCGCTGCCTGCGACCGGCACGACGATTCGTGTCAAGAGCGTGTCCGCACAAGGCAACTTCATGCAGGTTCACGTCAACAAGTGACCTGATCCTGCTCTGAACGCATGGCGTTCACGTCCCCTGCCGGCAATGCCGGCAGGGGACTTTTTTTTCCACTTGAGTTCGTCCGCCGGAATATCCCTGGCGGTGAGAGAAACGGCGGGCTGATGCCCGTCAGGGCTGGTAGATCACGTAGACCTTGCGGGTCAGTTCGACAACCTCCCATTCGCCCTCAAAGCCCGCCGGAATCACAACGCGATCGCCGGCGCGCAGTTGACGCTCGGCTCCATTGGCATCGCGCAGGACCGAGTGACCGGAGAGGATTTCGAAAAATTCATTCTCCGTGTATCCGACGCGCCAGCAGCCGCGCTCGCCTTCCCAGATGCCGGCGAAGAATTTCCCGTCCGCACTGGTAAAGTGATTCCAGGTGCGCTGCAGCGGCCGACCGCTGACGCATTTCTCTGCCGGGGTGACCGACTCTTCGAAAACCGGCTCGGTCCCGGCGAAGGACACGAGTATGTCGACGGTCTTGCTGTTCAAATTTGCTCCCCCAGGCTCTGTCATCATTGCCGCTTCGACAAAGTCGAAGCATGAGCCCTGCTCCCGGCTCTTTCAACACGGGCCGAGGGCCATCGCGATCGTGGTCAGCGGTAGCGTTAGCATCAGATGATCGCAGCGAGGCGGTTGCACCCGATTCACCGGCTCGCTACGTTACTCGCATGGCCGCCGATGCCAGCCTCGCCGCCCTCGATGAATTCCTCGACCGCCATCCGAGGCTCGTCGTTCTGACCGGCGCCGGCATCAGCGCAGACTCCGGCATTCCCACGTATCGCGACCACGACGGCGCCTGGCGGCGCAGCGCGCCGATAAAGCACCAGGCTTTCATCGCGGATCCGTCCACGCGTCGCCGCTACTGGGCGCGCTCCTATCTCGGCTGGCCGATTGTCGACTCCGCGCGACCAAACGATGCGCACAACGCTCTCGCAGAGCTGGAAGCCCGGGGACATGTTCATTTGCTGATCACTCAAAATGTCGATCGCCTGCACCAGAAAGCGGGCAGCCGCCGGGTCATCGACCTGCACGGACGGCTCGACCGCATTGGCTGTCTTCAGTGCCGTCGCTATCACCCGCGAATAGAAATGCAGGACTGGCTGGGCGTCGCGAACCCGGGACTCGCCGAACTGGAGGCCACTATTGCACCCGATGGCGATGCGGAGCTGCCCGACGAACGGGTCGCTGGCCTGCGCGTTCCGGGTTGCCCCCGGTGTGGAGGCACGCTCATGCCCGATGTCGTGTTCTTCGGCGGAACCGTGCCCCGCGAGCGGGTCGTGCAATGCCAGGCCGCCGTCGCCGACAGCGACGCGCTGTTGGCGGTAGGAACCTCGTTGCAGGTGTTCTCGGGTTTTCGCTTCTGCCGGCAGGCGGTGCAACTTGGGAAGCCCGTCGCAGTAATCAACCCCGGGCGTACCCGCGCCGACGACCTGGCTACCGCCCGATTCGCAGAGGAAGCGGGACCCCTTTTGTCCGCTCTGGTCGGGATGCGGCGCCTGCCGCTGCAGACCGGAAGCCGAAGGTAAGCGTCGATGAAGACGATAAGAAGACTGCTGCTGCTCGTATCAGTCGGGTTCCTCGTACTGGTCGCCGTGCTCGATGCCTGGGGCTACTTCACACTGGGGACTCTCGAACCGGTTGCGAACGCGGTGCGTCGCGCCGATGCCAATCGGGTCGTCATGGTGTTCGGTGCGACCGGGTCCGTCGGCGACGGCCTCCTGAAAGCCGCGATCGAAGATCCGGATGTGCGGACAGTCTATGTGGTCACACGACGCTCTTCGTCACGCATCGACGACGGCGTGGCTTCCGGAAAGGTCGAGATGCGGCTTCACGAAGACTTCACCGACTACCGCGACCTGGCGGATGTGCTCGGGGAAGTCAGTACCGTACTCTGGGGACTCGGCGTATCGTCACTGCAGGTTGACGATGCAACCTACACGCGCATCCAGGTGGACTTCCCGATGGCGTTCGTCAACGCATGGTTGTCTGCGAGAAAAAGCGGTGCGATGTCGTTTCACTATGTGACCGGCATCGGAACAGATGGCAATGCCCACTGGGCCCGGCAGAAGAAGCGCGCCGAACGCGAACTCGCGGCACTCGCGCAAAACAGCGACCTGCGCACGTACAGCTACCGCGCCGGATTTATCCGGCCGACGACTGAGCGAGCCAGTACGGTCGACTATGTTCTCGCGGCGCTGCTGCGTCCCGGCTCGCTGGTGATCACATCGACGGACCTCGGCCACGCGATGCTCGAAATCAGCGCCCGAACAGGCGAACTGCCCAATGGCACGTTGATCGACGCGGCTGACAGCATCGCCTATGCGAAAGCGTATCGGGATCACGCGAAACGCCTCGCCAACTGAGCGCCGCGACACGTCGGCCGTCGCAAGCCCAAGCCGTCAGGTTCTTGCGGATCAACGTCCCTACGGCCTCGCCGGCCGGTCGACGGGCTCGACGGTGAATGTCTTCAGCATGCCCTTGGCCATGCTCCCCGGCACCTCGGCGATCCACGCATAACGCCCCGGTTCCAGACGAACGTTCATGTAACCCGTCTGCCCCGCGGGCATCTCGTTGACCCCGCCGAGGAACACCGCCGGAGCGGGCGTCTGCAGTCCACCTGGCAGGCGCCAGTCCATCCAGGCTTCCAGCACCTCGAGGTCGATCGCATCGTCGAGCTTCACGAGGTGCACATCGTGCTCAACGAAATTCTCGTGAACCTTCTGGTCGACGAAATGCACCGCGACCGTATGCTGTCCCGGGGTCGGTTCTCCGGTCATTTCGATACCCGCTGCGCTAGAGATACTGACGCCCAGGCTGGACTGGGGCGCCTGAGTTGAATCCGCCTCGCCGGTGACAGCGAACTCGGCGACCATGCCATAGATATCCGGTGCCGGATTATAGGAATGGAAGACGCCGGCGGTCTTCACGTAGCACTCGAGCAGGTAGATGCCGGGTTCGAGGAAGACCGTCGTCTCTGCAACCTGTCCGGGCCCCGTCATGCCCGGACCGCCGATGAATTCAACTTTGCCGAACCACTCAGGGAGCTCACCAAACTTCGCCATCGCGGCGTCATTTTCCCCGGCATTGAGCAGGTCCATGCCCTGCTGGAAAACCGGCGCCACCTGCGCCTGCTGCTCCGCAATCCCGATCCCCGCCGGCATGCGTTCGATGGCCGCAAAATGAGTCATCCCGGATTCATTGCGTAGCCTGAAGGTTGTCCACCCCGCCGGTACCTCCGCCGGCGCCCGGAATGTCATTCCACGGACCGTGATGTCGACGACCCTGGGCGTCGCAGCCGCTGCAACCGGCTCTCCGGCCAGGGCTGCTCCGGCAGTCAACGCAATCGAGAAGGCCGCGGCCGCAATCGCAAGAAAAATCTTCTGCATCGATCTCTCCCCGTGGTCATGTTCTTTTAGCGTTCCTCCGCGGGTCCTCACGGTGGGGCCGCCGCGCAGCAGTTGCGTAAGTATAGACAACGGAGCCACGGGGGCGACAGGACGGTCGAGTCGCGGCGTACAATCGGCTCCGCCTTCCAGCTGCTCAGCGCACATCCGAAAAACCCGGAGAATCTGATGCCAAAAATTGACCTCGATCGTGCACCAACCGGTTCGGGCTCGCGTTACCCGGCTCCGTTTGACGAACCCTGCCGCGAGCGATACTGGAAACGGCTTGGTGATCCCGCTGGCCTGACACAGTTCGGCGTGAACCTACTGCGGCTTCCACCCGGTGCCTGGTCCAGCCAGCGCCACTGGCACTCCCACGAGGACGAATTTGTCTACGTGCTCGACGGTGAGGTCGTCCTCGTCACCGACAGTGGGGACGAGACGCTCCGTTCGGGCGACTGCGCCGGATTCAAGGCGGGCGTAAGGGACGGTCACTGCCTTCAGAATCGCGCCGCGGTCGATGCATCAATACTCGTCGTCGGATCACGCGACGATGCAGACCATGGGGAATACCCGGACATTGACATGGTATTCACGCCCGAGAGTGACCCCACCGGAATTGCATTCCGCCACAAGGATGGAACTCCGTACGGCGACTGAGACCGGTCCGATGTACCGGTTCATTTTTGCGCGCCTCGAAAGGCGGGTAGGATGCCGGTCTGACTCATCCATCCCGGAGCAAGACATGTCCGAGCTGGCTCTCAGCCCCTGGATCGAGGAAATCGGCGCAAATCTCATCGTTTCCCTGCTCGTATTCGCAATCGGCTTCCTGAGTGGCAAGTGGCGCGGAAGGCGCCAGCTGCTGGGACGAAACCTCGAGCAGTACGACTTCTATCCATTCATCGAGGACGAGGAAGGATTCCCGCAATTCAGCCTCGAACTATTCGAGAGGGGAGTTGCTCAGCTGCTCAAGCACCCGGACAGCAAGGCCGCAGGACAAATGATCATCCTCGGCGAGCAAAATGGCGTTCGTTATCTCTTGCCGCCCGATGCGCTCGCTGCGTACGAAAAACTGTACGGCCGTTACCACGGCCAGCAAGTCATGCAGGACAGCAGCGAATACCTGGAGAACTACCGCCGCATCGTGCGCCTGTTTGGCGCAACTTTCCGTGACATGGGTATCGAGGTCCTGCTGCACGACCTCGTCAACCCATCGCGATCAATTACCTGCATCGTCGGCGGCGAGGTGACCGGACGCAGTGAAGGAATGGGAACCACAACGCTGGTGATCGACCTGAAACGCCGCCGGGTACTGCACCAGGACAAACTCAATTACGGGCTGGAAATCGGCGCACGGCGCTTCAAGTGCACGACGGTCCCGATTGTCCGCGAGCCCTACGGCATCATTGGCGCGATCTGCATGAACATCGACACCAATTACATTCGTGACGCGGTAATGGCCTCCCCGGAGGCCATCGCCGAGTTTTTCCAACGCTACTGCGCGACTGACATGCAACTCGAAGAGAACATCCTCAGCCGTCCGGAATACGAGAAAGCCCTGGCGGGGAAGCGTCATTGGCGCGACGCGCCGGCCTTGCCCGCAACGCCGTCAGAACTCCGAGACCGATAGACGTCGCAACAGCGCCATCCGCTTGTCGTGGTGCGCTTCCATTCTGCCAAGGACGTTGGCAAGGAATTCTACGGTCGATACGATCTGCGGGCCCTTGTTCAGCATGACGCACTCGGCGCGACTGCTCAACACGGCGTCACTGACCTCCGCCCGGGAGGGGGCGCCCGTCTTCACCAGGCCTTCGAGAACCTGTGTTGCCCAGATTACCGGCACATGCGCGGCCTCGCAGACCCACAGAATTTCTTCCTGCACCTCGGAGAGCCGCTCGAATCCGACCTCTACGGCAAGATCTCCTCGTGCAACCATCACGCCGACCGGCGGGGAGCGAAGACTGGCTAGCAATATCTGCGGTAGATTTCGAAACGCCGCGGCGTTCTCGATCTTGAGCACAATACCGAGGTGTCCGGCCCCGTGCGCGTGCAACTGGTCCTCGAGAATTTCGACATCCTGCGCGCTTCGCAGGAACGACAGTGCAATCATGTCGGCGAAGGCAACGACGACCCCAAGGTCGGCGATGTCCTTGTCCGTCAGTGCGCCCAGCCCGAGATTCGTATCCGGAAAATTGATGCCTTTCCCGGCACGCAGCTTTGCGCCCGCGGGCGGCGACTGCGTGATCTTGATCTTGATGCGCGAACCATCGTTGCCAATGACGATACCGCCGATCTTGCCGTCGTCCAGCCAGACCTGCTCGCCCTGCTTCACACGATCGAAAGCGGCGGACAATGTGCAGTGTATCTGTGCAGGCCTGACGACGTTGCCGTCCTCGTCGGTCAACGCGGATGCACCGGGAACATCCTCACGGGTCAGCTCCAGGACATCGCCCATCCGCAGCAGGATCGGCACGACGACGGCTGGCAAGCCACGAACCGTCGCAACCGCCACGGTGACATCGCCACGCTGCAGAGTACACGCGGCACCCTCCGAAACGTAAACCGTCTTCAATGACTCGGCGACCGACGAAGCACCGTCTTGTCCGAGTATCACCAGTTCGCGCTTTCTGCCGCGCAGATCAGCAAGTTTCAATACATCACCGGGTTCGGCTTGCTGCAGCAGCCGGGCCGGGACGGACAGGCTCACCGCTCCGGCGGGCGGCGCTTCAGGTGCTTCGACCGGGGTCAGCCATACCCTGGCCGGTGACTGAACGCGGCCCATCACATCCCGGCGGGGTTTGATCCGGGTGAAACAGCCCACTGGCCCAATCGCGCCGGTGCGCAATTTAGGCCCTGCCAGGTCCGCCTGTATGCGGCACCTGCGGCCGACTGTGCGCTCTGCCTCTCTCAAACTCGCCACCATACGGCACCAGGTATCGGCATCATCGTGCGCACAGTTAATTCGCATCACGTCCATGCCCGCCCGCAGCAGATCAACGAGCAACGGCACGTTGCCGGCGGCCTCCGACGGCATCGTCACCATGATGCGAACTGAGCGAAACCTTCGTGTCGGCCCCAACAGCTGCCGCGCATGGTCGTGGAGCAACAAATGGCCTGTCCTGAAGTCAACGGGGGGCGCCGGAGCGGCCGATTCGCGGACCTCGGCCAGTCGTTCCAGATTGCCGATGACGGCGTTCAGACTCGCCAGCACGTGCGATTCCAGGACACCGAGCGATGATAAACCAAGCGAGTGCAGGTCCTGTTGGAGAGCGCGGATATCCCGCTGGCGTATGCTCAGGTAGTGGACGAGATTTCGTGCACTCTCTCGATACCTCTGTTCGACCGCATCCAGCTCGACTGCATGTTCCGTCTCGAGCTTCAGCGCACGCTCGCGAAGCTCGCGAGTCGCTGTCAGTGTGCGTTCGAGGAGACGATCCATCACCGGGCCTTGATTTCAGGAAAACCTGTTGAGTTTAGACAAGCCATGTGACGGATATATTGCGCCGGGGTCGAGAATCAACACTATCGGTTCGAGTCTTCGCGGCACAGGTTTACGTCTACACGTTGATTTTGATGCCATCCTCATTTGCGATAACGGCTCGAAAATGCGCGCAGAAGCTTGTGCCCCTCGCATAATTGGTGCGAAATGCCATGGATTGGTTGCTTGGCTGTGTCGAAATAAGCGCGATCTCTCAGGCTCCTGCCCGCAAGTCGCAACGGTTTTCGAGGTGCGCAAAAAACGATGACGAGCATGCCACGAGCCAGAGTGTTTGGCCTGACTGCACTGGCGATGCTGGCCTTCGCCGGAAATTCCCTGTTGTGCCGCTTGGCTCTGAAGGACACCGGCATCGACGCAGCGAGTTTCACGACGATTCGGCTGGTTTCGGGGGCGGCGATGCTCTGGCTGCTGATGCAGCTTCGTCATGCGCGGCGCCGGAGTGGTGGTAGCTGGCGCTCCGCCGCCGCATTATTCACCTACGCTGCAGCGTTTTCTTTCGCGTATGTCTCCTTGCCGGCAGCGACCGGCGCATTGCTGCTGTTCGGCGCCGTGCAATCCACGATGATTGGCTACGGACTCTGGCGCGGCGAGCGGTTGAGTACTGTACAGGTCGCCGGACTCGTGCTCGCGTTTGCCGGGCTCCTCGGACTGCTAATGCCCGGCCTGTCCGCACCGCCGCTGCAGGGATCACTTCTGATGATCGCCGCGGGGGTGGCTTGGGGCATCTATTCATTGCGAGGACGCGGAGCAACCGATCCGGCTGGCTCGACCGCCGGCAATTTCCTGCGTGCCGTGCCGATTGCGATCGCGCTGAGCGCAGTGATGTTTGGCCATCAGGCAGTAGACCCTGCGGGCGCGGCGTATGCGGTCGCATCGGGCGCACTCGCGTCCGGGCTGGGCTACGTCCTGTGGTACATGGTTCTGCCCGCGCTGAAGGCGACCGCCGCCGCGACGGTACAGCTCAGCGTGCCCGTCATCGCGGCCGCCGGCGGCATTGCTTTCCTCGGTGAACCCGTGACGCTGCGCCTGGCGGTGGCGGGCGCCGCGATCCTCGGTGGCATCGCGCTGGTGATACTGGAGAAGAAACCCTCGAGACGGGCTTCCTAAACCGAGGGAGCCAGAGCAGCTTTCGGCAAGACAGCCAGCGCTTCCGTCTCGCAGAGCAGGTCCGAGCGGCATACCGGCGCCGCGACCAACGCATGCGGGAAACCTGCGAAGCCGGCCTGGTGGAGCTTCTCCCGAAGGCGCTCCGCATCACCGGGACGTTTCAAGTACGTGATAGCGGAAACCACGTCGCGGAAGCTGGCGCCCTGCCTGCCGAGCAGGGCCGCAATATTCACCAGCATGCGGTCCGCCTGCGCGTCGAAGTCTCCGGGATGCGCCGTCCTGCCCTCCTCGTCGATGCTAGCCGTTCCTGAGATGTGAAGGGCAACCTTGTTCGCCTCCACCACCTTCATGCCCCGAACGAAATCGGCGCCGTACTGCATGGCTTCATTGAGGGTGGGCGATGTCATGACCGTCCGTACGAGGGGGTGACCTGCTTTCACCGCGTACACGCCCAGGCACAGATCGTGCGCCCCGGCGGCCGGCCCACCGCCGATGCCGGTGCTGGCCGGGACCGGGTCGATCCCGCGCGCCTCGAAGAACGCACGTCGCGCCCGGTTCAGGTCCCCGTAGTCGCGGTCGATGTCGCGCAGATGGATCCAGGTGCGTACCACGTCGCGGAACTCCATCCCCGCCTGCCGCAGCAGGTTTTCGGCAAGAGCGAACATGCCGAGTGTCTGCTCGTAGGCGCTTTTACCAGGCCCGCAGAGACCGCCCGCTTGGAAGCGCACCTCCTCGCCGACACGGATTCGCAGGCCGTGTGCACCCGCGCACTCGGCACAGTCGCAGGCGGGCCTGGTGTCGATCACTTCGAACCGGTGCGCTGGCTCGCTCGGAAGGACGGCCTGCACCAGTACTTCGAGGCAGGCCCGCTCGCTCAACGGCGGTTGCTCGATCTCGGTCGTGGCGGGCCGATGCGTGGTTCTGTCTCCCGCAGCGAAAACCCGCGCGCGCGCTTCACGAACGGGCTGGACGTCCACCCGCATGTTTCGCAGGAAGACCGTTTCGAAGACGACTGACTCGAAGCTTCCGCCCTCGGACGCGAGAACGCTCAGGATCGCGCTGTAGATCGCTTCAGCCTGCCGGCCCGCGTCAGCGGACTCAGCCGACGGCCGGCAGAGAAAGAAAAGCTCCCGCGCCGCGGGGCCTGCGACGCGACGGAGGACGACCGAGCAACCGTGCGTTTCGATCTGCTCTGCGATGCGATGGGAAGACACTTCTTTCCTCTGACCCGCGGTGGGCTCAGGACTCATGCTCGCGCAGAGCCAGCAAAGGGTTCAACCCGCGGAAAACAAAAGCGGCGCGACGTCACAGACGCCGCGCCGCTCTAACTGAATACGATTCCCCGGACCCAGAGCCCACCAGGACTGTGCGGGCCCGCAAAACCGATTCGCGGGACCTCACGCCGCTTCGCGCGACCCCTGACTTACTTATTCGGACCGCGCAGCCTGCACCCGTCGGTGGGCAACTCCCCGTCGGGCTCTGAGGAGAAGTATGTATACCCGCTCGGCTTGTTTTTCATAAAGCAGTTACCGCCCGCGCCCGGCTCGTACTGCGCGTAGAGCAGGTCTACGGCAGGGAGCATGGCCCCGGCCGGCGGGCTGCCGCCATTGCCGCTAACGTAGTTCTGGGAGATCAGGTTGTTATTCGCCTGCGGAGGCCAGCGCAGGCCAGAGCCATCCCCACAGTCTCGCGGGCTGCCTGCAAGGGCCGTGCACCAGCCGAGCACGCCGATCCCGACGTAGTCATTGTCCTCGACGTTGTTCTTGGCGATAACGTGGTCACTTACGCCCAGCACCAGTATGCCAATTCCTGGCGGCAGGATTCCTTCCAGGTCTTCCGGGTCCGCAGCATTCGGCAGGTTATTATCATAGATGTCGTTGTGCTCGATTTCCCAGTTCGCCATGACAGGCAGCGGCGGGTTACCCGCGCCGTTGGGATGGAACAAGCCAACACCCACGGTATTGTTGTAGATCTCGTTCTGAATCACCTGGACTTCGTTGGAAACAGTGATCTCGAAGCCGATGACGCTGCTGTGCAGTTCGTTGCCAATGACGCGAACGTTCTCGGAGCCCGCCACCCACATCGCGGTATCGAGCGAGCCGTAGGACTCGTTGTTGCGCACCAGTCCATTAGCCGAGAGCGTCGGGTAGATCCCGTTTTCGAGGTTGCGAGCGGATTCGTTGCGAGCGAACTCGAAGCCGTCCACCCAGCGGGTCTGTATCCCGTTTTCAGGGAAATCTTCCACGGTGAAGCCACGGATGTAGAAGCCCTTGAGGTCTTCGAAATCCGGACCGATCGCGGCTTCGCACTGCTCACGTGTCCAGTTGTACTCGCAGCCGGCAGGAGCCGCGAGGATACCCGTTTCCTGGGCACCGTTG
>Ga0316576_10001782_pt1 | contig 11904 bp, 9 predicted proteins | sample S0NA_FD_203075 | JGI IMG/M metagenome (GOLD analysis project Ga0316576, IMG submission 203075) | Rhizosphere microbial communities from salt marsh grasses in Alabama, United States - S0-2_050615r3r5 | ecosystem: Host-associated > Plants > Roots > Rhizosphere | place: USA: Alabama | collected... | reverse complement strand
ACACGAAGATGGCTGTCGAGGATGTGCTGGACCTGAAGGCCTTTCTCGATACGCTGCCGGCCGTTGAGGGACGGATTGGCGGGCACGATCTCGGCTTTCCCTGGTCGGTTCGCCGCGGCATCGGTGTCTGGAAACGGGCGTACCTCGATGCTGCACCCGTAGTGGCCATCGAACCGGCCGACGGACTGGCCGCACGCGGGCGTACGCTGGTTGAAGGTGCGGGCCACTGCGGGGAATGTCATACGCCACGCAATCGCTTCGGCGGCATGCTCGAGGATCGCTGGCTGGGCGGGGCGCCGAATCCCGACGGAAGGGGCCGGGTGCCGAACATCACGCCGGCCGGGAAATCGGTATCGACCTGGTCGGCCGGGGATATCGAATACTACCTCGAGAGCGGGTTCACGCCCGACTTCGACACCGTCGGTGGCACGATGGTGGCCGTGCAGGAAAACCTTGCCAGGCTGACTGGCGACGACCGCAAGGCAATCGCCGCCTACCTCAAGTCGATCCCGGCCGTCGACCAGCCAGACGACTGAAATCAGTCGGCGGCCTTGAGCTTGTTCGAATCGATCTCGTAGTGTGAGCCGTTCTTGGCTTCGAGGTTGATCTCCCAGAGTTCCTCGTCGGGAATCTGCGTGCGTTCGCGCCCCGGCAGCTCGCGCTCGTCATCGACCTGCAAACCCCAGACGCGCACGTTGCGAATGCCCGCGACCGGGATTCGTACTGCATCGAATCGCTCCCGCAGCTGGGGGTCGACGTCATCCGTAGCCCAGGTCGCGTAACCGCGGGCGGCAATTGCAGCGACGTGCTCGGGCATTTTCGGCGCTCTTTCCGGCATAGAAAACCACCTCCGATGTTGACGTTACGCTGCGGCGTTCCACGCATGAATCCGTATTTGCCGCGCTTGCGCGTCGAGCGTCCAGGCGTATGGTAATGCAACCGAAGTTTCGCCGGATCGGAGGTCAGTACCATGTCGATCGCCAACGTACTCGTCATTGCCGCGCTCATCGCGACGCTCGTTATTCTGTGGCTCGGCTTGCGTTCGATGGCGCGCGGCGGCACCTATGACGCCGAACACGCAGAGAAATTCATGTGGGAACGAATCGGCCTGCAGGCGCTCGTCGTCGCATTGTTGCTGGCCGCAGCCCTGCTGCTGAATACGTGAAAAACCGGGCAACCGGTCGTCCGGGCACGCTAGAATAGCGCTCCGCTTTAGCTGCCCGGAGCCCACGACATGCGCATTGATGCGATCAGTATCGGCAACAATCCGCCCGAGGACGTCAACGTCATCATCGAAGTACCTCTCGGCGGCCAGCCGATCAAGTACGAGATGGACAAGCTGGCGGGAACGCTCGTCGTCGACCGCTTTCTGTACACGCCCATGTCGTACCCCGGCAACTACGGTTTTGTCCCGCATACACTTTCCGAAGATGGCGACCCGATCGACGTGCTCGTCATCAACACGCGCGAACTGGTGCCGGCCTGCGTGATCAACGTGCGTCCTGTCGGCGTGCTCATCATGGAGGACAACGCAGGCCAGGACGAAAAGGTCATTGCCGTGCCGTCGCATTCATTGACGAAACGTTACGACAACATCGTGACGCACTCGGATTTGCCGGAGATCACATTGCAGCAGATCGAGCACTTCTTCGAGCACTACAAGGACCTCGAACCCGGCAAGTGGGTGAAGATCGGCGACTGGCACGGCGTGGAAGACGCCAAGCGGCTCATCGCCGAGGCGATCAGTCGCGGCCGGACCTAGAGACCGTCGAAGAACGCCTCCTGGCGCCTGCGTTCCGCTGCATCCGGTAACCGGCCGCGAGCGGCGCCGAGGTTGTCCTCGACATGCCGAACCTTGGTCATGCCGGGGATGCTCAACGTCGCGGCGGGATGCCCGATCGCATATTTGAGCAGGAACTGGGCCCAGCTCTCGCAGCCGAAGTCCGCCGCCCAGCCGGGCAACGGCTGGGTGCCGACCGCCTCGAAAATGCGCCCGCCGCCGAAAGCACGGTTGATGATCACGGCGACGCCCTGGTCCGCGGCCAGCGGCAGGATCCTGTCAGCGGCCGCACGCTGTTCCAGCGAATAGTTGATCTGGATGAAGTCCAGTTTCTCGCTGCGCATGACCTTCTCGAATTCCTCGTACTGTTCCGATCGCGACGTCGTGATGCCGACGTAGCGGATCTTTCCGTCCTGTTTCCATTCGCGCATTCTGGCCAGCGCTTCTCGCGTGCCGCGCAGGTTGTGCACCTGCATGAGATCGAACGTGTCGGTCTTCAGGCGTCGCTGCGATTCACGCATCTGCGCTTCCGTCGGGTCGCCGCCGGGCTCCTCGTCGGACTTGGTGGCGATGAAGAGATCGTCGCGGATGCCGAGGCTCTCTATCAGGTCGCCGAGGACGGCCTCCGACGAGCGATACATTGGCGCCGTGTCGATTACGGTGCCGCCGAGTTCGTGAAAGCGCTGCAGCGCAGCACGCAGGACCGCTCGCTGTTCCTGATCGTCACCAACGCCGTAGCGGTTTGTGCCGAGCCCGACGACCGGCACCTGCTCGCCCGTTGACGGGATCGCTTTTGTTATCAGCTTCCTGGATTCCGCGAGGGCGCTGCCCCCGCCGAGGGCCGCCAGCGACATCGCGCCCAGACCAGCCTTGTTGAATTCACGCCGGGAGATTTTCATGGTCGATCCTGGTCCTCTCATCATGCCGAAATGTCGGCACATTATGCCTGCTGCTGTATTGACGTGCATTTCGCTGGCACAATGACGGGCCCGAAGGCAGTTCGAAGAAGAGCAACTATGCCCGGACTCTATTTCGAGGAATTCGAGGTCGGCCAGGTTTTCGACCACCCGATTCGGCGCACGATCACGGAAACGGATAACGTGCTCATCTCGACGATGACGCACAACCCGGCGCCGCTGCATCTCGATGCCGAGTACATGAAGAACACCGAATTCGGCAGGCCGCTGGTCAACAGCTGCCTGACGCTGAGTTTCATGGTGGGTATCTCGGTCAACGACACGACGCTCGGAACGACGGTGGCCAATCTCGGCTGGGATGCGGTCCGTTTCCCCAGGCCGCTGTTCTGCGGCGACACGATCCGCATCGAGACCGAGGTCCTGGAAACGCGTGCAAGCAACTCGCGACCGGACAACGGTATCGTCGTGTTCGCGCACCGCGCATACAATCAGAAAGACGAACTCGTCGGTGAGTGTCGGCGCACCGCGCTGATGCTGAAGAAGCCCGCATGAGCCGCAGTTACCTGTTCGTCCCCGCGGACTCGGAACGCAAGCTCGAGAAGGCGGGCGGTGCCGGTGCCGATGCGTTGATACTCGATCTCGAGGACGCCGTGGCCGTCGATGCAAAGCCTGCGGCCAGGCAGATGGCGGCAGACTATGCACGCGGCCGCGAGAACGTCTGGATTCGCGTCAATCCTGTCGATTCACCGTACTGGGAGGCCGATCTCGATGCCGTCATCCCGGCCGAACCGGCCGGTATCGTGCTGCCGAAGCCCCGGCATGCCCGCGATGCCGTAAGACTTTCCGAGCACATCGACGTGCTCGAGAATCACCACAACCTCAGGCACGGGCAGACCCGCATGATCGCGCTCTGCACCGAACATCCCGAGGCGCTGTTCACGTTGCACAGCTATGTCGGCACGTTGCCGCGCCTGGATGGGCTTTCCTGGGGAGCCGAGGATCTCTCTGCCGCTGTCGGTGCGAGTGCGAATCGCGCTGCAGACGGGACCTGGCTGCCGCCCTATGAACTTGCGCGTTCGTTGTGCCTGTTTGCCGCCGGGGCGGCCGAGGTCGCGGCGATCGATACGGTCTATACGGACTTTCGCGACCACGAAGGACTGCTAACCTATGCGCAGAACGCTCGCCGCGACGGTTTCGCGGGCATGCTCGCAATCCACCCCGCGCAAGTGGACGTGATAAATCGCGCGTTCGAACCGACCGCAGAAGAAATCGAACGGGCTCGGCGCATCGTCGAGCAGTTCGAAAACAACCCGGGGGCGGGAACGGTTGGCCTCGACGGCAGGATGATCGACCAGCCGCATCTCGTCCAGGCACGGCAACTGTTGCAGCGTGCCGCGCGCAATCGATAACAGAGGAAGGCAAACATGGATACGCAAATCTACCCGGTCTCCGATGAAGTCAGAAAACGAGCGTTGATCGACGATGCAAAATACCGCGAGATGTATGCGCGTTCCGTCGACGACAACGAAGGATTCTGGGCCGAGCAGGCGCAGCGCATCGACTGGATCAAGCCGTTTTCGAAAGTGAAGGACGTGTCGTTCGCGAGAGACGATCTGCATATCCGCTGGTTTTACGATGGCACGTTGAATGCGTGCTACAACTGCGTCGACAGGCACCTCGGCACGCGGGACGACGACGTCGCCATCATCTGGGAAGGGGACGATCCCGACAGGGACCTGAAAATCACCTATCGCGAGCTGCATGCGCGCGTCTGCCGGTTCGCCAATGCGCTCAAAGCGCTCGGCGCCAAACGGGGTGATCGCATCACGATCTACATGCCGATGATTCCCGAAGCGGCCATCTCGATGCTCGCGTGCGCCCGGATCGGTGCGGTGCACTCGGTCGTGTTTGGCGGCTTCTCGCCGGACGCGCTCGCCGGACGCATTGTCGACTGCGAGTCGAACATTGTCGTGACGGCGGACGAAGGCGTGCGTGGCGGCAAGATCGTGCCTCTCAAGGCAAACGTCGACGCCGCGGCAAAGAACAGCGAGGTGACCACGCTGGAAAAGGTGCTCGTCGTGCGCAACACCGGCAACGACGTCGGCTGGGTCGAAGGTCGCGACGCCTGGCTGCATGAAGTGGAGGCCGGTGTCGACGCCGACTGCCCTTGTGAAGAAATGAATGCCGAGGACCCGCTGTTCATCCTGTACACGTCGGGATCGACCGGCAAGCCCAAGGGTGTCCTGCACACGACGGGTGGCTACCTTGTCTATGCCGCGCTGACGCACGAATACGTGTTCGACTACCATCCCGGCGACGTCTACTGGTGCACCGCGGACGTGGGCTGGGTGACCGGTCACAGCTACATCGTCTACGGGCCGCTGGCGAACGGGGCGATTACGCTCATGTTCGAGGGCGTGCCGAATTACCCGACCTCGTCGCGCTTCTGGGAAGTGTGCGACAAGCATCACGTGAATATTTGCTACACGGCGCCGACGGCGATTCGCGCGCTCATGCGCGAGGGCGACGAGCCGGTCAAGAGGACCTCGCGCAAGGACCTGCGGCTGCTCGGCTCGGTCGGCGAGCCGATCAACCCCGAGGCCTGGGAGTGGTACTACCACGTCGTCGGCGAAGGTCGCTGCCCGATTGTCGACACCTGGTGGCAGACCGAGACCGGCGGCATCCTGATCACGCCGCTACCGGGTGCCACGGACCTGAAGCCGGGATCGGCCACACGGCCCTTTTTCGGCATCGTGCCGGCGCTGCTGGATGCCGACGGCCACACCCTGGAAGGGGCCGTATCCGGCAACCTTGTCATTTGTGACAGCTGGCCGGGACAGATGCGAACCGTGTACGGCGATCATCAGCGCTTCGTGGAGACCTATTTCTCGGCCTACCCCGGTTACTACACGACCGGTGACGGCGCACGCCGTGACGAGGACGGCTATTACTGGATTACCGGTCGCACGGACGACGTCCTGAACGTATCGGGGCATCGCATGGGCACGGCCGAGGTCGAAAGTGCGCTCGTGGCGCACGGAAAGGTGGCCGAGGCGGCCGTGGTCGGTTATCCGCACGATATCAAGGGGCAGGGCATCTACGCGTACGTCACCTTGATGGAAGGTATCGAACCGAGCGAGGAATTGCGGGCCGAGCTGCAGCAGTGGGTGCGCAAGGAGATCGGGCCGATCGCGAAACCCGACCTGATCCAATGGGCGCCGGGGCTGCCGAAGACGCGTTCGGGCAAGATCATGCGCCGCATCCTGCGCAAGGTCGCGGCCGACGACTTCGGCGATCTCGGGGATACCTCGACGCTCGCCGATCCGTCGGTGGTCGACGACCTCGTCGGAAACCGGCAGAACAGGAAGTAGGCGTCAGCCGTTCAGCCGATCGCGATCGATCTCGAAATCGAGGCTGTCCTCGAGATCGTCGATGAAACTCTGGTCGATCTGTGCGGCGTTTTCCGGCGGCAGTTCGTCGACGATGCTGTCCTCGTTGAACGCCTGGTCGGTGCCCACGGCTTCCGCGACAACGGGGCCGTCGAGTTTCTGCGTCACCTGCAGGTCGGCCTCGTCGAGATCGCCCGGGCTGGCCAGGGTCCCGGCCTTGCCGGCCTTCTTCTTGCCGCCCGTACCTTCAAGATCATGGCGCCGGTATTCGGCTACCTGGCGCTCGTAGGCCTTGACGAATTCTTCGGCAAACATCTGTGGGAACCGGCCACCGCCTTTCTCGGTCATGATCGGGTAGAGGTCGCGGTACAGGTCCCAGTATTTCGACTTGTGCCGGAAGCTGAAAAGCTTGCTCCCGCCGAGGGTCCGGTCGAAGTTTTCCTGCAGTTCGTCGGGATCGAAGCGGTCGGCGAATTCGACGAACGCGCTGTTCATTGCGTCGAGAAACGCATTCTGGTGATTGACGAGGTCCTTGCAGACTTCGCGCACGGCGTCGCGCGCTCCCAGGTATTCACCTTCGTCGCCGACCAGAAGCTGCTTGATCAGGTCGCCCGTATTTTCCGAGAACTTGAGCGGGTTGTTGCGCCGCGGGAGCAGCGTCGTCTGGTCGAGGCGAAACGCGTTCTTCAGGTTACCGCGGCTCGCCAGCAGCGTGACGGCGCCTTCGACGAATTCCCGCAGCACCAGCCCCGCCGTCAGCATCAGTTCGGGACGATTGACGGACGGATGCAATTCGACGCGGCTGATGCCGAGACCGTCGAGGAACGAGTCGAACAGGTCTTCGGCCGTTACGTCGACACCGCGGCCGCCGGCCGATGCATCGTTGGCCGAAGATTCCACGGCCCGCGGCGCAGGTTCCGGCTCGGGAGCACTGGCCGGTTCGGGGTGCGTGGTCCTCGCCGGCACACCGAAGACGACCGACTGAAACTCTCCGTCGCCCGTGATCTCGTCCTCGTCGAGCAGCTGCATGCCGGTTTCGAGGACGTCTTCGTCGACGAATTGCTGAAAGTGATCGGTGGAGATCGAGGATGAATCCGGGTCGAGCGGCATGGCGAGGCTCTCGCCTTTGTCGACGCGGATCTCGAACTCGAAGTTGCCCATGCGCATGCGGTCGCCATCGAACAGCCGCCGCGGGTTGCCCTTGCCGACCGGTTCCGGCTCGTCGTTCATGTAAACGCCGTTGCTGCTCGTGTCCGCGAGGTAGTACATGCCGCCTTTGTAGTCGATGGTTGCATGGCGTCCGGAGATGTAACGGTCCGGATCGGGCAGGATCCAGTCATTCTGGAGCGACCGCCCGATGGTCCCGCCTTCCTCGTAGAACTCGCGCACACTGTCGTCGCCGACGAGATCGCGGTGTTCCGAGATGATTTTGATGGTCAGGGGCATGGCGCTCCTCCAAATTACCGATCAATTCTGCGCCGAATCAACGATTTAGACTGATACCCAGTTCACATAATCACGTACCCGGCCGCGGGCCCGGCCCTTGAAACGTCGGTTTTCCAGCCTTACATGGAGCTTTTCTGTAAACTGATCGCCGTCCGATGAGCAAAAAAAACCTATTCAAGATCCTGTTCATGAACCAGGGACAGGTTTACGAGATCTACGCCCGTTCCGTGGGCCACGGCGAGATGTTCGGCTTCATCGAGGTCGAGGAGCTGGTGTTCGGTGAGCGCACAACCGTGGTCGTCGATCCCTCGGAGGAGAAGGTCAAGGCGGAATTCGAGAACGTCCGCCGAACCTACCTGCCGATGCACTCGATCATTCGCATCGACGAAGTCGACAAGCAGGGGGTGAGCAAGATCTCCAAGCTCGAGGGTGGCAACGTGGCGCAGTTCCCGATGCCCGTCTACACGCCGGGGGACACCAACAAGTAGGTGGTTAGGCCCCGGGCCTTCCAGTATCATCGCGAATCGGTTACCACCCACGAGAAGGTGCTCGTCTCAAGATGCTGGAACTGCCCGGACAGGCGGCATTATCCGATTTTCGCCTGGCCAAACTGACCCGTTCTTTACAGCGCGCGGATGAGCGCGTTGCCTCCGTCGAAGCCTGTTTCGCCTATTTCGTCTCGACCCGCGGCGACCTGTCCCGGGAGGACAACAAGCGGCTCGAAGCGCTGTTGTTGTCGGGGGAACGCCCGAGTCCCCGGGGCCGCGGCGGCAAGACGCTGTATGTCGTGCCGCGCCCGGGAACCATTTCGCCGTGGTCGTCGAAGGCGACCGACATTGTGAGGGCCTGCGGAATTACCGCCGTCGAGCGCGTCGAGCGCGGCATTCGCTACGGCATCCGCTTCTCCGGAAAAGCGAGTCACGCCGACGCCCTGGCGCTGGGCCACCTGCTGTTCGATCGCATGACCGAAGCGCTGTTCGACGACGCGGCGGGGGTCGAGGCGCTGTTCGAGGCGCACGAGCCGGTCCCGGTCGACACGATACCGCTCGGGGAGCAGGGGCGCGCCGCTTTGGAAAAGGCCAACACCGCGCTCGGCCTTGCGCTGTCGGGCCAGGAGATCGACTACCTGGTCGAAAGCTACGGCGAACTCGGGCGCGACCCGACGGATGCCGAACTCATGATGTTCGCCCAGGCCAACTCGGAGCACTGTCGCCACAAGATTTTCAACGCGAGCTGGGTCATCGACGGTCAGGCGCAGGACAAACGCCTGTTCGGCATGATCCGCTCGACGACGGAACATTCGCCGGACGGCGTGATCTCCGCCTACAGTGACAACGCCGCCGTCATCGAAGGCTGGCCGGGGCAGCGCCTGATGCCCGACGCGGCGACCCGCGAATACACGTACGCGGAGGAACCGATCCACATCCTGATGAAGGTGGAGACGCACAACCATCCGACCGCCATTTCGCCGTTCCCCGGCGCCGCGACCGGCTCGGGCGGCGAAATCCGGGACGAGGGCGCCACGGGTCTCGGCGCGAAGCCCAAGGCCGGGCTCACGGGATTCACGGTCTCGCACCTGCGCATTCCCGGCTACGCGCAGCCCTGGGAGATCGACTTTCCGCATCCCGATCATCTCGCCACGCCGCTCGAGATCATGATCGAAGGCCCGATCGGGGGCGCGGCGTTCAACAACGAATTCGGGCGGCCCAACCTGGCGGGCTATTTTCGCACCTACGAAAGCCGCTTGCCCGGGCTCCCGGACAACGAGATTCGCGGGTATCACAAGCCGATCATGATCGCCGGAGGCGTCGGCAACGTCCGCGCGGAGCACGCCACCAAGATCGAGGTCCCGGCCGGGGCCAGGCTCGTCGTCATCGGCGGTCCTGCGATGCTGATCGGACTCGGCGGCGGCGCGGCGTCCTCGCTGGCAAGTGGAGCGTCGAGTGCCGAACTCGATTTTGCATCGGTACAGCGCGGCAATCCCGAGATGCAACGCCGTGCCCAGGAGGTCATCGACCGGTGCTGGCAGATGGGCCGCGACAACCCGATCCTGCTGATCCACGACGTCGGTGCCGGCGGCCTGTCCAACGCGGTGCCCGAAGCCGTCGACCATTCCAGCCTCGGCGCGGAGATCGAATTGCGCGAGGTCGACAACGCCGAGCCCGGAATGTCGCCGATGGGTATCTGGTGCAACGAAGCGCAGGAGCGCTACGTGCTCGTCGTCGATGCGGAGCGTCTCGACGAATTCAAGAGCCTGTGCGCGCGCGAGCGCTGCCCGCTGTCGATCATCGGGACACTGACGGATGACGGCCGGCTGACGGTGAGCGACCGCCGGTTCGACAACCGCGTCGTCGACATGCCGATGCAAATGCTGCTCGGCAATCCGCCGAAAATGGAACGCAATGTCGCCAGCGCGCCGGCGCGCGACGAGACGCTCGACCTCGATGGCATCGAACTGGAAGAGGCGGCGCTGCGGGTACTGCGTTTTCCCGCGGTGGCCGACAAGTCCTTCCTGATCCATATCGGCGACCGGACCGTGGGCGGCCTGAGCGTCCGCGACCAGCTGGTGGGCCCATGGCAGGTACCGGTCAGCGATGTCGCGATAACGGCCTCGGATTTCCAGGGAAAGACGGGCGAGGCTATGGCCATGGGCGAGCGCACACCGCTCGCTGCAACCAATGCACCCGCATCCGGCCGCATGGCCGTTGCGGAGGCCATCACGAACATCGCGGCGGCGCCGATCGACGACCTCGGCAAAGTGCGTCTCTCGGCCAACTGGATGGCTGCGGCCGGTCACCCGGGCGAAGATGCCAACCTGTTTGCGACGGTCAAGGCTGTTGGCGACGAACTGTGCCGCGAGCTGGGTATCGCCATACCCGTGGGCAAGGATTCGATGTCCATGCGCACGCGCTGGGACGACGGCGACGGAGAGCGAAACGTCGTGGCCCCCGTGTCGTTGATCGTTTCCGCGTTCGCGCCCGTCAACGACGTCGGCAGGCACCTGACGCCGCAACTCCGCCATACGGATGAGCCGAGCTACCTGTTGTTGCTCGATCTCGGCGGCGGGCGCAATCGGCTCGGCGGGTCGTGCCTGGCGCAGGCCTATGCCCGCACCGGGGGAGAGACGCCGGACCTCGACGATGCGGGGGCGTTGCGCGGAATGTTCGGGGCGATCCAGGAACTCTCCGCCCGTGACATGCTGCTCGCCTATCATGATCGCAGCGACGGCGGGCTGCTGGCCACCGTCGCCGAGATGATTTTCGCGAGCCGCCTCGGTGTCGTACTCACCCTGTCCGGCTCACGCGTCGAACTCTTGCGCCGCCTGTTCAGCGAAGAGATCGGTGTCGTGGTGCAGGTCACGAAGAGCAAGCTGCCGCAGGTGCAAATGGTGCTGGACCGTTTCGGCGTCCCGGCAGAGGCCATCGGACTGGTTACGCGCGATGCCCGGCTGGTCGTGCGCAGCGACGACATGACCGTGCTCCAGCTCGACCGGGTCGCGATGCAGCGGGAGTGGTCCGAGATGAGCTACCGGATTCAGGCCCTGCGCGACAACCCCGCGACGGCGCGGGAGGAGTTCGAACGCATCCTCGACGACAGGGATCCGGGACTGAACGTCGTCCTGACATTCGATCCGGGCGAGGAGCTCGCGCGCGGCATGCGCGGCCACCGCCCGCGCGTTGCGGTATTGCGCGAACAGGGCGTCAACAGCCAGTACGAGATGGCAGCGGCGTTCATCAAGGCCGGGTTTGCCGCGGTCGACGTGCACATGAGCGACCTGCTCGAGGGACGGGACTCGCTGGAGGGCTACCAGGGACTCGTCGCATGCGGCGGCTTTTCGTTTGGTGACGTGCTCGGCGCCGGGGGCGGCTGGGCAAAGTCCGTGCTGTATCACTCGCGCACACGCGACATGTTCGCCGCCTTCTTCGAGCGCGGAGATACGTTTGCGCTCGGCGTCTGCAACGGCTGCCAGATGCTGTCGCAACTGAAGGACCTGATCCCGGGCGCGGATCACTGGCCGCGCTTCCTGAGGAACCGGTCCGAGCAGTTCGAGGCGCGCCTGAGCCTCGTCGAGATTCTCGAGAGTCCGTCGCTGTTCCTCGACGGCATGGCCGGCTCGCGGCTGCCGATCGCCACATCGCACGGCGAGGGACGCGCCGATTTCCGCGATGATTCGGCCAGGTATTCGGCTTCGTACACGGTCGCCATGCGCTATGTCGACAACTACGGCGAGGTCGCCGACAGCTACCCGGCCAACCCGAACGGCTCGGTCGACGGTATCTGCGGCCTGTCGAACGAGGACGGACGCGTGACCATCATGATGCCGCACCCCGAGCGGGTGGCGCTGACGCGGCAGAATTCGTGGCATCCCGAT
>Ga0316576_10001780_pt1 | contig 11914 bp, 7 predicted proteins | sample S0NA_FD_203075 | JGI IMG/M metagenome (GOLD analysis project Ga0316576, IMG submission 203075) | Rhizosphere microbial communities from salt marsh grasses in Alabama, United States - S0-2_050615r3r5 | ecosystem: Host-associated > Plants > Roots > Rhizosphere | place: USA: Alabama | collected... | reverse complement strand
GTGGCTCGAGGTGCTGTTCGCCTTCGTCTTTTTCTTCCTGCCGTACAAGGACGTGGCCGGGTTCGTCGGCATCTGCGTCGCGGTCTTCATGACCTACTCGAGCTTGACGCCCGGCGGGCCGCGCCAGGTGCTCCGGCGGTGGCGGCGTCGGATCGAGGAACGGATCCTGCGCGCGCGGCTCGAACGCATGCGTCGGAGCCGACGATTCGACGTGATCGACGGCAAACGGGACGACGAGTACATTCACTGACCACGGCGATGTGCAACAAAGAAAACGCCCGGGCGATACGCCCGGGCGTCGTCGATGGTGTCGGGAACCGAGATCAGTCGACGGCGACCGAAGCCTGCGGCTCGGGTCGGTGCTGGCGCCAGCGCCGCGCGAGATCCGGGGCGAACAGCTCGTACAGCTGAGCGAACGCACCGCGGGTCATCCGGGCGTCCTTCGGGTCGCACGTGACGCACGCGACGCCGGAGCCGCCGGTCTGCCAGCCGCCCTCGTTGAGGACCTCTTGCATGTCGATCTGGTCGAGACCGGCGCCGAGCTCGGTGTTGAGGTAGTTGATGAGCTCGTAGGCGACGACCGCCTGGCCCACGTTCTGCGGGTGGACTCCGTCGTACGAGAAGATGCCGCCGACCAGGAAATCGGCGCTGAGCTCGACCCCACCGAAGCTCCGGTAGGCACCCGCGGCGAGCTGGGCGAAGTACGAGTTGAAGTCGAAGACGTGGACGTTCGAGAACTGGCCGGCGAGACCATCGATGATCTGGTTGTACGCCGCGGCTCGATCGGCGATGGCGTCGAGCTCGGCCTCGCGCAGGATGACGCCCGGAGCGCCGGTCGCGATGTCGAGATTTTCCGGCAGCGGCGGCGCACCGGGGATCGGCACCCCGTAGCCCTGGGCGATGAGGTCCGCCGCGGCCAGGGTGAGCCGGTCGCCCGAGGTCAGCTCGCCGTCCTCACCGACCAGCGTCACTGTGCCGACGCCCGGCACGTCGACGCTGTTTGGCACGGATGCCGCGAACGGTACCCAGCGGGCGTCGCCGAAGAGGTTGAAAACGACGATCTGGGCGTTGGGCAGCGAGGTCGCGAGGCCGCCGATGACGCCGGTCATGTACTGCTCGAAGGCCGGGATCGGCGTCATCGTGACGCCGTCGAGCGGCGTCGCGGTGATCACCGCGCTGAGGTAGTCGTTGCTGCCGATCCAGACCGTGACGAAGGTCGGTTGCTGCGAGATCGCAGCGACCAGCGCGGTGTAGTCGACCATCTCACCGGTGGTCGGATCCTCGACCTGCGGCGTGCGCAGGATGAGGTCGTGCATGACGTTGTCCTGGTTGCCGGCGATCAGGTTGAGGATGTTGCCGGTGGTGAACAACATGTCGTAGGTGTTCGACCCGGGGATCGCCAGATTTTGGTAGGGCGCTTCGAGGGTCACGTTGTAGAAGTACTCGAACGGGTCGGCCGGGGGTGCAACGTCGGTCGTGTCGATGACCAGCGGTGACAGGCTCTGGAGCACGAGCACAGGGGCCAGTCCGGGCGGTGAGATCAGCGGCATTTCGAAGGTGCCGACTCCGGCCTGTTCTGCGAGGCGGGCGGGGTACGAGCGGTTCTGGTAGTAGTCCATGAGTCCGCCGCCGACGTAGCCGGCGGTCAGGCTGTCGCCGAGCGCGACGTAGCGGGAGAAATCGACCTGAGCCATGGCCGACGCCGACACGAGGAGCGCCGCCATGGTGGTTGACAGAATCAGCTTTTTCATTGGCATGCTCCTCCTTAGAACCTGAAGAACAGACTGGCGCCGAACAGGTGCGCCGTGCTGTCGTGGAAGGTGCCGTCGAAGCCGTCGTACGAACGGCCCTCGGTCGAGCGCTCGTCGAGCTCGAGGTACTCATAGCCGACGTCGAAGCCCCATGTGGAGCGCTTGCTGAGGTAGCTGAAGCCGACCGAGTAGAAGTCCCGGTCGCCGTCGGCGAGCAGCGGAGACAAGGACTCCGCCGGCTGTGGTGTCTCGTCGAAACCGTACCCGGCCCGGAACGCGAGCGCCCGGCTCGCGCGCCACTCGGCGCCGAAGCGGTACTGCTTCGAGTCCTGGTAGTTCTCCCTCACGGTGCTGTTCAGCGCGGGGTAGTCCGGAAACTCGATGTCGAGCTCCTGGAAGACGCTCCAGCCCATCTCGCCGTACTGCCCGGACAGGGTGAACTTCTCGTTCGACCAGGACAGACCGACCTGCCAGTAGTCGGGGAACTCGATGGCGGTGGTCACGTCGGGCTCCTCGTCGAACGGGATCACCGACGCTACCAGCGCGTCGAAGTCCGGGTACCCGGTCGGAATCTGCTCGAACTTGCCGGTCGCGTCGGTCCCCTTCAGGGTGAAGTCGGAACGGTACACGCCGCCGATTGAAAAACCGGCGCCGAGCTTGATCATGAGACCGGCGTTCCATGCCCAGGCGTGGTTGCCCAGACCGTCGGTGCCGAGCTCGACCGAGGCGACGTCGGAGACCGCCTGGGTGTAGGGGTTGATCCGGCCGATGTTGCGCTCCAGCGTGAGGGTTCCGATCATGTAGTCGATCCCGCCCCCGATGGCGATGCTGTCGGTGATCGCCCACGACACCTGGCCACCGAGATCGAAGATCATCAGGTCCGCCTTCTTGGAGATGAACCGCCCGGCGAAGTCGTCTGGCCACTCGGTGCCGAGACCGAACGGTGTGATCATCCCGAGCGTCAGGTTGACCCGGTCGCTCACCGGATGGACGTAGTAGAAGTGCGGTGGGAAGAAGAGCAGGTCCTCCTGGCTCGTCTCATACCCTGCGCCGGGGTACGGCGCGCTGCCGGTGAATTCCTGCACCGGCGCGATGAAGGTCACCCCGAGCATCATCTGGGGACCCTGGTCGATCTGGAACGCCAATCCGGCCGGGTTCCAGAAGAACGCGGACGGATCGTTCGCGACGGCGGTGAACGCGCCGCCCATGCCGAGCGCCTTGTTACCGGCCTCGAAGAGCGAGAACCCGGCTCCCCAGGAGAGCGACGGGAGCAACAACGCCACCGCCGCAGCTGTCAAAATCTGCTTCTTCACATCGAGCCTCCTTCCGTTACGATCCCGATGCCGAACGACGACCTTCTGCGTGTGTCGACCCGCTTAGAGTAATGGTGGTTGCGATGCGGCGTCAATAACACGGGTTGAGATTCCGCGTATGTCTCGCCGGCGGCGGCGCACCGGCCGAAGCCGATGTACTCTTGCCGTGTCCGACGAAACGAGGAGGTAGATACGATGCGAATGACCCGGGTCGTGTGTGTGGGTGCGGCTGTCGTGATCGCGGCCGTCACCGTTGGCGCCGACGAGGCTCATCTGATGCGTTGGGCCGACGTCCACGGCGACAGGATCGTCTTCACGTACGAGGGCGATCTCTGGACGGTCCCGACGACGGGGGGCGACGCCAGACGCCTGACCAGACACCCGGGCCGCGAACGGTACGCGAAGTTCAGCCCCGACGGAGCCCGCATCGCCTTCACCGCGAGCTACGACGGAGGCACCGACGTCTATGTCATGGACGCCCGGGGCGGGGTTCCGACGAGGTTGACCTTCCACCCGGCCGCCGACAAGGTGCTCGGCTGGCACCCCGACGGGAAACGGATTCTCTTCAGGTCGCGGCGAGCGTTTCCGGCCGCGGGCGAGGAGATCTACCTCGTCTCGATCGAGGGTGGTATGCCCGAGCGGCTGCCGGTCGACCGCGCAGGCCTCGCCAGCCTGTCGCCCGATGGCGGCGCGCTCGCCTACAACCGGATTTCTCGGGAGGACCGGACGTGGAAGCGGTACCAGGGCGGGATGGCCCAGGACCTGTGGATCGGACGCCTGGCCGACGGCGACTTCCGGCGGGTCACCGACTGGGAGGGCACCGACAACTACCCCATGTGGCGGGGCGATGCGGTCTACTTCACCTCCGACCGGGAGCTCGGAACGCTCAACCTCTACCGCTACGACGTCGGCTCCGGCGAGATCACCGCGCTGACCTCGTATGACGACTTCGACGTGAAGTACCCGTCTGACGGCCCCGGTGCCATCGTCTACCAGTACCGCGAGCGTCTCTGGTTGCTCGACCTCGCGTCGGGTGCGACCAGCCCGATCGACGTCCGCCTCGGATCCGACCGGGTGCCCGTACGGCCGACGCTCGAGAGCCTCGGCTCGAACCACGGCTCGTTCCGGGTCATGCCCGACGGCGAGACCCTGCTGCTCGAGGCGCGCGGTGAGATCATCGCGGTTCCCGCCGATGACGGGGCGGCGACGAACCTGTCGAGGTCCTCCGGCTCACGCGAGAAAGACGGGGTTCCATCGCCCGACGGTAAGTGGATCGCCGTCAACTCGGATCGAGGCGGCCAGGAGGATCTCTGGCTGATGCCCGCCGACGGTGACGGCGCCTGGCGGCGGTTGACCGACGACGGGGTGTTCAACCTGCAACCCGTGTGGTCGCCCGACGGTGAGCGGCTGCTGTGGTCGGACAAGGAGATGCGGCTCAATCTGCTGACGGTGGAGTCCGGCGACGTCATCGTCGTCGATCGGGGGCAGGTCGACGACGCGTGGGAGCGCTGGGGTATCCAGGATTACGCGTGGTCGCCGGACGGCCGCTGGATCGCGTACTCGAAGATGGAGCCCTCGATGTACGAAGCGATCTTCCTGTACTCGGTGGAGGAGGGCCGGAGCTATCGGGTGACGGATCACGTCTACGAGGACTGGAGCCCGTCGTTTTCCCCCGACGGTCGTTTCCTCTACTTCCTGTCGAACCGCAGCTTCAATCCCGTGATGGGATTTGTCGATCAGAACCACGTCTTCCTCGACATGGCGTTGCCCTACGTGGTCATTCTCCGCGACGGCGAGCCGTCACCGTTTTCAGCGGCCGCCGACGCCGTCGATCGGGACGACGACGGGGACGAGAACGATGTCGTGGTCGACATCGATCTCGATGGCATCGACCGCCGCATCGTCGCGGCCGACGGGGTCCGGCCCGGCAACTACTTCCGTCTCGAGGCCACCGCCGACGGGTTCGTCTATCTCGCCAAGACGGAGCCGGAGTTTCTCAAGTACCAGGAGGTGACCGACCGGACCGGCGGCGCCCTCGAGCTGTGGGGCTACACCGTGTCCGACGCGTCGGCCACCAAGCTGATGGACGGGATCGCCAACTACCACCTGTCGGCCGATGGAACCAAGCTCGTCTATCGGAACGGAACGTCCTACGGAATCGTCGACGCCGGGGCCGCCGCCTCCATCGGCGACGGTGCCGTACCGCTCGACGGCATCAAGATCAGGGTGGATCGTCGTGCCGAGTTCGAGCAGATATTTGCCGAGGCGTGGCGGATCCAGCGCGACTGGTTCTACGACCCGGGGATGCACGGGGTCGACTGGCAGGCGGTGTACGACATGTACCAACCGTTGGTCGCCTGGTGCGGCAACCGGTCGGATCTCAATTACCTGATCGGCGAGATGATCGCCGAGCTCAACATCGGCCACACCTACGTGATGGGTGGTGATCGGGACGACGGCGGCGAGCGCGTCGGCGTCGGTCTGCTCGGGGCCGATTTCGAGACTCCGGAGGGTGTCGCCTTCCATCGGATCGCGCACGTGATTCCGGGCCTCAGCTGGCAGACATCCGCTTCGGAGCGCTCGCCGTTGGCGACACCCGGCTGCGGCGTGTCGGACGGCGACTACCTGATCGCGATCGACGGCGTCGAGGTCGCGGCGACCGACAACGTCTACGCCCGCCTCGAGGACAAGGTCGGTCGCCCGGTCGACGTCTCCTACAGCCGGCAACCATCGGCCGACGGACCATCGACCTGCGTCGTCGAGCCGATCGCGAGCGAGATGGCGCTGCGCGAGCGGGAGTGGGTCGAGGCGAATCGTGCCGAGGTGACACGGGTCTCCGGCGGATCGATCGGCTATCTCTACCTGCCGGCGATGATGGAGGACGGCCTCATCGAGTTCGCTCGCGCGTTCTACCCGGACTACGACAAGCGGGCGTTCATCATCGACGAGCGCTACAACGGCGGCGGTTTCGTCGGCGACATGATCATCGACCGCCTGGAACGCCGGCTGTGGGCGCTCACCAAACCGCGCGAGGGCATGGTGCTGCGCGATCCCGAGCGGGTCTTCCACGGCCACCTGGTGGTGCTCATCAATCACGACACCGGGTCGAACGGTGAGTACTTCGCCGAGGCGATCAAGGTCAAGGGCCTCGCGACCCTGATCGGCACCCGAACCTGGGGTGGAGCGGTCGGTATCGAACCGCACCAGGATCTGATCGACGGCGGGGTGACGACGCCGCCCCAGTTCGGCCTCTTCGACCTCGACGGCCACTGGCTCATCGAGGGTCGCGGGGTGGAGCCGGACATCGAGGTGGAGAACCGACCGGGCGATGTGCTCGCCGGCCGCGACGCTCAGCTCGAGCGGGCCCTGGAGTTCCTGGCCGACCGCATCGAGTCCGAGCCGATGCCGGTGCCGGACCAGGCGCCGCCGTACCCGGACAAGTCGAAGCCCACCATCGCAAAGTAGTTTTGAGTTGACAGTTATGAGTTTTGACTTCCATCGCACATGGCCGCCTTCGCCACGGAATCACCCTGCGATGGGAACGTGAAACTGAAAACTAATGGAGCGCGATGGCGGCCGTGAAGGCATCGACGTCCTCCAGTGATGGCAGGACGTGGTGCGCACCGGCGGCGCGGAGATCCGCGGCCGAGTAGCGCGATGCGGCGACGCCGACGGCCGTCGCATCGTGGAGGAGCGCACACTCGACGTCACGTGGTGTGTCGCCGATGACGACCACGTGGCGCCCGACGCCGATCCGACGTCCCAGATGCGCCTCGGCTCGCTGCACCGCGATCGGCAGCAGCCGCTCGCGTTCGCCGTGGTCCGATGCGAAGGCGCCGAATGGGAAGAACCGGTCGAGGTCGAAGTGCCGGAGCTTGATCCGTGCGGTGGGTTCGAAGTTGCCGGTCAGCAGCCCGAGGGCGACATCCTCTCTGCCGGCGAGAGACTCGACGATCGCGGCCGCGCCCGGCATCAACCGGGCCGCGGCCGAGCGGGGCATCTCGTCTGCCATGTGCCGGGCATAGATGGTTGCGAGCTCGGCAAACGCCGTCGTCTCGTCGACGACGTCGAGGCCGTGATTGCCGACAATCTCGCGGAAGATCAACGGGTCGGTCTTGCCGTCGGGGACGATCCCGCGAAACGCGTCACGGATGCCGTAGAGCTCGGCGAACGCACGAGCGATGGCGCGTCCGCCCGCCCCGCCCGACAGCATCAGCGTCCCGTCGATGTCGAACAGCAGCAACTTCATCGCAAATTATGAGTTATGAATAATGAGTGACCATCGCAGAATCGGGGGGAAACCGTGTGATGAAATTCATCATTCATCATTGAGAATTCATCATTAACTTCGCCAGTCGTAGTCCGGCTTGGGGGCGTTGTCGAGGATCTCCTCGATCCGCTCGAGGACGTCGGGCGTGATTTTCTCGAAGACCTCCATCGCCATCATGTTCTCGGTGACCTGCTCGGGCCGGGACGCACCGGTGATCACCGTGCTCACGTGCGGGTTGCACAGGCACCAGGCGATCGCGAGCTGAGCCAGGGTGCAGTCCAGCTCCTCGGCGATCGGTGCGAGCCTGCGCACCTTGGCGATCTGAGCGGCGGCCCCGTCACCTTCGAACCGCGGCCGCAACCACTCGTAGCCCTCGAGATCGCCGCGCGAGCCCTCGGGGACGCCGTCGTTGTACTTGCCGGTCAGGAGACCGCCCTTCAGCGGACTCCAGATCGTGGTGCCGAGACCGAGGCGTTCGTACAGCGGCGCGTACTCCTTTTCGAATCGATCTCGATGGAGCATGTTGTACTGCGCCTGCTCCATGACCGGCGGGATCAGATGCTCTCTGCGTGCGACGTGATGGGCCTCGAGGATCCGTTCCGCGGGCCACTCCGACGTGCCCCAGTAGAATGCCTTGCCCTGGTCGATGATGTGGTTCATCGCCCACACCGTCTCCTCGACCGGCGTGTGCAGATCCGGCCGGTGGCAGAAGATCAGGTCGACGTACTCCAGGCGAAGACGGCGCAGAGCCGCGTCGGTTCCCTCGACGATGTGCTTGCGCGAAAGCCCACGCTGGTTGGGACCCTCTCCGGCCCAGAAGATCTTGGTCGACACCAGATAGCTGGAACGGTCCCATCCCGTCTTGGCGAGCACCGCACCCATGATCTCCTCGGCGACGCCGTCGGCGTAGACCTCGGCGTTGTCGAAGAAGTTCACCCCGGCGTCGTACGCCCGGTGCATACAGTCGGCCGCAGACGACTCGTCCATCTGTGGTCCGAAGGTGACCCAGGCTCCGAATGACAGTGCCGAGACCTTGAGACCGGAACGTCCGAGGTTTCTGTACTCCATGTCGCTCCCTCCTTGAACCGCCTCAGGGTACAACGGCCGGTAGTGAGCGCTCGTTCCGCTCGCTGTGAGGTGTGAGAAGGTCAGCGCTCGCTTTGCTCGCTGTGAGAAGGTGAGAAGGTCAGCGCTCGCTTTGCTCGCTGTGAGCCGCTAATCGGGCGGCCTTCTCACTCTCTAACTTTCTAACCTTCTTACATTCTCACGTCTCACGTCTCACGTCTCACGTCTCACGTCTCACTCCTCACGTCTCACCGTCGATCCACCTGCCTGAACAAACGAAGGGCCACCCGCGGGTGGCCCTCCGAACGATCGTGTTGTCGGTGCTTCAGAAACGCCAGCCGACACCGAGACCGTAGACCCAGGGATCGACATCGGTGGTCACCGAGACGACCGTGGAGCTGCCGGCCTTGAGGTCGGCATCGGTCGAGATCTGGATGTACTTGACGTCACCGTTGATGTGGAAGTGCTCGCCGAGAAACACGCTCAGTCCCACCTGCCCGGCGAGCCCGAACGAGTTCGAAAACTCGACGTCGGTGACGCCGAGCCCCGCGAGGTCATTGGACAGGTCATAGCTGTAGAAGTAGGTGAAGTTGACACCGGCGCCGATGTAGAAGTCGAGCAGTCCCTCCGGGAAGGGGTGCCACTGCAGGGTCGCGGTGGGTGGCAGCACCTTGACGGATCCGGCGTTGGCGCCGCTGAGGTCGCCGCCGGAGACGCCGAGATCGTGCCGGGCGGTCGCCGCGATCACCTCGACCCCCCAGTTCGGGCTGAACATGTACGAGACGTCCACCTCGATGGTGGTCTTCGAGTCGACGGTGACCTCGCCGCCGAAGTCGCCGATCGGATCACTGCTGTCGTTCGGTGAGATGTTGATTCCCCGAACGCGCAGGACCCAGTCGCCGGCGTCGGCCACGGTCGGCAGTGCGAGCAGCGCAATCATCACGACGATCAGTCCCTTGATTCTCATCTCTTCCTCCTCCTTTTTTCGATCGGCTTCGAGCCGCCATGTCCACGTGTGACGACACACGGTTGAGATCGTGAAAGGACCACTCTCAACCGTCCCCGTGACGTCGCAACGATGCTATCACGGGACGACTGAATTCGACCGGGAGGAACTCTGTATTTCCTTGAGAAGATTCAGTCATTCAAGGTATCCGCGCGAAGAACGGGAGCCAGAAAGAGATTGGCGCCGAGGCGCCCGACCAGAAGGGCGGTCGCGGCGGCGATCACGCCGACGGCTCCGACGCCGAAGATGCCTGCGATGAGGACGGCCACCGCGCCGCCGACCTCGATGACGGTTGCCAGCGTGACGGGCAGCGTCCGTTTGCGGTGGACCAGCACCGCCCGCTGGAAGCTGAGAATGACCGCCAGCCCTGGGATCAGAACGAGAATCCGGGTCGGAGTCAGCGCGAAGGCGGCCAGCTCCGGCGGCAGACCGGATACGGTCTCGAACCAGACCCGGCCGAGCGGCGTCCACGCGATCAATCCGAGCCCGGCAACGAGCGCCATGCCGAGCGTCCGGGCGAATCGGCGCAATGCGATGAAGTGCTCGCCCCGCTCCCCCATGAGCGCGATCCCGACCTCCTGGAAGGCCAGCCCGAGACTCCGAAAGACGAAGACCAGGGAGTTGATCACCGGCAGCACCGCGAGGGACTCGATGGGCAGTCGGCCGTGCCCGACGAAGAAGGTCACGAGTGGGTGGATGCCGAGCGCGAGCATGGCGGTCAGGGCGAGGGGGAGGTAGAAGCGGGAGATCTCGCCATAGCCCATCGCCGGCGACAGACCGTCGTCTCCGTCGAGCAGTGAGCGGATGGCGCGACCGGCCATCAGGCGGCTGGTGATCGACTCCGAGGTGACCCCGACGGTGAGTGCCGCAGCGCCGACCACCGCCCCGTCGAGCTCGGTCCATCGGGCAAGTGCCAGAGCGGTCGACGCCATGGTGGCGAGGCGGATGACGGTGCCGTAGGCGACGCGACGGGTCTGCCCGTGCCGGATCAGCACGCCCTGGTAGAAACGGCGGTAGCCGATCGTGGCGGGCCATGGCAGCAGCACGAGCAGCGCCAGCCAGGTCCGCGCGGCGACCGCTTCGGGGAGCTCGATCAACGTGCGGGCGACGAAGTCGAACACCGGCGGCAGGAGCAATGCGCCGAGCGCCGCGGTCACGGTCGCGTTGAGACCGTGGGTGAAGGTTCGGAGTCGCAGGTACGAGGTCCGGTCGGTCACCAGCGCGGTCGCGGCGCTGAGCATCATGATCACGGGCGACTCGGTGAGCAGAGCGAAGCTGAAGGCGACTCCGAAGGAGGCCAGGTTGTACTCGGGCGACGACAGCCGCGCGATCACCGCGGACAGGAAGGGGCCCTCCATCGACATCATCAGCCAGGTGGCGGCCAACGGCAGCCAGAAGATGAAGATCCGGTGTTGGGTGAGGTTCGGGGCGTGGATCATGGTCGAGGAATCCGCCGGCTGCGGACTGCGCAGAGAATAGCACCGGCACGGCTCAACCGGGGGGGTGAGGGGCTCGGAGCCGGAGCCTCCGGACCGGTTTCATTCTCAATTATTACAATATGCTTGCATTCTCCAAGTCGCACTATTACAATTGCGCAGATGCGCGTTTATTGGTTGAAACCCACACCTATCGATTGTGATCGAGAGACCGGAAGGAGGAATTTTCGGATGGCAAATTCGAAACCCAGTCTCAATTGTGTGTTGATCGCGACACTGGTCGTCGGTGCCGCGTTCGTGTCAGCCCAGGGCGCCTGGGCACAGGTTCCCCTTGTATTCGAAGAGTCGGGCGACGCCGTGCCCGGCGGAACCGTCATGGTGACGGTGAGCACGGACGACGGCTCGACGATCCAGAGCGTGTCGTGGTCCCAGGCGGCCGGTGTCGCCGCCACCCTGAGCGGGACTGACACCGCGACGGTGACCGCGATGCTCGGCGCCGAAGCCGAATACAAGACCGAGCTGTTCATGGTTCTCGAGGAGCCGCCGATCGGTCCGGATCAGCTGCCGCCCAACGTGCCGCCGCCGAGCGACGAGTTCTACGGCGGGCAGCAGAACCGGTGGGAGGTCGTCGGCACCAACCCGTTCGCGCTCGAGGAAGCTGCGGCGGTCGAGCTCGACGTCGTGGTGACCACCGACTCGGGCAGCTATGAGACCGAGTACGCGATTCACACCTCACTGCGCTGGAAGGTGACCTCCGGCGTGTCCAACGTGGCGACCGGGATTCCGGTGCTGCTGCACGGCAAGGACCAGGCGTCGTACAACTGGGCGCTGTCGGCTCCGGGCGGCTCGTCCGCGAGCCTGATGGACGCGACCGGCCGGTATCCCGAGTTCACGCCGGACACGGTCGGGCTCTACACGGTCACCGTGACCGATGAGGCGACCACGGACACCGTGACGCTCAATGTCTACGCGGGCACGTGGCACGGAATCATCACAGGTGAGGACCAGGACGGCAACCCGACGGTCGAGTCGAGCTGCAACACCTGCCACGGTGATACGGTGGCGGACTGGGC
>Ga0316576_10001779_pt1 | contig 11915 bp, 6 predicted proteins | sample S0NA_FD_203075 | JGI IMG/M metagenome (GOLD analysis project Ga0316576, IMG submission 203075) | Rhizosphere microbial communities from salt marsh grasses in Alabama, United States - S0-2_050615r3r5 | ecosystem: Host-associated > Plants > Roots > Rhizosphere | place: USA: Alabama | collected... | reverse complement strand
AAGCCGCGGCGTTTGAGCTGGCGTAGCCGCTCGGCGTCCAGCGCGTCCAAACCTTGCACCTTGACCTCATGCTCCAGCGCGACCAGCTCGTCCAGCTGGGCCAGGAACCAGGGGTCGATGCCGGTCAGGGCCTGGACCTCGTCGGTGATCATGCCGGCGCGCAGGGCATCGGCCAGGTAGAACAGGCGCTCGGCGCCGGGCTGGCGCAGCTCCGTGCGCAGCCGGCGAATGGCGTCGGGATCGGACAGGTTCAGCATCTCGTTGAGCCCGTCCTTGTCCGTTTCCAGGCCGCGCAGGGCCTTCTGAAGCGATTCCTGGAAAGTGCGGCCGATTGCCATGACCTCGCCGACAGACTTCATCTGCGTCGTCAGCCTGGCATCGGCGAGCGGGAACTTCTCGAATGCGAAGCGCGGGACCTTGGTGACGACATAGTCGATGGTGGGCTCGAACGACGCCGGCGTCGCACCGCCGGTGATCTCGTTGCGCAGCTCGTCCAGCGTATAGCCCACGGCGAGCTTGGCCGCGACCTTGGCGATGGGAAAGCCGGTCGCCTTGGACGCCAGCGCCGAGCTGCGGGAGACGCGCGGATTCATCTCGATGATGATCATCCGGCCGTCGTCCGGGTTGATCGCGAACTGGACATTGGAGCCGCCCGTATCCACGCCGATCTCCCGCAGCACCGCGATCGAGGCGTCGCGCATGATCTGGTATTCCTTGTCCGTCAGCGTCTGCGCCGGCGCGACGGTAATGGAGTCGCCGGTGTGCACGCCCATCGGGTCGAAGTTCTCGATGGAGCAGATGATGATGCAGTTGTCCTTGTGGTCGCGGACCACCTCCATCTCGAATTCCTTCCAGCCCAGCGCCGATTCCTCGATCAGCAGTTCGCGGGTGGGCGACAGGTCCAGGCCGCGGCGGCAGATCTCTTCGTATTCCTCGGCGTTGTAGGCGACACCACCGCCGCTGCCGCCCAGCGTGAACGACGGGCGGATGATGACCGGATAGCCGATCTGCGCCTGCACCTGGAAGGCCTCTTCCAGGCTGTGGGCGATGGCCGAGCGAGGCATGTCGAGGCCGATGCGGCGCATCGCCTGGCGGAACAGGTCGCGGTCCTCGGCCTTGTCGATGGCCTCGCGCGAGGCGCCGATCATCTCCACGCCAAAGCGCTCCAGGACGCCCTCCCGGGCCAGGTCCAGCGCGCAGTTGAGAGCCGTCTGGCCGCCCATGGTCGGCAGCAGCGCATCCGGACGCTCGCGCTCGATGATGCGCTCGACCACGCGCCAGTTGATGGGCTCGATGTAGGTGGCATCGGCCATCTCGGGATCTGTCATGATGGTGGCCGGGTTGGAGTTCACCAGGACCACCCGGTAGCCCTCCTCGCGCAGCGCCTTACAGGCCTGTGCGCCCGAGTAGTCGAACTCGCACGCCTGGCCAATGACGATCGGACCCGCGCCGATGATCAGGATGCTGTGGATGTCGGTACGTTTGGGCATGGGTCTCGGTTCTGTTCGGGTTTGCTCGGCTTCTTAGCCGCAAATGGCGACAATAGGAACGCAAATAGCCGCAAATGGTCCGCTCACTCATCGCGCAGCCAGTAACCTCTCGGCTCAGAAGCCGGGGCTGCGGAGAAACGCCGGATGCATTTGCGTCCATTTGCTCACATTTGCGCCATTTGCGGCTTTCTTCCTGCCCCGCGGACACCCGTCAGCGTTCCGACATCAACGTCACGAAGCGTTCGAACAGCGGCCGGATGTCGTGGGGGCCGGGGCTGGCCTCGGGGTGGCCCTGGAAGCTGAAGGCCGGGTGCGCACGATGGCGTATTCCCTGAAGCGAGCCGTCGAACAGCGAGCGATGCGTCGCCTCTACGTCCGCCGGCAGCGTCTCCTCGTCAACCGCAAAGCCATGATTCTGGCTGGTGATCAGCACCGTGCCGCTGGCCAGGTCCTGTACCGGGTGGTTGGCGCCGTGGTGGCCGAACTTCATCTTGAGCGTGCGCGCGCCTGAAGCCAGACCGAGCAGCTGGTGGCCCAGACAGATGCCGAACATGGGCATGTCGGCGGCCAGCAGCTCGCCGATGGATCGGATCGCGTAGTCGCAGGGCTCCGGATCGCCCGGACCATTGCTCAGGAACACACCGTCCGGCGCCAGGGCCATGACCTCGTTCACCGGCGTCTTCGGCGGCACCACCGTCACGCGGCAGCCGTGGTCGACGAGCAGGCGCAGGATGTTCTCCTTGACGCCGAAATCATAGGCGACTACGTGACGCCGGAAATGCCCGTCCTCCCAGTCGAGCGGCGCCGGCAGACCCCCGTCGAGACGCCAGCTCCCGCGGGTCCAGCGGTAGGTCTCGGCGGTGCCGGCCTCTTGTGCCAGGTCCATTCCCTTGAGCCCCGGAAAGGCGCGGGCCGCCGCCAGTGCGGCGTCTTCATCGATGCCGGAGCCGGCCATCAGACAGCCGTTCTGTGCGCCCTTCTCACGCAAAATGCGCGTCAGGCGGCGGGTATCGATGTCGCTGATGCCGACCACGCCCTGGCGGGTCAAGTAGTCCGGCAGGTCTTCCTGGCGGCGCCAGTTGCTGGTCAAAGGCGGCAGGTCGCGGGTGATGAGGCCCGCGGCCTTGATGCCGGGGGACTCCTCGTCTTCGGCATTGGTGCCAGTGTTGCCGATGTGGGGATAGGTCAGCGTGACCAGCTGGCGCAGGTAGGAGGGGTCCGTCAGGATCTCCTGGTAGCCGGTCATCGCGGTGTTGAAAACGACCTCCCCGGCACTTTGTCCTTCAGCGCCGATAGAGCGCCCCCGAAAGACCGAGCCGTCTTCCAGGACCAGTACGGCGGGCTTCGTCAAAACAGTCTCCAGAACGGGAAGTGGTCGGGCGCGCATGAATGCCGCCGCGAGCCCTCGGGCCGCGGCTTGGCGCCGGGGTAAGGGGGAGCCCTGAATCGGTGGAATCTTATCGAACGGCCGTCCGGCTGTCCATGCGCATGTTGCAGCGCACAAATTGCGGATCCGCCGACCGGCCGCGGTCCTCGACGGCGTGCTGACTCCCGCGCGCAGCCCCGGACACTCAGGTGTTCTGCCGCACCCAGGCCACGAGGCTCCCGGTGTCCATGGCGCCGGCGGTGCGGACGATCTCCTGTCCGTGGCGGAAGATGGCCAGGGTGGGGATGCTGCGGATGCCGAAACGCATGGCCAGGGACTGGGCCTCTTCGGTATTGACCTTGGCCAATCGAGCACGGGGCTCGAGCTGTGCCGCGGCGGCTTCGAAGGCCGGAGCCATCATCCTGCACGGGCCGCACCAGGGCGCCCAGAAGTCCACGACCAGGGGCAGATCACTGCGGCTCGCATGGCGCTGGAAGCGGTTCTCGTCCAGGGCCACGGGATGACCGTCGAACAGCGGCCGGCGACACTTTCCGCAATTGCCGCCCTCGGCCAGGCGCGCCGGCGGCAGCCGGTTGACGGCATCACAGTGCGGACAAACCACATGGATCGGATCGGACATGCTGACCTCCAGACGAGACCGCGGCGCCGCAGACGCACGTGCCAAGGAGCGGCAACCCCGGGTTGATTGCTCACGACTTCGTAATTATTTCCCGCACTAAACACAGGTTTCCAGTTTCAGATTTCAGCCCGAGCTCCCACCATGGCCGATTCCCCGTACATCGTCACCCTGACCGCCGCCAACTTCCAGCAGATCGTGCTGGAGGAATCGTTCCAGCGCCCGGTGCTGGTGGACTTCTGGGCCGACTGGTGCGCCCCGTGCCGGCAGCTGATGCCGATCCTGGCCAAACTGGCCGATGAGATGAAAGGCCAGTTCATCCTGGCCAAGCTCGACACCGAGGCCGAGCCCGAGGTGGCTGCCCAGTTCGGTATCCGCAGCCTGCCCACAGTGCAGTTGTTCAAGGAGGGCCGGGCGGTGGACCAGTTCATGGGCGCGCTGCCGGAGTCTCAGGTGCGGGAGTTCCTGTCGCGCCACATCGCCCGTGCGTCGGACCGCCTGCTGCAACAGGCGCGCGGTCTGCTCGCGGCCGGCGACACCGCGGGCGCGGAGCGCCTGATCGAACGGGCCCGTGCCGAGGATCCGGACAACAGCCGCGTCTTCGTCGCCGAGGTAGAGCTCAAGGCGGCCGCCGGAGACGCCGACGGCGCACTGGCCCTGCTCGAGCACACGCCGGTGGACCTGATCAACGATCCGGAGCTGGCGGCCCTGCGCGGCCGGCTCGCCTTCGCATCGGCCATTGCCGGTGCCCCGGATGCGGCCACACTGGCCAAACGCCTGGAAGCCGACCCTACCGATAGCGAGGCCCGCTACCAACTTGCCGCCCACCAGGTCATCGGCGGTGACTACGAGGCCGCGCTGGAGAACCTGCTGGCGCTGTTGAAGAAGGACCGCACCTATGGCGATGACGCCGCGCGCAAGGGCATGGTCGCCGTCTTCGACCTGCTCGGCGGCAGCGGCGACCTGGTCAGCCGCTACCGCGGCAAGATGCTCAGCAGCCTGTACTGAAGCCGCCTCACCCACATCCAGCCGCGCCCCACGCCCCGACAAACGCGGCTGAAGCCGCCTCACAATGGCGCTGCGAGGCTACGCCCCGCCTCGACCCGCATCAGCGGGCTGCCGGCGGCAGGCCCTCGATGAAGACGCCAAGGCCGGTCCAGGGATGCCCCTCCCAGATCACCGCCAGCGGCGACTCGCCGCAGCGGGCGACGCCGGCCACGCCCGCCAGGTCTCCCCCCCTCTGCAGAAGCGGCACATGGACCCGCAGCCAGGGCGGCACGCCGGCCTGCTGGAACAGGTCCTTCAGTGAGCGGCTTGGCGCGCCACCCGGGCGCCGGCACCTGAGCGGCGGCATCCCTCGCGAGCCGATGAGCACCTTCAGCTCCGACAGCGGGCATTCCGGCCCCTGCGCCGGGACCAGCCGGCCGAGCGCGTTCGGCAGTTCCAGCGGCCCGGCGCCGTCCCAGGCGATCACCTGCGCCGGCGGCGGCGCCGGCAGCGGCGCCAGCGCGAACAGGTCGTCGCGGTAGCGCCGCACCTCGCAGCCGTCCCAGCCCACCAGCGGGTCGGCGTCGGCCCTGGCCTGCATGACATCGGCGAAGATCTGATGAAGCCGCACCCGGTCCGGCGCTCGAAAGCCCCGCTTCACCAGCCACCGCCGCAGCACGGACCGTGCGAGCGCCGGCTCCAGCCGGCGCACCGCGCCCACCGACAGCGTCTCCGGCCTTGCGCCGCCCAGGGCGGCCAGACGCTCGTCGGCGGCAGCATCGATCAGCTCGGCCGCCTCCGCACAATGCGCGGCCGAGCGGGCCAAGGTCCTCGCCGCCGAGGGCCAGCGTTCGCCCAGCGCCGGCAGGACCCGGTGGCGCAGGAAGTTGCGGTCGAGGCCGGTGTCGGCATTGCTCGGATCATCGACCCACTCCAATCCATGGCGCAGGGCATAGGCGCGCAGGTCGGCCCGGCCGAAGCCCAGCAGCGGCCGCAGCAGCCGGCCGGCCCCCAGAGCCGATCGCGCGGGCATCGCCGCCAGCCCGTGCACGCCGCTGCCGCGCAGCAGCGCCAGCAGCAGCGTCTCCGCCTGGTCGTCCCGATGCTGTGCCGTGGCCACGGCCTCGTCCGGCCCGAGCAGGGCCGCCAGGACCGCATAGCGGGCGGCGCGGGCCACCGCCTCCAGGCTGTCGCCTGGACCCGCGTCGATGCGGAGCCGGCGCACCGTGAGCGGCACCGCCAGGGCCTCGCAGACGCCGCGGCAGTGCCCGGCCCATCCCAAGGAGTCCGCGTGCAGGCCATGGTCCAGGTGAACGGCCCGCAGCTCACCGTCGAGGCGCCCACGCAGCACCGCACAGGCATGAAGCAGCACGTGGGAGTCCAGTCCCCCGCTGTAGGCGACCCAAAGTCGCGGCGCCGACGCCAGCGCTGGCAACAAGGACTCCGGACTGAGCTCGGGCATTGGTCAACGGCTTCGAGGGTGCGGGGTTTCGATGGTCGGAGCCGCGGCTGGCGGCCGTCAACCGGCGACGCCATTCGCGCCGGGCTGCTGTCGCATTCGGTATCGGCGATACGCTGGCCTCCGCCGCCTATGCCAAGCAGCGCATTTACCTGCGATCCCATGACCGCAGGCGCTGGCAGTGCCTGGGCGCGCATCTTGGAGCGGGACCGCCGCGGCGGTCGATCCGGCCTCAATCCCTGAACCGCCCGTAGCTGCGCAGCCGGTCGTAGCGGGCGGCGAGGAGTTGGTCCATGGGGATGGCCTCGACCTCGGTGAGCTGCTCCTGGAGGGTCTCCTTCAGGGTGTCCGCCAGGCCGTCCACGTCGCGGTGGGCGCCACCGAGGGGCTCGGGAACGACGCCATCGATGAGACCCAGTTCGTAGAGCTTGCCGGAGGTGATCGCCATGGCCTCGGCGGCGAGCTGTGCCTTGTCGGCGGTCTTCCAGAGGATCGACGCGCAGCCCTCCGGGGAGATCACCGAGTAGGTGCTGTACTGGAGCATGATCAGGCGGTCGCCGACGCCGATGGCCAGCGCGCCGCCGGAACCGCCCTCGCCGGTGACGGTGGCGATGATGGGCACGCGCAGACCGGCCATGACCTGGAGGTTCTTGGCGATGGCCTCGCTCTGGCCGCGCTCTTCGGCGCCGATGCCGGGATAGGCGCCGGGGGTGTCGATGAAGGTCAGCACCGGGATGCCGAAGCGCTCGGCCAGGTGCATGAGCCGCATGGCCTTGCGATAACCCTCAGGGCGCGGCATGCCGAAGTTGCGGCTGATCTTTTCCTTGGTGTCGCGGCCCTTCTGGTGGCCGATGAGCATCACCGTGTGGCCGTCGAGACGGGCCAGGCCGCCAACGATGGCCTTGTCGTCCGCGAAGGCGCGGTCGCCGTGCAGCTCCTGGAAATCGTCGAAGATGCGGCGGACGTAGTCGAGAAAGTAGGGCCGCAGCGGATGCCGCGAGAGCTGGGAGATCTGCCAGGGCGTCAAGGCCGCGAAAATCTGCTCGGTGAGCGCCCGCGACTTGACCTCGAGATGCTCGATCTCCTCGGCGATATTGATTTCGTTGTCGTCACCGATGTGGCGAAGCTCTTCGATCTTGGCCTCGAGCTCGGCGACGGGTTGTTCGAAGTCTAGGAAGTTCAGATCCATGGCGGGCCGATTCTACTGAAAGCATTGACGCGGCGACAGTGCGGAATTCGAGGGAGCGGCTTCGGTCGCGACCGATGCGGCCCAGCCATGGCGGCGAGAACGGGCGTCAAGCCGTCCGCTTGGTCCGGGGGTCGTCGCGGGTCTTGGCTTCGCTCGCGCGGTCGCGACTGAAGCCGCTCCCACGTGCGATTGACCGGCTCGAGGACGACACCGCTCGCGCGTCAGCGGGCGATGGCGAGCCGCGGCGGCGCGGCCGGCTCCGGATGGCTCGCGCGCAGCGGCAACTCGCGCTGATAGACGACCTGGACACGCTCGTCGCCGCCGAGCAGCGCGCGCAGCCGCTTCAGCAGCGCGTCCTCGGGGGCGACCCGCCATGCCTCGCCGAGGCGCAGCCGGCCGCGGGCGCCGGGGCGGATGTAGTGGAGGCGCAGCGGCAGTCCGGCGTCGTCGCGATAGCCGGCCAGCGTCTCCTGGAGCTGGGCGACGCGGGCGGTACCGGCGGCATGGACTTCGGGACTGGACATATCCAGCAGCAGGAGCAGGTGATCGGCCAGGTCGGCGCGGGCGCGGCCCATGGGCTTGATGCTGCGCGCGATCAGCGTCAGGCCGTTGGTGTACTCGTCGGGCTTCAGGTTGCCGGTCACCACCAGCAGCGCGTCCGGCACCAGCAGCTCGCGGTTGGGCTCGTAGATGTCGTTGAACACCGTCACCTCGATGCGGGCCGTGCGATCGTCCAGCGTCAACGATGCCATGCGCCCGCGTGCCCCTTTGCGCACCTGAATCTGGTGCACCAGACCGATCACGGTGCGCTGGTCGCGGTCGCCGCCGCGCAGCTGCACGACACCGGAGCCGCCGAGCCCCTGGTTGGATTCCAGCAACCGGCCGATGCGCTGGAAGGACATGGCCTTCAGCTCGGACTCGTAGCGGTTGATGGGATGCCCTGTCAGGTACAGGCCCAGGGTCTCCTTTTCCCCCAGCAGCCGCTCCTCCTCGTCCCACTCCGGCCAGGTGCGGCCCGCGATCTGCGGGTCCGGGCCGGCAGCGGCCGCGGGCTCGGGATCGAGCATGCCGAACAGGTCCCCCTGCCCGGCCGCCTCCTGCTCATGGTGCTGCTCGGCCAGCTTTACGGCCAGCGGCAGCTGGTTCATCAGCGTGGCGCGGTTGGCGCCGAGCTCGTCCAGGGCGCCGGCGCGAATCAGGGCCTCCAGTACCCGCTTGTTGGCCTTGCCGAGATCGATGCGACGGCACAGGTCCCACAGGTCGCCAAACGGTCCACCGGTATCGCGGGCCTCCAGCATCGATGCGATGGCCGACTCGCCAACGCCCTTGATGGCGCCGAGGCCGTAGACGACGGTGTCGTCGCCGGCGGTGGTGAACCGGAACGCCGAGCGGTTGATCTTCGGAGGCTCGACCTTGAGCCCCATCGATCTGCATTCGTCGATCAGCGTGACGACCTTGTCGGTGTTGTCCATGTCCGCCGACAGCACGGCAGCCATGAACGCGGCCGGATAATGGGCCTTGAGCCACAGGGTCTGGTAGGAGACCAGCGCATAGGCCGCGGAGTGGGACTTGTTGAAGCCGTAGCCGGCGAACTTCTCCATCAGGTCGAAGATGTAGGTCGCGGTCTTGGCCTCGACGCCCCGCTCGGCGGCGCCCTTCTCGAAGATCGCCCGCTGCTTGACCATCTCCTCGGGCTTCTTCTTGCCCATGGCCCGGCGCAGCAGGTCGGCGCCACCCAGCGAATAGCCGGCCAGCACCTGGGCGATCTGCATGACCTGCTCCTGGTACAGGATCACGCCGTAGGTGGGCTTCAGGATCGGCTCCAGGTCCGGATGCGGATAGGCGACATCGGCGCGGCCGTGCTTGCGGTCGCAGAAGTCGTCCACCATGCCGGACTGCAGCGGACCCGGCCGGAACAGCGCCACCAGCGCGGTCATGTCCTCGAAGCTGTCCGGCCGCAGCTTCTTGATCAGCTCCTTCATGCCCCGGGATTCGAGCTGGAACACGGCCGTGGTCTCGCAGCGCTGGAGCAGCGCGAAGGCGTCCGGGTCCTTGGGGTCGATCAGGTTGATGTCCAGCGGGTCTTCGCCCCGCGACCTGCGCTCGGCGTTGATCGTGGCCAGGGCCCAGTCGATGATGGTCAGCGTACGCAGGCCGAGGAAGTCGAACTTGACCAGGCCGGCCTGCTCCACGTCGTCCTTGTCGTACTGGGTGACCAGGTTCTCGCCGCCGGACTCGCAGTACAGCGGTGCGAAATCGGTCAATTTCCCCGGCGCGATGACCACGCCGCCCGCGTGCTTGCCGGCGTTGCGGGCGACGCCCTCCAGCTTGCGGGCCATGTCGATGATCGCCGTCACCGCCTCGTCCTCGGCATAGGCGGTCTTCAGGTCCTCGCTCTCCTCCAGCGCCTTGTCCAGCGTCATGCCGAGCTCGAACGGGACCATCTTCGCGACCTTGTCGACGAAGCCGTAGGGATGGCCCAGCACTCGGCCCACGTCGCGCACCACGGCCTTGGCCGCCATGGTTCCGAAGGTGATGATCTGCGAGACGGCATCGCGGCCGTACTTGCCGGCCACGTAGTCGATGACGCGGTCGCGGCCCTCCATGCAGAAGTCCACGTCGAAGTCGGGCATGGACACGCGCTCGGGATTCAGGAAGCGCTCGAACAGCAGATCGTGCTCGATGGGGTCGAGGTCGGTGATCTTGAGCGCGTAGGCCACCAGCGAGCCGGCGCCGGAGCCGCGGCCCGGCCCCACCGGGATGCCGTTGTCCTTGGCCCACTGGATGAAGTCGGCAACGATCAGGAAGTAGCCCGGAAAGCCCATCTGGCAGATGACGCCGAGCTCCGTGGCCAGGCGCTCATCGTAGACCTTTCGCCGCTCGGCGAAGTCCGGCGCCTGGCGGTCGAAGGTGCGGTCGAGCCGCCATTCCAGACCAGTCTTGGCCTCGTTGGCGAAATGCTCGTCGATGGTCAGTCCCTCGGGCACCGGCGAGTCGGGCAGGAAGGACTTGCCCAGCGTCAGCTCCAGGTTGCAGCGCTTGGCGATCTCGACCGTGTTCTCCAGAGCCTCGGGGATGTCCGAGAACAGCAGCGCCATCTCGGCCGGCGTGCGCAGGTACTGCTCCGGGCTGTGGGCATGCGGCCGGCGCGGGTCCTCCAGCGTATGGCCATTGTGGATGCAGACGCGGACCTCATGGGCGTCGAAGTCCTCGGCGCGCAGGAACGCGACATCGTTGGTGGCCACCACCGGCACGCCCCGGACGATGGCGAGATCGACGCTCGCCTCCAGGCACTCGGGCTCGTCCTCGCGGCCGGTGCGGATCAGCTCCAGATAGTAGCGCTCCCCGAACACCCGCAGCCAGTCGTCCAGCCGCCGCTCGGCCTCGTCCCGGTGGCCGGTGACCAGCGCCCGGCCGACATCGCCGCCGGCCCCCCCGGACAGCGCGATCAGGCCGTCGGCCGCCTCCAGCACCCAGTCCTTTTGCACCCGCGCCCTGCCCTGGTGCTGGCCCTCGATGTAGGCGCGGGAGATGAGCCGCGTCAGGTTCTTGTAACCCCCGAGGTCCTGCACCAGCAGCACCAGCCGGTGCGGCTTGGCCGGGTCGTCCGGGTTGACGACGGCCAGCTCGGTGCCGGCGATGGGCTTGATGCCGGCGGCCACGGCGGCCTTGTAGAAGCGGACCAGGCAGAACAGGTTGGTGTGATCGGTGACGGCCACGGCCGGCATGCCGGCGCCCGCGGCGGCCTTGACCAGCGGCTTGATCCGCACCAGGCCGTCGACCAGCGAATATTCCGAGTGCAGGTGCAGGTGGACGAAGCTGGGCTCCATGGCGGGGACGTTTCTCCCTTGGGTCGTCGGGTTGGCAGGGCGCGATAGTCTAGCGGCCGCGGCGCCAGCCGGGCGGGCCGGCCGACGAGCGCAGCCCCACCTCGCGGCATCAGGCGGCAGCCACTGGGCACGTCGTGCAGGATAGGCCGGCCCGGAGACGGCCGCGCCGGTGCCGCGGCGAAACGCGACGGGATTCATGCTTCGGCAACGGTGTTCTTGGATCGTGACGGAGCTCGAGAACCAGCAGCCGAAGAAGAGGAGCGCAGCCGTCGCGCCGCACCTGCGAAAACGGGAACGCGGTCATGGTTCGATGACCGCATGGTCCGGATGATGTGTCCGCAAAGACCGCCGATTTCGGTACCCGTCCGGTGTGACCACGGTCCTGCCGCAGCCCCACCCAAGCATATCGCGATCTGGTCCCAATTGATTTTTGTCAATGCAAGCTCGCGATTCCGATCCGATCGCGCGCTCCATTCAGCGGCAGTTCAGCTTGCTCTTCTAGCCTACCTTTCCGAGACGCACACCTTTGGTCGTCCATCCGGCGACCAGGGCCGCAGGGGCCGCCAGCGGCCGGGTCCGGCGCAGGCGATGTCGGTGATCGACATCCGACTGCGCCGTCCGCCGACAGGCAGGCCCCCCAGAAATGACAACCGCCGAAGGACCGGCGAATCCCGGGACCTGCCGCCGCCGGCGCACCGGCGGCGGCTAACTTCGCGACTCGATCCTCCGGGGGGAGGGACAGATGCCACATAGTGAGACCTTCAGCGACTACCTGAGCCGGCGCGGCATCAGCCGCCGCGGCTTCATTCGTTTCTGTGCCGTGACCGCATCGGCGTTGGCGCTGCCGGCAGGCCAGGCGCGCGCCCTGGCCGTGGCGCTCAGCGCGGCGCCGCGTCCAAGCGTGATCTGGCTGTCGTTCCAGGAGTGCACCGGCTGTACCGAATCCCTCACCCGGTC
>Ga0316576_10001778_pt1 | contig 11915 bp, 10 predicted proteins | sample S0NA_FD_203075 | JGI IMG/M metagenome (GOLD analysis project Ga0316576, IMG submission 203075) | Rhizosphere microbial communities from salt marsh grasses in Alabama, United States - S0-2_050615r3r5 | ecosystem: Host-associated > Plants > Roots > Rhizosphere | place: USA: Alabama | collected... | reverse complement strand
GCGGGGCGCCGGTGGCCCAGCCCTGCGCCATCGCGGCGGCGGTCTGGATCGGCCCCAACGTCGACCCGAAGGAGGCGGGGGCGATGAGCACGCGCACGCTCTCGAGGGTATCGGGGTGACCGGCCGGCTCCGGCAACGGCCTACGATTCAGGGATGACGACGACCACGGGATCGCCCCACAACGCTCCGCTGCCGCTGCTCGTCCTCGGCCACGGTCGCGACCTGGCCACCGAACGCGGCGTCGAGTGCCCCGGCGACCTGCCCGCCCCGTCCGACCCGGAGCTCGTCGAGCGGGCGCGCGCGGCGAAGGACGCCCTCGGCGAACGGGTGTTCGTCCTCGGCCACCACTACCAGCGCGACGAGGTGATTCAGTTCGCCGACGTCACCGGCGACTCGTTCAAGCTCGCCAAGGAGGCCGCAGCCCGACCCGAGGCCGAGTACGTCGTGTTCTGTGGCGTCCACTTCATGGCCGAGTCCGCCGACATCCTCACCGCCGACCACCAGCGCGTCGTGCTGCCCGACCTCGCCGCCGGCTGCTCGATGGCCGACATGGCCGCCTTCGACCAGGTCGAGGACTGCTGGGACCAGCTCGTCGAGGCCGGGGTCGCCGACCTCACCGTGCCGGTGACGTACATGAACTCCTCCGCTGCCATCAAGGCCTTCACCGGGCGGCACGGCGGCACGGTCTGCACCTCGTCCAATGCCCGGACCGCCCTGACGTGGGCGCTGGACCAGAAGGGCGACGGAGGCAAGGTGCTCTTCCTGCCCGACCAGCACCTGGGCCGCAACACCTACGTCCGCGACCTCGGGGGCAGCCTGGACGACTGCGTCGTCTGGGACCCGCACAAGCCGATGGGCGGGCTCACGGTGGAGCAGCTCCGGGATGCCACGATGATCCTCTGGCGCGGCCACTGCTCGGTGCACGGACGGTTCACCGTCGAGGCGGTCGAGGCAGCCCGGCGCGAGGTCCCGGACGTGAAGATCATCGTCCACCCCGAGTGCACCCACGAGGTCGTGGAGCTCGCCGACGAGGTCGGGTCGACCGAGAGGATCATCGCCACGATCGCGGCCGCACCCCCGGGCACGGCGTGGGCCGTGGGGACCGAGCTCAACCTCGTCCAGCGGCTGGCGGAGCAGTTCCCCGAGCAGCGCATCATCTTCCTCGAGAAGAACGTCTGCTACTGCTCGACGATGAACCGCATCGACCTGCCGCACCTGGTCTGGGCGCTCGAGGCGCTCGTCGACGGCCGGGTCGTCAACGAGATCACCGTGGAGCCGGAGACGGCGCGCTGGGCCAGGGCCGCCCTCGACCAGATGCTCGCGCTGCCCGGGGAGACCGGGAAGGACTGACCCCGACACGCAGGAGCTCCCCACGCGCCGCGCAGTGTCCGGGAGCCGTGGCAGGTCCTGCGCGCGGTGCCGCGCTCAGCGGGGCAGCGCGCCGAGCCGGGCCAGGAGCAGGGTCTCGGCCACGCACACCTTCTCGAACTCCTCGAGGTGCAGCGACTCGTTCGCGCCGTGGGCCCGCGAGTCGGGGTCCTCGACCCCGGTGACGAGGATCGCGGCCTCCGGGAACCGCTCGGCGAAGGCGGCGACGAAGGGGATGGAGCCCCCGACCCCGATGTCGACCGGCTCCACGCCCCACGCGTCGGCGAACGCGGCGCGCGCCTGGTCGTAGACGGGCCCGTCGGCGTGCGCGGCGAACCCGGCGCCGCGCTCGTCGAGGGTGACCTCGACCTGCGCACCCCACGGCACCCGGGCGAGGAGGTGCTCGCGCAGCCGCTCGAAGGCGTCGAGGTCGTGCTCGTCGGCGGCGATCCGCATCGAGACCTTCGCGGCGGCGGAGGGGACGAGTGTGTTCGAGCTGGTCGCGACGGTCGGGGCGTCGATACCGATCGTCGTGATCGACGGCTTGGTCCACATCCGGGTCAGGAAGCTGCCCGTGCCGATCGGCTCGACCCCGTCGAGCAGCCCGGACTCGCGGCGCAGCCGGTCCTCGTCGTAGGGCAGGTCGGAGGCCACGCCCTCCCTGAGCCCGCCGACGGCGACGCTGCCCTCGTCGTCGTGGAGCGAGGCGAGCAGGCGGACGAGGACCATGAGTGCGTCGGGGACGGCGCCGCCGAACATCCCGGAGTGCACGCCGTGGTCGAGCGTGGTGACGGTGACGACGGCGCGCACCATGCCGCGCAGCGTCGTCGTCAGGGCGGGCTCGCCGATGTCCCAGTTGCCGGAGTCGGCGAGGACGATGGCGTCGGCCCGCAGCCTCTCGCCGTGGCGCTCGAGGATGGTCGGCAGCGAGTCCGAGCCGATCTCCTCCTCGCCCTCGACGAAGATCGTGACCCCGACGGGCAGGTCGTCGCCGTGGGCCCGCAGGGCGGCGACGTGCGCCATGACGCCTGCCTTGTCGTCGGCCGCGCCGCGGCCGTAGAGCCGGCCGTCGCGCTCGGTGGGCTCGAAGGGCGGGCTGTCCCACAGGGCGTCGTCGCCGGGTGGCTGGACGTCGTGGTGCGCGTAGAGGGTGACGGTGCGCGACCCGGGCGGGCCCGCGCGGTGGCCGATGACGGCCGGCCGGCCCCCCTCGCGCACGACCTCGACGTCGAGGCCCTCGGCTCGAAGCAGCGCGGCGACCGCGGCGGCACTGCTCTCGACGTGGGCCTGGTCGAAGGCGTCGAGGCTCACGCTGGGGATGCGGGTGAGCGCCTCCAGGTCGGCCCGCACCTGCGGCATCAGCCCGCGGACGCGGTCCCGGAAGGCGGCGATCTGGTCGTCGGTGAGAACGTCGGTCACGCTGCCCGACCCTACCCACCGCGGCGGCGGCTCGGCGGGCCCGGACCGGGCCTGGACGGCACCACTCCCGGCGAGCACCTAGCATGGGGGCCGTGTTCGGACGTGGCAAGACGCAGGAGACGGCGCCGGAGGAGGCCCACCCGCAGCGGGAGGGCGCGAAGAACCGGCCGACGCCGAAGCGACGCGACCAGGAGGCGGCCCGCAAGCAGCCCCTGGTCCCGACCGACCGCAAGCGGGCCCGCCAGCAGGACCGCGCCCGGCGCAACGAGCAGGTGGCCCTCACCCGTCAGGCGATGATCACCGGCGACGAGAAGCACCTCCCGCCGCGCGACAAGGGCCCGGTGCGCCGCTACATCCGCGACTACATCGACGCCCGGTGGAACCTCGCCGAGTTCATGCTCCCCGTCATGGTCGTCGTGCTCGCCTTCAGCTTCATCCGTCTCGACGCCGTGCTCGCCCTGGTGACGATGGCGACCTACGGCATCATCCTCATCGCCGTCGTCGACACCTTCTTCATGTGGCGCCGCTGCAAGCGACAGCTCGTCGACAAGTTCGGCGCCGACCAGCTCGGCCGTGGCAACGGCATGTACGCCGCGATGCGGGCCTTCCAGCTGCGCCGGTTCCGGATGCCGCGCCCGATGGTCGATCGCGGCGACTACCCGTCCTGACGGGTGCTCAGGGGGCGGGCTCGAGGCTCATCGGCCCGTAGACGACCTCGCCCTCGCGGTGCAGCGTCACCGATGCCACGCCCGCGTCGGCCAGGTCGTGCCACACCTCACCGAACCAGCTCTCGGCGTCGCCCTGGGTGGGGAACGCGGTGCTGGTGGTCGGCTCGCCGGTGACGGCCCGCCCGTCGGCGTCGGCGTAGGTCCAGGTCCAGCGCTCGCTCACGAGGACCGCACCCCCGCCTCGACGAACGGGGGCTTGGTGACCGTCGCGGCGACCTCGCGACCCCGCACGTCGACGACGACCTCGTCGCCGAGGGTCACCGAGCGGTCGAGCAGCGCGAGCCCGACGCCCTGCTTGCGGGTCGGCGAGAAGGTTCCGGAGGTGACCTCGCCGACGACCGCCCCGGAGGCGTCGCGCACCTCGCAGTGCGGGCGCGGGATCCCCCGGCCGGTGACGACGAGCCCGCGCATCAGCGGCCCGGACTTCGCGGCCCGCTCGGCCGTGAGGGCCTCCTTGCCCCAGAAGGTCTCCTTGTCCCAGCCGACGGCCCACGCGGCCGCGGCCATGACCGGCGTGATCTCGGTGGAGAGGTCGTTGCCGTGCAGCGGGTACCCCATCTCGGTCCTCAGGGTGTCGCGGGCCCCGAGCCCGGCGGGCAGGCCGCCCTCACGGGTGACGGCCTCGAACAGCGCGTCCCAGATCGAGGCGGTGGCGTCCCACGTGGGGACGACCTCGTAGCCGCGCTCCCCCGTGTACCCGGTGCGGCAGACGATGACCGGCTGCCCGTCCCACTCGGTCTCGACGAAGCTCATGTAGTCGTGGTCGACGGGCAGCGCCAGCGAGCGCAGCACCTCGTCCGAGCGCGGCCCCTGGACGGCGATGACGCCGTAGCGGTCGTGGAGGTTCTCGACCGTGATGTCCGCAGGCGCCGCCGCGGCGAGCAGCTCGACGACGGTGGCGGTGTTGGCGGCGTTGGGGATGAGGAAGACGTCCTCGTCGGAGCGCAGGTACTGGATGAGGTCGTCGACGACGCCGCCGCTCTCGGTGCAGCACATCGTGTACTGGGCCTGACCGGGCCCGATGCGGCGCAGGTCGTTGGTGAGGCAGGCGTTGACGAAGTCGGCCGCGCCCGGGCCGGAGACGCGGGCCTTCCCCAGGTGTGAGACGTCGAAGATCCCGACCCGCTCGCGGACCGCCGTGTGCTCGGCCACCACCCCGCCGCCGGGGAACTCGATGGGCATCGACCACCCTCCGAAGTCGGCCATCTTCGCGCCGAGGGCGACATGGCGGTCGTGCAGCGGGGAGCGCAGCAGGTCGGTCATGGTGGGCACGTTACCGCCCGTCGGGGACGCCCGGCCCGGCTCGGTAGGGTGCGCCCATGACCGCGTTGACCCTGACGACCCGGACTGCCGCCGACCTCGCCGTCGACACGCTCGTCATCGGGTCCGTGCACACCGACGACGGCGCCGACCTCGCGGCCGCGCACGGGCTGCCGCGGAAGGCGGTCGTCCACCTCCAGGCCGTGCTCAGCGACCTCGAGGCCACCGGCAGGGCCGACGAGGTGCACCGGGTCGTCGCGGTGCCCGGGGTCAAGGCCACCTCCGTGGTCGTCACGGGGCTCGGTCCGGCCACGACCCGCACGACCTCCTTCGACGCCGCCGTGCTCCGCCGGGCGGCCGGGGCCGCGCTGCGCGCCGTCCGCGGGAAGAAGAGCGTCGGCATCGCGCTGCCGGCCCCCGACGCGGCGCGGGTCGGCGCCGTCGCCGACGGCGCCTGGGCCGGCTGCTACGTCTACGACAAGAAGGCTCCGCTCGAGGAGTCCGGCCGCACCGGTCGCCGCGGCGGCAAGGGCAAGGCCCCGTCGGAAGGGCCCAAGATCACGGTCGTCTCCGGCGCCGGCCAGGGCAAGGCGGTCAAGGACGCCGTCCGACGGGCCCAGGTCGTGGGCATGGCACGGGACTGGGCCCGCGACCTCGTCAACACGCCGCCGAACCTGCTCTTCCCCCAGTCCTTCGCCGAGACCGTGAAGAAGCGCGTCTCCGCGTCGAGCGCCAAGGTCACCGTGTCCGTCCTCGACGACAAGGCACTCGCCAAGGGCGGCTTCGGCGGCATCGTCGGGGTCGGCCAGGGGTCGGCCAACCCCCCACGCATGGTCACGATGACGTGGACGCCGGCGAGCCCCCGCGGGTCCGTGGCCCTGGTCGGCAAGGGGATCACCTTCGACAGCGGCGGCCTCAACATCAAGCCGGCCACCGGCATGGTCACGATGAAGAGCGACATGGCCGGCGCCGCCGCCGTCGCCGGTGCGGTCCTCGCCGCGGCGGAGCTCGACCTGCCGGTCACCGTCACCGGGTACCTCTGCCTCGCGGAGAACATGCCGAGCGGTACCGCCCAGCGCCCGAGCGACGTCGTGGTCATGCGCGACGGCACGAGCGTCGAGATCCTCGACACCGACGCGGAGGGCCGGATGGTGCTCGGCGACGGCATCTGCCTCGCGAGCGAGAAGAGCCCGGACTGGATCGTCGACATCGCGACGCTCACCGGGGCCCAGGTCGTCGCGCTCGGCGGCGACATCGCCGGCGTCATGGGCAACGACGACGCCTTCCGCGGCTCCGTCGTGGCCGCCGCCGACGGTGTCGGCGAGGAGGCGTGGCCGATGCCGTTGCCCGTGGCGCTTCGGGCCAAGCTCGACACGCCGACCGCCGACCTCGCGCACAAGGGCGACCGCGACGGCGGGATGCTCACCGCCGGGCTCTTCCTCCAGGAGTTCGTCGGCGAGGGCATCCCCTGGGCCCACGTCGACATCGCCGGGCCCGCGTTCAACTCGAAGGGACCCCGCGGTGCGACCCCCAAGGGCGGCACCGGCTACGGCGTCTCGACCCTCGTCGCCCTCGTCGAGAAGCACGCCGCCGGCTGACCCCGCGACGCCCGGCCCACGCTCAGGCCGGGCCCTCGCGGCGCTGCCTCGCCGTCCAGGCACGCATCCGGGCCGGGTAGCCGGTCTGGTTGACGTCGTAGACGGGCACCCCGAGCGCGCGGGCGGTCTCGAACGCCTGGGGACGGCTCGGGAGGGCGCGACGGGTCCACTCGCCGTCATGGGCGATGAGGACGACCGTGGTGGACGTGACGTTGGTGGCGGGCTCGACGTAGGCCTCGACGCCCCGTCGGCTCGCGACGAACTCCGCGAGGTGGTCCCGGGCGCTCGACAGGTCGCCGCCCCTGGTGCCGGAGCGGCCACGGGTGCGTCTCCACCAGGCCATGGGCCAACGATAGGAGATGACCGCGACCGCCCCGGCGCGCGGAGGTGCCGCCGCGCGCGCGGTGGTGACAAGATGCAGGACAGCGCACGCGGCGGCCAGCTCTCGCCGAGCGCGACGACCACCCGCCACCAGAGGGAGTCACACCGGATGCCGGCCGATGCCGAGACCACCCACGACGTCGTCGTCCTCGGGGGAGGGAGCGGTGGGTACGCGTGCGCACTGCGCGCCGCCCAGCTGGGGCTGCGCGTCGCCCTCGTCGAGAAGGACCTGCTGGGCGGCACCTGCCTGCACCGCGGCTGCATCCCCACGAAGGCGCTGCTGCACGCCGCCGAGGTCGCCGACTCCGCCCGCGAGTCCGACCGGTTCGGTGTCCGCGCCACCCTCGAGGGCATCGACCTGCCGGCGGTCACCGCCTACCGGGAGCGCGTCGTCTCCCGTCTGCACCAGGGGCTCCAGGGCCTGGTCAGCCGTGCCGACGTCGAGTACGTCGAGGGCGAGGGGCGGCTCGAGGACGCGCGCACCGTCGCCGTCGGCGGCCGCCGGCTCGTCGGTCGCCACGTCGTCCTCGCCACCGGCTCCGTCGCGCGGACGCTGCCGGGCCTCGACCTCGGCGGCCGGGTCGTCACCAGTGACGGTGCGCTCGGCCTCGACGAGGTGCCCGGCCGGGTCGTCGTCCTCGGCGGTGGCGTCATCGGGGTCGAGTTCGCGTCGGTGTTCCGCTCCTTCGGTGCCGACGTCACCGTCGTCGAGGCCCTCCCCCGCCTCGTCGCCGCCGAGGAGCCCGCGTCGAGCGCGGCCCTGCAGCGCGCCTTCAGGAAGCGGGGAATCGCGGTGCGCACCGACGCCCGGTTCGCGTCGGCGACCCAGACCGACGACGAGGTGACGGTCCGGCTCGAGGACGGCGACGAGCTCGTCGCCGACCTCCTGCTCGTCGCCGTGGGTCGCGGCCCGGTCACCGAGGGCCTGGGCTTCGAGGAGGCCGGCGTCGCGACGGAGCGCGGCTTCGTCGTCACCGACGAGCGCTGCCGCACCAGCGTCGACGGCATCCGCGCGGTCGGCGACATCGTCCCCGGGCTCCAGCTCGCCCACCGGGGGTTCGCGCAGGGCATCTTCGTCGCCGAGGACATCGCCGGGCTCGACCCGCGGCCGGTCGTCGACTCCACCATCCCCCGCGTCACCTACAGCGAGCCCGAGGTCGCGTCGGTCGGCCTCACCGAGGAGCAGGCGCGCGATGCCCACGGGGACGCCGTGCGCACCGTCGAGTACCCCCTCGGCGGGAACGGCAGGTCGCAGATCCTCGGCACGCAGGGCTTCGTCAAGCTCGTCGCCCTCGACGACGGCCCGGTGCTCGGGGTCCACATGGTGGGGTCCCGGATGGGCGAGCAGGTCGGCGAGGCCCAGCTCGTCGTCGGCTGGGAGGCCCACGCCGCGGACGTCACCCCCCTCGTGCACGCCCACCCGACCCAGAACGAGGCGCTCGGCGAGGCCCACCTCGCCCTCGCCGGCAAACCGCTCCACGCCCACAACTGACCCGCGGCCCGGCCACAACTAGAGTGATGTCCGCCACCGCCCACGAAGGAGAGCTGTCCTGATGTCAGAACGCGTTCAGATGCCCGCGCTCGGCGAGTCCGTCACCGAGGGGACGGTCACGCGGTGGCTGAAGAGCGTCGGCGACTCGGTGGAGGTCGACGAGCCGTTGCTCGAGGTCTCCACCGACAAGGTCGACACCGAGATCCCCTCCCCCGTGGCCGGCACGCTGCAGCAGATCCTCGCCGAGGAGGACGACACCGTCCCGGTCGGCGCCGACCTCGCCGTCATCGGCGACGGGGAGTCGTCCGACGCCGGCGGCTCCGGGGGCGAGCAGGAGTCCGGCGACACCGGCGGCGCGCCGTCCGACGAGGTCGAGGACGCCGACGCCGGTGACGAGGGTGGGCAGGAGCCCGCCGAGCCGCAGGGCGGCGGCGAGGAGGAGCAGCAGTCGTCCGCCGGAGGCGAGTCCTCCAGTGGCGGCACGGGCGACGGCGAGCGGGTGCAGATGCCCGCGCTGGGCGAGTCCGTCACCGAGGGCACCATCACCCGGTGGCTGAAGCAGGAGGGTGACGAGGTCCAGGTCGACGAGCCGTTGCTCGAGGTCTCCACCGACAAGGTCGACACCGAGATCCCCTCCCCCGTGGCAGGCACCGTGACGCAGATCCTCGCCCAGGAGGACGAGACGGTCGCCGTCGGCGCCGACCTCGCCGTCATCGGCGGCAGCAGCGGTGGCGGCGGTGGCGAGTCGGCTCCCGCCGAGGAGGCGGAAGAGCCGCGGGCCGAGGAACCCCAGCCCCAGGAGCCCGAGCCCGAGCAGTCCGAGCCCGAGCAGTCCGAGGCGCAGGAGGCTCCCCCGGAGAAGGCCGACGAGTCGGCTGCCGACGCCGACGCCGCTCCGGCGCCCTCCTCGTCGGGCGAGTCCACCGCTCCGCCCCGGCACGAGCCCGACGCCGACTCCGACGCCTCGGCCTACGTCACCCCGCTCGTCCGCAAGCTCGCCGCCGACCACGGCCTCGACCTCGCCGACATCGAGGGCACGGGCATCGGCGGCCGGATCCGCAAGCAGGACGTCCTCGCGGCGGCCGAGGCGAAGACGGAGGCCGAGCCTCCGCGCGAGGAGGCGGCCGCCGAGAAGCCCGCTGACCGGGCACCGGCCGCTCCCCCGAAGAAGGCCGAGGTCGACACCTCCCGTCGGGGCACGACGCAGCCGATGACCCGACTGCGCAAGACGATCGCCCGGCGGATGGTCGAGTCGCTCCAGGTCTCGGCCCAGCTGACCACGGTCGTCGAGGTCGACGTCACCCGCATCTCCCGTCTTCGCGACCGCGCCAAGAGTGAGTTCGAGACGCGGGAGGGCACCAAGCTCAGCTTCCTGCCGTTCTTCGCCCTCGCGGCGGTCGAGGCGCTCAAGACGCACCCGATGGTCAACGCGAGCATCGAGGAGGACCAGGTCACCTACCACGGCGCCGAGCACCTCGGGATCGCGGTCGACACCGAGAAGGGCCTGCTCGTCCCGGTCATCAGGAACGCCGGCGACCTCAACATCGCCGGCCTGGCCCGCGGGATCGCCGACCTCGCCGAGCGCACGCGCGGCAACAAGATCACCCCCGACGACCTCGCCGGAGGAACCTTCACCATCACCAACACCGGTTCGCGTGGGGCGCTCTTCGACACCCCGATCATCAACCAGCCGCAGGTCGGCATCCTCGGCACCGGCGCGGTGGTGCGGCGCCCGGTCGTCGTCACCGCCGAGGACGGCGGCGAGACGATCGCGATCCGCTCGATGGTCTACCTGGCCCTCTCCTACGACCACCGCATCGTCGACGGCGCGGATGCCGCGCGGTTCCTGTCGACGATGAAGCAGCGCCTCGAGGAGGGCGCGTTCGAGGCCGACCTCGGCCTCTGACCTCGTGGCCAGGGTTGCCCTGACCGGCTCGTCCGGTCTCATCGGCTCCGCCGTCGTCGCCGCGCTCCACGAGCGCGGCGACGAGGTGGTGCGCCTCGTGCGCCGCCCGGTGCGCGCAGCGGACGAGGCGCAGTGGGACCCGTCGAGCCGCCACCTCGACCCGGCAGCGCTCGACGGCGTCGACGCCGTGGTCAACCTCGCGGGGGCGGGGGTGGGCGACCACCGGTGGACCCCCGCGTACAAGCGCGAGATCCTCGCCTCGCGCACCGACTCCACGCACGCCGTCGCCACCGCCGTCGCGGCGACCGGACTGCCCCTCCGGCTGGTCAACGGCTCCGCCGTGGGGATCTACGGGGACCGGGGCGACGAGCGCCTCACCGAGGCCAGCGACCCCGGCGACGGCTTCCTCGCCGAGGTGGTGCGGGCGTGGGAGGCGGCAGCGAACCCGGCGGTCGAGGCGGGTGCCCCGGTGGCGTTCGCCCGGACCGGCCTCGTCCTGGCCCCCCTGGGGGACGCGTCCGGCCACCTGCTGCGGCTGGACCGCTCCGGGATGCTCGTGGCCACCGACGGCGGAGCCGCCGGCCCGCTGCTGCGCTCCGCCCGGCTCGGCCTCGCCGGGCCGCTGGGGTCCGGACGGCAGTTCTGGCCATGGATCACCCTCGCCGACGAGGTGAGGGCGATCCTCCACCTCCTGGATCACCCCGAGGTGACCGGCCCCGTCAACCTCGTCGGTCCGGCCCCCTCCCGGCAGAAGGCGGTCGCCTCGGCCCTCGGTGAGGCCCTGGGTCGGCCTGCGATCCTGCCCGTGCCGGGGTTCGCGCTGCGTCTCGCGCTCGGCGAGTTCGCCGGCGACATCCTCGGCAGCCAGCGCGTCGTCGGGGACGTGCTCGAGGGCAGCGGTTTCGTCCACGAGCACGGGGACCTCGCCGACGCGGTGCGCTGGCTCGTCGGCTGACGCCGCGCCGCTCAGCCGGGAGCACGAAGGCCCGCGAGTCGCCACCGGCCGTCGGACCACTCCAGCTCGACGAGCACCACCGCCCCGGCCACCGCGGCTCGGGAGCGCGGGCGCCCGGCCCCGACGACCTCGTACGGCCCGGTGCCGAGCCGGGCCCGGAGGACGGCCTCGGTGCCGGTGTCGGTGACCGTCGCGACGTCGGCCACCGAGTGGCGCAACCCGGCGTACCGCAGGCCCGCCCGGGCGAGCTCCTCGACCGCGGCGGTGTCGCGGGCCAGCAGCGGCGAGCCGGGTGCCTCCGCTGCGGCGAGGAGCTCGGGGTCCCCGGCCCGCCACGCCGCGGCCCGCGCCCACGCCAGTGACTCCAGGAGCGCCTGCGGCCGCGCCGACGGGGCATCGCGCCGCAAGGAGGTGCCGCCCGCCGAGGACGACTCCGAGCGCGTCGGCCGCGCCGAGGCCTCCACGGAGGAGGATGCAGCGGACGCCACGGCCGTCGGAACGGGAGGCGACGGTGCCGCTGCGTTCGGGGCCGTCCTGCCCAGGGCCACCGCCGCGCCGCCGCCGAGCACCAGGAGGGCCGCCAGCCCCACGAGCCCGCCCCGACACGACACCGGCATCCGCACCCAGGCCGGGCCCCGACGCCGGCGGCCGTGCCGCCCCCGGGGTCGCGGGTGGTCCCCCGGGGGTGGGCGCGTGGCGGCCGCCCGCAGCCGGTAGGTGACGGCGCTGACGTCGTCGTCGCCCTCGACGAGGTGCAGGGGCACCGCCTCGGCGGCCCCGAACAGCGCCCACGCCAGCTCGTCGGCCG
>Ga0316576_10001777_pt1 | contig 11918 bp, 11 predicted proteins | sample S0NA_FD_203075 | JGI IMG/M metagenome (GOLD analysis project Ga0316576, IMG submission 203075) | Rhizosphere microbial communities from salt marsh grasses in Alabama, United States - S0-2_050615r3r5 | ecosystem: Host-associated > Plants > Roots > Rhizosphere | place: USA: Alabama | collected... | reverse complement strand
GCCGGTCCGCGTGTGAGCCCTCCGGATGCAGGTGTTGCGCGACCCGCTCGGCGATGATCGACCCACGCGCGGTGGGGTCTTGAGCATCGGCAACTTCGACGGCGTCCACCTCGGGCACCAGGCGATACTGGGCCACGTGGCCGACCGCGCCGCATCGCTGTCCGTCCCGGCGGCGGCGATGACCTTCGATCCGCACCCGGTGAAGCTGCTGCGTCCGTCCCACGCACCGCGGCTCGTGACGACGCTCGAACAGCGGCTCGAGTTGATCGGACGGACGGGCGTCGAAACGACCCTCGTGGTGCCGTTCACGCACCGTTTGGCACGCATGGAGGCGGAGGCTTTCGTGCGGGAGGTCCTGGTGGACCGGCTCGCCGTCCGCGAGGTGTACATCGGTCGCAACTTCCGGTTCGGCGCCGACCGGCGCGGCGACGTCGACATGCTGCGCGCACTCGGTCACGCGCTGGGATTCGAAGCGGACGCCGCGCCGATCGTCGAGGTCGGGGGCGAGGCGGTGTCGTCCACCCGGGTCCGACAAGCGGTCGGCAGCGGTGACGTGTCCACGGCGGGGGAGCTGCTCGGTCGGGCCCACTTCCTCGACGGGCAGGTGGCCGAGGGTCGTCGGCTCGGCCGGACCCTCGGCTTCCCGACGCTGAACCTGGACTGCGACAACGAGCTCCTGCCGACCGGCGGCGTGTACGTGACGGTGGTGCACATTCCGAAGATGGGGCGTGTGTTCCCCGCGGTCACCAACGTCGGCGTCCGCCCCACCGTCAGTGACGAGCGGATGCTGTCGATCGAGACCCACGTGCTGGACTTCTCCGCGGACGTGTACGGCGAGCGGGTGCGCCTGTTCCTTCTCGACCGTCTCCGGGATGAGCGGCGGTTCGAGTCCATCACGCAGCTCACGGAGCAGATCGGCCACGACGTCCGCGATGCTCGGGCGTGGTTCGCCCGCCGACCGGTGGAGTCGCTGGAGCTCGTTCACGCATGAACGCAGCGGAGATCCTCGATCTGCTTCTCGCGCTGCTGGTCTCCTCCGTCGTGCTGTCCGGGATCGTCTGGACCGTGTGGTGGCTCGACAGGTACGACAGGGAACCCGTGCATCTCATGCTGGCCGCATTCGCCTGGGGTGCCGTCGCGGCCCCGCTGGTATGCGTCGCCGTCGGCCCCGTGCTGGGGAGACTGTCCGGCGATCGCCTGACCTCCGTGATTGTTCTCGTGGCGCCGCTCATGGAAGAGGCCGCCAAGGCCCTCGGCGTCGCGTTGATCGCCTGGCGGAGCGGCGAGTTCGACAATCCCACCGACGGGCTCGTGTACGGAGCCGCGGCAGGCCTCGGGTTCGCCGCGACCGAGAACGCGGCCTACTGCCTGGTGGGGACGGGCGGCGCCGCCGCGGTTCTGCCGCTCGTCATACAGCGGATCGTCGGTTCGGCGGGCCTGCACGCCCTGGCGAGCAGCGCGTTCGGGGGCCTGGTTGGCGTCGCCGTGGTCGCCCGGGGGCGAGGTCGCAGGATCGCCTGGGTCGCGCTCGGGCTGACGGTCGCCACGGCCCTGCACGTCGGTTGGAACGCCGTCCTGGTCGCGGCGGGCGAGACCGGGCCTGGTCTGTGGTGGTGGCTCGCGGTACCCGGCGCGGTGCTCGTCTGGCTCGCGATTCTGACGATGTTCCTCGAGTCGGAACGTCGGATCATCCGCGAGGAGCTGAGCCGCGAGGTGGAGCTCGGTGTGCTCCCGCCGTGGGTCGTCGAGGTGATCCCTTCCTATCGCAGGAGGATCCGATCCGACTGGTGGCCGGAGCGTCGGGAACGCGCGGTCATCTCGCGCCTCCTGACGCGCCTGGCATTCCGGAAGCATGCCGTCGGCCGACTGCCCGAGGATCGGGCGCGCCTCGCCGGGATCGAGGTCGTATGGCTGCGCGATCGTGCGCGCCGGATTCTCCACGAGCCGCAGACCGACGACTGACCCCGTCCGCTCGTGTCAAAGAAATGTGGAAGTCCGGAGCAGGCAACCGGACTGCCCGTACCATGAAGTGGTGATCTCCGAGATCGCCGCCATGACTGCGGACCAACTCCGCGACCTGGTCGCACACCATCGCGCCCTGGACGAGCTGGAGGTGCTGGCGGTGCTGCGGAATCCGTACTGCACGGTCGAGGTCGCCGGGATCGTGGCGGAGCGGCGCGACTGGCTCGACCCGCACGCGGTCCGCGAGCGCCTCGCCGGGTTCCCGGGCATGCCGTTCGCGCGATCCATGTCACTGATGGCGACGTTGCCGTGGACCTCGCTCCTCGCGCTGGGCCAGAACCCTCGCGTGCCGCCTCTGGTGCGTCGGCAGGCCGAGAAGAAGCTCGCGCAGAACGTCCAGAGGATGGCCTTGGGTGAGAAGATCGCCCTGGCCCGTCGTGCCCACCGACCTTTGCTTCCGCAGCTCATCGGACTGGGCGAGGTCCAGGTCTTGGAGGCGCTTCTCGACAACCCACGCCTCGTCGAGAACGACCTCCTCGTCCTGCTGCGCAAGGAGGACCTCCCCGAGGCCTTCATGCGCGCCGTGTCTCGGCATCATCGCTGGGGGACCCACTACCGTGTCCGCCGGGCGATCGCCGAGAGCCCGTCGGCACCGTTGCCGATCGCTCTGAGTGCGCTTGTCAGTCTGCGGCCCGGCGATCTCGCGAGGTTTGCACGTCGCCGGGACCTGCCTGAACGCGTGCGAAATGCGGCACAAGCGTTGCAGGACAAGGAAGAACGGCGTCTCCGCGGGGTGGTAAGATCCGACGGTGATGGGCGCACCGGAACCGACCGTAGTCACCCCGATCGTCTTCGGTGACCGTCTGCGTTCAGTTCGGGAGCAGGCACAGCTCACGCTCGAGGACGTGGCCTCGGAAACAAAGATCTCCCTCAGGATCCTGAGAGCCCTGGAGGACGGTCGGTTCCAGTACCTTCCCGAGCGCATCTTCTGCCGCAACTTCATCCGCCAGGTGGCCGTGCTCGCGGACACCGATCCCGAACCCTTGCTGGACGTCTTCGACGACGCGTGGGACCGCCACCGTGTCGAATCCGGCACGTATCCCACGGTCGAGGCCGAGCCCGAGTCCACCGCGGGTCCGATACGCTGGGGGTTCTGGCTGCCGGTCGGGGTCGGCATCGTGATCGCGATCGTGGTCGGATGGATCCTGATCCGCGGGACGACACCGGGCGAGCGACTTCCCCCCGACCCTCGACGCTCACAGGCGACGCTGCTGGAGCCGACTCGTTTCCCGACCCGAGCGCCACCGACCGCGCCCGCCGTCGAACCGACGGAGGTCGTGTCGGAGGAGGGCGGGACTCCGACGGTCGAAACACTCGTGGTCGAGCTCGCGGTCGCGGACGCGAGTGAGTGCTGGATCCACTTTCGCGACGCGGCCGGACGCCAGGACCGACGCCTCCTCAACGGCGGAGACCGACTCGAGCTCGAGGTGGCGTGGCCGGTGAAGCTGACCGTCGGGAACGCCGGCGCGGTCACCCTGTTCGTCGCCGGTCAACGATACGACGGCCTCGGGAAGCCCGGGGAGGTCGTCCACCTCGAGCTGACCCCCGACGGGCCCTCGCGTCTCGGGCCGTGGGGTGGTGCCGATGGCTGACGAGAGGATCAGCACGACACAGCAGCTGATCGAGGGCATCCTCAAGGGCGAGGTGCCGCGGCAGGTCCGGCTGTTCGCCGCTCAGGGCATGCTGCCGGTGTCACGGGAGGACCTGCTGCGGCTGCAGGTGGTCCTGTCCGCTGATCCGGACGAAGAGCTCGCCCGCTACGCGAGTGAGTCGCTCGCCGAGGTGTCCACGTCGGTGCTGGTGGGCTGGGTCGAGACGCAGGATCTCGAGTCGATGGTGCTCGACCTGCTCATCAGGGTACGCGACGACGACGAGGTCTGGGCCGTCGTCGCGCAGGCGCCCGCGACATCGGACGAGACCCTTCGCGTGATGGCACGTCACGGTTCGCGCCTGATCCAGGACATCATCATCACCAATCAGGTCCGGGTGCTGCAGTGCCTCGAGCTGCTCGACGACCTCCGGGCCAACCCCCAGGTCGACCAGGTGATCCTCCGACGGGTCAAGGAGTTCGAAGAAGAGTTCATCCAGAAGGCCCTGAAGGACGCCATCGACGAGGTCGACGGTATGGGGCCGAGCATCGAGCAGGCCATCGAGGCGTTGCGGTCGATCGGCGCCCACATCCCGCGCGAGTCCGACCTGCCCTACCCGGAGGTCGACGACGCCGGGCTGCGGGACGCGGTGGAAAAGGCGGGCGCCAGCACCTACGGGCGCATCCTGTCGATGGACGTCAAGCAACGCATCATGTGCGCGCTCAAGGGCAGCCGAGAGGAGCGGGCGATTCTCATCAACTCCCGGAACCGGCTGGTCGTCCGGGCCGTGATGTCGAGCCCGAAGCTCAGCGATCCGGAAATCGAGAGGTTCGCCGCGTCCCGAAGCGTGTCCGATGAAGTCATCCGCGTGATCGCGAGCAATCCGCGCTGGACGCGGATGTACCCGATCCTGATGGCCCTGGCGTTCAACCCGAAGACACCGCCCGCGCTCACCCTCCGCATGATGCCGCGCCTGTCCATTCGCGACCTCGGGCGCCTCGGTCGCGATCGCAACGTGAACCCGGTCGTCCGCCGGCAGGCGAAAGACATGTTCGAGCGCCGGCGATGACCGCCCGTCGATTGCATGGCGCCGACTGCTGTGGTAAACCGTGGATGCATGACGGTCCCGACAGTCGCGATCGGCGCGACACCACGCCTACGGGTTGGGTGCGCCCGCACCACCCGGCCATCCCATGAGGAGCTATGCGACCGCAACAGGTGACCCACTATGACACCCTCGGCGTCCAGGTCGACGCCACGGCGGACGAGATCCGCCGTGCGTTCCGCGAGCTGACGATCAAGTACCACCCCGACCGCTACACGGGGGACAAGCGGGAGCAGGCCGAGGAGCGGTTCCAGAGCATCACCGAGGCGTTCAACGTGCTCGGCCGACCCGAGCTGCGCGAGAAGTACGATCGTGAGATCTCGAAGGGCGGCGAGGGACGCGCGATGGACCGCGCCGAGATCGCGCGCAAGCTCGCGGCCAAGGGTGCACAGACGCTGAAGGAGGGCCGTCTGGCCGAAGCGGTGGAGACGCTTCAGCACGCCATCGACCACGACGACGACTGCGGCCGGGCGCACTACTTCATGGGCATGGCCCTCGGGAAGGTCCCGGGCCGTGACAAGGACGCCCTGCGACACTTCGAGCGCGCGGTCAGCGTCGAGCCGGACAACGCCACGATCAACGCCGAAGCGGCGGCCATGGCACTTCGTGTGGGCCTCAAGAGCCGGGCCATGCGGTTCGCCGAGCAGGCGCTGCAGGTCGACCCCACCAACAGCAAGGCCGCCGACGTTCTGAAGGCGGCGCAGGACGACGACGATCGATCCGGGGCAGGCCTCCTCGACCGGTTCCGACGGAAGGGGTGATCGGTGTCTCCTTCCCGCGACACACAGATCCGGATCGACGCCCATGGGGCCACCGACGTGGGCATGAAGCGGCGGCTGAATGAAGACGTCTACCTGATCGACGAGGATCTCGGTGTCTACCTCGTGGCTGACGGCATGGGCGGCCACGCCGCCGGAGAGGTGGCGTCACGGCTGGCCGCGGACGAGATTCTCAGAACGCTGCGGGACAAAGCAGAGGACGTCGAAGGGGCGTGGCCGGCCCACTGGAACATGGCCCGAAGCGCGACCGCGAACCTGGTCGTCGACTCCGTGCTCGCGGGCCATGAGAAGGTGACCGAGGCGGTCAACCGAGACGTCAACCTGAAGGGCATGGGGACCACGGTGGTGGCGGCGGTCCACCCCCGGCACTCGAACCACCTGATCGTCTGTCACGTCGGTGACAGCCGCGCCTACCGGATGCGCGGAGAGACCCTTTCTCTTCTGACGGACGACCATTCGTGGGTGCACGAGCAGGTGACGGCCGGGTTCCTCTCCGAGGAGGCCGCGCGATCGCATCCTCTCAAGAACGTGGTCACCCAGGCGCTCGGCGGGAGTGCGGAGCCGAAGGTGGACATCCACGAGATCGAGGTCGAGGACGGAGACCTGTACCTGCTGTGCTCGGACGGCCTCAACTCGATGCTCACCGACGAGGAGATCGCCGACTGCCTCGATCGCGACGCCCCGTTGGAGTCGATCTGCAACGACCTCATCGTCGCCGCGAACGAGCGAGGTGGAAACGACAACATCAGTGTGGTCGTGCTGCGCACCTCCATGACCCACGTGTGACCCGACACGTCGGTCCGCCGCCCCGACGCGGCCTGCTCTTCACCGACCTCGACGGCACCCTGCTCGATCACGATACCTACCGGCCATCCGATGTCGCACTGCGTGCGGTCGCGCAGCTCCGCCAACAGAACGTGATCACGGTTCCCGTGTCGTCGAAGACGGCGCCCGAGATCGCGCAGCTCGCCCGGGAGGCCCGGTTGGCCAGGGTCGCGGTGGCGGAGGGCGGTGCCGTGCTCGTGGTCGACGGCGTCGCACGGCCCGTCGGACTGCCGCGATCCCGACTGATCGCGAGCCTCGACCATCTCCGAGGCGGCGGCTGGCAGGTGACCGGCATGTCCGAGATGTCGGTCGACGAGGTGTGCCGCCGGACCGGACTCGACCGGTCGGACGCCGAGCGGGCGATGGACCGGCAGGCGAGCGAGCCGTTCGTGTTCGACGCGCCGTCCGACGCGCCCGCGCCCCACGAGGTCGAGCGGCGGCTCGCGACACTGGATGTCGCCGTCACCCGCGGCGGCCGGTTCTGGCACCTCGTGGGGCGTGGCATCGACAAGGCGACGGGGATCGACGCGGTGTGCCGCCACTACCGCTGGGACGATCGGGAACGCACCGCCGCGGTGGGCGACGCATGGAACGACCTGCCGATGCTCCGAGCTGTCGGCGTCGGCGTCTTGCTTGGTGACCGTGTACCGTCGGACGAGGTGCCCGTCGGGATTCTCCGCGTGGACGCGATCGGTCCCGTCGGCTTCGTTCGGGCGGTCGAGGTGATCTGCCGGCTGCTCGGATGGACGACAGACCTGGGCGAGGGGGAATGACACCACCTCCACCGCGGTTGGCGGCGAGCGGGAGGCCCCGACGATGACGGACTCATTCACCTTGCGAGCGAACGCCGACTTCCCGGGCGTTCGCGGCCCGTTGGTGCTGGTGATCCTCGACGGCGTGGGCCTGTATCGTGGCCGCGCAGACGGATACGCCGCCAACGCGGTCGATCTGGCCGCCACCCCGAACCTGGACCGTCTGATGGCCTCGGCGGAGGTGCGGACGACGCTGCGCACGCACGGTCCGTTCGTGGGGCTCCCGAGCGACTCGGACATGGGCAACTCCGAGGTTGGGCACAATGCCATGGGTGCGGGCCGGATTTTCGAGCAGGGCGCGAAGCTGGTCCAGCAGGCGATTGCCACCGGCCGCGTTTTTCAAACGACGGTATGGCGCGAGATGGTCGACCGGGTCCGCACCCACGACACGACTTTCCACTTCATCGGCCTCTTGTCCGACGGCAACGTCCACAGCCACATCGCGCACCTCGAGGCGATGGTCCGCGAACTCGCGAGGACCGGCGTGCAGCGTGTACGTGTCCACGCGCTCGCCGACGGTCGCGACGTCAATCCCGTCTCCTACGACCGCTACCTCGAACGCATCTGCGGCGTTTTCGACGAGGTCGCCGACGAGGGATGCGACGCCCGAATCGCCTCGGGCGGCGGACGCATGCGGATCACGATGGATCGCTACAACGCGGACTGGGACATGGTGCGGCGTGGCTGGGAGACGCACGTTCTCGGGCGCGGACGGGAGTTCACGGATCCTCTCGACGCGGTTCGGGTACTCCGACGAGAGCATCCGGGCGTCGTGGACCAGGATCTCGACCCGTTCGTGATCGTCGACGAGGATGGCCAGCCGGAGGGACCGGTGCACGACGGAGACTCCGTCGTCTTCTTCAACTTCCGAGGGGACCGTGCGATCGAGATGTCGCTCGCGTTCACCGATCCGGCGTTCGAACGGTTCGATCGTGAGCGGGTGCCCGACGTCCTGTACGCCGGCATGATGGAGTACGACGGAGATCTCGGGATCCCGCCACGGTACCTGGTCGAGCCTCCTGCGATCTCGAGGACCGTGTCCGAATACCTGGTGCACAACGGTGTGTCGCAGCTCGCGGTCGCTGAGACTCAGAAATTCGGACATGTGACGTATTTCTGGAACGGCAACAACTCGGAGAAGTTCGACGCTCGACTGGAGGACTGGGTGGAGGTGCCCAGCGACAGGGTGCCATTCGAGACCGCCCCGCAGATGCGGGCTCGTGAGGTCTGCGACGTGGTCGTGGACGATCTCCGCGGCGGATCGCCCCACCGCTTCATTCGCGTCAACTTCGCCAACGGCGACATGGTGGGGCACACCGGGGTGATCGAGGCGGCCGTGGCCGCGATGGAGGTGGTCGACGAATGTCTCGGTCGCATCGAGGAGGCGGTCCGTGACGTGGGTGCGACGCTGATCGTCACCTCCGACCACGGGAATCTCGAGATGATGGTCGACGTCGACGGCAACGGGAGCGTGAAGCACGATGCTGACGGTCATCCCGTGGTGAAGACCAGCCACACGCTCAATCCGGTGCCGTGGCTCCTCACCGGCGCGGACGCCGGGCGGTTCGAGATCAACCCGCGAGTCGCGGAGCGGGGCCTCGGCAACCTGGCCGCCACGCTGCTGGTGTTGCTGGGGTTTTGCCCACCCGACGACTACCTGCCGCCTCTGGTCGTGCTGTCGGCCGCCGATTGATTCGCGGTCCGACGATTGGTACTCTCCCTGCGATGGCGACGCCGACCCTTCCATTCCTCGAGCCCATTGAACGACTGCGAACCCGGATCGCCGAGCTCGAATCGGTAGATCACCGCCCGCGTGAGCTCGACACGGAGCTACAACAGGCGCGGCGCGAGCTGAACACCGTTATCGCCGAGGTGTTCGAAACGCTCACCCCGTGGCAACGGTGCCAGCTCGCACGGCATCCCGATCGACCGTACACGCTCGCCTACATCCACTCGATCTTCTCCGACTTCCTCGAGCTCCACGGGGACCGTCGCTTCGCGGACGACCCTGCGATCGTGGCCGGCTTCGCATTGCTCGACGGCGCGCCGGTCGCTGTGATCGGTCACCAGAAAGGTCGTGACACGTCGGAGAAGGTTCGCCGGAACTTCGGTATGCCGCGTCCGGAGGGCTATCGGAAGGCGCAGCGGATCATGCACCTCGCCGCCCGGTTCAAGCGCCCCATCGTCACCTTCATCGACACGCCGGGGGCCTACCCCGGCATCGACGCCGAGGAGCGCGGCCAGGCCGAGGCCATCGCGGACAACCTCGTCGAGATGGCCCGGCTGCCGGTTCCTGTGGTGGTCATCGTCACCGGTGAGGGCGGGTCCGGCGGGGCGTTGGCGCTCGGGGTCGGAGACCGGGTCTTGATGCTCGAGAACGCCGTCTACTCCGTGATCTCTCCGGAAGGTTGTGCCGCCATCCTGTGGAAGGACCAGGGACGCGCCGAAGATGCCGCTCGTGCGCTCCGGCTCACGGCCGGAGACCTCAAGGAGCTCGGCGTGATCGACGAGATCCTCCCAGAGCCGCCCGGCGGGGCGCACATGGATCCAGGGGGCATGGCCGAGACCATCAAGGTCGCCCTGCGACGCAACCTCAAGCAGCTGCGACGCGTGCGGGGAGAAGCTCTCATCGCCCGGCGCTACAAGAAGTTCCGGGAGATGGGAATCCACTCCGACCGGTGAGAGACCGCCGTCCACCCGGCACCGTTCAGCCGGCCCGCAGGATCGCGCCCCGGATCGAACCATCATGAAGCGTAACAGCCGAACGTGGATCCGAAGAGTGACCGGTCTCCTGATCCTGGTCGCAGTCGCGGTCTTCGTATCGATGGCGGTACAACGTGCGCGGCGGCTCGGTCGGAACCTGCCCGGTCTCGATCTCGGACCGATGGATCTGGTGGAACGTGCGCAGAACATCTACGAGGGGCTCGACTTCAAGGAGACCGTCGAGGGCAAGCTCATCTTCGCGCTCGCCTCGGAACGTACGATCGGTACCGAGTCCGGGTGGCACGAGATCGAAGGCGTGCGCCTCCAGCTGTACCGTGACGGTGGCGAAGGCCCGGTGCTGACCTGCGATGGAGCGAGCTTCAACATCCAGACGCGGGAGGCCCGGTTGCGCGGCAACCTCGCCGTCCAGTTCCAGAACGGGGCCCTGCTGTCCACCGACGCAGGCCGGTTCAACGCGCGGGGTCAAGTGTTCTCCACCGACTCCGACGTGACCTTCACGGACGGGGTCACCTTCGGACGCGCGGGGAGGGCCACCTACTCCCTCGAGGACGACCGTCTGCTGCTGAGCAACGGCGCGTTCATCCGCACCGAGAGCGGTTCGAGTCTGACCGCCCCTCGTATCGTCTACCAGCGCGCCGAGAACACGGTACAGTTCCCCGACGGCGTCCGACTCGAGGCGTCGGGCGCGACCCTCGACGCGCCGTCGGCTCGCCTCGAGCTCGATCCCGAGGGCGGGCGACCGCAGCGCATCGAGCTCACCGGGAACGTCTCGGTGTCGACGCTCTCCGGACCCGGTGACACCGTCGTGGCGGCGTCCGTCCCGCGTCTGCTGCTGACCGCCGATGCAGCCGAGGGTTGGCAGGTTCTCGCGAGCACCGACGGCCCGTGGATCCGGATGGTCATGCAGGCGGGGGAGAGCTTCTTCGAGCGGGTCCTGGAAACCGGGAACCTGCGAGGGTCGATCGGGCCCGAGGGGCTGCGAAACATCCGGGCCGAGCGTGGCGTGTGCCTGCGCGAGGTGCCGCTGACCGGTCCGATGCGAACCGCCGAAGCCGACGCGGCGCGGCTGTGGTTCGACGAGGGCAACGCCACAGACGTCGAGCTCGAGGGGGACGTGGTGCTCACGGGGGAGGGGATCGTCGCCGAGGGCAGCCGGGCACGCCTGTCGGCGGCGGCGGGCGACGTCGTGCTCCAGGGTGATCCGATGTCCGGCGGGCGCACGACGCTGACGTCCGATCGCGCCATTCTCGGCGCCGACCGGCTCCGTCTGGTGGACCGCGAAGATCGCGCCGAGGCCCGTGGCAACGTGCAGGGACGCTTCGTGAACGGCGGTCTCGCGGGAGAGAACTCCGGTGTCTCCGGCGACGTACACTTCGCGGCAGGCTCCCTCGACGCCTCCGAGGGTGGGGGGGTGTTCCGCCTACGGGACAACGCTCGAGTATGGCAGGACCGGCAGATGCTCGTGGCGGATGACATCCTGTACCGCCAGTCCCCGCAGCAGGTGGAGGCCAGGGGGCACGTCCGGACCACCTTCCCCGCGCGCGAGGTGGCTGGTTCCGATCCTGGTCTGAGTCCCGACGACGACGTGGTGGTGGTGGCGAGGATGCTCGACTACGACCGGACGTCCGGAACGGCGGTCTACCGCGGCGGCGTGCGGTACACCGACCCGTCCCACATCCTGTCCTCGAATGAGCTCACGGTGCGGTTCGACAATGAGGGCAACATCGAGGAGGCGGACGCCACCGGTCGCGTCGAGATTGCCGACCTGGTGACGGGTCGCCGCATGGAGGGCGATCGCGCGACGCGGCGCACCGACAGCGGCGTCATCGAGCTCGAAGGCAACCCCGTGCGGCTCATCGACGAGAAGGGAAACACGGTGTCAGGGGCCTCGTTGACCTGGGATCGGGCGAGTGGTACGGTCACGCTCGCCGGCGACACCGAGACCATCTACCAACCGGAGGAAGCCCCCTGAGTCCGAAGGCGCTCGATCTCGTCGCGCGGGACCTCCGCAAGGTCTACCGAGGGCGTCCGGTCGTAGACGGCATCGGTCTGAACATCGCCC
>Ga0316576_10001776_pt1 | contig 11921 bp, 11 predicted proteins | sample S0NA_FD_203075 | JGI IMG/M metagenome (GOLD analysis project Ga0316576, IMG submission 203075) | Rhizosphere microbial communities from salt marsh grasses in Alabama, United States - S0-2_050615r3r5 | ecosystem: Host-associated > Plants > Roots > Rhizosphere | place: USA: Alabama | collected... | reverse complement strand
CGCGCTTCTCACGACCGGCCGCAAAGGCGGCGATCGTCAGGCCGTTGCTGATCGATCGGGCGCCCGAGACGACCCGCTCGACAGCGTGCTCCCGACCCGCCGTCTCGAGCACGAAGGCTTCGGAGGCATCGGCGACGATGAAGCTGCTGTCGTAGGAGAAGTCGGGGTGCTCGAGGCCACAGCCACCACCCTGGCCGTGCCGTTCGAGCAGCTCGACGATCACCGACAGAGCGGCCGCGGCGGTGTCGGCCCGCTCCAGTGCCAGCCGCAGGAGGTCCATCCCGGTGAGCCCGACGTCCTGGCGCGGGCCACGGGTGAAGACCGCCTCGTTGCCGATCACCACACCGTGCTCGTTGGCACCCATCTCGGCGCCGAACATCCAGAACGGCCGGCTGAGTAGGACCGCGTTGGTCACGCCGACCTGCGGGATCTCGATCCAGGTGCATCGCACCCGGGCGCCGGCGTCGTAGGTTCGAGCCGGCTGCCAGTCGAGCAACTGCCCTTCGTTCGGATCCCGATCGGAGTTCTTGGCGAACAGCACCCCGCCCGTGCCGACCGTCACCATGGTGTCGCACACGATCGACACGGTACTCCTCCGGGCGAGCCCTCATCGGAGGAACCAGACGGCAGGGTTCAGACGGGGTCGACTTCGAGCACCGCGCCGTCGGCGGTGACGGTCACGTCCAACCGGCCACCCTCGGATGACAGCGTCGACACCACGTAGCGAACCGCTCCGCCGTCGCCACCTTCGATGCTCAGCGCCTCGATCGTGGAGTCGGGCAGTTCCGCGCTGACGGCATCGAGGATCGTGGTCTCGTCGAAGTCGACGGCGTCAGCCGTGAACGTGAAGCCCGATGCGCCCGTCAACGCCGGCGCAGGCGACTGGAGTTCGCCGCCGAGATACACGTACGGCACCGCTGCCGTGGCCTCGTCGATCGCCACGAAGACGTTGACCAACCGTGGCGTCGCCGTGACCTCGAAGTACTCCTGGCCTGAGCCGAGTACGGCTTCGACGGCCTCGATGGCCGGCCGGACGTCGGCCACGAACGAACCTTCGTCGCCATGACGGTCGCCGTCACCGTCACCGTCACCGCCGCCACAACCGATCAACGCCGTGACGAACAGCACCGCCACCGCGATTGCTCGCAACGCTCAGGCCTCCATGACGACGGGCACGATCATCGGCCGGCGCTTGGTGCGCTCGCTCACGAACTTGCCGGCCGCGCGGCGCACGTCGCGCTCGAGCGCCTCGACGTCGCGCATGCCCTTGCCGAGCGAGGCCTCGACCGCGTCGGCGACGGTGTCGCAGGCCTCGTCGAGCAGGTCCTCCGCCTCGGGTGCGTACACCCAGCCACGGGTGATGATCTCGGGACCGACGAGGACCTTGCCGGTCTGGATGTCGACGGTGACCACCACGACCACGACGCCCTCCTCGGCGAGCTTCTGCCGGTCGCGCAGGACCCCCTGCCCCACGTCGCCGACGATCCCGTCGACGTAGAGGTAGCCCGACGGAACTCGCCCGACCGGACGCAGGTCGTCGGCGGTCAGCTCGATCACGTCGCCGTCCTCGCACAGCACGACCCGGTCGTGGGGCACCCCCATCAACTCGCCGAGCCGGGCGTTCGCGACCATGTGGCGGTACTCGCCGTGGATCGGCACGAACCACTCGGGGTTCACGATCGAGAGGTAGGTCTTGATCTCGTCGGCCTGGGCATGGCCGGTGGCGTGCACGTCCATCACGCCGGAGTGCACGACCTCGGCACCCATCCGGATCAGGCCGTCGATGACCGCGTTGACGTTGCTCTCGTTGCCCGGGATCGCGTGGCTGGACAGCACCACCGTGTCGTGCTCGCCGAGCTTGAGCCACTTGTTCTCGCCGCGGGCCATCAGCCCCAGCGCCGACATGGGTTCGCCCTGCGATCCCGTGGAGATGATGCAGACCTGGCCCGGCTCGTACCGGTCGATCTCCTCGATGTCGATGATCGCCGACTCGGGGATGTCGAGCACCCTCAGGTCACGCCCAAGTCGCACGTTCTTCTTCATGCTCAACCCGAGCGTGGCGATCTTGCGACCGTCGGCGATCGCTGCGGTCGCGATCTGCTGGATGCGGTGCAGGTGGCTGGCGAAGCTGGCGGTGACGATCCGGCGGTCGCGGTGGGCGGCGAACAGCCCGGTCAAGACCGAGCCGACGCTGGTCTCGCTCGGCGAGTAACCGGCTTCCTCGGCGTTGGTCGAATCGGCCATCAGCAGCCGGATCCCGGGATCCTTGGCGAGCTGGCCGATCCGGGCGAGGTCGGTGCGACGAGCGTCGACCGGTGTGAGATCGATCTTGTAGTCGCCCGAGTGCAGGATCACGCCCTGGGTCGTGTGGACGGCGATGGCGTGCGCGTGCGGCACCGAGTGTGTGACCGGGATGAACTCGACCACCAGCGACCCGATCTCGACCCGTTCGCCGTCGGCCACCGTTCGCATGTCGGTCTTGGGCCCCAGGCCCGCCTCGTCGATGCGGTTGCGGGCGAGGCCGAGGGTCAACGCGGCGCCGTAGATCGGCAGCGGCTGCTCACGCAGGTCGCCGATGCCATCGTGATCGCGCAGGAGGTACTGGATGGCGCCGACGTGGTCCTCGTGGCCGTGCGTGAGCACCAGGGCCGCGATCCGGTCGGCGTTCTCACGGAGGTAGGTGAAGTCCGGCAGGATCAGATCGACGCCGTGCATGTTGGCGTCGGGGAACATCAGGCCGCAGTCGATGAGGACGATCGTGCGGTCGGGATCGTCGGCGGCACCCTGCTCGATCGCCATGCAGTTGCGACCGATCTCACCGAGTCCACCGAGGAAGACGACCCGGATGGGAACCGCCGGCTCGATCGAGCCGGGCACTGGGCGCTCAGCCACGAGCGGCGACCAAACGGTCGTACACGTCGCGTGCCGCGCGCTCGAGTCCGTGCGGCGTCGGCCCCATCGGGGACCTGCATTCACCGACGGCGTGACCGAGCGCTCTCAACATCGCCTTCGACGGTACCGGGTTCGGGGCGTCGTCGCCGGTCTCGAACTCGTAGCTCTCCAGCTGCCGAGCGTTGATCCGCCGGGCCGCGGCCACGTCGCCGCGCCCCCATGCGTCGAACATCGCCACGTGATCGGGTGCGCACCAGTGCGTCGCCACCCCGATGGCGCCGACCGCACCCACGGCGAGCAGCGGCAACGTCATCGAATCGTCGCCCGAGTAGACCTCGAAGCCGTCGGGACAGTTCGCGACGACCGCCGCCGTCGCACCGGGATTGCCGGCGGCATCCTTCAGGGCCACGACGTTCGGGACGTCGTTGGCGAGGCGGACGATCGTGGTGCCGGCGATCTTGCGACCGGTGCGGACCGGGATGTCGTAGAGGACGATCGGCAGGTCGGTCGACGCCGCGATCGCCCGGAAGTGGGTCTCGATCCCCGCCTGCGACGGGCGGTTGTAGTACGGGCAGACGCCGAGGATGCCGGCGACGCCGAGATGCCCGGCCTCCTCGGTGAGACCGATGTCGTAGCGGGTGTTCGAACCGGTCGTCCCGGCGATCACCGGCACCGTCACGGCGTTCACGATCGCTTCGAACAGGGTGAGCTTCTCGTCGATCGACAGTGTCGGCGACTCGCCGGTCGTGCCGCTGACGACCAGCCCTTCGTTGCCCTGCTCGACCAGCCACCTGGCGAGCGTGACGGCGGCGTCGACGTCGAGTTCCCCCTCGTCGTCGAACGGGGTGACCATCGCGGTGAGGACCCGACCGAAGCGAGCCATCAGCGACACCGCCGCGGCTCGGAGGCTGGTCGTCGCGCGGTCGTCGCAAGCTTCACGGCCCGCAACCTATTCGATGCTCGCCCGTTCGTGCAGTTCGATTCGACCGGCGTCGGCGCCGGCAATCCACGACGAGGGCGTCCCGTGTCCGGCCAGCCAGTAACTTCACGGACGCGTGAACACCAACCTGAAGGAGAACCTCATGCGACGCTCCCCCGCCATGCGCCGGATCATCCCGGCCCTCGCCGTCGGCGCCCTTGTCCTGGCCGCCTGCGGCAGTGACGACGACGGCGACTCCGCCACGACCGAGGCCCCGTCGGGTACCACGGGCACGTCGGAGGGCGCGGGTGCCGGCGACGTCGACTGCAGCGCCACCATCAGCGATGGGGTGCTCACCGTGGCCACCGGCGAACCGGCTTTCTTCCCGTGGGTGATCGACGACACTCCGGAGAGCGGCGAAGGCTTCGAGGCGGCCGTCGCGTACGCCGTCGCTGCCGAGATGGGCTACGACGCCGACGCCGTCACCTGGGTGCGGACCACGTTCGACGAGGCGATCCAGCCGGGACCCAAGAACTTCGACATCAACCTCCAGCAGTACTCGATCACTCCGGAGCGTGCGGAGAACATCGACTTCTCGCTGCCCTACTACACCAGCAACCAGGCGATCGTCGCGCTCGACGGCTCACCGGCCGAGGGAGCGACGACCATCGCCGACCTGAAGGACGTCAAGTTCGGCGCCCAGGTCGGCACCACCAGCCTGGCGTTCATCACCGACGTGATCCAGCCGAACCAGGAGCCGTTCGTGTACGACGACAACGTCGGTGCGAAGGCGGCGCTGGAAGCGAACCAGATCGACGCTGCAGTGTTCGACCTGCCGACCGCGCTCTACGTGTCGGGCGTCGAGATCGAGGGCAGCAGCGTCATCGGCCAGTTCCCGGCCGACGCCGGCGGAACCACCGACCAGTTCGGCATGGTGCTGGAGAAGGACAGCCCGCTGACCTCGTGCGTCGATGCGGCCATCACGGCGATCACCGACAGCGGCGAGCTCGACGCCATCCAGCAGGAGTGGCTGTCCGACTTCACCGGTGCGCCGGTGATCAGCGTCGAGTGAGCCGCGTTCACACCGAGCACGACACCGACTGATGTCCGACCGACCGACCCGGCGCGAGCGTTACGAACGCGCTCGTCGCCGGCGGTCGGTCGTCATCGCCACCATCAGCACGGTCGTCGTCGTCGCGGCGCTGATCGTCCTGATCCCGCGGACGCCGGGGTGGGAACGGGTCCGTCAGGCGTTCTTCGACGGCGACGTGTTCGTCGAGACCTTCCCGGGCCTGCTCAGCGCGTTCTGGCTCGACGTCAAGATCCTGGTGTGGTCCACGCCGTTGATCCTCGTCGTGTCGCTCCTGGTGGCCCTGGCGCGCAACACCCGCAGCCCGGCACTGTTCCCCCTCCGTGCGTTCGCCGTGATCTACACCGACGTCCTGCGCGGCATCCCGGTGATCCTGCTCGTGTTCCTGATCGGCTTCGGGGTGCCGGCCCTGGGTCTGTCACGCACGTGGGCGAACCCCGTGATCTGGGGCACGGTGACGCTCGTGTTGTCGTACTCGGCGTACACCGCCGAGATCATCCGTGCCGGCATCGACGCCGTGCACGAGAGCCAGCGCGCCGGTGCCCGGTCGCTGGGTATGACGAGCGGTCAGACGATGCGGTCGGTGGTGCTCCCGCAGGCGTTCCGCAAGATCGTGCCGCCGATGATGAACACCTTCGTCAGCCTGCAGAAGGACGTGGCGCTGGTCAGCCTGATCGGGCCCGTCGAGATCCTGCGTCAGGCGGGCATCGACAAGGCGACGTACGCAAACTTCACGCCGTACGTGGCGGCGTCGCTGATCTTCCTCGCGATGACGATCCCGTGCACGCGGCTGGCCGACTGGGCGCTCGCCCGCCAACGGGCACGCACCGGAGCGACGACGATCGCATGACCCACAGTCCTCCGATCAGACCGACCGACACCGCCGCGGCGGCGCCGGCACCGAAGCTGTCGCTGCGTGGCGTGTGCAAGTCGTTCGGGTCGACCGTCGTGCTCGACGGTATCGACCTCGACGTCGGGCACGGCGACGTGATCACGCTCATCGGCGCCTCGGGATCCGGCAAGTCGACGCTGCTGCGTTGTGTCAACCTGCTGGAGCCGACCGACGACGGCGCGGTGTACCTCGACGGGGTCGACATCGCAGAGCCGGGCCTCGACCCCGACCCGATCCGGCGCCGCATCGGCATGGTGTTCCAGAACTTCAACCTGTTCCCCCACATGAGCGTCGTCGACAACGTGGCGATCGGTCCCCGCAAGGTGCTGGGGGTCGCCAAGTCGCGCGCCCGCCACGACGGGCTCGAACTGCTGACCCGCCTCGGCCTCGCCGACCGCGCCGACGCGTACCCCGATCAGCTCTCGGGCGGTCAGCAGCAGCGTGTGGCGATCGCCCGATCGCTCGCGATGAACCCCGAGGTCATGCTGCTCGACGAGATCACCTCGGCGCTCGACCCCGAGCTCGTGGGCGAGGTGCTCGATGTCATCCGCGGGCTGAAGGCGGAGGGGATGACGATGCTGTTCGCGACGCACGAGATGGCCTTCGCCCGCGAGATCAGCGATCGGGTGTGCTTCCTCCACCAGGGCCGCATCCTCGAGGAGGGCCCGCCCTCGCGCATCTTCGAGTCGCCGACCGAGCCGCGCACACAGGCCTTCCTCCAACGCGTGATCGACGCCGGCCGCCTCTGACGGTCGGTCCTCCCCGGCCCCGTCCCCGCCCGGACCGTCACGGTCCTCCCCGGCCCCGTCCCCGGGAGGACCGTCGGGTCAGTTCGGCATCAGGGTCGTGGCGTACTCGTCTCGGAGGGTCTTCTTGGAGAACTTGCCGACGCTGGTCTTGGGGACCTCGTCGATCCACACGACCCCCTTGGGCATCTGCCACTTGGCGATCTTGCCCTCGAGGAAGGCGAGGACCTCGTCCTCGGTCAGGTCCTGACCGTCCGGCGCCCTGACCACGCAGGCGAGCGGGGCCTCGCCCCAGCGCTCGTGGGCGACGCCGATCACGGCGGCTTCGGCGATCTTCGGATGCGCCATCAGCTCGTTCTCGAGCTCGACCGAGCTGATCCACTCGCCACCCGACTTGATCAGGTCCTTCGTGCGGTCGACGAGGCGCACGAATCCACGCTTGCTCACGGTGGCGACGTCGCCGGTCTTCAGCCACCCGTCGTCGGTGAAGCTCTCACGCGAGCGCGGATCGTTGTAGTAGTCCGAGGCGATCCAGTTGCCACGACACTGCAGCTCGCCGCTGCTCTCGCCGTCCCACGGCACCGGGTTGGTGGTTCCCGGCTCGACGACGCGGCACTCGGCCCCGAACACGATGCGACCGACCTGGGTGCGCAGCTCGGCCTGCTCGTCGGCGGGGAGCTGCTGCTGATCGGCGTCGAGCTGGCACACGGCAGCGATCGGGCTGGTCTCGGTCATTCCCCACGCCTGCAGGATCGGGAGTCCTGTCTGCTCCCGGTAGGCCTCCGACAGCGCCTTCGGCACCGCAGATCCGCCACACGGGATCGCCCGCAGCGACGAGGTGTCGCGGCCCTTCAGCTCCGGCAGCACGGCCATCCAGATCGTCGGCACGCCCGCCGCGACGGTCACCTTCTCGTCCACGATCAGGTCCGCGATCGCCGGCCCCGACAGATCGGGCCCCGGCATCACGAGGTTCGCGCCGGTGGCGACCGCAGCGTGGGCGAGGCCCCATGCGTTGGCGTGGAACATCGGGACGACCGGCAGGATCACGTCGCTCTCGCGGGCGCCGAGGCTGTCGGCGGTCATCGCTCCCATCGTGTGCAGGAACGTGGAGCGGTGGGTGTACACGACTCCCTTCGGGTTGCCGGTGGTGCCGCTCGTGTAGCACATGCTCGCGGCGCGGTGCTCGTCGTCGACACCGAACTCGACCGGTTCGGCAGCAGCGAGGAGTTCCTCGTAGTCGAGCAGTTCGTGACCGTTCAGGTCGGCGGGGATGTCGCCCTTGCCGTCGTCCATCATCACGAGATGCTTCACGTTCTCGAACGTCGGGAGCAGGGGTGCCAGCAGGCCGAGCAGCGAGCGATCGACGAAGATCACCTCGTCGTCGGCGTGGTTCACGATGTAGGTGAGCTGCTCGGGGAACAAGCGGATGTTGAGGGTGTGCAACACCCGACCGGTGCACGGTGCCGCGAAGTAGAGCTCCAGATGGCGAGCGGTGTTCCAGGCGAACGTGGCGACGCGCCCGTCAGCGCCGATGCCGAGCGTGTCGAGCACGCCGCCGAGCCGCCGTGTTCGTTGCGCCCACTCCCCGTAAGTGGTGCGTTCGAGCCCGCCACCCGTCGCGGTGACGATGCCCTTGTGGGGGTGGTACTTCTCCGCCCGTTCGAAGATGTGCGGGATGGCCAGTGGGACGTCTTGCATCAGACCCTGCATGGACTGCGAACGTAGCGCACCTCGCCGACCGTCGATCCAGCCAGGGCGATACCGTTGTCGTGCATGACCGACAGTGCGGCGATCGACGCCACCGACGCGCCGCACGTCCGGCCGTCGTGGGCGCCGCTGACCCTCGTGGCGTTCGTGGCGCTGGTGATCGCCACCAACGTGGCCAGTGCCGTGTGGGCGCGTTGGGTCGAGACCAACCCCGAGGGACTGCTCGTGCTGTCATCGCGCAACCGGTACCTGGCACTCACGCTCGCCGCCGGCGTGCCACTCGGCCTGTACATCGTGATCGCGTTCCTGCGGATCGGGGCCGCGTTCGTCGTGTGTCACCTGATCGGACGTGCGTACCACGACGACGCGATCGGGTGGTTCCGCAAGTATCTGGGCGTCAGTGCCGAGACGATCGACAGCTTCAACCGGGCTTTCGCCCGAGCCGAGTGGGTGTTGATCCCGTTCTTCGTGGGCTCGAACATCGTGGCGGCGTTGAGCGGCGTGCACCGCACTCCCCCGGTACGTCTCGCGTTCCTGCTCACTGCGGGGATCGCCGCCCGGCTCGTGTTGATGTGGTGGTTGGCACGAACGTTCGAGGCGCAGCTCGTCGACTTCCTCGAATGGTTGCAGCGCTACCAGTGGTGGGCGGTGGGCATCTCCATCGCCGTCGTGCTGCTCGTCAACATCCGCAACTTCCGCGGCGCCTGACGGGGGCATTCAGGGTTCGTTGCTGCTACAACGAACGGATGGCTGAAATCACCCTCGGGGGCAACCCCGTCCACACGTCCGGAGACCTCCCCGCTGTCGGCACCGAAGCGCCGTCGTTCTCGCTGGTCGGCGCCGACCTCGGCGAGTACGACGCCTCCGAGTTCGCCGGGAAGAACGTCATTCTCAACATCTTCCCGAGCATCGACACGCCGACCTGCGCCACGAGCGTGCGCACGTTCAACGAACGGGCGGCCGGGATGGACGAGACGGTCGTGCTGTGCGTGTCGGCCGACCTCCCCTTCGCCATGGGCCGCTTCTGCGGCGCCGAGGGGATCGCCAACGTCAAGGTCGGCTCGACGTTCCGCTCGGACTTCGGTTCGGACTACGGCGTCACGCTCACCGACGGCAAGCTGGAGGGTGTGCTCGCCCGGGCGGTCGTGGTGATCGGCCCCGACGGCAAGGTCAAGTACACCGAGCTCGTCCCCGAGATCGCCCAGGAACCCGACTACGACGCCGCCCTCGCCGCCCTCTGATCACGCCAGGGGTCAGACCCCAGGCGTGATCGCGCCGTGGCCTGGGTGAGATCCGCCGCCTGCTCGACTGCCGCGGCGAGCGATCGATCAGCCCTCATTCGGGCCTTCGCGCGGTGGACCGCGGAGTGGAACGCCCCGAGGCTCGGGATTCCGAGCGCTTCCATCGCCACGTCGGGACTCACCCCACGCTCCACCGCCCATCCGAGCGTCATGAGTCGAGCCAGTCTCCCGGTCCTGGCATCGCGTGCGGTCTCGTCGAGGACGAGAACGCACGCGCCCTCCATGGCCCGCAGACGAGGCCCGGCGACCACCGATACTGCGCCACGTCATCGACGCCGTCGAGCGCGAGTGGGTTCCGGTGGATGTAGCGACGCGGAGAGCCCGCCGCCGGGACAGTGGAGCAAGGCGTGGAAGTGGTTGCCCATCAGGCAATACGCATGCGTTTCGACGCCGAACTCGTCGTGGATATCGGCGAATCGCTGGCCCATCTCGATGCGGTCGCTGTCGTCGAAGAACACGTCGCCGTGGTCGATACCCCGGTTCATCACGTGGTACCAGGCATTCGGGAGATCGGGTCGTGGTGGTCTCGGCATGCGCCCATCGTCGACGCGGGGTGTCGCACGGTTCGACGTGCCCGGGTGGATCACGCCTGACCCCTGGCGTGATCAGTCGAGGAAGCGGTCGAGCGAGCGCGTGAGACCGGGCACCTGTGCGATCTTCTTGCAGGCGAGGAGCACCCCGGGCATGAAACTGTCGCGGTCGTAGCTGTCCTGACGGATCGTCAGGGTCTGGCCCTGGGCGCCGAGGATCACCTCCTGGTGGGCGACCATGCCCCGCATGCGCACCGAGTGGATCCTGATGCCCGACGGCCCGTCGCCTCCCCTCGCTCCTGCGTACACCTCATCGGTCGTCGGATCGTCGGCAAAGGCGCCGTCGCGCGCGTGCGCCATGCGCTCGGCCGTCTTGACGGCCGTGCCCGACGGTGCGTCGACCTTGCGGTCGTGGTGGAGTTCGACGATCTCGGCGGTGTCGAAGAACGGTGCCGCCATCTCGGCGAAGCGCATCATCAGCACGGCCGAGATGGCGAAGTTCGGAGCGACCAGGCAGTTCGGAGCGGCCGCCGCTCCGAAGGCGGATTCGAACGACTCGAGGTCGGCATCGGTGAACCCGGTGGTGCCGACCACGGCGTGGATGCCGTGCTCGGCGAGCCACGGCACCGTCGCCCGGGCGGCGTCGGCGACGGTGAAGTCGACGACGGCATCGCAGCGGGCACCAGCGAACGCGTCGAGCGACCCGCTCACCTCGAGGCCGTCGATCGTCTCCCCGACACCGGACGGGTCCACCGCGGCGACCAGAACGAGTTCGGGGTCAGAAGCCACCGCCGCACAAACGGTTCGACCCATTCGTCCGGCAGCGCCGCTGACCCCGATTCTCATGTGTTCAGTCTGGCCGATGGGGTTCCATCGAGCACGATCACGTTCGGGGTCTGACCCCTGGCGTGATCAGCGGTGACGGCGGCGGCCACCGCGTCGGCCACCGTCGTCGCCGGCCGGGCGATCGGACTTCGGGCCGAGGTCACCGAGTTCGTCGGCGAGCTGCGCGTCGAAGCTGTCCTCGAAGCTCACCTCGATGACATCCGTCGCCGTGCCGGACGCGGCCTCCTCCTGACGCGGCGCCCGCTCCGAGCGCTCGCGCCGCTGACCGCGATCGCCGCCACTGTTCGACGACGAGCCACCCTCCGACGAGGAGCCCTCCGTCGGGGCAGGACCGTCGCCCACCGGCGTGAGGCTGACCTTGCCCTTGTCGTCGATCTCCTCGACGACGACCTCGATCTCCTGACCGAGCTCGAGCACGTCCTCGACGGCGTTGATCCGCTTGCCACCACCGAGCTTCGAGATGTGAACGAGACCGTCGCGGCCGGGGAGGATGTTCACGAACGCGCCGAACTTGGTGATGTTGACGACGCGACCGGTGTAGGTCTTGCCGAGCTCGGCCTTCGGCGGGTCGACGATCGCGAGGATCGCCGCCTTGGCCTCCTCCATCCGCCACGACTCGACCGCGCCGATGGTGACGATGCCACGGGCGCCGTCGTCGTCGACACCGATGTCGGCGCCGGTCTCCTGCTGGATCGTGTTGATGACCTTGCCCTTCGGGCCGATCACCTCGCCGACCTTGTCGAGCGGGATGTGGATCGTGGTGATCTTCGGGGCGGTCTCGGCGACCTCGTCACGCGACTGCGGGATGCAGGCGTTCATGATCTCGAGGATCTCGAGGCGGGCGACGCGTGCCTGGGCGAGCGCAGCGGCGAGCACGTCGGCGGGGATGCCGTCGATCTTCGTGTCGAGCTGCAGCGCCGTGATGGCGTCCTCGGTCCCGGCGACCTTGAAGTCCATGTCACCGAAGGCGTCCTCGGAGCCGAGGATGTCGGTCAGCG
>Ga0316576_10001775_pt1 | contig 11922 bp, 9 predicted proteins | sample S0NA_FD_203075 | JGI IMG/M metagenome (GOLD analysis project Ga0316576, IMG submission 203075) | Rhizosphere microbial communities from salt marsh grasses in Alabama, United States - S0-2_050615r3r5 | ecosystem: Host-associated > Plants > Roots > Rhizosphere | place: USA: Alabama | collected... | reverse complement strand
CTTGACCCAACCGGCGTAGTCCATGCTGTCGAGCAGCCGGCGCACGGCCGCGACCGGGTCCTTGTCGACATCCTGCGCGTGGGCCTTGATCCAGTCGGCGAAGCCCGCCAGGCGCTGGCGCGAGCGCTCGCCGAGGTGGGCGGCCAGCCCGAGGTCGGTGCAGGCCGTGAGCAGGCTCACGCCGCGGTTGGCGGCAGCGGCGGAGAGCTTCTGCAGCGTGGTCGGGCCGATCTCCCGGCGCGGGACGTTGACCACGCGCAGGAAGGCGGCGTCGTCGTCGGGGTTGGCGAGCAGGCGCAGGTAGGCCATGACGTCCTTGATCTCGCCGCGGGCGAAGAAGGACTGCCCGCCGGACAGAAAGTAGGGGATGTTGTGGGCGCGCAGGGCCTTCTCGAACGGGCGCGCCTGGTGGTTGCCGCGGTAGAGTATGGCGTAGTCGCCGTGCTTGCGGCCCTGGGTGACGACGCCGTGCAGGATCTCGCCGGCGACGCGCTCGGCCTCGTGGGTATCGTCGCGGCAGGTGAGCACACGTGCCGGCGCGCCGGGGCCGAGCTCGCTCCATAGGCGCTTGTCGAACAGGTGCGGGTTGTTGGCGATCAGCCCGTTGGCGAGCTTGAGGATGCGGCCGCTGGAGCGGTAGTTCTGCTCCAGCATGACCACCTTGAGCGTCGGGAAGTCCTCGCGCAGCCGGGCCAGGTTTTCGGGTCGGGCGCCGCGCCAGGCGTAGATGGACTGGTCGTCGTCGCCGACCACGGTGAAGGCCCCGCGCACCCCGACCAAGAGCCGCACCAGCTCGTACTGGGCGCCGTTGGTGTCCTGGTATTCGTCCACCAGCAGGTGGCGCACGCGCTGTTGCCAGCGCTCGCGGATGCCGGAGTCGTCGCGCAGGAGCCGTACCGGGCGGCCGATCAGGTCGTCGAAGTCCACCGCGTTGTAGGCGGCGAGGCTGCGCTCGTAGTCGATGTAGAGCCGGGCCAAGTCGGCCTCGTAGTCGTCCTCGGCGCGGCTGGCGGCGGTGCGCGGATCGATCAGGTCGTTCTTCCAGCCGGAGATGCGGGCCAGCGCGGCGCCGGGGCTGATGGCCTCCAGCAGACCGGCGTCGCTCAGGTGGCCCTTGAGCAGGGTCTCGCCGTCCTCGGGGTCGAATAGCGAGAAGCCGGGCCGCAAGCCCGCGGCCTTGGCCTCGCGCCGCAGCAGGTTCAGGCCGAAGGTGTGGAACGTGGATACGGTGAGCCCATGCCCGTCCCGGCCCTTGAGCAGCCGGCCGACACGGGCCTTCATCTCGCGGGCGGCCTTGTTGGTGAAGGTGAGCGCGCTGATCGCCCGCGCCGGGATGCCGCACTCGCCGATCAGGAAGGCGATTTTGTGCGTAATGACACGGGTCTTGCCGGAGCCGGCGCCGGCGATGACCAAGAGCGGACTACCGACGTGGCGCACGGCCTCGAGCTGGCGGGGGTTCAGGCCGTGCATGGTTCAGCAGGGCTCCGGATGAGGGGGCGCAGTGTAGCGTATCGGGACCGGCACTTGTCCGCCGAGTCCGTTCCACCAAATCTCCGCGGGCGCCGCGGAAACGGGCCATGGCGCTCAAGACGCGATGCCGGCAACCATACTAGAATGTCAGCCTTTTGTCGTAGACGGACCCGAGGCCGATGATGATGCTGCCCGCCCCCGCCCTGGCGTCGATTCCCGCCGCCGATATCCGCGTCCTGTCGTTCGCCGCCACCGCGGTTTTGGTGCTGCTGTTGCTCATGGCGGCGGGTCCGGCGCCGGCCCAGGACGAGGGCGGCATGTTCTCGCTGCCGACGCCTGACGTGCCGTCGGGACCCTATCCGGGCGAGAGCGTCAGCGCACCGGAGGTGACGATCCGCGAGACGGAGACCGAGACCATCTATGAGTATCGGGTCAAGGGTCGCGTCTACATGGTCAGGATCGAGCCCGTCGTCGGACCGCCCTACTACCTGCTCGACACCGACGGCGACGGCACGCTGGACGTGCAGCAACAGGAGGTCCCGGACATGGCCGTGCCGCAATGGCTGCTGTTCAGCTGGTAGACGTACGGCGCCGGAGCGTGCGCCTGGAGCCGCATCGATGCCCTGGACATCCGCGAACGCCCTCCACCAAAGCGATCCGGCCCCGCGCCGAGCGGAACTGAGCCGCCAGCGGGCGACTAATCTGCCCACAGCCGCGGCCCGCTGCCGCCGCCCCACCGAACACCGCCGCCATGACCGCTAAGCGGGCCGCGTCATCACCGCTGCTGCGCATCACCGAGGCGCTGGACCGCATCAACGGCCTGCTCGGCCCGGTCGTGTCCTGGCTGGCATTGGCGATGGTGCTGGTGACCTTCCTCGTTGTCGTGCTGCGCTATGTCTTCGACGTCGGCTCCATCGCGCTTCAGGAGTCGGTGACCTATATGCACGCGACACTGTTCATGCTCGGCGCCGCCTACACGCTGCAGCAGGACGGTCACGTGCGCGTGGACATTTTCTACCAGCGCTTCTCGCGCCGCGGCCGCGCCTGGGTCGACCTGCTCGGCACCCTGATCCTGCTGGTGCCCATTTGTCTGTTCGTGCTGGCCTCGTCCTGGCACTACGTGGCCGAGTCCTGGGCCGTACACGAGGGCTCGCGGGAGGCCGGGGGCCTGCCCTACGTCTACCTGCTGAAGACCCTGCAGGTCATCATGCCCGTGCTGGTGCTGATCCAGGGCGCGGTCTGGATGCTGCGCAACGGACTGTTCCTGGCGGGCGTCGAGGCGGCGCTGCCGGCGGTTTCGATTGAGATGTCCGAGCACGAGGGGCCACCGGGAGGCGGCGATGCTTGAGCTGATGCCCCTGCTGCTGTTCGCGGCCGTCGGCATCGTCCTGCTGCTGGGCTATCCGGTGGCCTTGTCGCTGGGCGGCACCGCGCTTCTGTTCGCCTACGTGGGCCAGATGTTTGGCCTGTTCGACCACGCCTTCCTGGAGGCGCTGCCGAACCGGATCTACGGCATCATGACGAACGAGACGCTGATCGCGGTGCCGCTGTTCGTATTTATGGGCGTTATGCTGGAGCGCTCACGCGTCGCCGAGAACCTGCTCGACACCATGGCGCTGCTGTTCGGCCCGCTGCGCGGGGGCCTGGGCATCTCGGTGACCGTGGTCGGCATGCTGCTCGCGGCCAGCACCGGCATCGTCGGAGCCACGGTTGTGACTATGGGCCTGCTGTCGCTGCCGACGATGCTGAAGCGCAACTACTCGCCCAGCGTCGCCGCCGGCACCATCTGCGCATCGGGCACGCTGGGCCAAATCATCCCGCCATCCATCGTGCTGGTACTGCTGGGCGACGTGCTCTCGGCGGCCTATCAGCAGGCGCAGCTTGACATGGGCATCTTCTCGCCGGAGACCGTCTCCGTCGGAGATCTCTTCATCGGCGCGCTGATCCCGGGGCTGCTGCTGGTGGCCGCCTACATCGCCTACATTGTCGGCGTCGCGGTGCTGCGGCCGCGGGCTGTACCGGCAATCCCGGCCGACGAGCGCCCGCCCCACGACGCCCGCTTCTGGCTGCGGGTCATCAAGGTGCTGGTGCCGCCGATGGTGCTGATCGTCGCGGTGCTGGGCTCGATCCTGTATGGCGTCGCCACGCCCACCGAGGCCGCCTCCGTGGGCGCCGTCGGCGCGATCATCCTGGCCGCGGCCCAGCGCGAGCTGAGCCTGGGCACGCTGCGCGACGTGGTGCGCCAGACCACCATCGTCACCAGCATGGTGTTCTTCATCTTCATCGGCGCGGCCATCTTCTCGCTGGTGTTCCGCGGATTCGAGGGCGACGAGCTGGTCACCGAGTTCCTGACCGGCCTGCCCGGCGGCACCGTCAGCGCGGTCGCGCTGGTGATGCTGGTCATGTTCCTGCTCGGCTTCATCCTCGACTTCATCGAGATCACCTTCGTCGTGGTGCCCATCGTCGGCCCGGTGCTGCTGGCCATGGGGCTGAGCCCCGTCTGGCTCGGCGTGATGATCGCAATCAACCTGCAGACCTCTTTTCTAACCCCGCCGTTCGGCTTCTCGCTGTTCTATCTGCGCGGGGTGGCACCGCCGGAGGTCAGCACGATGCAGATCTATAAGGGTGTCGCGCCCTTTATCGTCATCCAGCTGCTGATGCTCGGCGCCCTGGCGCTGTTCCCGGGTCTGGCGACCTGGCTGCCGGACGCGATCTACCAATGAGTGGCAAGTTGAATGACGCAGCACTCACCCCGAGTCCCACGCAAACAACCGCCTTCGACGGTCGCGCCGCCCTCATCCGTCGGCCGCCGTTCCGTTTTTCTGGATGACATGCCATTCCGGGAAGTAATCCGAAAACCAGACAATCACTTTTTATAGTCAGGAAAGAGATCGATGGAAGCAAGCAGATCGAGGATAGGTTTCATCGGCATCGCGGTGGGGGCTGTAGCGCTGCTTACCGCGCTCGTTCATTTCTGGATGGGTCCGATTTCACCCCAGCCTAGCGTGGAGACAACTGTTGCTGAAAAGGCGGTGGCAATCAAGAACGCCACGATTGCCGCACTCAAAGGCGAAAAAGCCGAAGAAAAAGTCGCTCCGCGAAGTATCGATCCCGATCAAGCAGTTCGAAACGCTACCAGCGTTCTCGGTGGCTTGGCATTGATTCTAGGTGTTGTCAGCTTCGCAAAAAGGGAGCCGCTTCGTGTAGGAGGGGGTGCGGCCTTTCTTGGAGGCGCAGCAATTGCGTTCCAATTTGCTGTCGTCGCGCTTGGTGCAATCGTACTGGCAATCCTGATTGGAGCCGTGATCTCCCAGATCGGCATTGAGTAACAGCTTGCATCGCACTGAGTTGCGAAGACGCCGCAGTGTCACGCCCCGCAACGCGGCAAGTCCGACGGACGTACTGGTCGCGCGACCGATCGCCCGATATGCCGCGACGCCATCGTCTCGCAATGCTACTTCTCGTGGACATACCTCCCAGGGGCGTCGTCCAAAGCCGCCAGCCCGGCTTCGCGGTTGCCCATCGCTGGTGGATTCACTTGGTCCTCCGAGTGGGCGGCCAGCCAGGCCTGCCATTCGGGCCACCAGCTTCCACCTTGCTCCTGGGCTCTGGCGTACCAGTTATCCGGTGCGCGGTAGGGCTCATGATCGTGGGCCGTGTGCACACGGTAGCGCCGGCCTCGGTGCCCCGGCTCACTCACGATGCCGGCATTGTGGCCGCCGTTGGTTAGCACGAAGGTGATGTCGGTGTCGCTCAGCAGGTGGATCTTGTACACCGAGCGCCACGGTGCGATGTGGTCCTGCTCTGTGGCGACGGAGAAGATCGGCACCTTGATGTCGACCAGCGCGACCGGCCGGCCGCCTACCTCGTATCGGCCGTTGGCGAGGTCGTTCTGCAGGAACAGCCGGCGCAGGTACTCCGAGTGCATGCGATAGGGCATGCGCGTGGCGTCAGCGTTCCAAGCCAGGAGATCGAACATAGGCTGGCGTTCGCCCAGCATGTATTCGTTGACCATGCGCGACCAGATCAGGTCATTGGAGCGCAGCATCTGGAAAGCACCCGCCATCTGCTTGGTGTCGAGATAGCCCTGCGCCCACATGATGTCTTCCAGATAGCTGACCTCGCTCTCGTCGATGAACAGTTCCAGCTCGCCCGGCTCGGTAAAGTCCACTTGAGTGGCGAGAAAGCTCAGCGTGGCGAAGCGCTCGTCGCCGTCGCGCGCCATGCGCGCCGCCTCGATCGCCAGTAGCGTGCCACCGAGGCAGTAGCCCACGGCGTGTATCTTTCTGCCGGGCACGATCTGCTCGATCGCACGCGTGACGAACTCGATGCCGTTGCGCCGATAGTCCGCCATTGAGAGGTCCCGGTCTGCCTCGTCAGGGTTGTGCCAGGACACGCAGAACACCGTGTGCCCCTGGTCGCGCAGCCAGCGGATCAGCGAGTTATGCGGCGAGAGGTCGAGGATGTAGTACTTCATGATCCAGGCCGGCACGATGAGGACCGGCTCGGGATGCACGTGCGCGGTGCTGGGCGCGTACTGGATCAGCTCGACCAGGCGGTTGCGGTAGACCACCTTGCCCGGCGTCACCGCCACCGCCTCGCCGGGGCGGAAGGACTCGGCGCCGACCGACGGCTCCCCGTTCAAGCGCCGGCGGGTGTCCTCGAGGAAATTCTGCAGGCCCGCGACAAGATTGGCGCCCCCCGTGCGCAGCGTTGTCTCGATGACCCGGGGGTTGGTCGCCGGAAAGTTCGACGGCGAGGCGAGGTCGAGCAGCTGGCGCAACAGGAACTGGGTCCGCGCCTCATGCTCGGGCGAGACGCCGCGAATGCCGTTGACCGCGTTCCACCACCACTGTTGCTGGAGCAGAAAACCCTGATAGAGCAGGTTGAATGGCCAGGAGCGCCAGCGCTCGTCGTCGAAGCGGTGGTCGTGCGGTAGCGGCTGAATACAAGGCGGCATTTGGGGATTGGTGGCGGACTCGGCGGCGTAGATCGCCAGCCGCGTTGCCTTGCGCAGGGCCTTGACGCCGAGCTCCGCCTGCTTGCCGGGCGAGATCGCCAGATGGAAGGCCCAATCTGCAAAGGCATTGGCGACCGAGGCCGGCGATATGTTCGCGGTAAGCCGGCCCATGTTCGCATGGACCAGGCGATCCAGGGCGCCGATGCCGACGGGCATCGGGATGAACGAGCGCGGCCCTTGCTCGGCGTCCTGCTCTTCGCGTGAGGGATGACGCACCGGGGCGCTGCGGGCCGCCAACGGTGCGCGCTCGGGCCCGCGCACCCGGCGACTGGCCGGGTGGGGCGTGCTGCTATGGGCGTCCGCTATGGCGCTGTCGTGACCTTGCTCCACGGGGACGTCCGCCTCGGCGTCGTTCTGTGTCATGCTGCTGGCCTCCCCGAAACGGTATACGCCGACACCAAAGGTGATTCATGGCGCTGCATTGCTGCATTGCAGCATAGTCGATCTGCCACGAGCCGGCCACGACCCTGTGCCGCTGGCTCGTCCGGACTTGCAAAGTTATGCGCAGAGCGGCCACTGGTTGTCAGGTCCCGGAAGACTGGCCGGGGCCGCGCAGGTCAAGTGGGGCGACCTTGGTGCACCACTGGAAGCATTATGGTCGAAGACTTGGGCACGACCGTATGTGCCCCTCATACAGCGGGTGATCCGGCTTGCGCCGGGCCCGCATCAGAGCCATGGGGCGAGGGGACAGATCGGGTCCAGTATCGTGGCAGGCGCTACGGCAGGGGGCTCAGTAGTGCGGCAGCGGCTCGCCGGCGGAGCCGGCCGCGACCGGCGGCGGCATCGCCCCGGCGGTCTGCGTCAGGCCACGGAACAGCTCCGGCTGGCGGTCGCGGAACATGACTCCGATGCCGCTGTTGTCGCCGTGGATGACGACGGCCGCCAGCAGCCAGCTCTTGCCAAGGCCCCGGAACTCCAGCTCAATCGGCGTGCCGACGGGCAAGGTCAGGGACTGCACCGCCAGGGTCATGCCGTCGGTGGACAGCTCGCGGGCCGTGGCGGCGAGGAAGCGACGCTTGCGGTAGCGGATGTAGACGGGTAGGTCGACCGGATGTCGCGCTGCGTAACGTCTCTCGACTGACATCGAATGTCCTCTGTTTGGATTTGTTGATCTTACGTGATCTTAGATCCGGGACTTGACAACCGGGTTCAGCTTCGGTGACGAATCGATGACCAGCCTGGCGCGGCTCGGCCGGGACGGCGGGGCTGTCTCCCCACCGCTGAAGGTGCCGTTCACGTGCATGCTGAACCTGAATCCAGCGCCCTACCTGATCGGTCTACACTCCGCTGTACGGGGCACAGTTCGCGACCCATTGACCGACGAACGGTCCGATGGACTCAGTAACCGGTCTGTGGCGAGTTGCTCGGAACCGGGTCGCAAAGCCTTGTATCGTTGGCTGAACCGACAGCCAGGCCGCGGGATGACTGCTGCGCCGCCCCGCGGTATCACGAGGACGCACCATGGACCGCCAGAAGGCCGCCAAGCTGATGCTCGACCTGTTGCGCACGATGCTCTCGCGCAACGGGTCGGATCTGTTCATCTCCGCCGAGTTCCCGCCGGCCTGCAAGATCGACGGTAAGCTGACGCCACTGGTGGAGCGGCCGTTCCGGCCCGAGGAAACCGCGGTGTTGGTGCGCTCGATCATGAGCGATCACCAGATCCGCGACTTCGACGCGACCAAGGAATGCAACTTCGCGATCAATCCGCCCGGAATCGGGCGCTTCCGCGTCAACGCTTTCATCCAGCAGGGCCGCTCGGGCATGGTGCTGCGCATCATCCCCACCCAGATCCCTACGGCCGAAGACCTCGGCCTGCCGCCGGTGCTGAAGCAGCTCGTCGGCACCAAACGCGGCATGATCATGGTGGTCGGCGGCACCGGTTCGGGCAAGTCCACGACGCTGGCGGCGATGATCGGCCACCGCAACGCGACCACCTACGGCCACATCATCACCATCGAGGACCCGGTGGAATTCGTGCACCAGCATCAGAACTGCCTGATCACCCAGCGCGAGGTGGGTGTGGACACCGAGTCCTGGGACAACGCCCTGGTCAACACGCTGCGCCAGGCCCCGGACGTAATCCTGATCGGCGAGGTGCGCACCCGCGAGACCATGGAGCACGCGATCAACTTCTCCGAGACTGGCCACCTGTGCCTGTTCACCCTGCACGCCAACAGCGCCAACCAAGCCCTCGACCGCATCATCAATCTGTTCCCGGAGGAGCGGCGGCCGCAGCTGCTGATGGACCTGTCGCTGAACATCCGCGCCATCATCTCCCAGCGGCTGCTGCCGAAGATCGGCGGCGGGCGCGTCGCGGCCATCGAGATCATGATCAACTCGCCCCTGATTCAGGACCTGATCTTCAAGGGCAAGGTGCACGAGATCAAGGCGATCATGCAGAAGTCGAAAGAGTCCGGGATGCAGACCTTCGACATGCACCTGTTCGACCTGTACGAAGCGGGGCTGATCAGCTATGAGGACGCGCTGCGCAGCGCCGACTCGATGAACGAGCTGCGGCTGCGCATCAAGCTGGAGGGCAAGGACGCCCAGGCCCGCGATACGCTGGGCAGCGACCAGGGATTGTCCATCGTCGACGAGAACAATCCGGAGCCGGTGAAGATCGACTTCGGCGGCGGTGGGGCGGTCACGCGGCTGGTCTCCGAAGACGGCGAGCGGGGCTGACGGAGGCCGATGCCGATGGACTTCAAGCCCTACCTGGAGATGATGATCAACAAGAAGGCGTCGGACATCTTCGTCAGCGCCGGCTCGCAGGTGCGCATCAAGATCGAGGGCCGCCAGCACAAGATCGGCGAGACCGTCTATACGCCGCAGATGTGCCGTGAGGCGGTGCACTCCCTAATGACGCCGGAACAGATCGCCGAGTACGAGAAGAAGCGCGAGCTGGACTTGGGTATCGGCATCGAAGGCCGCGGACGCTTCCGCGTCAATGCCTTCTACCAGCGCGGCTCCGCGGCCATGGTCATCCGCTATCTGGCCAATGCTATCCCCAGTATCGAGGACTTGGGCGTGCCGGCGGCGCTGAAGGACCTGGTCATGCACAAACGCGGCATCGTGCTGATGGTGGGCGCCACCGGCTCCGGCAAGTCCACCACGCTGGCGGCGATGGTCGACCACCGCAACAAGAACAGCAACGGCCACATCCTGACCATCGAAGACCCGGTGGAATACCTGCACCCGCACCAGGGCTGCATCGTCAACCAGCGCGACGTGGGCAGCGACACCCTGTCCTATGCGGCGGCGCTGAAGAGCTCCCTGCGCGAGGCGCCGGACGTGATCCTGATCGGCGAGGTGCGCACCCGCGAGACCATGGAGGCGGCCATCGAGCTGTCGGGCACCGGCCACCTGTGCCTGTCCACCTTGCACGCGAACAACTGCCACCAGGCCCTGGAGCGGGTCATCAACCTGTTCCCGCAGGACCTGCACAAGACCCTGTTCATGGACCTGTCGCTGAACCTGCGCGCGATCATCTCCCAACGCCTGGTGCGCACCGTGGAGGGCAAGCGCACCGCGGCCGTGGAGATCATGATCAACACGCCGCACATCGCCGACCTGATCCGGGACGGCCGCGTGGAAGAGGTCAAGGAGGCCATGGCCGGCAGCGACGAGGGCGGCATGATCACCTTCGACAATGCACTGCTGGCGCTGTACAAGAGCGGCCGCGTCAGCCTGGAAGAGTGCCTGGTCAACGCCGACTCGTCGGCGAACCTGGAGGCGAAGATCAACTTCGGCTGAGGCGGCGTGCACGCCCGCGCTAAAGCGCGGGCTCCTCGCGCCGGCTGGGCGCCGGCGCCTGTCCGTCGGATGCCGGGACGTCGCGGTTCAGAACAAGGGCTTCTCGGGCGCCTCGTCGAACATCTTGACGCTGGCCATGATCTCCTCGCGGGCCTCCTCGCGGCCGCCCCAGCCGGCGATGCGCACCCACTTGCCCTCGTCCAAGTCCTTGTAGTGCTCGAAGAAGTGGGCGATCTGGTCGAGCAGGTGCGGCGGCATGTCGCGGAAGCTGGTGATGTTGCGATAGCCCTTGAACAGCTTGTCGATGGGCAGGGCAAGGATCTTGGCATCGTCGCCGGACTCGTCGGTCATCTTCAGCACGCCGATGGGCCGACACTTGATCACCGAGCCCGGGATCAGCGGATAGGGGGTCACCACCATGACGTCCACCGGGTCGCCGTCCGCCGACAGCGTGTGCGGCACGTAGCCGTAGTTGCACGGATAGTGCATGGCCGTGGACATGAACCGGTCCACGAACATGGCGCCGGTGGTCTTGTCCATCTCGTACTTGACCGGCTCGGAATGGGACGGGATCTCGATGATGACGTTGATCTCGTTGGGCAGGTTGTCGCCCCGGGGGACGCGGTGCAGATCCATGGTGTGGCCTCGGTGGTGAGCGGATTCGGAAACGAAAAAAAGGCCCCGCGGGACCTTTCAGCACTGGCTGGATCTTAACCCAGCGGCATCCTGGCCGGCTCAGGTCCCGAAGAATACTCACTATTGCCTCAAAGATGCGCACGAGCTCAGCGCATGCCCCACCGCGCAGACGCCGACGGGGACCGCCAGCCTACTGGGAGCGCCGGCCTACTGGGAGCGCCGGCTTTCCAGCCGGCTTCGCGCGCCGGGGGCGCGATGCCCCCGGCGCGCGACCCGTGGCGAATGCATCACCGCGCCACGCCCGATATCATCTCGAGCGCCGCACACGCCGCCGGCGCTCCCAGAGGACCACCGCGGCAATTCCGCCCACAAGCACAGATCGACATGGCTGCACCCAAGGGCTGGCACTCCCGCGGTTATCTACCCCATCTGGATCATCCCGGCCTCGTGCAGTTCGTGACCTTTCGCCTGGAAGATTCGCTGCCGGCAGCGGTGCTGCGCCGGATCAGCGCAGAGATCGGCGACGATGATGCCGAGCAGTATCGACGCACCGAGAGGTACCTCGATGCCGGTCATGGTGCCTGCTGGCTGCGCCGCCCGGAGATCGCCACCCTGGTCCAAGATGCCTTGCTGCATTTCGACGGCGCGCGCTACCGCCTGCTGGCCTGGGTCGTGATGCCGAATCATGTGCACGCGCTCGTCGGGACTGCTCCGAATTTTCCGCTGCCCGGTGTGGTGCAGTCCTGGAAGGGCTTCACCGCCCGCGCGGCCAACACCCTGCTTGGCCGCAAAAGGGAGTTCTGGCACAGGGACTACTACGACCGCTACATTCGCGACGACACACACCTCGCCGCGGTGGTGCGCTACATCGACGAGAACCCGGTCAAGGCCCAACTGGTCCGCACGGCGCAGGATTGGCCGTACTCCAGTGCCAGCCATCGCTAGGCATCAACGCGGAGCCCCGGCTTGCTGGGAGCGCCGGCTTACTGGGAGCGCCGGCTTTCCAGCCGGCTTCGCGCGCCGGGGGCTCGATGCCCCCGGCG
>Ga0316576_10001774_pt1 | contig 11929 bp, 14 predicted proteins | sample S0NA_FD_203075 | JGI IMG/M metagenome (GOLD analysis project Ga0316576, IMG submission 203075) | Rhizosphere microbial communities from salt marsh grasses in Alabama, United States - S0-2_050615r3r5 | ecosystem: Host-associated > Plants > Roots > Rhizosphere | place: USA: Alabama | collected... | reverse complement strand
GACCGTCCAGTTCTGGACCTATCAGAACCTCGAGGACAACGGAGCCGAGTGCTGGGACGCCGGCATCCTCGAGGTCTCCACCGACGGCGGTTCGAGCTGGAGCCAGCTTCAGGATGCGGTGATGCTGACGGATCCCTACGACGGCATCATCTCGTCGGGCAGCTCGAGCCCGCTGGCGACGCTGCCCGGCTGGTGCGGCAGCCCGCAGCCATGGCTCAAGTCGGTGGTCGACATGGACGCGTACGCGGGTCAGCTGGTCCAGCTCCGCTTCCGGCTCGGCACCGACATCGCGGTCAGCCGGCCCGGCTGGGACATCGACGACGTCTTCGTCCAGACCTGCGAACCCGACGAGCCGCCGATGTTCAGCGACGGCTTCGAGTCCGGCGACAGCTCGGCGTGGTCGGCGACGCACTCGTAGGCCGTCCCGAAGTGGACTGGAACCCGCGCGATCTCGAGGATCTGCGGACCGCCGTCGGTCTGCTCGAGAGCCCGGGGTTCGTCGCCCGGGTCTCGGACCTGGTCGGAACACCGATCGAGGCGTTGCTCAAACGGCTGCCGAGCGGCGCCGGGCGGGCCCTCACCCGGGTCACCCACGAGTCGCTGATGGCCGCGGTCAACCTCGCGGTGCGGACCATGGACCCGGCGGAGCGGCGCCGGCCGTGGGCGCGCGTCCACCAGGCCGCAGCCGGGCTGGCGGGCGGCGTCGGCGGCGCCTTCGGTCTGCTCGCGCTGCCTGTCGAGCTGCCGATCACCACCACCATCATCATGCGCTCGATCGCCGACATCGCGCGCAGCGAGGGGGAGGACCTGACGCAGATCTCCTCCAGGCTCGCCTGTCTCGAGGTGTTCGCGATGGGCGGTACGTCCGGCGACGACGACGCCGCCGAGTCGGGCTACTTCGCGGTCCGGACCGCGCTCGCCCAGGCGGTGAGCGAGGCGGCGAAGTACGTCGCCCGGCGCGCGGTGGTCGAGGACGGGGCGCCGGTCATCGTGCGGCTGCTCGCGCAGATCGCCGCCCGCTTCAACACCGTCGTCGGCGAGAAGGTCATGGCGCAGGGCGTGCCGGTGGTCGGCGCGGTCGGTGGTGCGGCGATCAACCTGGCGTTCATCGACCACTTTCAGGACATGGCGCGCGGCCACTTCATCGTCCGCCGCCTGGAGCGCAGCTACGGCGAGGCCGAGGTTCGGGCTCGCTACAGGGAGCTCGCCGACACCGACTGACCGCTCGGGTCAGGAGAACGTGCGGGCGCCGCGGCTCAGGCGCCCACCGTCCGTCGCTCGAAGAGACGGCCCAGGTTGAGGATCACGAAGAGCATGAAGGCCATCGCGTACCAGCGGATCTCGAGACCGGACACGGCCCGTGCCGCGAAGAGCAGGAGCGCGGACACGCCGGTCGCGCCGACCAGGGTGTAGAGATTGCTCGACACGACGCCGGCGGCGGCGGGAATCGTGATCGCCAGGAACACCAGTCCGATCACCAGCGGTGACGCGGAGAAGACGTACGGGTCGAGAGCCATGAACAGGCCGACGATGAACAGCGCCATCAGCGTCAGCCACCTCCACGGGGTCATCCGGATCTCCCTGGTCGACTGTCGTCGATACAAGGGCGATGCCGAAAGCAACGCCTGACGCCAGAACCAGCGCCTCGCCGCCCGAGCACCGTGCTCCGGGAGCACATCGGTGATCGCCTCCTCGACGAGGTCGCCGACCAGCTCCTTACGGTGCCGCGTGGGCAGCAGCAAAGCGAGCGCCAGGCGCTGGAACGGGCCCGGGAAGTCGTCGCCGAAGATGTCGCGGTCGGAGGACGGATCGGTCACAGGTGCACCTCCGCGCCGGGGTCGAACCCGGCGATGCCGGATCGCATGTTGTCGAGCGCATCGAGCGAGCGTCGGAGCGCCTCGAGACCCGACCGCTCGACCGTGAAGAATCGCTTGGCTCGGCCGCGGCGGGCGCGGCCGGCGGCGCCGAGGGTCGACCGCACCATGCCCTTGTCCTCGAGCCGATCGAGGGTGGCGTAGATCGCGCCGAGCGAGACCTCCCGCCCGGTTCGGTCCTCGATCTCGCGGCGAACGATCATGCCGTAGGCGCCGTTGCCAATCTGCAGCAACGCGAGCATCACGAGCTGCTCGAAGTCACCCAGCGTGCTCGATCCGCCCATCGATCAGAATCCGATTTCTACATTCTCGTAATTCATACATTGTATAAATAAGTTCCAGCGGGCGGGTTGTCAAGGACCAGGGCCCGGGATTCCCTCGCAGACGGGGTTGTGGTTTACTGGGCGGCCCGGCAGCGCTGCCCGTCGTGCCGGTCCCGACCGATCGTCTTCGGAGGCGTCACATGGTCCATCAGGCCGCCCTCGCCAACCCGCTCAGCCTCATGCTCGACAAGGAGCGATGCGACTTCACCCGCGCCGACATGCTCGAGGTGATCCGGGAGAAGGGCATCGAGCGGTTGAGCTTCCACTACACCAGCCTGGACGGCAAGCTGCGCGAGCTCAAGCTGCCGTTCTCGGACTTCGCCCAGGCCGAACGGATCCTGGCGTCGGGCGAGCGGGTCGACGGGTCGTCGCTGTTCCCGTCACTGGTCGACGCCGCGACCTCCGACCTCTACGTCGTGCCGAGCTACCGCACCGCGTTTCTCAGCCCGTTCGACGCGGCGAGCCTGAACTTCATCTGCCGGTTCCTCGGGCCGGACGGCCAGCTCGCCCCGTTCACCCCCGACAACATCCTCGCCATTGCCCACCGGCGGTTCGCGGAACGCACGGGGCTCGAGCTGCACGCCCTCGGCGAGCTCGAGTTCTTCCTGATCCGCGAGGGCGGTCCCGAGAACTTCTCGGCCTACCGCCAGATCGGCTACCACGCCTCGTCGCCGTTCTTCAAGGGCGGAGATGTGGTCAACGAGATGGTGCGCATCCTGACCCAGATCACCGGCGCGGTGAAGTACGCCCACGCCGAGGTCGGCTACATCGACTCGGTGCGATCGAACCTGCCGCTGCTGTCCGGCCGGCGCGCCGAGCAGCACGAGATCGAGCTGCTGACCCGCCCGATCGACGAGATGGGCGACCTGGTCGGGCTCGCGCGCTGGATCATCCGCAACGTCGCCCACCGGCACGGCATGCTCGCGACCTTCGCGCCCAAGATCGAGGAGGGCGTCGCCGGCAACGGTCTCCACTTCCACCTCGAGCTGCTCAGGGACGGTCACAACATCATGACCGACGCCGACGGGGTGCTGTCCGACGAGGCCCGCAAGCTGATCGGCGGCCTGGTGAGCTACGCCTCGACGCTGTCGGCATTCGGCAACACGGTGGCGGCGTCGTTCCTCCGCCTGGTGCCGAACCAGGAGGCGCCGACCCGGATCTGCTGGAGCCACAACAACCGGTCGGCGCTCATCCGCGTGCCCCTCGGATGGTCCAAGGAGAGCCACCTGGCGCGGGTCGTCAACCCGTCGGACGCCGAAGCCTACGTCGACGCGCGGGGGCGGCAAACCGTCGAGCTGCGTTCGCCCGACGGCTCGGCGTCGTTCCACCTGCTGCTCGCCGGCATCACCACCGCGGCCGAGCACGGTCTGCTCGACGACGGCATGCTGTCGCTCGCAGAGCAGACCAACGTCGAGGGCAACGTGTTCTCCGACAAGGAGGTCATGGACCGGCTCGAGCCGCTGCCCGCGAGCTGCGTGGCGTGCGCCCGTCTGCTCGACGAGCGGCGCGCCAAGTACGAGCAGGGTGGCGTCTTCCCGCCGGGCGTGATCGACTACCAGATCCGGCTGCTCGAGCACGAGGACGACGCCAAGCTCAACCGGAACTTTGCCCGCCTGCCGGCCGAGGAGCGCCTGATGGCGACCCGGGAGCTGATGCACAAGGACATCCACCGGCACTGACGCTCAGTCGCGCGGATCCTCGCCGGGCCGTCCGGGAGCCCGGCCGTCACAGCCCGCCGGCGAACTGGAGCTCGATCCGCGCCACGTCGTCGGCGTCGTAGCCCGGGCAGCGGATGGCGTCGCGGAAGGCGCGTTGCTGACCTGCCTTGAGGACGCTGACCGAGACCGTGTCGACGCAGATCAGCCGGCCGTCGGCGTCGTACAAGCTCAGATCGAAGCTGGCGAGCCGGTAGCCGGTTGCCGTGTGATTGGCGACCACGCCCATGACGTCGACCCAGGTCGCATCGGCCCGCTCGTGGCTGATGGGACCGATCACCTCGTAGTCGGGCGGCGGACCAGGGGTCGCGAGCCGTTCGTGGTCAGGCGGTGCCGTCGCCGGCGCCGGGCGGATCTCGTCAACGACGGCATCGGCGGCGGCAGCTGAGGCCGCGGATGCCGCGATCGGTGACGTCGCGTCGGGAGTCGGAGGCGACGACGCGGCTTCGGCGGTCGCTGCCGCGCTGCCGCACGGTTCGGGCGACGAAACCGCGAGCGCGGCGTGCCTCTGAGCCAGCAGTTGCGCGACCGCGGTGAGCGAGCCGTCGGACCACTCGAGCGTCTCGTCGCCACCGGTCCCCCGCTGACCGGTGAGGTCGGTCATGAGGTCGTCGATCTGGTCCATGACCCGGCCGGAGTCGGTGGTGAGCAACATCAGCAGGCCGCCGTTCGAGCCGATCTCGACGCCCTCGAGCTCGAGCGGGCTGCCGGGCGGCAGCGTGACGCTGGTATCGGTCGATCCTCGGCACACCTCGACGCCGAGAAAGTCGACGGCGGCGACCGGCCAGGTGGCGAACAACAGCGCGACGGCGACAACGACGGTTCTCATCGGCACTCCCTCCACCGCTGCGCAGAGTACCAGGGTGTGGGATCGTAGTGGCAGGGGAGGATCGACCGATGGTGCGGATCGCCGACATGAATCTCAAGCTGAGGCTCTTCATGCGCGCCTACCCCTGGCGCAAGCTCGGCGACATCCCTCCCGCCCACCGATCGAAGCCGCTCGCCGAATGCCGGGTCGCCCTGGTGTCGTCCGCCGGGTTGGTGGCGCCGGGCCAGGAGCCGTACGATTCGGACGTGCGGGGCGGCGACTGGAGCTGGCGGGCGATCCCCGGCGATGTCGACGTCGCGGGCCTCGCAGAGCATCACCGGTCTGATGCGTTCGACCACTCGGGCATTGACGCCGACCGCAACATGGGGCTGCCGCTCGACCGGCTGCGCGAGCTCGCCGCCGACGGCGCCATCGGCGAGGTCGCGCCGCGGCACGCGTCGGTGATGGGGTCGATCACCGCCCCCGGCCGGTTCATCCGGCAGACCGTGCCCGAGATCGTCGAGGCGCTCGGCGACGATCACGTCGACATCGCGCTCATGGTGCCGGTGTGACCGGTCTGTCCCCAGACCGTCGGTCTGGTCCAGGGTGCGCTCGAGGCGGCCGGCATCACCACCACGGGGATCACCAACGTCGCCGAGGTCAGCGAGAAGATCGGCGTGCCGCGCGCCCTCGACGTGCCGTGGCCGCTCGGGCTCACGCTCGGTGAGCCGGACAACCCCGGTCTCCAGCGCGCCGTCCTGGAGCAGGCGCTCGCACTCACCGACCGCGACGACGTCCCGCTGATCGAGCGCTTCAAGTAGCGCTCGGCCGTCAGCACAGCGGTCAGCTGTCAGCGATCAGCTTTCAGCCCTGCGTCGTGCAGGACGTGAGGGGCGATGCGTCGCACTGCCGAGCTCCAGCCCGTCACAACACGGTCGCCGGAACCCGATGGTCCGGGTTGAGACGTCGCAGGACGCTTCGCGGACGGCAGGCGGCTGAGAGCTCGTGGCTGATGGCTGAGAGCTGATGGCTGACCGCAGGGCTACCGGTCCTCGACCTGCTCGCGAATCTCGATCGCGGCGGCCAACGCGGCGGCGCCGGTGCGGCCGTCGACGTGCGGTGAGCCGTCGCCGCGGCAGGCGGCGACGAACGCGGCGAGCTCGGCCTTGAGCGGCTCCTCCTGGACCACCTCGACGGCGCGCGGCGCGATCTCGACGCCCGAGTCGCTGCGCACCAGCTGTGCGGCGTGCACGCTCTGCTCGGCGTAGTCGACCGAGAAGTACGACTCGCGCGCGAACAGCCGGAGCTTGCGGATGCGCTCCGACGACACCCGGCTGGCGGTCAGGTTGGCGACCAGTCCGCCGGGAAACTCGACCCATGCGTGGCACAGATCGACCTTGTCGGTGAGCACGGGCACCCCGACCGCGCGGATCTCGGATGGCGCCTCGCCGGCCACCGCCAGGGTGATCTGGAGGTCGTGGATCATCAGGTCGAGGATGACGTCGACGTCGACCGATCGTGCGGTGAACGGGGACAGCCGCTGGGTCTCCAGGTAGCGCACACCGTCGGCGAGAGCGAGTGCGGCCTGGACCGCCGGGTTGTGGAACTCGACGTGACCGACGGCGAGCACCCGACCGCGGTCGTCTGCCAGCTCGACCAGCTCGTCCGCCTCGGCCGTCGACGTGGTGATCGGCTTTTCGACCAGCACGTGGCAGTCGCGCTCGAGCAGCATGGCGGCGGTGTCTCGATGGTTGACGGTCGGCGTGGCGACGACGACGAGATCGGCCGCACCGGCCGCCACCGCCGAGTCCAGCGCCGGCACGCCGTACTCCATGGTGATCGTGGCGAGCCGGTCGGCGTCCGCGTCGTAAGCGCCGATAAACTCGATGTCGGGCATCCGGCTCAAGATCCGGACGTGGTGGCGTCCGAGGTGGCCGGTGCCGACGACAGCGGCTGTGAGTGTGTCCTGATTCATGATTGCGCAGGATAACGCAGAGGACCCGACAGAGTACAATCCTCAGCCGGAAGCACGGATCGGTCACGGCCAGGTCGTCCCTCGGTCGTCAGCAGCCGCACACCGGAAACCGGGATGGAAACGCGGTCGGCCGGGCCGCGCCGCGTCACGATGCAGGAGGAAACGATGTTCGACCTCGACAAGCTTCTGATCGACGTCTTCGACCCGCAGCCGGGCGAGCTGGTGGCCGTGGTTGTGGACGAGCCCACCGATGCGGTGCCGGACACCGACATGTGGCGGGACCGCCGTGACATGGCCGACGAATGGCGTCGGGCGTTCGTCGCCCTCGGCGAGAAGCGCGGATTCGAGGTCCGGCCGCTGGTCAGCTACCCGGCGACCGGCGCCAACAACGCCGATCTTCCGGCGAAAGGCACCATGGACGGCGCCGACGTCGACCTCGCAGAGGTGCTCGGCGAGTCGAGCCTGGTGGTGGCGATGACCGAGTTCTCCGCCACCGCGCCACTCGCCCATCTCGCCGACGAGCACGACGACTTCCGCGCGGCCTCGATGCCGGGTGTCGAGCGCCGGATGGAGGCGAGCGCTCTGGCCGCCGACTACGCCGGGGTCGCGGCCCGCTGCAAGGCGATCGCCGACGCGCTCGAGGGCGCTCAGCTGGTCGACGTGCTGTTCTCGACCGGCCACCGGTGCTGGTTCGACCTGCGCCAGCGCACCGCCGAGATGGACGACGGCTATTTGCCGCGCGGCAAAAAGGGCGATCCGATCATCAACCTGCCGTCGGGCGAGACCTTCATCGTGCCGTACGAGGGCGAGATCTTCGGGCTGCCGTCGTGGACCGCGGGCACGATCCCCGTCGTCGAGGGCGAGGAGATGGTCCTGTTCCACGTCGTCGCCAACTGCATCCAGGTCGTCGAGGGTGACGGGCCGGTGGCCGAGCGCTACGCTGCGTTCTTCAATGACGACCCGGCGCGCTCGAACATTGCCGAGGTCGCATTCGGCGTCAACGACATGGCCGAGGTGACGGGTTGCGTGCTCGAGGACGAAAAGGCCGGTTTCCACTGGGCGTTCGGTCGGTCGGACCATCTCGGCGGGGTGGTCGGCGTCGACGACTTCTCCGAACCGGGCAACGTCGTCCACCAGGACATCGTGTACGCCGCCGGCAACCCGATCCAGGTCGAGCGCGCCGACATCGTGCACCCGGACGGCCGGCGCGTCACCGTGATCGAAGACGGCGACTACAAGCTCTGACGGCTGTGTGGCCGCCAGACCAGTTTTGAATTATGAATTCTGAATCATGAATTCCGAGTTCCATCGCATCGGGGCACTGTCGCGTGAAACGAGCTTTGCGATGTCATTCATAATTCATCATTTATAATTCATAATTGTCCGAGAGGATGTGGAGGCGACATGACTGACGACACGACGACCCTCAAAGAGGCGGTCGACAACCGCGGGCCGCTGGCGGTCTGGGACATGATGAGCGACGACGACAAGAAGGCCGCTGCGATCGCTCTGTGGAACGACGCCGACCGGGACAGCAGGATGGCGATCGAGGTCGCCCTCGCCGGGGCGATGAAGTTTCGGCCCCAGTCCGTGCGCAAGCTGTCGGCCGACCGGGTGGCGCCGCGCTTGGTCCAGCTCGCCGAGGAGCTCCCCGAGTCGGCGCTCTTCCAATACCTGTTCCACCTCCACATGGCGGACCGGCGCGACCTGATGGTGACCTACCTGGACGCGGTCGGGCTGCCCCACAACGAAGGAGTGCTCGACCTTCCCGACGATGCGGAGGCGCCGGCCGAAGACGCCGCTGCAGGTCCGGCCCGAGAGCTCATCGAGGCGCACGGCCGCGACGCGCTCGTCTACCTCGCCACTCTGGCGGTCGCCGACGCCGACTTCTGGTCGGGGCTGCTGCCGGTGCTCGACGAGTACGACGAAACCGGCGACAAGATCGCGTAGCGTCGAGTTCAACCGCCAGGACGCCACGCTCGCCACGAGCTGCCGTGCCCGGTCTCCCGGGTCGCACGCGACCCGGGAGACCGGGCGTCGGATGGCCTTACGTACTTCGCGGCTCTGTGGTGAGACTCGACCGTCAATGCCCGGGAGACCGCCGGTAGGTGGCGGAGTTGCGCTCGGTCTCGTGGATGGTGACCGCGGCCAACCGGACGCCGTCGGGCAGCTCCGGCTCGATCCGGTCGAAGAACACCCGCGCCAGGTTCTCGGATGTCGGAATGACGTCCGACAGCCAGTCGACCTCGAGGTTGAGGTGGCGGTGATCGACATCGTCGACCACCCGATCGCGGATGATGTCCTTGAGCACCGTCATGTCGATCAGGTAGCCGGTTCGAGCATCTGGCTCACCGTCAACGGCGACCTCGAGCACATAGTTGTGGCCGTGGCCGTGCCGGTTGTTGCACTTGCCGTAGACCGAGCGGTTCCAGTCGTCCGGCTCGGACGGGTTGTGGAGCCGGTGGGCGGCCTCGAAGTAGACTTTCACGGTGACGGTGGTCGGCATTGGATGCCCTCCCGGGTCGATTCCCCTCTTCACAGCAATCGGACATGGTGAGTGTATTCCACGGGTGTCGGTCCCGGACCCGGGTGCCGGCCGGCCGGGTAGCGAGGTCGGCCGGCGCGCCGGCTCAGACGTCTCGGTAGATCTCCGGTCGGCGGTCGGCGAGGAACGGGTAACGACGGCGGACGTCGGCGACGTGCCCCGGATCGACGTCGCCGACCACGGCGCCCGGTCGCTCGGCGAGGGTGGCGACGACCTCGCCCAACGGATCGACCAGGGTCGAGTCACCGCGGTGGGGGTGGCCCTCGGCGCTGCCGACCCGGTTGACGCCGAGCACGTAGGCCTGGCAGTCGATGGCGCGGGCGGCGAGCAGGGTCCGCCAGGCGTGCGACCGCCGCTCGGGCCAGTTGGCGAGGACGATGAAGCAGTCGGTCCGATCCGCGGCCGCGCGGAACAGCTCGACGAAGCGCAGGTCGTAGCACACCAGCGGCGTGAACCGGACGCCCTCGACCCCGGTGGTCCGGACTCGGGATCCGCTCTCGTAGTGCTCGGCCTCGGCCATCAGGGAGAACGGGTGCACCTTGCGTCCGTGGAGCCGCTCGCGACCGTCCGGTGCGACCAGGGTGTAGGCGTTGGCGGGCCGCTCGCGACCGGGCTCGGCGAGACCGGCGAGCAGCCAGACGTCGAGCCGTCGGGCGAGGGCCGCGAGAAAGCCACGGACCGCTCCGGCGTGGGCCGCCATCGCTTCGGCCTGCATCGAGAAACCGGTCGCGAACATCTCGGGCAGAGCGAGCACCCGGGCGCCGCGGTCGGCGGCATCGACGGCGACGGCCTCCACACGGCGAAAGGTCTCCTGCGGGTTCTCCCACGCGATGTCGAGCTGGAGGGCGGCGACGCGCATGGCTCAGGCTAGCACGGGGGTCTGCCATAATGCCCGCGATGAGCTCCCAACCGGAACACGGCGAGACCCGACGCGAAAACCCGATGAGCCGGCGTCCGATCGCGGTGCCGGTCATCATCGCTCTCAACGGCCTGGTCTTTCTCGCCTGGCAGGCGGCGAAAATGGACCCGACGTTGGAGCAGGTGATGGCGGCGAACTTCCTGATCAGCACCGCCCATCTGACCCACGGCTACTTCTGGACCCTGCTGACGTCGGCGTTCTCCCACGAGGCGCTGTGGCACATCGGCATCAACATGATCGTCCTGTGGAGCTTCGGCAGCCTGCTCGAGCGTCTGTGGGGCACCTGGACCTTCGTTGCGTTCTACCTGGTCGCCGCGGTGGTGTCCTCGGCCAGCCACTGCTTCGTCTCGTCGGTCATCCTGCACAACCCGAACATCCCCGCCCTCGGCGCATCGGGTGCGGTGTCCGGGCTGCTGCTCGCTTTCGCGCTGCTCTTCCCGAAAGAGAAGATCCTGGTGTTCGGGGTGATCCCGATTCCGGCGTTGGTCGGCGCTCTGGCCTTCGTCGCGATCGATGTCTGGGGGCTGATCGCTCAGAGCCGCGGGGGTGGTCTGCCGATCGGCCACGGCGCACACCTCGGCGGCGCGCTGTGCGGCCTGCTGTTCTGGGCGTCCTACCTGCGGACCCGCTTCAAACGACCGGCCGCCGTGCACGCCGCGGCGATGACGCTGACGCCGGAGGAGGTCGGTGAGTTCCAGCGGCTGCGCGCCAAGCTCGATCGCGAGGGTCCGCAGGCGCTGACCCCGAAGGAGAAGGTCTTTCTCGACGACATCCGCGACCGCTTCATGCGGGCGCACGAGGGGCGCTGAACGGAGCGACCACGTGCCGGTCTGAAACACGGAGTGCACGGAGCACCACGGAGGGTCCACCGAGGCTCATTCGGCCCATCGCACTCGTTCCGGTATTGGAACTCGGTTCGGTTGCGGAAGGAGCCCGGGCCAGGGGTGCGATGCTCCGTGGTTCTCCGTGATCCCCGTGTTTTAAAAAAACCAGCGTTCAGGGCCGGATCGGATGGCGTTCGGACCCACATCTGTAGGCGGGCGTTTATGTCCCGTGACCGGAATGTCCGATCTTCCTGGTGCATCGGCCTTCTGGTCTGCCGAGCCGTGCGGCATGGCAGCCCAGCGTCGCCCGGGCAGCGCGGCGCTCGAAGGAGACCGGGGAAGCTGCGGCCGCGCTGATCGGACGCCGGCGGCCTGTCTTGGGTCGCGGGACCGTTCGGGTGTGGAACGCGGCTTCTGAGGATCGCGATCGATGAGTTGTGGTTGCGGGCGTCTCGCCCGTCAACGTTCGCGGTGGGCCGGATCGCCGGAGACGGCAAGCTTGCCGGGGACGCGACCGCTTCCTTCCCGCAATATCGGCCTTCTGTTCCGCGACCGCCTGACGGCGGACGCGTCCCAGCGTCACCCGGGCAGCATGGTCGTACGACGGCAGCCGGAACAACACGGACCACGCTGCCCGGGCGCCGGCGGCCTGCCTGCCTACCGGGACGTCTGCACGTGGTTCGTCGCTCGGGCTCGGCGATTGCCACCTTCACACTTTTCCCAATGCGCGGAGAGGCGAAGGCGGCAGGGCAAGAAAAGTGTGAAGATGGCACGTCCGCCGGGGGCGATTGAGGTCGCGGGGATCGAGGTCCTGGAGTGGGAGCGGGCGGGGATCAACCCCGCCCCTACGGTGGATCTCAGCGTGAAGGGTGGAGGAGGCGCCAGGCCATGGCGCGGACGTCGTCGAGGAGGTCGATCGCCAGATCCGCTCGCGATCGGTCGACGG
>Ga0316576_10001772_pt1 | contig 11940 bp, 11 predicted proteins | sample S0NA_FD_203075 | JGI IMG/M metagenome (GOLD analysis project Ga0316576, IMG submission 203075) | Rhizosphere microbial communities from salt marsh grasses in Alabama, United States - S0-2_050615r3r5 | ecosystem: Host-associated > Plants > Roots > Rhizosphere | place: USA: Alabama | collected... | reverse complement strand
GACCACCTGTATCAGTATCCGCTTGAAAAAAATCGACGCTTTGCCCTTCACTACGGGGACCTGACCGATGCGACCAACCTGATCCGCATCATCCAGGAGGTTCAGCCGGATGAAATCTACAACCTGGCGGCTCAGAGCCACGTGATGGTGTCGTTCGAAACCCCGGAGTACACCGCCAACGTGGACGGTCTTGGGGCGCTACGACTGCTCGAAGCCATCCGGATCTTGAACCTGACCGCAAAGACCCGCTTTTATCAAGCGTCGACCTCGGAGATCTTCGGCAAAGTGCAGGAGACGCCCCAAAAAGAAACCACGCCCTTTTATCCGCGCTCGCCTTATGGTGCCGCCAAACTCTACGCCTACTGGATTACGGTCAATTACCGGGAAGCTTACGGACTCTATGCCTGCAACGGCATTCTCTTCAATCACGAATCCCCGATTCGCGGTGAAACCTTCGTCACCCGCAAGATCACCCGTGGACTGGCGCGGATCAAGATGGGTTTGCAGGACTGCCTGTACATCGGCAACCTCGATGCACTGCGCGACTGGGGGCACGCCCGGGATTATGTCGAGATGCAGTGGCTGATGCTGCAGCAGGAAGCACCGGAAGACTATGTCATCGCCACCGGTGAACAGCATTCGGTCCGCGAGTTCATCGAGGTTGCGGCCGCCGAACTCGGCTACGATCTGAGTTGGCAAGGAAACGGGGCCGATGAAAAGGGCCTCGATGATCAAACCGGAAAGATCATCGTGGCGGTCGACCGGCGCTATTTCAGACCCACGGAAGTGGATACCCTGCTGGGAGACGCCTCCAAGGCCCGTCAGAAACTGGGCTGGCAGTCGCGAACCAGCTTCGGGCAGCTGGTTGCAGAGATGGTGACCGAAGACCTGAGAGAAGCCGAACGGGATTCCCTCTGTCGGCAGGAAGGATTTCGAACCTTCAATCATTTCGAATGACGGGGAGATGCTGCCCATGCCTGATAGTGAAAACAATCCGCCGCCGCCAGAGGTCTTGTCGAAAGAATGTCGGATATTCATCGCCGGTCATCGGGGGATGGTCGGCTCGGCCATTCTTCGCAGTCTGGCAGACGCCGGATACAAGCACTTGATCGTTCGCACCCACACGGAGCTGGATTTACTGGACCAGCGCGCCGTGCACAAATTCTTCGCCGACATCCCGATCGATTACGTGATCCTGGCCGCAGCCAAGGTCGGCGGCATCCACGCCAATAACAGCTACCCGGCCGATTTCATCTATCAGAACCTAATGATCGAAGCCAATGTGATCGAAGCGGCCTTCCGTAACGGCGTCGACCGCCTTTTGTTCCTGGGCAGCTCTTGCATCTACCCGAAACACGCGCCACAGCCGATGCGGGAAGAGGATCTTCTCGCCGGCCATCTGGAACCCAGCAACGAACCTTACGCCATTGCCAAGATTGCCGGCATCAAGCTCTGCGAAAGCTACAACCGGCAGCACGGAACCCATTACCGGGCCGTCATGCCGACCAACCTCTATGGGCCGAACGACAGCTTCGATCTGGAAAATTCTCATGTTCTGCCGGCGCTGATCCGCAAGTACCATCTGGCCAAGCTGGCTGCCGGCGACGACCGGCAGGAGAGCATCGAACGGGACACGTTTGTTTTTGGCCCCTTGCCGGATGACATCCGCGAAGCGTTGCAAGGTCCGAAAGAGAGCCGCGGCAATGCCGCCGCCGCGACGGGGCCGGTTGTCCGTTTGTGGGGCAGCGGCTCTCCTCACCGGGAATTCCTGCACGTCGACGATCTGGCCTCGGCCTGCATCACGATCATGGGCCTGTCCGACGAAGACTACCGGCGGCTTTGCCGATTCGAGCCCCGGCCGTCGGAAGGGAGCGGCGACAGTGCACCAAAACCCAAACCTTCGGCGTCGGTCCGCGTGTCACACATCAACATCGGCGTCGGAAAGGACCTGACCATTCGAGATCTGGCCGAGATTGTCAGCAGCGTCGTCGGTTACAAGGGTAAAACAGTTTGGGACGCTTCGAAACCGGACGGCACGCCCCGCAAGCTTCTCGATGTGTCGCGGCTCCAGCGCACCGGCTGGGTGCCTCGCATTCCACTCACCGAAGGCATCCATTCCACCTACCGCTGGTACCTTGAAAAAAGCGCCACCGGATGACAGGCCGCAGCGAGATAATTTGACGAGTCTGTCGATCGTTTGTATAGTCGGGATAAACCACGCGAATCAGCTTTCGAAAAGTCGATTGAAGTGACCCACGGACTGAAAGACAAAAAGATTATTCTAGCCGTCAGCGGCGGCATCGCCGCGTACAAGAGCGTCGAATTGCTGCGCCTCATGACCCGTCAGGAAGCTTCCGTCAGGGTGGTGATGACCCACAACGCGCAGCATTTCGTCGGTTGGATGACGTTTCAGGCCCTCTCGGGTCGTCCGGTCTGCAACAGCCTTTTCGAGAAGGCGGACGAGACCGCTTTCCGGCACATCGATTGGGCGACCGAGGCCGATGCCGTGGTGATCGCACCGGCCACGGCCGATCTGATCGGTAAGCTGGCCAACGGCATTGCCGACGACGCCCTCACCACCATGATGATGGTGGTTACCGCGCCGGTGGTTCTCTGCCCGTCCATGAACACCAACATGTACCATAGCCGCGCGGTTCAGCGGAACCTCGACGTCCTGCGAAGCGACGGCTACAGCATTGTGGAGCCGGGGGCAGGGGATCTGGCCTGCGGCACGGTCGGCCCGGGTCGATTGCCGGAACCACCGCAGATCCTTGACCGACTGATCGGCCGTCTGACACCCAAGGATCTTAAAAACCAGCGGGTGCTGGTGACGGCCGGTCCAACGCGCGAACCGATCGATCCGGTACGCTTTATCAGCAATCCTTCAACCGGTAAGATGGGATTTGCCGTGGCCCGGGCTGCCAAACACCGCGGCGCCGGCGTGACGCTGGTCACCGGTCCGACCGTGCTGGCCGATCCGTTCGATGTCGATGTCATTCGGATTCAAACTGCCGAGGAGATGGCTCGGGCCGTGCTGGATCGTTACGAGAACTGTGATATCGTTATCAAAACGGCCGCGGTTTCCGACTTCCGCCCGCAGTCCGCGGCCGCGACCAAAATAAAAAAAGACCGCGCGTCCCTGACGCTCGAACTCGAACAGACAGCAGACATTCTCAAGGAACTGGGCCGGCGCAAAACACACCAGATCCTGGTTGGTTTCGCCGCCGAAACGGAAGACCTTCGGGAAAACGCGGCTCAGAAACTGGCCGTAAAGAACCTGGACATCATTGCCGGTAACCTGATCGGTTCGCCCGGGTCCGGCTTCGAATCCGACACCAATCAGGTCATGCTTTTTTTCCAAGATGGGACGCGTGAAACCATCCCGGTTATGGACAAACTCGCCATCGCCCATATTATATTGGATAGGGTCGTCGAACGGGTGAGGCTCCGTGGTGTCGATCACAGCAACTGACTTTCGCAGATCGACGGCTTGCAAACCGGCCGGCACGCAAATGTGAGCTGAAGGCAGGCTTCTGACCGGAGTGTCGGGTGGGTCGTCTGTTATGCAGACAACCGGCATACGTTTCAAACCTCGCCCTCGATGCGATCGATTCCTACACCCATGAACAGACGGCAGGCGGTTTTGGCCGCCATTGACGATATCGAACGATCATTGTTGCAGCTGAGCCGCATCGGATGGAGAGGTTTCGACTGTTCGGAAAGTGGGCTTGCGGTTGTCGACTCCTGGATGTCGGTTCCGCTCGGTTCTGTTACCGGGACATCCGACACCCTCGAGGTGATCCGCGGTGATCTCGGGGACTGCCGGCGCTGCAAACTGGCGAGCGGTCGCAAGAATATCGTATACGGCGCGGGAAGCGGCCGCGCACGGTTGGTATTCGTGGGGGAGGGGCCGGGTCACGATGAGGACGTGCAGGGTCAACCCTTCGTGGGGGCGGCCGGCCAACTGTTGACAAGGATCATTCAGGCGATGGGTCTCAGCCGGGAGTCGGTCTATATCTGCAACATCATCAAATGCCGCCCGCCTGGAAACCGTAACCCACAACCGGACGAGATCGACGCCTGCAGCCCGTTTCTGAAACGCCAGCTGAAGTCTATTGCACCGGATTTCATTTGCGCCTTGGGGTCTTTCGCTGCACAGACCCTGCTGCAGACCACAACCCCGATTTCGCGGCTCCGGGGACGGTTTTACGATTGCATGGGGGCAAAATTACTGCCCACATATCATCCGGCCTACCTGCTTCGCAACCCGGAGCAGAAACGGGCTGTATGGGAAGACATGAAGCTGCTGATGAAAGCCATGAGCCTCCCTCTGCCCGAGCAGCAGGAGGATAAATCCTGATCTCGCTTGGGCGGCGTCAACACGGAAGATCTATGAAGCGCACGGTCGACACAATATGCGGAAAGCCGGGGACCCCTTCCGCGGGGGCCCAGCCCATTTTAAAAGCCGCGATTATTCTTATCGGACTATTGATGTTTTTGCTGCCAGGTTTCACGGCAGTCATACCCGCCGCCGCTGCCGGCGACATCTACATCATAACCGTCAACGCCGGTATCGGACCCGGCGTCGCGGACTTTATCACGAGCAGCATCACCACAGCCAACGACCAGGATGGCGCCATCCTGATCATCGAACTGGACACGCCCGGCGGGTTGGCCGAGTCGATGCGCACCATCGTCAAAGCCATACTGGCCAGCAAAATACCGATTGTCGTCTATGTATCGCCCAGCGGTGCCCGGGCCGCTTCGGCGGGTGTGATGATCACCATGGCCGCCGATATCGCTGCGATGGCGCCGGGCACGAACATCGGTGCTGCCCACCCGGTGGGCGGCGGCGGTCAGGAAATCAACAAGACCATGTCGGAGAAAGTCGTCAACGACATGGTGGCCCAGGCCCGCAGCGTCGCCGAAGAACGGGGCCGCAATGCCGCTTGGGTCGAAAAGGCGATCCGGGAAAGCGTTTCCGCCACCGAAACCGAGGCGTTGAAGAAAAATGTGATCGATCTGATCGCCAAGGACACGGACGAATTGATCCGAAAGATTGACGGACGCGACATCAAGGACAAAGGACGTCTCAAACTAACGGACGTCAAAAAGGTGGTTCTATCCGAAACCCTGCGCGACAAAATTCTCCGGACGATCAGCGACCCGAACATTGCTTACATTTTGCTGATGATCGGGCTGGCGGGGCTCTACTTCGAGCTTTCCCATCCGGGAGCGATTTTTCCAGGGGTGATCGGCGGCATCTGCATCATCCTGGCCTTTTTCGCGCTCCAGGCCTTGCCGATCAACACCGCCGGCATTCTTCTGATCCTCCTGGCCATCGTCTTTTTCGTTCTCGAAATGAAAATTGCCAGTTACGGGCTCTTGAGCATCGCCGGCATCGCGTCCCTGGTGCTCGGCTCGTTGATGCTGTTCAAGTCGAGCAGCCCGGAAATGCGGCTTTCATTGACGGTGCTGGTCACCACGATCGTTCTGGTTTCCGGGTTTTTCGTGCTCGTAGCCGGTCTTGTCTTCCGGGCTCAGATGTCGAAACCCAGAACCGGCATGAGCGGCATGATCGGCGAAATCGGGGTGGTCCGCCAGGCCCTCAACCCGGAAGGCAAGGTTTTCGTGCACGGTGAACTGTGGAAGGCGACCGCCAAGCTGCCGGTCGTGGAGGGGACCCGGGTCAGGGTCATCGGAATCGAAGATCTGGTTCTGGAAGTCGAACCGTTGAACTAAACAGGGGAGCATCACCATGTTTTATTCACTCATCGTCATCGTCATCCTGGTTGTATTTTTCCTTTCCGCCGCCCTGCGCATTTTAAACGAGTACGAACGCGCCGTCGTCTTTCGACTGGGGCGCGTCATCGGCGCCAAGGGTCCGGGCCTCATCATCCTGATTCCCATCATCGATAAAATGACCAGGGTCAGCCTCCGGTTGATCGTGCTCGATGTCGATCCGCAGGATGTGATCACCCGTGACAACGTTTCCGTCAAAGTCAACGCGGTCATTTATTTCCGTGTGATCGATCCGATCAAGGCCATCGTACAGGTGGAGAATTACAGCTACGCGATGTCGCAGTTGGCCCAGACCACGATCCGAAGCGTCTGCGGACAGGCGGAACTGGACGACCTGCTGTCGGAAAGAGAAAAACTCAACGCCCAGCTGCAGGAAATCCTCGATACCCACACCGACCCTTGGGGGATCAAGGTGGCCACGGTCGAATTGAAGCACATCGATTTGCCGCAGGAAATGCAGCGCGCCATGGCCCGCCAGGCCGAAGCGGAGCGGGAACGCCGCGCCAAGGTCATCAACGCCGAGGGTGAGTTCCAGGCAGCCGCCCGGTTGGCCGAGGCTTCCCGGATTATCGAGAAACACCCGACCGCCCTTCAGCTGAGGTACCTGCAGACCGTCAACGAAATGTCGGCGCAAACCAATACGACGACCATATTTCCGCTGCCCCTTGAACTGCTAACGCCTTTCATCGAACTCTACAAGAAGGCGCGCACCGTCGATGAACCGCAACCCCAAAATATGGTCGATTCAACGCCGTCAGAGGAGTAGCGGCAGCCCCGTATTCGCTATTGACATGCCGAAATAAATTGGTTTATGTATCCAAATTTTAATTAACGACATTTGGACATCCGTGCTTTATTGAGGACGGGCCGTTCTACAGTGGCCGTCTGCGCGACAAGACCGGACCGATACTCTTTGGCGGAGGCTCTGCGGCTTCCGCTTTGTTCTTTATAGACAGGAGGAGAAAGGAGCGACAGCGGATCATGGCAGCAAAGAAGAAGGCGGAAAAGGAAAAACCCTTGGAAAAGATGACGGCCAAAGAGATGCGCGAGATTGCCAAGACGATTTCGGGCATTACCGGCGTTCATGGAATGAACAAGGAAGAACTGCTCGCGGCCATCAAAAAGGAAAGGGGAATCGCCGATGACAAGCCCAGCAAGAAGAAGAGTGGGGATGTCCGCCAGCTGAAGCAGAAGATCAAGGCCCTGAAGGTTAAGCGTCAGGCGGCACTAGAGGCCAGCGACAAGAAAATGGCTACCATTTACCGGCGGCGCATTTCGCGGTTGAAGAAAAAAACCCACAGTGCTTCCTGATGCGCGAAAGGACGCGTTATGATCGATCCGACGTCAGTGGCTTTTGATGTCGATGGTGTGATTGCCGACACCATGGCGCTCTTTATCGATATTGCCCGCAGGGAATACCAGATCGACAGCGTCCGCTACGAGGACATGACCTCTTATTCCCTATCGGACTGTCTCGATATGGATCCCGCCCTTATAGACGTCATTCTCAACCGGATCATGGCGGGCGAATATGCATCGCCGCTGCAGGCCATCAGCGGATCCGGCGCGGTGCTGTCCCGCATCGCCGGCTACCGCAGTCCACTGCTTTTCGTTACCGCACGGTCGCAGCCGGGGCCCATCTCGAAGTGGATGTGCGATCTGGTGCGGCTGGCACCGGAGACCGTGCAGGTGGTGGCCACCGGTACGTTCGACGGCAAGGCCGAGGTGCTCCTCGAAAGCGGCATCCGCTTTTTTGTCGAAGACCGGTTGGAAACCTGTTACCAACTGAAGGAGGAAGGCATCGAACCGGTGCTCTACCGGCAGCCCTGGAACCGCGAAAGCCACCCGTTTATCGAGGTCGGCAACTGGCGGGAGCTGGAAAACCTGATCGCCTTTTAGCCAATGGAAACACGATCCGTCGAAGAGTTGATCAAATCCTTCATCGATGTTCTGCTCGCCGAAAAGGGATATTCCACCAACACGGCTCGGGCCTACCGCAATGACCTGGAGGAGTTCTTCGATTTTGTAACAGAAGCAGGCAGCGAGGGCAGCCGATCGCAACCGACAGCGGGCTTGTCCTGCCCCTTGCCCGTGGTGGATTCTTTGACGGTTCGAAAATATCTCGGGCTGCTCCACCGCCGCAACAAGAAAACCACGATCGGCCGGAAGCTCTCGGCGCTGAGGTCATTTTTTCGACACCTCTTGAAACAGGGGGTCATAGAAAACAACCCGACGGACATGATCCTGACGCCGAAACAGGACCACCCGATCCCGCGCTATCTCGTCGTGGACGAGATTTTCCGGTTGCTCGATTCGATTCAGACCGACGACCTGCTGGGTCTGCGCAACCGCGCCATTTTCGAAACGTTTTACTCCTGTGGACTGCGGGTTTCGGAAGTTGCGGGTCTCGATGTGTTTGCCGTCGACCACAGCTCCGGGATGGTGCGTGTGCTCGGCAAAGGATCCAAGGAGAGAATCGTTCCGATCGGCAAGCAGGCACTCAAGGCGATCACCTCCTACCGTCTGCGCTTGGAGGCTGAAGCCGATGTGCCGGCCGAAGTGGACGGCCCGATGTTCCTGAACAAGTTCAAGGGACGATTGAGTTCGCGTTCCATCGCCCGCATCCTGGACAGGCTCGTCCGGGCCTGCAGTCTGATGGTGCCGGTTTCCCCGCACGTTCTGCGCCATACTTTTGCGACGCACATGCTCGATGCGGGCGCTGACCTGCGGGCGGTCCAGGAACTGCTGGGTCACAAGAGCTTGTCAACCACTCAGAAATACACTCACGTCAGCATTGACAGACTGATGGCAACCTATGACAAGGCCCATCCCAGAAAATAGACGGCAACACGGTCCCGATGTCGGGGCCGACATATGCACAAACCGGGGACGCGACGAAACCCGGTGAATTGCCGGGGAAGGTGAACCATGAAAACACGCGGGACCACAATTCTGGCCATCCGACACAAGGGGCACACGGCGATTGCCGGAGACGGGCAGGTAACGCTGCAGAGTTCGATCATCAAACATCATGCCCGCAAGGTCAGGCGGATTTACAACGACAAGATCATCGTCGGTTTTGCCGGTACGGCGGCCGATGCACTGAATCTCTCCGAGCAGCTCGAAGCCAAACTGGAACGTTACAACGGCAACCTGATGCGCGCCGCGGTGGAGCTTGCCCGTGACTGGCGCACCGACAAATACCTCCGGCGCCTGGAGGCCGTGATGGTTGCCGTGGACGACACCCGGATGTTCCTCATCTCGGGCAACGGCGATGTGATCGAGCCGGACGACGGTTTGATCGGCATCGGTTCAGGCGGCGTCGCCGCCCAGGCCGCCGCCACCGCCCTGGTTAACAACACCGATTTGGAAGCCCGCAGGATCGCGGAAGAGGCGATGACGATTGCCGCTTCCCTCTGTATCTACACGAATCAACAGATAACGCTCGAGGAACTATAGGCCTGCACCGGTCGTGAGACCTTTTTTGTCAGGGTGATACCATGAGTCATCTCAAACCGTCCGAAATCGTTGCAGAACTCGACAAATACATTATCGGGCAGGACAAGGCCAAACGGTCAATGGCCATTGCCCTGCGGAACCGCTGGCGCCGACAGCAGGTGCCCGACGATCTCAGGGACGAAATCGCGCCGAAGAACATCATCCTGATCGGCCCGACCGGGGTCGGTAAAACCGAGATTTCGAGACGCTTGTCCCGGTTTACCGATTCACCTTTTACCAAGGTGGAGGCCTCCAAGTTCACTGAAGTCGGTTATGTCGGACGGGATGTCGAATCGATGGTGCGGGACCTGGTGGAAGTGACCGTTACCATGGGAAAGTCAGATGAGAGCGGGCGGGTGCAGGACAAAGCCAGACAGAATGCCGAGGAGCGCATGCTCGATCTCCTGCTTCCCAGAGGCGGACAGCCCGAGGCCAATCCCGGAACCGCCACGTCGGGACCCCAGGGGATCACGGCGCTCACGGTGGCCGACAAGGTGTCGCCCACGCGCGAGAAACTGCGCCGGATGTTGCGTGACGGCCGGCTCAAAGACCGCTATGTCGATCTGGATGTGGCCGACCGCTCGATGCCGATGGTTGAAATATTTTCAAACATCGGCATGGAGGAAATGGGCATCAACTTCAGGGACATGCTCGGCGGACTGCTGCCCAAGGGAACCAAGAGGCGTAAAGCCAAGGTTGCGGAGGCTATGGAAATCCTGACCCAGGAGGAAGCCCAGAGCCTGATCGACATGGACAAGGTGGTGCGGACCGCCATCGAAAAGGTCGAACAGTCCGGTATCATCTTCCTGGACGAGATCGACAAAATCGCCGGACGCAGCAGCGGGCAAGGGCCCGACGTCTCGCGCGAAGGCGTGCAACGGGATCTGCTGCCGATCGTCGAGGGCAGCACGGTGACGACCAAATACGGCCCAGTGAAGACCGACCATATTCTTTTCATCGCCTCGGGCGCTTTTCACGCGGCTAAGCCCTCGGATCTGATTCCAGAATTGCAGGGCCGCTTTCCGATCCGGGTCGAGCTCGATTCCTTGGGGCGCGAGGAATTTTACAGAATACTGACCGAACCGAAGAATGCCCTGCTGCTTCAATACGTGGAATTAATGAGGACCGAGGGGGTGGAAATCGTCTTCGACGATGAAGCGGTCCGGGAGATCGCCAAGATTGCCGAGGAGGTCAACAACAACACCGAGAACATCGGTGCGCGGCGCCTGCACACCATTCTCGAATACCTGCTGGAAGACATTTTGTTCGACGCACCCGATCAGGCCGAAAAGCGCATCGTCATCACGCATGACGATGTCGTCAAACGGTTGAAGGGGGTTAAAGATGATGAAGATCTGAGTCGCTTCATTTTGTAATTGGTACGGTTTTAGGCGTTAGGTGTTAAGTTACGGGTGAAAGGTTAAAAGCAAAATACCAAAGGATTAAGGCAAGAGGTTTAAGGTAAAAGGTTAAAGGTTAAGGGGTTAAGGTATAGGGTGAAAGGGAAGGGCGAACGACGAAATAAATTTTTCAGATAAAAAATTTATGAAACGCAGCAGAGCTGCTCAAAAACTAAGGGTTTCCGACCATGAACGAACAGGTTGCCGGCATACTCATCGAGTCTCTGCCGTACATCCGGCGCTTTTCTGGGATGACCATCGTAATCAAGTACGGCGGTCACGCCATGGTGGACGACCAGCTCAAGGAGGATTTCGCGCGTGACGTGACCCTGTTGAAGTTTATCGGGCTCAACCCGGTGGTGGTGCACGGCGGAGGACCGCAGATCAACTCCGTGCTCCGGCAAATGGGCATCCAATCGACGTTTGTTAAGGGCATGCGGATGACCGACACCCCGACCATGGACGTGGTCGAAATGGTGCTGGGGGGCAAGGTCAACAAGGCCATCGTGGCCCAGATCAACCGACAGGGCGGTAAGGCGGTGGGTCTTTCCGGAAAGGACGGCGGGCTGATCCAGGCCAAGAAACTCCATATCGTCTTTCAGAATGGCGAAAACACGCCTCCGGAGATCATCGATCCGGGTCACGTGGGTGAGGTGACACGGATTAATCCGGATTTGATCAACACCCTGACGCAGCATGGTTTCATTCCGATCATCGCGCCCGTCGGGGTCGACGAGAGCGGCGAAACTTACAACATCAATGCCGACATGGTGGCCTGCCGGGTGGCGGTGGCTTTGGCGGCTGGCCGGTTGATCTACCTCACCGACGTAGATGGTGTGCTCGACGCCGACGGCAAGCTGATTTCGTCCATCGATGCGGTCACTATTCGACAGTTGAGCGAGGCAGGGATCATCACGGGCGGCATGATCCCCAAAATCCATTATGCGCTGGAGGCTCTGCAGCAGGGCGTGGAAAAAGTGCCGATCATCAACGGCAAAAAGCGCCATGCCCTCCTGCTGGAACTCTTCACCGACAGGGGTATCGGCACGGAAGTGACGATGACATGATACAGAGGTAATAGGTAAAAGGTTAAAGGCGAAAGGTAAAAGGCTTGAGGCAAAAGGCTTGAGGTAAAAGGTTAAAGGTAAAAGGTTAAAGGCTAACCCACCTGAACGATTTAATTGACACCAATGGTTTTCATGTGCCGTCGTGGCCTGAAAAGCGATGAGCATTTACAACG
>Ga0316576_10001771_pt1 | contig 11942 bp, 11 predicted proteins | sample S0NA_FD_203075 | JGI IMG/M metagenome (GOLD analysis project Ga0316576, IMG submission 203075) | Rhizosphere microbial communities from salt marsh grasses in Alabama, United States - S0-2_050615r3r5 | ecosystem: Host-associated > Plants > Roots > Rhizosphere | place: USA: Alabama | collected... | reverse complement strand
TGATCCGGCGCCGCGTTCCGGAGCCGGTCAACGCCGAGGCCGGGCGGCGCAGGCGGAGGCGTCGGTCCCCGTCCTACCCGCGAGTGACCGGAGCCTGCGTCATGGCGACGCGCTCGATCAGGTCGGCCGCCCGGGTCGTCCCGTCCGTCGCCTGCATCCGCCGGCTGACGGCCGTCATCCGGCCACGAAGCGCGCCATCGGCAAGCAGCCCGTCGATCGCCCCGAGGAGCTCGGCGTCCGCGAAGTCATAGGTCGCCAGCCGCCTGCCGAACCCGGTCTCGTCCACCCGCTGGGCGTTGTCGACCTGGTCCCAGAACAGCGGCAGCACGACCATCGGCTTGCCGTGGTGGAACGACTCGACGACCGTGTTGTTGCCGCCGTGGGTGATGACCAGGTCGACCTGCGGCAGGATCGCGGGCTGGGGCAGGAAGCCCTCGCCGGTCATGTTGTCGTGGAGCGTGATCTGGTCGGCCAGCGGTCCCTTGGACACGATCACGCGGTGGTCCGTCGTCCCCAGCAGGTCCACAAGCCGCTGCATGAGCGCCACGTCGGCCGATCCCAGCGACCCCAGCGACAGGTAGATGAGCGCCCCGTCGCGGCGCGCGAGGTGCTCCGGCAGGGCCCAGGTCGTCTCAGGCGCCCGGACGGTCGAGTCCAGCTGGTGCCAGGTGGAACCCAGCGGCTTGGCGCGAGCGTAGTCGGCCTCGGCAGGGTAGGAGTACAGGTTGAGGAACGGCGACTCGTGCATGAAGTCGGGTCCGTGCGGGCCCCACGTCAGCCCGCCCGCCCCGGCGTCGCGGCAGAACGCGTCGAAGTCGTTCCACATGTCCCCGTGCGTGCGGCGGACCTCCTCGAGGAAGGCCGGCCAGGCGGACTGGTCGTCGGCCGGGTAGCCCGACGAGAACGGGGCCACCAGGGGGTCCTTGAGCTCGGCCGGGTTGCAGGACACGATCCGCACCCACGGGCGCGGGGTGGACATGATGGCCGGGAAGCTGACGACGTTGTCCTCGACGATCGTGTCCGGCTGGAGCTCCTCGATGATCTCCTCCAGCCGGGGCTGGACGTACCTCGCCCCGTCGATCAGCGCCTGGAACGTGGGCGCGATGAACTCGCCCAGCTGCTCGATCGTCGGCTTGCGGAACACGGGCGCCGTGTCGCGGATGAAGTCGATCCAGAACTGGCCGGGGACCTCCGGCTCGGCCGGCGGCGGGCCCAGGCGCATCAGCCGCTCCTCGAAGCCCTTGGCCTCGAGGTTGCCGGCGAACGACTCCTCCACGATGAACACGACGCGATGGCCGCGCGCCCGCAGGACGTTGCCGATGCCGACGCAGTTGTTGGTCGGGCCGTAGGCGCCCTCGGGGAAGAACACGATCGTCCGGCCGTCAGCCACCCTCACACCTCCGCCGCTCATCCTCCGGGTCCGCCTGACCCGGTCCCGATCATCGCATGGCAGGGCCCGATCGATCAGTCGGCCCGGCCCGATCGGCCGGGATGGCAGGTGCCCGGCACGCCGGCCGATGCGGACACTGGTCCTCGCCGTCCGCCGCAGCAACGCGGCCCGGCGGCCCGCACCGACCGAGGGAATGGCGACGATGACGTTGATGATCGACGGGCTGCGAAAGCGGTTCGGCGAGGTCCAGGCGCTCGACGGGGTCTCGTTCGAGGTGCCGTCGGGCGAGGTATTCGGATTCCTGGGCGCCAACGGCGCCGGCAAGACCACCACGATGCGAATCGTGCTGGGCCTGCTGCGCGCCGACGAGGGGACCGTGACGCTCGACGGGCGCCCGGCGCACGACCTGCCGCGCCGCACCTGGGGATACCTGCCCGAGGAACGCGGCCTGTATCTGCGGATGCCGGTCATCGACCAGCTCGTCTATTTCGCCACGCTGTACGGCGTGCCCCGGGCGAAGGCACGCGCCGACGCCCTGGGCTGGCTGGCCCGGTTCCGGATCGCCGAATACGCCGACCGCCGCGCCGAGACGCTGTCCAAGGGCAACCAGCAGAAGGTCCAGTTCATCGCGACCATCCTTCACGATCCGGACGTGCTGCTCATGGACGAGCCGTTCTCCGGTCTCGACCCCGTGAACGTCGCGCTGCTCAAGTCGGCGTTCCTGGAGCTGCGCGACCGCGGCAAGGCGCTGCTGTTCAGCACCCACCAGCTGGAGCAGGCCGAGGAGCTGTGCGACTCGGTCGCGATCGTCGACCGGGGGCGGATCGTGACCTCAGGCCCCACCCGGGACGTCAAGCGCTCGACCGGCCACCAGGTGGTCCGGGTCGCCGTGGCCGGGGACGGCGACGGGAGCTGGCTGCGGGGGCTGCCCCACGTGACGGTGACCCGGCCCGGCCGCGACTACACCGAGGTCCTGGTCGACACGGGCGCGAACCCCCAGATCGTGCTCCAGGCGGCGCTCGCGCGCGGCGGCGACGTCCTTCGCTTCGAGGTCGGCGACCCGTCACTCGAGGAGGTGTTCGTGGAGCGGGTCGGGGCAGTCGACACCACCGAGCGGACCCTGGCGTCGGTCGAGGAGGTGCGGGCATGAGCACCCTGACCAACGTCACCACCATCGCCCGTCGCGAGTACGGCGTCCGGGTCCGGACGAGGAGCTTCGTCTTCGGTACCGCGCTGCTGGTGCTGGGCGTGGTCGCCATCGCCCTGCTGCCGGTGATCATCCGGGCGCTCGACCAGCTCGACCAGACGCGGATCGCCGTCTCCGCCGACTCGCCGGAGGTGTCGGCCACCGCCTCAGCCACGCTCGACCAGCTGCTGAACCCGCCACCGCCGAACGGATCGGCCGACCGCCAGGCCGGCTACGAGATCACCGTCGTCGGCGGCGCCGACGCCGCCCGCCGGGCCGTGCTCGACGGCGACGCCGGCGCGGGCCTGGCGATCACCCGGTCGGACAGCGGCGAGCTCGACTTCGTCCTGTACTCCAACGACAGCTCCACCGGGCGCACGGCCATCCTGGTCGGGCAGGCCGCCAATGCCGTCGCCATCGCCGATCGCCTGGAGCGGGCGGGCGTCGCCCCGGCCGACCAGGCGACCCTGTTCGCCCCGGCCCGGTTCCAGGTCGCCTGGCCCGATCCGGCCAAGGAGGGGCCGACGCAGGACACGCTCACCGAGGCCGGGCAGGACCTGCTCGGGTTCGGGATGACGATCCTGATCTTCATGATCATCGTGATGTACGGGAACTGGATCGCGATGAGCGTGGTCGAGGAGAAGTCGTCGCGGGTGATGGAGGTCGTGCTCAACGCCGCGACCCCATTCCAGCTGCTGGCCGGCAAGGTGCTGGGCGTGGGGGGCGTGGCGTTCACCCAGTACGGCGCGGTCGTCGTGGCCGGCCTGGCGTCGCTGGCGCTGCTCGATCCGATCGGCTCGGTGATCCTGGGCCAGGACGCTGCTGCGCTCTCGCTGCCCAGCGGCCTGACCCCCGGGCTGCTCGTCGCCTTCGGCGTGTACGGCGTGCTGGGGTTCCTGATGTATGCCTCGCTGTACGCGGCAGCCGGCTCGCTGGTGAGCCGGATCGAGGACGTCAGCGCGGCCGTGATGCCGATGACGTTCCTGTCCCTGGGTGGCTACTTCGTCGGCATCTACGCGGCGACGGGGCTGCTCGACATCGGGTCCGGCTGGATCACGGTGCTGGCGATGATCCCGTTCTTCAGCCCGTTCATGATGCTCGGCCGGATCGCGGTGGGCGGTGCCGTGCCGTGGGAGATCGCGCTGTCGGTGGTCCTGCTGGTGCTCGGGATCGGCGTCGCGGTCTGGGTGGCTGCCCGGATCTACGCCGCCGGGGTGCTGCTGTACGGCCAGCGGCCGGGCGTTCGAACCGTCTGGCGGCTGCTCCGCGAGGGCATGTAGCGGGTCGGGATCAGAAGGGCCGGTCCTCGACGCTCGGCTCGCGCCGCACCCCCGGCGCCCACGGGATGACCAGCCCGCGCACCACCCCCACGACCCAGTACAGGGTCAGCGACAGCACCGAGGTGACCAGGACCGCCGCGAACACCAGGTCGGTCCGGAACGCATTCTGGGAGAGCTGCATCCAGATCCCCAGCCCCTCTCGGGCTCCCACGTACTCGCCGAACACGGCCCCGATCACCGCGTACACCACCGAGATCCGCAGCCCGGTGAAGAACGCGGGCAGGGCGGCCGGCCAGCGCAGCTTCCGGAACACCTGGCCCCGGCTCGCCCCGTAGCTGCGCATCAGGTCCTCGGCGTCGGGCGGCGTGGACCGGAAGCCGTCCAGCAGCGCCACGACGATCGGGAAGAACGTCACCAGCACCACGACCAGGACCTTGGGCGCCAGCCCGAATCCGAACCACAGCAGGAACAGCGGCGCCAGGGCCACCACGGGGATGGTCTGCGATGTCACCAGCAGCGGCTCCACGGCCCGCCGGACCGGGACCGCCCGGTCCATCGCCGCCGCGGCGGCCACGGCGAGCACCACCGCGAGCGCGAACCCGAGCACCGTCTCGAGCAGGGTCGGCACCGTGTGCCGGAGCGCGTCGTCGCGGTACGTCCACAGTGCGCCGGCGATGCGGAGCGGACCGGGCAGCACGACGGGCTCCACGGATGCCACGCGCACATAGGCCTCCCAGGCGACCAGGATCACTACGACCAGGGCCAGCGAGGGGAGGCGTTCGCGCATCGCTCGACGATCCCCTACGGCAGGTAGTCGTTGGTGAACAGGGACGCGTAGGCGGGCGGTTCCGCGAGCGGCTGCCCGTCGGCATCGGTCAGCAGGCCCTGCTCGTAGAGGAACCGGGAGTATCCGGTCCACTGCTTGAGCGTCTGCGTCCCAACCTGCCCGTCGGCATCGGTCAGCAGGCCCTGCTCGCTCATGTACCGCGCCGACGCCAGCGGCAGCTCCGTGTTGGCGTCGAACACGCCGGCGTTCTCCTGGACCAGGATCGTGGCCGCCTCGTCCGGGTTGGACGCGGCGAGCTCGAAGCCCTTGACGCTCGCGCCCACGAAGGCGCGGGCGAGGTCACCGTGGGCGGCCAGCCAGTCCGTGTTGCAGGCGAGGACCACCTGGTAGAAGTCCGGGAACCCGTAGTCGGTGAACTGGAACGTGCGCAGCGCGATCCCCCGCTGCCCGGCCTCGATCCCCTCCCAGGCGCTGAACGTGATCACGAAGTCGGCGCGGTCCTGGTACAGCGCCTCGTAGGCGGCGGTGTCCAGGGTCACGGTGTCGAACTCCCCCTTGCCGCCGTCGGCCCGGATCACCGCCTGGAGGGTCGGCACCTCGTTGGGGTAGCCGAACCCGGCATAGACCTTGCCGTCGAGCTGCCGGGGACGGGTGATCGAGGACGACTCGAGGACCGCGATCTCCTGGGCGGTGTGCTGGAGGATGGCCATCACGCTGGTGATCGGCGCCCCGGCAGCCACAGCGAACGTGAGGCTGTCCTGGAAGCTGATCCCGCAGTCCGCCTGCCCGGCGGCCAGCACGGCCTCGGGGGCGGTGCCCCCGTAGGGCAGCACCTCGAGCTGCACCCCGGCGTCCGCGAACCAGCCCTTCGCCTGGGCGACGTAGAAGCCCGTGTGGTTGGTGTTGGGAGTCCAGTCCAGGGCGAGGCGGACCGGCTGCATGTCGACCGTGGCCGTGGGTGACGGCTCTGCCGATGCCTGCGACGGCCGGTAGGCGTCGGACGCGGTCGCGGCCGGCGGCGAGGCATCGCCGCCGCCGCACGCGGCCAGCAGCACGAGGGGGACCAGGAGCGCCGCCAGGGCAGCGCGGAGGCGCTCGGATCGATGGGTCATGGGTCGCGCGGTTCCTCAGCAGAGACGAGATCGCCTCCCCCGGTGCCGGGGACGGCGTCGAACCGAGCGGGCCTGCTTCCTACACCGGTACGAACCGGATCAGGTTCCGCGGGTCTGTGGCGGTTGCCACACTCTCAGCGCGTCGTGCGCTCCCCGGAGGCGGATATGCAGTTGTGGGCGGGAGTCTACACCCGCGCCCGTGAAGCCATAGGCTGACGGGATGGATGATCGCTCCCTGACCGAACCGGTGGCCGCCTCCGATGGCAAGCCCGGCGACCGCGGCCACCCCGGCGACCCTGGCGGCGCGCTCGAGCCGCTCGAGCTGCTCGGGGTGCGCGCGGTGATGGTCTTCTCCGACGACCCGGCCGGGTCCTGCCGCTGGTGGGCCAACCTGCTGGGGCTGGAGATGCACACCGAGGACGGCTTCTGCTGGGTGGACACCCCCGCCGGGATCGAGCTCGGCTTCCACCCGTCCGATGACGGCCGGAACCCGTTCGGATCCAGTACCGTGCCCTACTGGCGCGTGCCGGACCTGGATGCGGCGCTGGCCCGGCTCGAGGCCGCCGGCGCCCGTCGTCACCGCGGCCCGATCCGGGTGGATCCCACGCGGCGCATCGCCCAGGTCACCGATCCGTTCGGCGTCGTGATGGGGATCGACGGACCCTGACCGGGGCGGATCGACGGCACCACGGGGTGGGCCCCGGGCGGCAGGCCGGGGGGATCGCGGTTATGCTCGCCGCCCCGGAAACGCCGGGCCCCAGCCGCCGTCCGTCACGCGAGGCCCGCGCCGTGCCCCACGCCTTCCCCGAGCTTGCCCTGCCGCTCACGCTGACCGCCCTGCTCGACGAGGCCGTCGCCGAAGCGGCCGCCGCGCCGTTCCTGGGAGTCCGCACGTCGACCGCTCGCGAGGTCTCGATGACGATGGGCGAGTTCGGCGCGGCGGTCCACAACGCGTCCGCCCGACTCGCGGCCTCGCTCGAGCCGCGGGCACGGGTCCTGGTGCAGGGCGCCCCGGGTCCCGGGTTCGCGGCGGCGCTGTTCGCTGCGGGCCGGGCCGACGTCGTCCTGGTGCCCCTCGACCAGCGGATGACCGCGGACACGATCGACCGGATCGCCCGGCTGACCGAGCCGGCCGCGATCCTGCTGGGCAGCGGGGCCACCGTGGAGCCGGTGACCATCCCCCGCCTGGCCGGGCTTCCCGTCATCGACCTCGACCAGATCGTGGATCCGCCGTCACCTGCCGCCCTGGCCGCGCTGGCCGCGCGCGAGCCGGCCGACCCCGGGGAGCCGATCGAGATCCTGTGCACCTCGGGATCGACCGGGAACCCGAAGGGCGTGACGGTGACCCAGACGATGCTGCTCGCGTCCACGGTCCGCTGCCTGCGCACCATCCCGCGCGGCGGCAACCGCTTCGTCTCGATCCTGCCCCTGTCGCACATCATGGAGCAGGTCGCCGGGCTGATCTACGCGGTCGCTGCCCGCGCCGAGACCGAGTACATCGCCACGCTCCGGCCAGACGTGATCGCGGCCTCCATCCACGGCCACCGGGCCACGGCGCTGGTCGTGGTGCCGCAGGTCCTGGAGCTGCTCCTGTCGGCCATCCGCCGCGAGGCGGACCGGAGCGGCAAGGGCGCCACGTTCCGGCGGGCGCTGCGCATCGCGCCCTATCTTCCGGTGGGCCTGCGGCGGCGGATGTTCCGGACGGTCCACGAGGCGCTGGGCGGGGAGCTGCGAACCGTCCTGTGCTCGGCGGCCCACCTGTCCCCGACGCTCCAGCGGAGCTGGGAGGCGCTCGGCGTGGACGTGATCCAGGGCTACGGATCCACCGAGGCCGGCCTGGTCGCGACCAACCTGCGGGGTCGCACGCCGGTGGACCGCGTGGGCTGGTGGCTGCCCCCGATGGAGCTGCGGGTGGAGTCCGATGGCGAGGTGGTGGTCCGCGGCCCATCCGTGTTCCGCACCTACTGGGAGGACCCGGTGGCCACGGCGGCGGCCTTCACCGACGATGGCTGGTACCGGACCGGCGACTACGGTGAGGTGGACGCCGACGGGGCGCTCCGGCTGGTCGGGCGGACGCGGTCGGTCATCGCCCTCCCCAACGGCCTCAACGTGCACCCCGAGGACGTGGAGGCGGCGCTGGTGGCGGCAGGGCTCGTTGAGCCCGTGGTCTACGACGGCGGGGCAGGCCGGATCTGCGTCGCGTACCGCACCGGCTCGGCCTTCTCGGACCCGGTCCCGGGCGAGGCGGCAGCGGTCGCGAAGGTGGTCCGCCTGGCGAACACGCGGCTGGCGCCGCATCAGCGCGTCGTCGAGCACGCGGCATACCCGGAGCCGGACTTCCCGCGGACGCACACGCGGAAGGTCCAGCGCAGCGTGGTGGCCGCCCGGATGGGAGCGCTGCGCACCGCCGCCTGAGGGCTCGAACGCCCCGGTCGATGCCCCCGGTAGTGGGCCGTCGTCCCCTAGGATGGGTCCATGACGGCAACGCGTACGGGGCACTGGCTGGAGATCGGCGACCGCGTGTTCGCGCGGCGGTACCGCTTCTACGACCAGCAGATCACGGCGGTCCTGGGCGGTGACAGCGCGCTCATCGTGGACACCCGGACCACCCTCCCCCAGGCGCGCGAGATCCTCGACGACCTGCGCGATCTGGGCGCACCGCGCGTGGGCGTGGTCGTGAACACCCATGGCCACTACGACCATGTGTTCGGCAACGCGGCCTTCCGCCCCGCCGTCATCTGGGGCCACGAGCGGTGCCGGACCATGCTCGAGCTCCACGGCGAGCGGATGCGGGCCTCGACGGCCCGGGAGCTGCCCGATCTCGCGGACGACCTGGCCGCGGTCCCCATCGACCCGCCCGACCGGGTGTTCGCGGAGCGCGCGGTCCTCGACCTCGACGGGCGCGAGGTCGGGCTCGCCTACCTGGGCCGCGGCCACACCGACAACGACATCGTGATCACCGTCCCGGACGCGGACGTGCTGTGCGCGGGAGATCTCCTGGAGAACGGTGCGCCGCCCTACTTCGGCGACGGCTACCCGATGGACTGGCCGGCGACGGTCGAGGCGATGCTGGCGGCGATGGGCGAGGCCACCTCGGTGGTGCCGGGGCACGGCGCGGTCGCCGGCCGGGCCTTCGTGGAGGCATCCCTCGCGGAGCTGCGATCGGTCGCATCGCTCGCGAGGCGGATCGAGGCCGGTGAGCTGGATCTCGGTGCCGCGGTCGAGGCGGCCCCCTACCCGGCTGCCGCGGCGCGCGAGCCGCTCGAGCGGGCCCTGGCCCAGCTGCGCGGCGAGCTGGACGGCGGCTGACGCGCGGTCGACGGCAGGGGCGGCACGTCCCTCGCCCGGGCCTGGACGTTCAGCCCGTTGCCCGCACCCGGCGACGAGAGTACTGTCGACGTCGCGGCGCGAGCCACCGGCCCGGGCCGTCGTCGGGCGAAGCACACAGGATCAGGGCGCATGGACTCCATCACGCGAAGCATCCCCCAGCCGCCCACGAGCACGCGCGACCGGCTGATCGCCGTGGTGCTCCTCACCGTGATCGCCGCGTCGGTCATCCTGGTCGTCGCGGCCGGCAGCGGCCTGCTGTCGGGCTGAGCACCCGCCGTCCCGGCGGGCCCCGGCCGGACCCGTCCCATTGGTCCCCGGCCTAGCCCGTCACCCGCACCACCCAGCGGCCGCGCGCCTGCCCAGCGACGATGGCGTCGAGCGCGGGCTCGACCGTGTCCAGGTCCACCTCGGTGACCCCGTCGGCGATCCCGCGCGGCAGAAGGTCCGTCGCGAGCCGGTTCCACAGCGCGCGTCGGGGCTCGATCGCGAGGTTGGCGCTGTCCATGCCCAGCAGCGCGATGCCCCGCAGGATGAACGGGAACACGGTGGTGGCCAGCTCGGCGCCGGAGGCATTCCCGGACGTCGCGCAGGCCGCCCCCAGCCGCAGCGTGCGGAGCACGTAGGGCAGCGTCGCCGCCCCGACCGTGTCCACGGCCCCGGCCCACCGGGCCTTGTCGAGCGGCTTGCCGGGCGCGGTCACCTCGTCCCGGGTCAGGATGCCCGCCGCCCCCAGGTCCCGGAGCCGGTCCGCCTCCTCCGCCTTGCCGGTCGCCGCCCAGACCTCGTGGCCCCGGGTCGCCAGGATGGCGACCGCCGTGCTGCCGACACCGCCGGACGCGCCCGTCACCAGGACCGGGCCGTCGCCCGGGCGGAGGCCGTGATCCTCCAGCGCCTGCACGCTCATGCCGGCCGTGAAGCCCGCGGTCCCGATCTCCATCGCCTCGCGCGCCGACAGCCCGTCGGGCATCGGCACCGTCCAGCCGGCCGGGATGCGGGCCAGCTCGGCATACCCGCCGTGGCGCGCCACCCCGATGTCGTAGCCGTTGGCGAGGACCTCGGTGCCCACGGGGAACGCGTCGTCCGCCGATGCCACGACGGTGCCCGCGAGGTCGATCCCCGGCACCAGCGGGTAGGACCGGGCAACCCGGCCGTCCTCGCGGGCTGCGAGCCCGTCCTTGAAGTTCACGCTGGACCACCCGACCCGGACGACCACCTCGCCCGGCGGCAGGTCCTCGGGCGCCAGGTCGCGGAGGCCGCGGCTGAAGGCTCCTCCCTCGGGGCGGTCGACGACGTAGGCGCGGAACGAGGCAGGCAGGTCAGACATGCAGGGATCATGCCTTGGAGCGCGAGGCTCGTCACGGCCCTGTCGCGAGGGACGCTGACGGGCCCGATCCCACCGGTCGGCCCATCGGGCGTTGGTCTTCCGGCTCTTGGCGGGTCCGGAGCCAGCCGCGTTCAATCCACCGTGGGGAGCGCCCGGTGCACAGGGATGCGCCGGCTGGAGTCGACACCAGGCGCCGGGGGAGATCGGGAGGTCGCGATGTGGCGCAGGGCGCGCTTGGCCTTACTCGTCGGGGGTAGTGGCGGGTTGCTCGCGGTCTCCGTTGCCACCGCGCTCGGGGGCTCGGGCCTCACACCCATCGAGCAGCTGGGCAGGAGCCTGTTCTTCGACCAGCGGCTTTCCCTCAACGAGAACCAGTCGTGCGCGTCATGCCACGACCCGGCATGGGGCGGAACTGGTCCGGACGCCGCGATCAACGCAGGCGGTGCCGTCTACGAGGGTTCGGTGCCCGGCGCGTTCGGCGACCGCAAGCCGCCCAGCAGCACCTACGCGACGCTGAGCCCGATCCTCCACCAGGAGAAGGACGGGACGTGGGTGGGGGGCAACTTCTGGGACGGGCGCGCCACGGGCGAGAAGCTGGGCAATCCGGCGGCCGACCAGGCGCAGGGTCCGTTCCTCAACCCCAAGGAGCAGGCGCTCGCGGACTCGGCCTGCGTCGTGCTTCGCGCTTGCACGGCCGAGTCGTACCCAATCAATCTCGACGATGTGTGGTCCGGCACCTGTGACATCGCCTGGCCGGGCGGTGCCGAGGCAGCCGACACGACATGCCGCGCCGGGGGCGAGCTCGCGCTGGCAGCCGGGGACCGGGACAGGGTCGAGATGACGTACGACCGGATCGCGCTCGCGATCGCGGCGTACGAGGGGTCCGACGAGGTCAACGCCTTCACATCGAAGTACGACCTGGCATTCGGAGCCCGGGCCAAGGATCTCGGGCTGGACAAGCCGAAGCTGAACACCGAGGAGATGCGCGGCCATGCCCTGTTCCGAGGCAAGGGTGGCTGCGCCGCCTGTCACCCGGCCGGCAAGGAGGCGCTGTTCACCGACTTCACCTTCGACAACCTTGGCGTCCCCAGCAACCCGGAGAACCCGGCGGTCATGACCGATCCTTCGTTCGTGGACCTGGGCCTCGGAGGATTCCTGGAGCGCGCCGGGTACGACGAGGATGCGTGGGAGCAGGAGCTCGGCAAGCAGAAGGTCCCGTCGCTCCGCAACGTGGACCTTCGCCCTGCTCCCGGCGAGGTCAAGGCCTACAGCCACAACGGCTACTTCAAGTCGCTCGAGGGGATCGTCCACTTCTACAACACGCGCGACGTCCTCGCGGTGTGTCCCGGGCCGTATACGGAGGCCGAGGCCCTGGCCGCCGACTGCTGGCCCGCCCCCGAGGTGGCCGACAACGTCAACCGTGACGAGCTGGGCAATCTCGGCCTCACGCCGGGCGAGGAAGCGGCCATCGTCGCCTTCCTGCGCACGCTGTCCGACGGCTACGGGCGCTGACGGGCGCGACCGAGCGTTGCC
>Ga0316576_10001770_pt1 | contig 11942 bp, 7 predicted proteins | sample S0NA_FD_203075 | JGI IMG/M metagenome (GOLD analysis project Ga0316576, IMG submission 203075) | Rhizosphere microbial communities from salt marsh grasses in Alabama, United States - S0-2_050615r3r5 | ecosystem: Host-associated > Plants > Roots > Rhizosphere | place: USA: Alabama | collected... | reverse complement strand
CAGGACCATCAGGGGGACGTCCCGTCGGATCAGCTGGGACCGGACCACCAGGGGGATGATCACCGCCGAGACGCCGAGGATGACCAGGATGTTGAAGACGTTGGACCCCACGACGTTCCCCAGGGCGACGTCCCCCCGGCCCATCACCGCCGACTCCACGCTCACGGCCACCTCGGGGGTGGAGGTCCCGAAGGCCACCACCGTGAGCCCGATGAGGAGGTTGGACACCCCCGCCCGGTGGGCCAGGGCCACGGCCCCCCGGACCAGCACGTTCGCCCCCACGACCAGGAGGACGAGACCCACGGCGATCCGGCCCAGCTCCAGGATCATGGGCTGCGGGTCCGCTCGTCGAGCCGCGCCAGGAACACCTCCATGACCCGGCGATAGAGGACCGATCCCAGCACCGCGTCCTCCACCCCCGCATCGAGATTCGGGTTGTCGTTCACCTCGATCACCAGCACCCCGTCCGACGTGTCCTTCAGGTCCACTCCGTAGAGCCCGTCGCCCACGAGCCCCGCGGCCCGGAGCGCCGTCCCCACCACCTCAGAGGGTGCGTCCTCCACCGCCAGGGTGTCCACCTCCCCCTCCCCGGCCGACCCGCGGCGGGAGTGATCCAGGATCTGCCAGTGCCCCCGGGACATGTGGTATCGGCAGGCGAAGAGCGGCTCCCCGGCCAGCACACCGATCCGCCAGTCGAAGGCGGTGAAGGTGTAGGCCTGGGCCAGGAGCAGCTCCGTCTCCTTGAAGAGCGCTGCGGTCCGGGCCTCGAGCTCCGCCCGGTCCCGGACCTTGAAGACCCCCCGGGAGAAGGAGCCGTCGGGGATCTTCAGGACCATGGGATAGCCCAGCTCCGCCTCCGCACGGTCCAGCTCCTCCCGGCCCAGGATCACGCTCCGGGGGGTGGGCACGCCCTCCCGCCGGAGGAGCTCGGCCAGGAAGATCTTGTTGGTGCAGCGGAGGATGGAGTCGGGATCGTCGATCACCACCAGCCCCTCGGCCTCCGCCCGCCGGGCGAAGCGGTAGGTGTGGTGATCCACGCCGGTCGTCTCCCGGATGAAGAGGGCGTCGTACTCCGCCAGGAAGGGGAAGTCCCGCCGGGTGATGAGGTCGGCCTCGATCCCCAGCTCGTCGGCGGCCCGCACGAAGGCCCGGAGCGCCCGGGGATCCGAGGGAGCCAGGACCTCCTCCGGGTCGTGGAGGATCGCCAGGTCGTAGCGGGCGGTGCGTCGGGTCGGAGGACGGGACCAGCGACGATCCAGGTAGCGGGCCAGGGCCTCTTCGAAGGCGGCCCGCCGATCCTCCGGGATGTCCTGCAGGCCCAGGGCCCGGAGCCGGGAGATGTGCCACCCCCCCTTCCGTCGAAGCTGCACGCGGAGGGCGGGCACGGGAAACGTCTCGAACAGGGAGCGATGAAGCGGGCGGAGCTCGGGACGCTCCCCCTGTCCGAAGAAGAGGAGGAGCTCGATCCGGTCGTCTCCGCCCGCCCCGGAGAGGAGCCGCTTCAGCGGCTTCTCCAGGGTGTCCAGCTCGGTCCCGTACAGCGTCCGACGACTCAGGTCGTGGAGGGTCCGATGGGAGGGGATGACCCGGTGGCCCCGGGCCTCCGCCAGGAGGGAGGCGTAGTAGCCCTGGGACCGGTAGCGGGTGGTGGAGCAGAGGTTGACCACCCGGAGGCCCCGTCGCTCGGACCACTCCTGCCCCGTCAGATAGCTGAGGACGGGAACCACCGGACGCCCGGCGAGCTCGGCGTTCGCCGGGGTCCGGGCGTCCACCAGGACGATGGCGTCGGACACGTCGGTCCTGGGCGTCACGGAGTGCCGGCGCCCATCGATTCGCGGGGCGGGGCCACGAAGACCGCGGCCTGGAGGCCACGCCGACCGTAGCGGCTCATGCGCCGGAACTGGTCCCGCCCCACCGGCATGTTCATGGAGTCGGAGAGAAGCTCCCCTTCCGCCTCGTCCACGAAGGGGTCGTGGACGTAGACGAAGTGCTCGTCGAAGCCGGTGACCACCACCCAGTGGGGGGACCGCTCCTCGTAGATCTGCCACGAGCTGATGAGAACCACGGGAATCTCTCCGTCGTGGAACCGGGCCTCCATCTCCTCCAGGGAGAGGACCCCGTAGCGCACCGGGATCCGCCGCTCCCTGATCTCGGCCTCCATGTCGGCCTGGACCAGGGCCATGACCTCCTTCTTCTCCGGGCTGCGGACCGAGTCGACCATGTGGACCCCCGGGGAGCTGACGACGGCCTCGGCGGGGAAGCCCCGGGCGTCGGCGGCCAACGCCAGGCCGAAAGGCCCGCAGCCTCCATACCCGGAGGTCATGAAGATCGTGGTCGCCTCCCGCCAGATCCGAAGCTCCAGGGCCCGGTCCGGGACCAGGGAGGCGTCCAACGCCTTCATGGCCATCATCAGCGCCGCCGGGCCGCAGGTGAAGTCGAGGGTCTGGCGGTAGAAGGGGACCCGGGCCAGGGTGGGCCGCAGATCCTCGTCGAGGGCCTTCTCGTACCGCCACGCGTCCATGTGGTCCGCGTAGTAGTCGGCGTATTCCCCGAACCGGCGGTACCCCTGGGATTCGAAGAGTCGGATCGACGCCTCGTTGTCTTTCCGGATCTCCGCCCGCATCCAGGCCCGCTCACGGGTCCAGGCCTCCCGCTCGGCGTCCTCGAGGAGCCGTCGACCGAGCCCCCGGCCCCGGGCCGAGGGGTGCACCGCGATCGAGTAGAGCCGGGCGATCCCGGTGCCCCGGCGAAAGAGGAGGACGACGTCACCCAGGATCCCGCGAGACGCCGGGTCCTCCGCCACCAGGAGAGCGGCGTGGCCTCGGGTGAGGAGGTGCCGAAGCTGTCGACGACTCAGCCGGTCCCCGGGAAAGCTGCCTTCCTCCAGGGAGACCAGCGCATCCAGATCCCCCACGTCCGCGGAGCGGATGCGGATGTCGCTCGACTCCCCCGACCCGGGGGGCGGATCCGAGCGGCGGGGGGACGGAGAGGAGGCGGCGGCGGAGCGAGTCATGGGAGGACGGCGACGGTGGGCCCGGAGCCGCAACATACGGAGCGACCGGGGGCGCGGCGAAGCCCCCGCGGGGCGGACGGCCGTCTGGAGACCTACCGCACGACGAACCGCACCGTGTCCACCATGGGAGGCTGGACCGGGACGTGGACCCCGTCGCCGACCACGGCGATGATGCGGTGCTCCCCGGGTTCCAGACCCTCGAAGGTGTAGGCCGAGGAGCCGTCTCCCATGTGGATGATCTGCCCCGGCACCGACGGGATCGGCTCACCCATCGGGGCCAGATCGGCATCCAGATACAGGTGGTGGTGACCGGTCCCGGAGGCCGTGTCCCCCGCAGGGACGATCTCGATCCCCGTGGCCTCGAGCTCCACCGTGACGTCGGGACCCATCACCTCCGCGCCTTCGGTCGGGGAGACGATGCGGATCGCCCGGGGAACCGAGGAGGAGGCGCCATCGGTGGCGGCATCCATGGTGTTCGAGGTCTCCGGAGCGTCTGAGCCGCAGGCGGCGAGGAGGGCGAGGAGGGCGATGGACAGTCGGCGCATGGACGGGCGAGGAGGAAGAGAAGAGGGAAACCCACCAAGATAACCGCGTGCGGCGACCGTCGTTCCATCCCGGGATCGGGGCCCCCCACCGAGGACGGGACGGACGGACCCCGCCGGACTCCCCGGGACGCCCTCCGGGCTCTGTCGGCGCACGGACTTTCGGTATATGTTCGGTTCATGAGCCGAACGCCCACGCCCCCCTACGTCGAGCTGCACTGCCACTCGGGCTTCTCCTTCCTGGACGGGGCCTCCCACCCCGAGGAGCTGCTCCTGAAGGCCCGGGAGCTCGGCTACCCCGCGCTGGCCCTCACCGACCACGACGGCCTCTACGGCTCCATGGAGTTCGCCCAGGCCGCCCGGGAGCTCGGCATCCAGCCCATCACGGGCGTGGAGCTCACCCTCCGGGACTGCTTCCCCCTCCCTCCACAGCGACGGGGTGTCGTCCGCGCGTTCGGGTCTGGAGGCGTCGCGACCCCCCGCAGCTCCCATCCCCTTTCCGCCCCGGATCCGGACCCACCGCGACGGGGTACCGCCGCCCCCCCGTTCGGGGTCGGAGGCGTCATGGCCCCCCGCAGCTCCATCGGGGACCCTGGAAGGGAGACCGCCCGACGAAGCCTCGGCCCCCGCGGAGGAGCGGAGGGGGTCCGTGACGCCTCCGACCCAGTCAGCCAGCAGAGGTACCACGTCACGCTGCTGGCCGAGACCCCCCGGGGCTACGCGAATCTCTCCCGCCTCGTCACCCGGGCCCGCATGGAGAGCCCCCGGGACGACCCCGCTCTCCCCTTCGCCGTCCTTCTGGACCCGGCGGCCGTGGAAGGCATCATCTGCCTGACCGGCTGCCGCCGGAGCCCCCTCCTGGCCGCCCTGGAGGGAAGCCAGGCCGAGGGGGAGGCGGTGGCCCGGGCCCTCCTGGCGGCCTTCGGCCCTCGGCACCTCTTCGTGGAGCTGCAAGAGAACGAGGTCCGGGGAGACACCCACCGGAACCGGCTCCTGGGCCGGCTGGCGGACCGGATGGGCCTCCCGGTGGTGGCCACCGGAAACGTCCACTACCACGACCGCTCCCGGCACCGGCTCCAGGACGTCCTGGTCTCCATCCGCCACCGGACCACCCTGGACGGATCCCACCGGGAGCGGCGTCCCAACGCCGGCTTCCATCTGGCGACCCCCGACGAGACGGCTCGACGCTTCCAGGGCCGACCCGACGCCCTGGCCAACACGCTGCGAATCGCCGAGCGCTGCGCCGCCTTCGATCTCACCCGGGACCTGGGCTACGAATTCCCGGACTTCGTGGGAAGCGACCGGGGGAGCGCCCTGGAGATGCTGGCGGCGGTCTGCCTGGCGGAGATCGGCCGGCGCTATCCACCGGGCTCCACCGAGGAGCGGGACGCGGAGGAGCGGCTCCACCAGGAGCTCAAGCTGGTGGATCTCCACGACCTCGGGGGCTTCTTCATGGTCTACCGGGACATCATGAACCTGGCCCGGGAGGTGGGCCGGGAGGTCCGGGGCGACTCCCCCCGGGCCCACTCGTCCCTGCCGCCGGGCCGGGGCCGGGGCTCCTCGGTCTCCTCCATCATCTGCTATCTCATCGGCCTCTCCCACGTGGACCCGGTGAAGGCGGACCTCTTCCTGGGGCGCTTCCTGAACGAGGCCCTCCGGAGCGTCCCGGACATCGACCTGGACTTCCCCCGGGACATCCGGGAGGAGCTCATCCTCCGGATCTACGAGGTCTATGGCCACGAGCACGCCGGGCTGGTGTGCACCTTCCCCACCTACCGGCTCCGCTCCGCCGTCCGGGAGATCGGCAAGACGCTGGATCTTCCCATGGCGGAGCTGGAGAAGCTCTCCAAGCTCGCCGAGCACCGCTCCGCCACCGGCCTCAAGGAGGAGTTGGAGCGGATCCCCGAGTTCCGGGAGAAGGGCCGGGGCCCCCTGTGGCAGGCCCTGGGGATGCTGGCGGAGGAGATCGCCGGCCTCCCCCGCCACGTCTCCCAGCACGTGGGGGGGATGATCATCTCCTCCCGGCCCCTGGTGGAGCTGGTCCCCCTGGAGCCGGCGGCCATGGAGGGCCGGGTCCTGTGCCAGTGGGACAAGGACTCCTGCGACGACGCAGGCTTCATCAAGATCGACTTCCTGGCCCTGGGGATGCTCTCCCTGGTGGAGGATGCGGTGGACCTCATCGCGGACCGGACCGGCGCCCCCCCGGACCTGTCCCGGATCGACTACCAGGACGAGGCGGTCTTCGACCGGATCTGCGACGGGGACACGGTGGGCCTCTTCCAGGTGGAGAGCCGGGCCCAGATCCAGATGATCCGCCGGGTCCGCCCCCGGAACCTCGAGGACCTGGCCGTCCAGGTGGCCATCGTCCGGCCGGGTCCCATCGTCGGGGGGGCCGTGAACCCCTACGTCCGGCGGCGGGAGCTCCTCCGGGAGAATCCCGACTACCGGGTGGAGTACGACCACCCCCTCCTGGAGGCCCCCCTGGCCGAGACGCTGGGGGTGATCATCTACCAGGACCAGGTCCTCACCGTGTGCCGGGCGCTGGCGGGGTTCAGCGACGGCCAGGCCGAGGGCCTCCGACGGGCCATGAGCCGGAAGCGCTCCAAGGAGGCGATGGAAGCCCACTGGGAGGCCTTCCGGGAGGGGGCTGCCGAGCGGGGCGTGGACGAGGTGACGGCGCTGAAGGTCTTCGAGCAGGTGTCGGCCTTCAGCGAGTTCGGCTTCCCCAAGTCCCACGCCGCCGCCTTCGGCCTCCTGGCCTACCAGTCGGCCTGGCTGCGGCACTACCACCCGGTCCCGTACTACGTGGCCCTCTTCAACAACCAGCCCATGGGCTTCTATTCGTTGGACGCCCTGGGCCGGGACGCCCGACGGAACGGGATCCACATCCTCCTGCCGGACGTGAACCGGAGCGAGGTCCGGTGTACCGCCGAAGGCGAGCACCTCCGGGTGGGGCTGGGATTCGTCCGGGGGATCGGCGAGGACATGGCGCTCCGGATCGTGGAGGAGCGGGAGCACCGGGGGCGCTTCGACTCACTGGTGGACTTCCTCCGACGGACCCCCGCCACCCTCAAGCGCCCCGCGGTGGAGAACCTGGTCTGGGTCGGCGCCATGGAGGGGATGGGCCTCACCCGACGGGAGCTCCTCTGGCAGACGGGACTCTGGCTGGGCCCCGAATCCGACGCCCGGCGGACCGGAGGACGGGACGACCACCCCCAGCAGGAGCTCCCCCTGGACGACCCCTACGCCGGTGTCGCCTTCCAGGATCTGGACGACGCGGACCGGATGGTGGCGGAGTACCGCATGCTCCGCTTCTCCACGCGGCTCCACCCCCTCTCCCTCCTCCGGGACCGGCTGCCCCGGGACACGGTCCTCTCGGACCGGCTGCCCCACCTTCCCCAGCGCTCCACCGTCCGGGTGGCGGGATTGGTCACCGCCCGACAACGCCCTTCCACTGCAAAGGGTTATGTCTTTGTGCTGATGGAAGATGAGGCCGGTGCGGTAAACGTGATTGTGAAGCCGAAGGTCTACGAGCGATTCCGGTCCGTCGTCCGAGCCGAACCCTTCCTCCTGGTCCGGGGCCGGCTGCAGAAGGACGGGGCCAGCCTCAACGTCATCGCCGAGGCGGTGGAGGCGGTCCGGGCCGATGGGGGCGTCGACGTGTCCGCCCTCCACCCCTCCCTTCCGGACACCACCGAGTGGTGGAGCGATCGGGCCCGGCAGGATGCCGCGGACCCCGGGGAGTCCCTCGGGCCATCGACGACGGGACCGGGAGGGTCGGCCTCTGGAGGTGGAGACCCGCGTCGAGAGGGGAGACCGGCGCCCGGGGCGGCCCGGAGCGGGGAGGGTAGCGCCGCCCCCCCGGACCCCTTCCGCTACCTCACCGCCCTCCGGCAGAACGCGCCCGGCGCGAAGAGCTGGGGATGAGCGGCGCCGGAGCACGGCCGACCGCCACCGCCTCTCCCGGCCGCGGCTCCCGCCTCGGCCCCCGGAGCCCCACCTCCCGCACCCGGCGGCCCCGCCGGGGACCGGCGGAGCTACTCTCCCCGGAGCGCCTCCACCGGGTCCACCCGGGTGGCCCGCCGGGCCGGGGCCAGGATCGCCAGCACGGCCACCCCCAGGAGGAGGAGGGGCACGACCGCGAAGGTCACGGGGTCCAGCGGCTCCACACCGTAGAGGAGGCTCCGGATCGCTCGCGCCCCCAGCAGGGCCACCAGGACGCCTCCGGCGAGTCCCAGGAGCGTCGGCCGGAGCCCCTCGGTGAGGACCAGCCGGCGGATCGCATCCCGGTCCGCCCCCAGGGCCACCCGGACCCCGATCTCCCGGGTCCGGCGTGCCACGGCGTAGGCGACGACGCCGTACAACCCGACGGCGGAGAGGACGAGGGCGAGCCCGGCGAACGCCCCCACCAGGGCGAGGTAGAACCGCGACGGCGCCAACTCCTCCCGGATCGCCTCCTCCACCGTCGAGAGCCGGAAAAGCGGCACGTCCGGATCCACGACGGCGAGGGCGGACCGGATCTCCGCCTCCCCCACCACGGCCCCCGGCACGGTCCGGACGTTCACGGTGAAGAAGGTCGGGAGATACTGGGAGAAGGCCGCGTAGAATTCCGGCTCGGACTCCATGCCGAGCCCTCCGGCCCGGACGTCCTCCACCACTCCGACGATCTCCCCTGGCTCCCGGCCGAAGCCGAAGCTCACACCGGCCCGGAGGGGGATCCCGATGGGATCTTCGCCCTCCCGCAGGTACCGGCGCACGAAGGTCTCGTTCACCAGGTACGCCGAGGGCTCGCCGTTGCGCTCGGCCCCCGAGAAGCCCCGGCCCCGGAGCAGCCGGATGTCCTGGAGTTCCAGGTAGCCCGGAGTGACCACCCGCATGGCGGCGTTCGCCTCCTCGCCGTCGGGAGGCTCCGGTCGGTCCATGAGGGTCAGGGAGGCACCCACCGAATAGGCGGTCAGGGGGGTCCCCATCCCGAGGGCCGCCGCCTCGACGCCGGGGAGGGCCTCGAGCGTCGTCTCGAGCCGATCGGCGAAGGCCAGGACGTCGTCCGCCTCGTCGTACACGGCGTCGGGGAGCGAGACGTCGAAGCGTACGACGTCCTCGGTGGCGAACCCCGGGTCGATCCGGGAGAGGGCGGCGAAGGTCCGGAGAAGGAGACCGGCCGCGACGAGGAGGACGAGAGAGAGGCCGACTTCGGCGCTCAGGAGCAGGTTCCGGGAGCGAGCGTCCCTCCGGTCCGGACTGTGCCGGGAACCCAGGGCGCCGGCGCCTCGACTCACCCGGAGGGCCGGCAGCAATCCGGCCACGAGGACGGTGAAGAGGGCCGCCCCGGCGGTGAAGGCGAGCACCGGTCCGTCCAGTGCCACCTCGTCCAGCCGCGGCACCGCTCCCCCGGCCAGGGTGGGGAGAAGCTGGAGTACCCCCGCGGCCAGAAGCGCCCCGAGGAGCCCCCCGGCCCCCGCCAGCAGCATGCTCTCGGTCAGCACCTCCCGGACGAGCCGCCCACGCGACGCCCCCAGGGCCCGCCGTACCGCCACCTCGCCCCGGCGGTTCTGGGCCCGGACCAGGAGGAGGTTCGCCACGTTGGCGCAGGCGATGAGGAGGACCACCCCCACAGCCCCGAGGAGGAGCCAGAGGCCGTCCCGCGCCTGCCCCACGACCCGCTCGTGAAGGCTCCCCAGGTCGAAGCGCCGGGTCGTCTGCTGATCCGGGTGGTCGGCCTCCAGAGCGGTCGAGAGCGCGAGAGCCTCGGCCCGGGCGCCCTCGAGGGTGGCCCCGGGAGCCAGGCGGCCCACCGCGCGGAAGAGATTGCAGCCCCAGAAGCAATCCCCCTCCAACGTGCCCCCAGGAGCCCAGTAGCTCGCGTTCGACGGATAGGCCCACCCCTCCGGCGCCACGCCCACCACCTCCCAGGATTCCCCGTCCAGGGTGAGGAGCCGGCCCACGGCGTCGGGGTCCGCTCCCAGGCGGTCCGTCCAGAACCGGTGGCTCAGGACGATCCTGCGCACGTCGTCGTCCCGGCCCTCCTCCGGGCGGAGGTCCCGCCCCAGGGCCGGCTCCAGGTGGAAGACCCCCAGGAGGCCCCGGGTCACCAGGGCCCCGACCACGGCCTCCGCGGGCCCGAAGCCCGTCAGCGTCATCCGGGCGCCCCGCACCCCCGCCACCGCGTCCAGGGAGGGGATCTCCTCCAGCGCATAGACCTCCGGGGCCGAGATGGAGTTCACCAGCCCCGGGCGATCCGCCGCTTCCCCGACGAAGACCAGCCCGTCGGGGTCCGGGTAGTCCAGGGGCGTGAGGAGCACGCCGTGAATCAGGCTGAAGATGGCCGTGTTCGCGCCGATGCCCAGCGCGATGGTCAGGCCCGCGACGACCGCATAGGCGGGCCTGCGCGCCAGGGCCCGCGCCGCCAACCGGAGATCCCGTATCCACCCCTCCACACCCCACCTCCTCCGTTCACGGTTCCGATCGGCGGACAGGGTCGGCCGGAACCGCTCCGCCATCCCCTGCCCTGCCAGGCGTCCCAACGCGCTCCATCCGGTCCACATCCTCTTCGGTCCGGACCGGCACGTCATCACGTCGAGGAAGTGCTCTTCCATCTCGACTCCGAACCTCTCCCGGAAGGCGGGAGGGAAGGTCCGGAGCGCGGCCCGGAAGAGGACCGTCCACAACCGGGACATCGCGCCTCAGCCCGTGCTGCCGGGGGCGACGTCCCGCTCCCGGGCCAGTCGAACCACCGAGGCCAGCCGCCCCACCTCCTCCGCCAGCACCCCTCGCCCGAGGGCGCTGAGTCCGTACCAGCGCCGCGGACGCCCGGGGCTGGACGCCTCCTCCTCCCGGGGCGGCGTATCGACCTCCTCCACCCATCCCCGCTCCATGAGGCGGGCGAGGGTCCGGTACAACGCCCCGATGTCGGGGGTGAGGGTGCCACCGCTCTCGGTTTCCACCTGCTGCTGGAGGCGATACCCGTAGGAGGCCCCCGATCCCAGGGCGAGGAGCACGTGGAGCTCCGTGGTCGTCAGATCCGGCATCCGGTCACCCCTTCCGGGAGGTCGCATTATACATGATTGCCAGCATATATGTTGCAAAGCATATTCGTTCGTCCCACCCCCGTCAATGGAGGCAGCCGTGAAGAATCTCACCCCGATCCTCACCGTGGACGCCATCGAGCCCCTCCTCCCCTTCTGGACCGAGGGGATCGGCCTGGAGGTCACCGCCCGGGTCCATCATCCCCCGGACGATCCGGAGGGCCCTCTCGGATTCGTGATCCTCAGCCGGGGCGACGTCGAGCTGATGCTCCAGACCCGGGCGAGTGTCGAAGCCGATCTGGGGAAGCGCGCGGAGGCGGACGGCGAGGACCTCGCCGCCCGGATGAGTCAGGGGCTCACGACCCTGTTCGCGGAGGTGGAGTCGGTGGACGAGGTGCTGGGGCGCCTCCGGGACCCGGAGGTCGCCGTGCCCCGCCGGCAGACCTTCTACGGCATGGACGAGATCTTCCTGCTGGCTCCCGGGGGTGCCCTCCTGGGGCTCGCGGCACGGGTGGAGACGAACGACGGCTGAACGGGAGCGTTCGCCCTCCCGGTGCGGCCGTGCCGGCTGCCCCGGGAGGGGCGGCCTCAGGCGCCGCCGCTCCCCTTCTCCGCCTCCGCCACGGCCAGCCGCACCTTCACGGCGGTGTCGGGCGTGACGGAGATCGAGGTGATCCCGGCCTCCACCAGGAACCGCGGTATCTCGTCCGGATGATCCGACGGGGCCTGACCGCAGATGCCGATCTCGAGCCCGGCGGCGGTGAAGGTGCCGATGGCGTCCCGGATCATCTTCTTCACCGCAGGGGATCGGGCATCCACGGGGTGGGCGTAGTGTTCCAGGTCGTCCCGGGATACGGCATAGACCGTCTGGACCAGGTCGTTCGAGCCGATGGAGCCGCCAGCGAGGGACATGGCGTCGATGAAGGCCTCGGCCTCGAGGACGTTGGAGGGGATCTCCACCATCAGGAAGAGATCGATGCCCTGGGTGGGGCCGAGGCCCTCCCGGGTGAGGACCTCGAGAACGGCCTTGCCCTCTTCCGGGGTGCGACAGAAGGGAACCATGAGCTGGAGGTTGTCGAGCCCCATCTCCTCGTGGACGAAGCGCAGCGCTTCGCACTCCATGATGAAGGCGTCCTCGAACCCGGGGTCCGCGTATCGGCTGGCCCCTCGCCAGGCGATCATGGGGTTCTCCTCCAGCGGCTCGAAGAGCCTCCCCCCCAGGAGGTCCCGGTATTCGTTCGACTTGAGATCCGAGAGCCGCACGAGGACGGGCCGGGGATGGAAGGCGGCGCAGATCAGGCCGACACCGTACTTGAGCTGATCCACGAAGAAGGTCCGCTGGTCCGTGTAGCCCGGGGTCCG
>Ga0316576_10001769_pt1 | contig 11942 bp, 9 predicted proteins | sample S0NA_FD_203075 | JGI IMG/M metagenome (GOLD analysis project Ga0316576, IMG submission 203075) | Rhizosphere microbial communities from salt marsh grasses in Alabama, United States - S0-2_050615r3r5 | ecosystem: Host-associated > Plants > Roots > Rhizosphere | place: USA: Alabama | collected... | reverse complement strand
GTCGCGGAGACGGTGGTGCGTCAGGAGGCGGGCCACCAGTTCGACCCGCGCCTGGTGCGCGTGCTCCTCGATGTCGTCGGCTGACGCGCGGCGGCGCATGGGGTAGGATCGTCGTTCGCTCCCGAGGCGGATCCTCGTGGAGGGTCCGGCACACCGCATGCAGCACGAAGAACCCCGTATCATCGCGCGGAACCGTCAGGCCCGGCACCGTTACCACCTGCTCGAAACGGAGGTGGCGGGCGTCGAGCTGCTCGGCACCGAGGTGAAGGCGATCCGCGAGGGTCGCGTCAACCTCAAGGAGGCGTACGTCCAGTTCGAGGGCGGGCAGGCGTGGCTCGTCGGATGCCACATCGGACGCTACGAGAATGCGGGCTACGCGAGCCATGACCCGCTCCGGAGGCGACGACTACTCCTCCACCGGAGGGAAATTGACCGCCTCGCCGCGAAGGTTGCGGAGAAGGGCCTGACCGTGGTGCCGACCGCGATGATGATCGTCGGCAACTGGGTCAAGGTCGAGATCGCCGTCGCGCGCGGCAAACAGCTGCACGACAAACGGGAGACGCTGAGGCGGCGGACCCTCGACCGCGAGGCCGAGCAGGCGATCAAGGACCGCTCCTGAGCGGGGGTATACTTCCGGCGTACATGTGATCGCCGCCGGCGGTCGGGCATCGCCGCCGCGAGGGGGTCCGTTCGGTGGAGGACGCATGCGTGAATCGATCGTGATCCGGGGAGCGCGCGAGCACAACCTGCAGGACGTCGACGTCGAGATCCCGCGCGACCGGTTGGTCGTGATCACCGGCGTGTCGGGTTCCGGCAAGTCGTCCCTCGCGTTCGACACCCTGTTCGCGGAGGGCCAGCGTCGATACGTCGAGTCGCTGTCCGCCTACGCGCGACAGTTCCTGGACCAGATGGAGAAGCCCGACGTCGACACCATCGAAGGTCTGTCGCCGGCGATCTCCATCGAGCAGAAGACGACCTCCCGCAACCCGCGGTCGACGGTCGGGACCGTGACCGAGATCCACGACTACCTCCGCCTGCTGTGGGCGTCGGTCGGCGTGCCGCACTGCCCGGACTGCGGCGACCCGATCCGTCCGCAGACCGTGGAGCAGATGGTCGACCGCCTCCTGCAGCTCGACGAAGGGACCCGGTTCATGCTGCTCGCGCCGGTGGTCGAGGGCCGCAAGGGCGAGCATCGCAAGGTGTTCGAGCAGATGATCCGCGAGGGTTTCGTGCGGGCGCGGGTCGACGGTGAGCTGATCGACGCCGCCGACGCGCCGGCCCTCGACAAGAACCGCAAGCACACCGTCGAGGTCGTCGTGGACCGCCTGTCCGTTCGTGACGGGGTCGCGTCGCGGCTCGCGGACTCCCTCGAGACGGCGCTGCGGGTCGGCGAAGGGCTGGCGAAGGCGATCGTGGCGGACGATCACGAGATCGTGCTGTCGTCGCGGCACGCATGCGCGGGCTGCGGGTTCTCGCTGTCCGAGGTGTCGCCCCGGCTGTTCTCGTTCAACTCGCCGCAGGGTGCGTGTCCGGAGTGCTCTGGCCTCGGGTTCCTGCGGGAGGTCGATCCGGACAAGCTGATCCTGGACCCGGAGCGATCGCTGGCATCGGGATGTCTGGCGACGGTGGGACACGGCCCGTCGTCATGGATCCGTCGCCAGCTCGAGCAGCTCGCGGACCACCTGGGCTTCGATCTCCACACGCCGTGGCGCCGGCTGCCCGAGGAGATCCGCCAGCTGATCATGTTCGGCTCGCGGTCGGAGTTGGACTGGGTGTGGGAGGGGCGCAAGGGGGCGTACCGCTACCGGGACCGGTTCGAGGGCATCGTGCCGCGCTTCGAGCGGCGCTACGCCGAAACCACCTCCGAGCAGGTTCGCCGCGATCTGGAGAAGCACATGTCGTTCGCGTCGTGCCGGGCATGTGGCGGGGCACGGCTGCGGCGCGAGGCGCTGGCGGTGAAGATCGCGGGCGCGAGCCTCGCGGACGTCTCGGCGCTGGCGGTTCACCGGGCCCTCGAGTGGTTCGAGCGGCTCGAGCTGTCCGACCGCGACCGGCGGATCGCCAACAAGGTCCTGCGCGAGGTGCGGGATCGGCTCGGGTTCCTGGTCTCCGTCGGGCTCGAGTACCTGACGCTGGACCGGATGGCCGGCACCCTGTCCGGCGGCGAGAGCCAGCGGATCCGGCTCGCGACCCAGGTCGGGGCCAAGCTGATGGGCGTCCTGTACGTTCTCGACGAGCCGTCCATCGGACTTCACCAGCGCGACAACCGCAAGCTCCTCGACACCCTCAAGGGGATGCGCGACCTCGGCAACACCGTCGTGGTCGTGGAGCACGACGAGGAGACCATCCGAGAGGCCGACTGGGTCATCGATCTCGGGCCCGGCGCCGGTCGTCACGGCGGCCGTGTGGTCGCGACCGGGCCCGCCGAGTCGCTGTGTGACGTTCAGGAATCGTTGACCGGAGCCTACCTCTCGGGACGGGAGGCGATCCCGGTCCCGGCAACCCGCAGGACCGGCGCGAGCGACCGTCTGGTCGTCCACGGTGCCGCGGAGAACAACCTCAAGGGCATCGACGTCCACCTCCCGCTCGGTCGCCTGATCTGCGTCACCGGGGTGTCGGGCTCAGGCAAGTCCACACTGGTGAACGAGATACTGCACAAGGCGGTGGCGCGGGAGCTGTACGGGACGCTCGCGCGGCCCGGGCGGCACGACGGCATCGGCGGGGCCGACCGGCTCGACAAGGTGATCGCGATCGACCAGTCCCCGATCGGCCGGACCCCGCGCTCGAACCCGGCCACCTACACGAAGGTGTTCGACCCCATCCGCTCCCTGTTCGCCCAGACCACCGATGCGCGGGCACGCGGTTACAAGCCGGGGCGGTTCAGCTTCAACGTCAAGGGCGGCCGGTGCGAAGCGTGCCAGGGCGCCGGACAGGTCCGGATCGAGATGCACTTCCTGCCCGATGTGTTCGTCACCTGCGACGTCTGCCACGGCCTGCGGTACAACCGCGAGACCCTCGAGGTGCACTACAAGGGCCTGGACATCGCCCAGGTGCTCGACCTGACGGTCAGCCAGGCTCGGGAGCTGTTCGCTCCGGTGCCGAAGATCGCGCGCATTCTCGACACGCTGATCGCGGTGGGGCTGGGCTACCTCCACCTCGGGCAGCCGGCGACGACGCTGTCCGGCGGCGAGGCACAGCGCATCAAGCTGTCGCGCGAGCTGGCCAAGCGCAGCACCGGCCGGACGTTGTACCTGCTGGACGAGCCGACCACGGGGCTCCACTTCGACGATGTCCGCAAACTCCTCGGCGTGCTGCACGCGTTGGTCGAGCGCGGCAACACGGTGGTGGTCATCGAGCACAACCTCGACGTCATCAAGACAGCCGACTGGGTCATCGACCTCGGGCCCGAGGGCGGCGAGGGTGGCGGGACCGTGGTGGTCGAGGGCACCCCGGAGGAGGTGGCGGCCTGCGACGGTTCGCACACGGGCCGGTATCTCGGGCCGCTGCTCGCGGTCGACGGGTTGGCGACCGCCAGCGCATGAGACCCTGCGGATCGGTGGTCCCGTGGCCGTCCGGTCAGGCGAGAATCGAGTAGCCCCCGTCCACGACCAGCGTCTGGCCGTGGATCATGGACGCGTACTCGGTGCACAGGAACACCACGGTGTTGGCGACGTCCTGGGGTGTCAGGAGACGGCCCGCCGGCGTGCGCTGGCGCGCTCCCTCGAGCAGCTCGTCCCGGTTCGGGAAGTGCAGCAGCGCGTCGGTGTCGACGGTTCCCGCCGACACGGCGTTGACCCGGATGCCCTCCGGGGCGAACTCGGCGGCCAGGTGGCGGACCATCGACTCGAGAGCGGCCTTCGACGCGCCGACGGCGGTGTAGTTCGGGATCGCGCGCATCGCGCCGAGCGACGACACGGCGACCAGGGCCTTGTCCCCGATCGAGTCGAGTCGCCGGAAGCCCTGGATGAGAGGCAGCAGGGCGGCGGCGTTGATGTGCATCGCCCAGTCGAAGTGGTGGAGCGTGAGTTCCGCCGCCGGCTTGAGCACGCCCGACGCGGCGTTGGACACCACGATGTCGAGCCCGCCGAACTCCGCGGCGATCGTCTCGAACATCCGCTCGACGTGATCCGGGCGCGCGACATTGCCCTTCAGGAGCAGGCACCGCACGCCGCGTGACTCGATCTCGCGGGCGGTCTCCTCGGCGCGCGCGCGGTTGCGCAGGTAGTTGATGGCGACGTCGACCTCGAGGTCGGCCAGCGACATGGCGATGGCGCGCCCGATCCCTCGCGACGAACCGGTGACGAGTGCCCGCTTTCCTGCGAGTCCGAGATCCATGATCGGCTCCAGGCCCTGAAGGCTACCCTCGTCAGACACGTCGGACAAGCCGAGATGCGGCGTGCCGCCGCACTCTCGCTTGACACCAGTGGGCGCGTACCCCCACTATAGATCCACAATCCAGCTGAGGTGTGGAGGTTAGGAATGAACAAGACCGAAATGGCCATGAAGCTCGCCAAGAAGGCCGGCCTGAGTCAGGGCAAGGCCGCCGAGGTGCTCGAACTGATCTTCTCCGCATCGCCGGGCAAGGGTGTGATCGCCACCGCGCTCGATGCGGGTGAAAAGGTGACGATCCCGGGGTTCGGCACCTTCTCGACCAAGCAGCGCGGCAAGCGTCAGGGCCGCAACCCGGCGACCGGCGCGACCATCACCATTCCGGCGAAGAAGTACGTCCACTTCAAGCCGGGCAAGACGCTCCGCGAGCGCGTCGAGGTCTGAGTCTCGCGCGGCCGCGCCGCCGAGGGCTCCGCGACACGTCGGGGGTCCCGCCCCGCGTGACCCCCGCGGTGTGTCTGCCGCCGGTGCGCACCGCTCGTCTCGCCGATCTGGTGGGATCGAAGACGGACGCTACCGATCGCGGAAGTTGTAGCGCTTGGTGACCGTGGCGTACGTCTTGACGCGCACCCCGTCCTTGGTCCCTGGCTTGAACCGGTACTTGCGTACCGCATCGACGGCGGCCTCTGGAATGCCGAGCCCGTCGTGATCGGTGCGCAGCACCTTGGCATCCTCCACGACTCCGTCGGCGTTGACCGTCGCCTGGATGATGACCATTCCGCGCTGGCGGGACTGGTACGCGATGCGCGGCCACGTTGCCGGCTCTTCCCGCAACACGACGGGCAGCGCATCGACCTGCGAGGGTTCGACGAAGCTGTTTTCGGTGACCACCGGCTCGGGGGTTGACGTCGCCTTCAGTACGGGCGACGGTGTGGGCGTCGCCGTCGGCGGCGGTGACGGGGTCACGGTGGGCGCGGCCGCCACAACGGCCGCACCGGTCGGTGTCTGCGGTGCGCTGTCGTTTGATTCGGTGTCGGGCTCTTCGATCCGCGACCGCTCCTCGTCCGCGATCTGCTGTCGCTCCGCCTCGAGCGCCGCCTCCTGGAGCCGTTGCGCCTCCTCGGCGGCGGCGATCTGTCGCTGCAGCTCCTCCTGACGTTGCTGCTCTGCGGCGCTGACCTGTCCCGCGGACGCGCGCTTCTCCGACTCCTGCAGCCGTCGCCTGAGGTCCTCGATCTGCGTTTGCCGTTGGGTCAGCTCATCCCGTATCTCCGTCTCCTTCTCCGCGAGACGTTGCTGCACCAGCTCCTGGATCATGGCCTGCAGTCGTTCGTCCTCGGCCTGCTTCTGGGCGGCGATCTCCTCTGCGGTGGGCGTCGGGGGGACCACGGGACCGCTCGCGCGGTCCTGCACCAACCAGACGCCGACCGCCACCGCAACGACGACCACCGCGGCGCCCAGCCCGATCCACGGTCCGCGACCCCGGGGGCGGGACGGCATCACGGCGGCGGTCTCGAACTCCTCGGGAACGGGTTCCGCTTCGGGAACCGGTGCGGGCGTGAGGTAGGCCGACACATCGACGTCACGCTCCGCCATCTGCGCCTTTTCCTCGCCCTCGATCTCCGACCGGAACAGCCGGTCCATGAAGAGGGCGAGGTTGAAGGTGGTCGGAGAGTACGCGCCCCCGTACAGCAGCTTGTCGAGCTCCTTCTTGAAGTCGGCCGCGGAGGAGAAGCGCTCGTCGGCACGCGCCGCGAGAGCCCGCCCGAGGAGCGTACGCAGGTCGGCGGGCAGGGGCTCCCCGTCGTCCGCGAGCCGTGCGGTGTCGAGAGCTGCGGGACGTGCGTCCGGGTCGTCGGGCAGCGGCTCGCCGGTCAGCAGGTGGAACAGGATCGCCCCGAGGGAGTAGACATCGCCGCGCTTGGATGCCGTCCGCGAGACCAGCACCTCCGGTGCGAGGTACGGTCGAACATCCCGTGCCGCAGCCTCGTCGTCGAGGAGGCCGAGCAGCTGGTCCGCGACGCCGTATCCCATCACCACGGCTTCGCCGTCGTGCGTGACGAGGACCAGACCCGGGTGGAGGAACCCGTGGGCCAGCGACGAACCACCGACCTCCACCGCGAGCCCGGCGGTCAGGGCGAGCGCGAGCTTCTCGAGGATCAGCAGGCTGTTGTCGACCGGAACCGGGAACGCCTCGGAGCGGACCTTCTCGAACAGCAGACCGAGAGGCTGCGAGGGGACGTGGGTACACACCATCGTCGGTGTGCCGTCGATCTCGGGAAACGATGCGTCGGCGGCGACATTTGCCGCCTTGAGCACCGCCGCGACCCGGTCACCGGTCTCGCGGGCGGCACGCACGTCTTCCGTCGGGACGGCCGGGCCGTCCAGCGTCCGGATCCACACTCGACGGCCGAGACCGCCGACTTCGATCTCGGCGCCGCGATACAGGTGGCCGAGCACGTCGCGACGCACCTCTTCGAACAGCATGTAGGGACCGAAGATGCGGTAGTCGTGGGACATGCTCCGCCTCCGAGAGGTCACGCTACCACCGGTCGATCGACACGGTCAACGACGCGCGCGACGCAGTCGAGCGACCGCCCGGTTGTGCTCCGCCAGCGTACGGGAAAAGGTGTGACCGCCTTCGGGCCGGGCGACGAAGTACAGGAAGTCGTGCGACTCGGGGTCGAGGGCGGCGGCGAGGGCCGCCCGCCCCGGAGAGTTGATCGGTCCGGGAGGCAGGCCGGGGTAGCGGTAGGTGTTGTACGGGTCGTCGAGCTGCCAGTGCAGACGCAGCAGCCGACCGGTCCACTCGTCCCGGCGCTTGAGCGCGTACACGACTGTCGGATCGCACTGCAGCAGCATGCCGCGGTCGAGGCGGTTGAGGAACACGCCGGCGACGCGCTGGCGCTCCGCCTCGAGTGACGTCTCCGCCTCGACGAGCGACGCGAGCGTGACCACCTCGTCGACCGACCCCCATCTCGAGTCGGGCCGGCGGTCGAGGTCCCGCCAGACGGCCTCGAACTCGTCCACCAGAGTCGCGATCACCCGCCTCGCGTCGATTCCCACGGCGAACCGGTAGGTGTCCGGGAACAGGAACCCCTCGAGGGACGCCGCCCGCGGGGCGAGGTCGGCGACCGGCCGTGGGTCGCCGACGAGTCGGGCCCACGTGCTCGGGTCGCCGACCCCGGCGGCCACGAAGACCTCGCCGGTTTCATCGGCGGTCAGACCCTCGATGAGGGTGACCTCGAACATCGCCACGCGACCGTCGAGAACCTGCTCGAGCGCCTGCCACGGCCGCGTACCCGCCGGAAACCGGTAGCGACCGTAACGAGGCGCCCGGCCGTCAGCGCGGACCGCGATGTACAGCCGGGACGCACGGGGGGACGGGGCGACGCCGACCTCGGCGAGCCGCTCCGCCACCGCGGTCACCGAGGCGCCCTCCGCGATCTCCAGCTCCGTCTCCGCCGGGGTCCGCGGGCGTACCAGTCCCGACCACAACCAGACTCCTGCCGCCATGGTCAGCAGGACGACGACGGCGGCGGCCGTCGCGACGGTGGGCACCAGGCGGCTCGAGCGTTCAGTCACCCGACCGCTCCGTGATCGACAGGTACTCCTCGAGGATCACCTGGGCGGCCAGGTCGTCCACCGGCACCCGTGGGCGCCGCCCGACCGCGCGTGCCCGACGCCTCGCCTCGTCGGTGGTCAGCACCTCGGGTTGCAGGACCACCCGCAGTCCGGCGGCGGTCAACGCCGTGGCGAGCGCGCGGCTGCGGCGACAGGCGGGTGTGTCCGCTCCGTCCATGTCGGTCGGCAGACCGACGACGATCACGTCGATGCCGAGCTCGTCCGCCAGCCGCGCCACGCGGTCCACCTCGGCGTCGATCCCACGCCACAACTCGACACCACGGGGGACGGCCACGCCGGTCGCGTCGTCGCCGACCGCGAAGCCGACGCGCTGCGCGCCCGGGTCGATCGCGAGCACTCGCATCGCCGCATTGTAGAGTCGTCCGTGCGTCGAGGCGCGTCCCGTGGCCGAGGCGCTACAATACCGCGGTTGCCGTCCTGGGCCCGACACGCCCGCGGCATTCCGGACCGGACGACGGAGGGAGCGCCCATGCAGGATCGGGACATCGTCATTCTCGCCGCCCGTCGAACGCCCATCGGCTCGTTCCTCGGCTCCCTCGCCACGGTCCCCGCGCCGCGTCTCGGGGCGGCGGCCATCCGCGGCGCCCTGGAGGCGGCGGGCGTGGAGGCCGAGTCGGTGGAGCAGGTGATCATGGGCAACGTGCTGCAGGCCGGCATCGGTCAGGCGCCCGCCCGGCAGGCCGGCATCTACGCGGGGATCCCCCACGCGGCGGGTGCGGTCACGGTCCACAAGGTGTGCGGGTCCGGCCTCAAGGCGGTGATGTTCGCAGCCAACGATATCCGGTGCGGCGAGTACTCGCTCGCCGTCGCCGGCGGAATGGAGAGCATGTCGCTCGCGCCCTACCTGCTGCCGAAGGCGAGGTCCGGTTACCGGATGGGCAACGGCGAGATCCTCGACCACATGGTGTTCGACGGTTTGTGGGATCCCTACGGCGACAAGCACATGGGCAACTGCGCCGAAACGTGCGTCGCGCACTACCGGATGACGCGTGACGAGCAGGACGAGTTCGCACGAACCTCCTACGAACGCGCGCGGCAGGCGGCGGAGGACGGCACGTTCGCGCGCGAGATCGTGGCGGTCGACGTACCCGGGCGCAAGGGCGCCGTCACCACGGTGGACACCGACGAGGAGCCGTTCCGGGCGGACCTCGACAAGATGTCGAAGCTGCGGCCCGCGTTCGACCGCGAGGGCTCGGTGACCGCCGCCAACGCGTCGAAGATCAACGACGGCGCCGCGGCCGTGGTGGTCACGAGTGCCGCGCGTGCGGCCGAGCTGGGAGTCGCGCCTGTGGCTCGGATCGTCGCCCAGGGGTCGGTGGCGCAGGAGCCCGAGTGGTTCACGACCGCTCCGGTCGGCGCGATCCGGCTGGTGCTCGATCGTGCCGGCCTGTCGACGGGCGACATCGACCTGTTCGAGATCAACGAGGCGTTCGCCGCGGTCGCGCTGGCGGCCACGCGCGAGCTCGACATCCCGATGGACAAGCTCAACGTGCACGGCGGCGCCGTCGCCCTCGGGCACCCTATCGGAGCCTCGGGAGCGCGCATCCTGACCACGCTGCTCAATGCACTCGAGATCCGCGACCTTCGCCTGGGATGCGCCGCGATCTGCATCGGGGGTGGCGAGGCGGCGGCGGTCGTGGTCGAGCGCCTCGGCTGAGTCGCTCGTGCGACGGGCGGCGACCGCGCTGCTGCTGATCGTCACCGCATGGGCGGGCGGCGTGTCGGCGCAGGACACGCCGCCGGCCACGTCGGCGGGAGACGACGCGCAGGCGAAGGTGCTCCTGCGCGCCGACGAGCAGCAGTACGTGGAGCAGACCATCTGGCGCGGCGTCGGCAACGTGTCCCTCGCCTACCAGGACATCACCATCACGTGCGACGAGCTCGAATTCGACCAGAACTCGATGGAGCTCGTCGCGAAGGGCGGAGTGGTGATGGACCGGGGCCCCAGCCGGTTCACCTGTGTCGAGCTGCGCTACAACCTGAGATCGAAGAGCGGCATGTTCCTCGACGCCGCAGGCGACATCGAGCCGTTCTACACGTTCACCGCGGCCGTCGTGGAGCGGATCGACGAGACGAACTACCGTCTGCTCGACGCCAGCTTCACCTCGTGCGAGCCCGGCCCCCGGCCGCCGTGGAGCTTCGACATCCGCAGCGCCGACCTCGAGGAGGAGGCGTACGGCAGGTTCCGCGGCGTGGCGCTGCGGGTTCGCAACCTGCCCGTGCTGTACATGCCGTACCTGGTGTGGCCGCTCAAGCAGGAGCGGTCGGCGGGCCTGCTGATGCCGGGTTTCGGCTACTCGGACCGGTACGGCTTCTACCTCGGGAACGCGGTGTACGTCCCTCTCGGTCGCAGCTGGGACACGACCGCCTACGTGGACTACTTCTCCGAGGGGTACTACGGCCTGGGATCGGAGTGGCGCTGGGCGCCCGTCGCCGGGGCGCGCGGCGACGTCTATCTGTACACGATCTGGGACCCCGTGACCGAGACCTGGCAGTGGAAGTTCAACGGCCGTCACGAGCAGGACGACCTCCTCGGCTTCCGTCTGCTGTCCGAGATCGAGGGTCTCTCCGACATCGACTTCTTCCAGGAGTTCGAGCGCGACTTCGACGCCAACACGCGACGGTCGCTGTACTCCTACCTGTACATGACACGCACCCGCGGACCCTACGCCCTCAACCTGCGCGCGGACAACCGGACCACCTTCCTCGAGCCGGACGACGTGTACCTGTCGCAGCTCCCCGAGGTCGAGCTGCGCGTGCGACCGACCCGGCTGGGATCGTCGACCCTGTACTGGTCGATGATCTCCTCGGTCAACCTGTTCGACGTCGATCGGGGCGGCGACCTCCAGGCCACCTACGGACGTGTCGACGTGTTCCCCGAGATCTCGTACACGGTCCCGGGCCCGCCGTGGCTGTCGGTCACCCCACGGTTCGGCACGCGGGGCACGTACTACACCCAACGGCTCGCGGACGACCGCCGGAGCTACGTCGAGGACCCGATCGACCGGTCGTACGTCGAGGCGGGGGTGGACATCGTGGGCCCGTCGTTCTCGCGCGTCTTCAACCGACCCATGGGCCCGTACTCGCGCTTCAAACACCTCATCGAACCGCGCTTCGAGTACAGTTTCGTGTCCGACGTCGATAACCAGCAGTTGATTCCCACCTTCGACGAGGTCGACTCGGTGCTGGTGATCAACAAGGTCCGGGTGACGCTCGCCAACCGCCTGTTCGGTCGGTCCAAGGAGGGCGTCAGCGCGCAGGAGCTGGGGTCGTTCGAGCTGTATCAGGAGTACAGCTTCGACGAGGCACTGAACCGAGGAGACGGCGACTCCACCAGCAAGTTCGGGCCGCTCGGCGCGTCGCTGCGGATCACCCCGGGTCCCGGTCTCACCTTCGACGCGCGGGCGTCGTACGACACCTTGTTCAAGAACTTCGCGTCGGCATCGGTGTCCGCCGGGATCTACCGCGGATGGCTGCAGGCGAACCTGACGTGGTACGAGAGCTACCTGCCGCGAACCGGCGAGCGCGCATCATCCCAGATCCGGACGGTGCTCGGCTTCCGCAAGCAGGACTTCCCGCTGCGCGCCCAGGTCCACCTCAGCTACGACGCCGAGATGGGTGAGATCCAGCAGCAGCAGTACCAGCTCCACTACGAGGGCAGCTGCTGGGGCGTGTCCGTCGAGTACCGCGACCTGCGGCTGGCACAGTTCCCGACCCAGGACTGGCGGCTAGTCTTCAGCCTCAAGGGGATCGGCGCGCTGCCGGAGATCAAGGGGACACTCGGACCGGGGCGGTGAGGGGCGGTTGACCCGGTGCTGTCGGGGTCACCATCGCCTCGGGCACGGGCACGGGCACGGGCACGGGCACGGACTCGGGAACGGGAGCGGGAACGGGAGCGGGATCGGGAGGGGGAGCCCGGCTTCGCTCTCCGAGGTCCGCCGTGGCACATTCCGATGCACAGGGTGCCC
>Ga0316576_10001768_pt1 | contig 11943 bp, 9 predicted proteins | sample S0NA_FD_203075 | JGI IMG/M metagenome (GOLD analysis project Ga0316576, IMG submission 203075) | Rhizosphere microbial communities from salt marsh grasses in Alabama, United States - S0-2_050615r3r5 | ecosystem: Host-associated > Plants > Roots > Rhizosphere | place: USA: Alabama | collected... | reverse complement strand
CCTCCGGAACCACCGGAATTCGGCATGCCGGAAATGATGGCGTCCTGGAAAGTGCTGGTCGATCCGAAAGACCGGCCCGAGCGTCCGGAACATGACCGCGACATCGACAATTTCTTCGCGGTCACCTTGCGTGACGCCGGCAAGGTCGCCATTATCGACGGCGATTCCTACGAGATCGTATCCGTGGTCCCGACCGGCTACGCGGTTCACATCTCCCGTCCGTCGGCGTCGGGCCGCTATATGTACACGATCGGCCGCGACGCGAAAATCGACATGATCGACCTGTGGATGGACCCACCTCAGATCGTTTCCGAGATCAAGATCGGTCTGGAGGCCCGCTCGGTCGAGACATCCAAATACGAGGGATACGAAGACGTTTACGCCATTGCGGGCGCTTACTGGCCGCCGCAGTACGTGTTGATGGACGCGTCCACGCTGAAACCGATCCAGATCGTATCGACACGGGGCATGACCGTCGACACGCAGGAGTACCATCCCGAGCCTCGGGTTGCTGCGATCGTCGCTTCGCACGAGCACCCGGAATTCATCGTCAACGTGAAGGAGACCGGCAAAATCCTGCTGGTGAATTACGAGGACGTCGAAAACCTGACCGTGACAACGATCGGCGCCGCCCGCTTCCTGCACGATGGCGGCTGGGACCGCAGCAAGCGGTACTTCCTGACCGCGGCCAACCAGTCCGACAAGATCGCGGTAGTCGATTCGCGCGACCGGAAGCTGACTGCCCTGGTCGATGTGACCAAGATTCCGCACCCGGGAAGAGGGGCCAATCTCGACGACCCCGAATTCGGGCCGGTATGGGTCACCAGCGCGCTGGGCAACGCCAACGTGACCTTCATAGGCACCGACCCGGAAGGCCACCCGGACAGCGCCTGGAAAGTCGTGCGGACGCTCGAGGGGCAGGGCGGCGGATCCCTGTTCGTGAAGTCAAACCCGAACTCGAAAAACCTCTGGGTGGACTCGCCGTTGAACCCCGATGCAGCAGTCTCGCAGAGCGTGGCGGTTTACAACGTCGACAACCTGGAAGCCGGCTACGAGGTGCTTCCGATCGCCGAGTGGGCGGAGCTCGGAGAAGGGCCGAAGCGCGTGGTTCAGCCCGAGTTCAACAAGGACGGCACCGAGGTCTGGTTCTCCGTGTGGAACGGCAAGGACGAGAAATCCGCCATCGTCGTGGTGGATGACCGCACCCGCACCCTGAAACACGTGATCAAGGGTCCGGAAATCGTCACGCCAACGGGCAAGTTCAACGTGTACAACACGATACACGACATTTACTGACAGGCGGTCGTGATGGGGTCAGAGTAGCCCGGCTACTCTGGCCCCGCTTGCGACTCCGGTGTGACTGCAGTCGCTCCGGCGGGTGCGATCTTCCCCAACCAGTCTAGGACGCGCTGCCGTACCCGGCCCTTTTCCGGCTCGTTGAGCATCTCGTGGTAGAAGCCGTCCCAGGTGACCTGTTCCACCCGGCCGGGCGGAGTGGCCGCCGCCCAGCGCCCGGGGGCCGAGGGGTCCACCAGGCGATCGGCTCCGGACTGCATGAGCAACACCGGAACACTCAATGATCCTGCCTCACGTTGGGCGATTTTCATTGACTTCATCATCTCGGCGTACCAACGGGCCGAGACCTTCTGCGAGACCAAGGGGTCATCCACGTAGGCCCTGACCACGGCCGGGTCCCGGCAGATGGCGTTGGTGTCGAGCTCGCTTTTGACCAGAAGCTTCGGCGCCAGGCGCGACAGGATGCCGACCAGCACCTTGAGCAGCAATGGCGGCTGGAAATCGGGGTGGGTGCCCAGCGCCGGCGATGAAATGATCGCACCGGTGATACCCTCGGGCCGTTCGAGCACGTAACGGATCGTGATCAGCCCACCCATGGAGTGACCCAACAGGAACAACGGCAGGCCGGGGCAGGTTTCGCGCGCGAGGCCGATGAAGGCTTCGACATCCTTGAAGTAATCCGTGAAGCGCTTCACGTGCACGCGGCCCGCGCCGGGCACATCGGGACTCAGCCCGTGGCCGCGCAGGTCGCCGGTAAAGACGGCCCAGCCGTTCGCAGACAGGAACTCGGCCGTCTGTCGGTATCGGCCGGAGTGTTCGGCCAGCCCGTGCACGATGACGATAGCGCCGCGAGGCTCGTCCGGCACCCAGGCCTGCCATACCAGTTCCAGGTCGTCCGCGGCTTTGACCCGCCCGCTTCGATGCCGGGAAGACGTGTCGTGCCGGTCGTGCTCAGTCACGTCCGCCTCCCGGGTCGCTGCGTACGCGGGCGACCGCGTCACGCCAGCCGGCATAAAGCCGGTCGCGCTCACTCTCGCCCATGGCGGGTTCGAAGCGGCGCTCGCTGCGGCGCGCCTCTTCCAGATCGGCCGGGCCGTTCCAGAATCCGACCGCCAGGCCAGCGAGGTGCGCCGCACCTGCAGCCGTGGTCTGGATCATTTCCGGCCGGTCCACCGGTACACCCAGCAGGTCCGCCTGGAATTGCATCAGGAAGTCGTTTTCCGTGGCGCCGCCGTCCACCCGCAGCTCCGCGATCTCCATTCCGGACTCGCGGTTCATCAACTCCACGAGGTCCCTCGACTGGTACGCGATGGATTCCAGCGCCGCCCGGGCAAGGTGTGCGCGCCCGCTGCCGCGGGTCAGGCCCAGCAGCGCCCCACGCGCATCCGAATCCCAGTAGGGAGCCCCCAGGCCGGCGAAGGCCGGCACCAGGTAAACACCGTCATTGCCATCGATCTGGCGGGCCAGGGCGTCGGTCTCTGCCGCCTCTTCGATGATCCTCAATTCATCGCGCAGCCATTGCACAGCGGCGCCGGCAACGAAGACGGAACCCTCGAACGCGTAGGCCGGAGCGCCCACCGCGTCACAGCAAACCGTCGTCAACAGGCCGTGCTCGCTGATACGGTGCTGCTGACCCATGTTCATCAGCAGGAAGCAGCCGGTTCCGTAGGTGTTTTTGGCCTGTCCCGGCTCGAAACAGCCCTGGCCGAACAGCGCTGCCTGTTGGTCGCCCGCGATGCCCGCGATCGGAATTCCACCGGGCAAGCCCTCGAAGGCCTCGGTCTCGCCGAACACTCCGGAACTCGGCAGTACCTCGGGCAGCATGGCCATCGGTACGTTCAGCACCGAGCAAAGCTCGGGATCCCAGGTTCGGTCATGGATGTCGTACAGGAGTGTGCGGCAGGCGTTGGTCGGGTCCGTGCGATGCAGCGCGCCCGCGCCGCTGCTACCGCCGGTGAGCTTCCACAACAGCCAGCTGTCGATGGTGCCGAACGCGAGTTCGCCCGCTTCGGCGCGCGCCTGCAGGTCCGGGTTCTGGTCCAGAATCCATCGGACCTTGGTGCCCGAGAAGTAGGGGTCGATCAGCAGCCCGGTTCGTTCCCGGAACAGGGCCGAGTGGCCTTCCGCCTTCAGGCGCTCGCAGATGCCGGCACTCTGACGGCTTTGCCAGACGACGGCGCGGTGCACCGGGCGGCCCGTGGCGCGGTCCCAGACAACGGCGGTTTCGCGCTGGTTAGTGATGCCGATGGCAGCGAGCTCCCCGGCGCCGACCCCTGCATCCCGCAGCGCTCCGGCCATGACCCCGAGGCTGACCCGCCACAGTTCCTCGGCGTCGTGCTCCACCCAGCCGGGTTTGGGATAGTGCTGCCTGAACTCGCTGTAGTCGCGGCCGATGATGGCACCGTCCGGGGAAAAGACCAGGGCGGTGGAGCCGGTGGTTCCCTGGTCGATGGCGAGTACGACGGACATGCGGAAAGTATACCCGTCTCGATCCGAACCGGACCAGCGGTTGCCGCCGGCGGACGTGACATGCGGGCTACGCGGCCTCCGCCTCGATCACCGCGAGTGCCTCACGGGCCAGAGGCTCCACCCAGCGTCCGAGTTCGGCGGCCCGTGTGTTGGAGGCGTTGCCGTCCACGGCGCGTTTGGCTACGCCCTGCACGATGGCGGCCAGGCGGAAAAAACTGAAGGCGACGTAGAAGGCCCAGTTCGGTATGGAGGGAATATCCATGCGTTCGCAATAGCGGGCCACGTAGTCGGTTTCCAATGGAATCCCGAGCGCTTTGCGGTCCACGCCCTTGAGGCCCGGTATGAATCCTTTGCCGCCCGGCATGCGCAGTTGCATGCACTGGTAGGCGAGATCGGCGAACGGATGGCCCAGCGTGGACAGTTCCCAGTCCAGGACGGCAATGATGCGGGCTTCCGTGGGATGGAAGACCAGGTTATCCAGCCGGTAGTCGCCGTGCACCAGGGCTACCTGACCGTCGTCCGGCGGCTGCCGGGCGTCCAGCCAGGCCATCAGTTCGTCCATGGCCGGGATCGGGTCCAGCTCCGAGGCCCGGTACTGTCCGGACCAGCGCGTCAGTTGACGGGCAAAATAGTTACCGGGTTTGCCGTAATCGGAAAGCCCGGCCTTCTCCACGTCGACCGAGTGCAACGCTGCCAGTACGCGGTTCATCTCGTCGTACATGGCCCCACGGACTTCCTGGTCGGACACCTCCGGCAGGGCGGCGTCCCAGAAAATCCGGCCGTCGCAGAAGGCCATCACGTAGAACATGGAGCCGATGACGTCGGCGGACTCGCAAAGGGCGCAGACCTCCGGCACAGGCACGTCCGTGCCCGCCAGCGCGCGCATCACCCGGAATTCGCGGTCGACCGCGTGCGCGGATTTCAGTAGCTTGCCGGGCGGTTGGCGGCGCAGCACATAGTCTCCTGAAGCAGCCTTGAGCCGGAAGGTGGGGTTCGACTGTCCGCCTTTGAACTTCTCCAGGCGCGCGGGGCCGCGGAATCCCTCGACGTTGGCGGCCAGCCAGTCGAGCAGGGCACCTTCGACCGGCTGGTTGTTCACGTTCGCCTCCATGTGCTCGCTCAGGTGCTCGCTTCCCTGCGCCGCGCCAGATTTCGCCCCAGTTGCATCATGTGCACCTGGTCCGGACCGTCGGCAAAGCGGAGCGTACGGGCGTAGGCCCACAGATGCGCCAAAGGGGTGTCCTGGCTGATACCGACACCGCCGTGGATCTGGATGGCCCGGTCGATCACGTCGAGCGCCATGTTGGGGGCCACGATCTTGATCATCGCAATCAGGTCCTGCGCCGCTTTGTTGCCCTCCCTGTCCATTTTCTGCGCGGCCTTCAGCGTCAGCAGCCGCGCCTGTTCGATCTGGCAGGCGGAACGCGCAATATCCTCGCGCACGGACTGTTGCTTGATCAGCGGCCGGCCGAAGGCCACGCGCGTGTTGGCCCGGTCCATCATCAGTTCCAGCGCGCGCTGGGCGGCGCCGATCAGCCGCATACAATGGTGGATGCGGCCCGGCCCCAGCCGGCCCTGGGCAATTTCGAACCCGCGTCCCTCGCCCAGCAGCAGGTTCGTCGCCGGCACGCGCACGTCTTGCAGGACGACCTCGGCGTGGCCGTCCGGAGCATCGTCATAGCCGAATACCTTCATGGGCCGGGTCACCGTGACGCCGGGTGTGTCGATGGGGACGAGAATCATGGATTGCTGGATGTAGCGGTTGGCGTTATCCGGATCGGTTTTGCCCATCACGATGAGGATACGGCATTGCCGGCGGCAGGCGCCCGAGGAATAGAACTTCTTGCCGCTGATCACGTATTCGTCGCCTTCCCGGACCATGGAGGTTTCAATGTTGGTCGCGTCGCTGGACGCCACATCCGGCTCGGTCATCGCGAAGGCGGAGCGAATCTCGCCCGCCAGCAAGGGTTCCAGCCATTGTTTCTTGTGCGCCTCGTCGCCGTACTTGGCCAGGACCTCCATGTTGCCGGTGTCGGGCGCCGAGCAGTTGAACACTTCGGGCGCCCAGGTGACGCGGCCCATCTCCTCGGCCAATGGCGCATACTCGAGGTTGGTGAGCCCGGCGCTGTACTTGCCGTGCTCAACGGGTAGAAACAGGTTCCAGAGCCCTTCATCCCTGGCCCTGGCCTTGAGCTTTTCGACGATGGGGGGTGTAGACCAGCGATCTTCCTCGATCTGAGCTTCGAACACCGGCTCGTTGGGCAGGACGTGCTCCGCCATGAATCCGCGGACTCGCTCGATCAGTTCGTTGACCTTGTCGCTGTATTCAAAATCCATCTGGGCGAACCTCTGCTGTTTAGAAGTCTTCTCAATAATAGGTGATCGTTCCGGACCTCTCGGGGTGCTCCAGGTGGGGAACGTGGTTGAAGCCTGCAAAATGCATGCTTTGCGCATTGAAGTACACGTGGCTGAGGCCGGTGTTGCGCAATTGGAGGTTCATGCTCAGCATCGTGCTGGCAGGAGCCCCGAGTACGTGTCGCAGCGCCATGCTGATGGCGCCCCCCGAGCTGACCAGCAGGACGCGCTGCCGTTTGGTCCCGCTTTCTGCGATGGCACGCAGGCCGCTGAGAACCCGCTCCTCGAACTCGGAAAAGCGCTCGGGCAAGTCGGCTTCGAGGCGATCTTCCGACCAGGCGCGCAGCGCCTCGAGCAACAGGCGCGTGAAATCCGGGACCGCGGCATCCTCCGTCAGCTGTTTCAGGTCGTGCTTCCCGGGCTGTTGTTCGGCGTAGGCGCGGATAATCACCTCGAAATCAAATTCATTCCAGGAAGCATCCGCCTCGATCGCGGGATGCGACTGCTGCATGCCGCTGAGGATGCCTTCGGCCGTCTGGCGGTGGCGCAACATGTCGCCGCAGACGACCCGGTCGAATTCGAGCTGGCGATAGAGAAAGTGTTCGCCCAGCCATCGGGCCTGGCGGTGACCCAGCTCGGAGAGGCGATCGTAGTCGCCGGTGCCAAAGGACGCCTGAGCGTGGCGAACCAGGATGAGTTCCGACATCGATGTTCCAGGACACTCGAACGTTGTGTTACCCGTCAGCGTATGGCGGATTCTGTTATTTTTCCAATTTATTAGAGTAATATTTGGATATTCATAAAATTTATTGACTGTCCATGTCCCTGCCAAAGGCCGACCTCAATCTGTTCGTGGTATTCGACGCGGTCTATTCGGAACGCAATTTGACCCGCGCCGCTCGCCTGCTGCACGTGACGCAGCCGGCGGTCAGCAATGCGCTGAAGCGCTTGCGGGCGACCTTCGGCGACGAACTGTTCGTGCGCACGCCACGAGGCGTCGAGCCGACCCCGGCGGCGGATGAGGCTGCACCCCGCGTCCGGGAGGCATTGCGCCTGTTGGGCGAAAGCCTTACCGAAGGAGCGGATTTCTCCCCGGCAACTTCCTCGCGGTCCTTTGCGGTGGGCATGCACGACGTCGACGAAGCGATCCTGGTCCCGCGACTGATGGAAAAGCTGGGCCGCCGGGCGCCGGGGGTCACGGTCCAGTGCTATGAAGTGCCCCGGCGTGATCTGGAACGGGAACTGGCGTCGGGCGGCCTGGACCTGGCCGTCGATATTCCATTGTACTCGGTGCCGCAGCTTCGCCGGCGGCCGTTCAGCACCGAGCACTACGTTTGCGTGGTCCGGTCGGACCACCCTGCGGCGCGGACCAAGATGACGCTGGATGCGTACCTGGCGCTGGAACACCTGCACGTGTCAAGCCGCCGCCGCGGCGTGGGGCACGTGGACATGGCGCTGGAGCATCTCGGACGTCAGCGGCGCATCCACCTGCGCATGAAGAGCTACGTGGCGGCCCCGAAGGTGGTGGAATCCACGGACCTCGCGCTCACGATTCCACGGTCCCTCGCCGCCCTTTACGACCTTGAGATCCTGGAGTTGCCGTTTGCCGTCGATCCGCTCGAACAGTATCTCTACTGGCACCGGAACTCCGACCAGGACCGGGGTAACGGCTGGCTGCGCGAGGTGCTTTTCGATTTGGCGGCCGCTCAGGCAGCGCAGGGATAGTCTCAGTCGAACGTGTTGCTGATCAGCGCGGTGTCTGAATACTCGGTCACTTCGGCGATCAGGCCATCGCGGACGCGAACGATCCAGCAATAGCGGTTGTTGTACGGGCGGCCATCGAGGGTTTCCGCCGTTCCCGAAGATTGCGCCACGACGTGGTCGCCCTCGGCGACCAGTCGATGCACGTTCATGGTGATGCCGCGCTTGAGCCTGCCGAACAGCGGACCAAGCAGCTTTTCCATCACGAGCTGCTTGCCTTCGTAGCGGCCGGAAAATTTGGTCGTTCCGACATTGGTCCAGACGACGTCGTCCGCTATCAGCCCGAAGCAGGTCTCCATGTCCCCGCGGTTGCCGGCGTCGTAAAAGGTCTCGAGGATCTTCTTGTTTTCCGCGATCGAAATGGTTGAAACCCCTTTGGCATTTTGGCACCGACAGTGTGCTGCACTATCCGTGTAGATTTCAAACCTTTGCCGTCCGGCGCACGTCGCGGAAGGGTTGACAAGCGTCATTGCGAATCGCGCCCCGCCCGTCAGAATCAGCAGGTAGATGCCTTCTCGGAGAATGCCATGAGCGACAAGAAAGCGGACCTCGCCGGTCCGGGTGTCAGCACGTACGAGGAAGTCGCGAAGATTCTTCCCGCCGACTACCGCCCGCTGCTTACCCCTCGGGAGACAATGCAGGCCTTGTACGGAGCAAAGAGCTACATCGAAGAAAACCTGTGCCGGGAGCTGAACCTGATGATGGTGCAGGTACCGCTGATTGTCGACCGTGACAGCGGGGTCAACGACATGCTGGATCGTGATGGTTCGCGTACCCCGGTCGAGTTTCCCTGCGGGCTGGGCCTGGAACGGCCAATCCGCGCCCAGGTGGTGCAGGCGGCGACCAAGTGGAAGCGAATGGCCCTGAAGACGTTCGGGTGCCAGCCCGGCCAGGGAATCTGCACAGACATGAGGGCCGTGCGAAAAGACTACTTCCTCGACCACGACCACAGCGCCTACGTGGACCAGTGGGACTGGGAACGGGCGATCACCGCGGAAGACCGCACGCTGGAGTTCCTGACGGATGTAGTCAGCCGCATCTGGAAAGTCATCAGGGGTGCCGAGGGCTATGTTCAGGACCTCTTTCCTCAGCTCAGGGATCCCCGCTATCCGAGTCTGCCGAGGCAGCTCAAATTCATCCACGCGGAGGAAATCCTGGAAATGTACCCGGACCTGCCGCGTAAGCAGCGGGAGACGCGTCTGCTGCAGGACTACCCGGCCGTCTTCATCTACGGCATCGGTTGGCCACTGGCAGACGGCTATCCCCACGAGCTTCGGGCCGCGGACTACGACGACTGGGTCAGCGAGACGACTTCGAAGGGCGGACGTCCGATGCATGGCCTGAACGGTGACATCCTGGTCTGGAACCCGGTCACGCAGCGTCGTCACGAACTCAGTTCCATGGGTGTGCGAGTGACGAAAGAGACGCTGCTCCAGCAGTTGGAAATGAGTGGTCAGACGGATCTCGTCGATCAGCCGTATCACCAGGCCATTCTGAACGATCGTATCCCGCTGAGCATTGGCGGCGGCATCGGCCAGTCGAGGGTGTACATGCTGCTGTTGCGAAAGGCACACCTGGGCGAGGTGAGTGTGACCGTGTGGCCGAAGGAGCTCAGGGAAATCTGCGAGGAACGCGGCATCCAGGTACTGCAGTAAGGCATATGGCGCCGGGGCAAAAAGCCCTATACTGTTGGGGAAAGTTGACGGGAGTTGCCCGTGAGCATCCGCCATACCACCGATCCGGAGGACGCCGACTGGCTGGTCCTCCGGTCGGAGTTCATACCTGAAGCCGGCCTCGAGGAGCAAAAAGCGTTCCTGCGTGATTTCGTGCGCGATTCCGCCGCCTTCTGCGCCTTCATCGCGCAGGATTCCGAGCAAGGCCTGCTCGGTTTCGCGGAAGTGTCCGTGCGCACCGATTTCGTCAATGGTTGCCGTCAACGCCCGGCCTTGTTCCTCGAGGGCATCTACACCCGACCCGAGCATCGCGGCCGCGGTGTCGCGCGCGATCTGTGCGAGGCGGCGGGCCGCTGGGGTCGGGAGCAGGGGTGTCGTGAGTTCGCTTCCGACGTGTACATCGACGACACGAACAGCCTCGCCGCGCACCGGGGCCTCGGCTTTGAGGAAACCGAGCGCGTCGTGTATTTTCGCAAACCCCTCTAGGGCCTGCCCACCGGCCCCTTCAAACCGGGAGAAGCTCCATGTCCGCCAATCCTGCTGACGCCTCGGGCATCCGCGACAAGTACCTGCTCGTGGTCAACACGGGCAGCCGAAAGAAACGCTTCACGCTGCGGCGCATGCGGGAACTCGGCTGCAGGCTGATCATCCTCAATGCCACCGAGAACTGGGCCGGCACGTACGCTTCGCACTGGATTCTTGCCGACACCAACGACCATGCGGAGTCCCTGCGGGCCGTGGAGGATTTTTTCGCGGACCATCCGGATCTCGGCCCCGACGGCGTCATCACCTTCTGGGAAGACGACGTCCTGCTGTGTTCGCGCATCCGGGACCGTTATGGGCTGATCGGGATTCCCTACGAGGTTGGCCGCCTGGCGCGGGACAAACACCTGTTCCGCGCGTTCTGTGCGGATCACGGACTACCGGCGCCGGGGCACGCGCTGATAGAGGAGGAGGCGGACGCTGCCGAGGCGGTCTCCGCCCTGCGTTTCCCCCTGGTGGTCAAGCCGGTATATGGGTCCAGCAGCGCCTACGTGGTGCGCGTCAACGACGTCCAGGAATTGCGCGACACGGTCGAATATCTGCGCAGCAACATCTCCAGCGAAGTCGAATCCGCGCTGTCCGTCAGTTCGGCCATCATGGCTGAGGAATACATCGACGGTAATGAAGTCGACATCGACATGCTGCTGCAGAACGGCAAGGTCAAGTTCTGGTCGATGAGCGACAACGACGCTACCCGCGAGCCGTATTTCGTAGAGACCGGCCAGTGTATTCCCACTCGTTTGTCACAGTCACAGCAGATGGAACTGGTGACGATGGCCGAGGAAATGCTGGAGCGGCTGGGTGTCGAGCACGGCTGTATCCACTTCGAGGCCAAGTACGGTTCGCGCGGGCCGATGCCCATCGAGATCAACTTGCGAATGGGCGGCGACGAGGTGTACGACTTCGTCAAGACTGCGTGGGGCGTAGACCTGGTCGAGAACGCGGTCAGGATAGCGCTCGGTGTGTATGTCCGCAGGATCAGCAAGCCGGAGCGGCCCAAAAAATTCATTTCCGGCAAATACTTCCTGCCGCCCCACTCGGGCGTGCTGACTTCCCTGGCGCTGCCGGAGAAGGTGAAGGACGGGGAACTCAAGTTCTTCAAGCAGGTCGGCGACGCGGTGCTGGCGCCCCCGCTGGGCTACGAGTACCTGGGCTGGACCTACGCCATCGCCGACACGCTCGGTGAGGCGGAAGAGCGGGTCGAGCGTCTCCTCGAGAGCGTGGATATCGAGATCGCAAAGTTCTCGCGCGGCTCGTCGCTGGGGCGCACCATCCGCAAGAGCGGCATGTCCGCCGCCCGGCTGACACGGCGGGCGGTGATCGGGGCGGCCCGCATCGAGCATATCCGAACGCTCCCGCTGGGGAAGCAGCGCAACCTTCACGTGGGCATCGCCAGCAACGGATTCGCCGGCAGCGACAACCCGATCGAGGCCGAATTGACCTCCGACGCCGAAATCATTGCGGCCACACTGGCCGAACGGGGGTACCGCACCACCTTCCTGGATTTCAACCATCCCTTCGAGGCCGTGCAGGAAATCCAGGACCGCAAGATCGACATTATTTTCAACCTGTGCGAGCGGATCAACCACAGCGGCTTGCTGGAGCCCCACGCCGCTTCGTTGCTCGATATCCTGCAGGTGCCGTACACAGGTTCGAACCCGTTCACCCTCGCATTGTGCCTGGACAAGATCCGCGTCAAGAAGCTGTTCGCCTTCCATAACATCCCGACGCCCCGCTGGGATTACCTGTACGAGGCCGACGAGGCTTTTGACGAGAATTTCCCGCTGCCGGCGATCGTCAAGCCGGCCAATAGTGACAGCTCGATCGGTATCACCAACGACTCCGT
>Ga0316576_10001767_pt1 | contig 11944 bp, 10 predicted proteins | sample S0NA_FD_203075 | JGI IMG/M metagenome (GOLD analysis project Ga0316576, IMG submission 203075) | Rhizosphere microbial communities from salt marsh grasses in Alabama, United States - S0-2_050615r3r5 | ecosystem: Host-associated > Plants > Roots > Rhizosphere | place: USA: Alabama | collected... | reverse complement strand
GTTATTGACGGCTTCGTACAGGAGCTTTTCGACCAGCCGGACTGGCGAACCATAGGCCAACCCCACCTTGATGCTGGTTCGGAAATTCCGGTCGACGAGTGTCCAGTTGACCACCATTCGCTCGAGCATCTGGCTGTTCGGAACCAGCAGGTGAACGCCGTCGATGCGCTTGATCCGGGTGGAGCGGTTGCCAATCGTCTCGACCACCCCGCGGTTGTTGTCGATTTCGACGAAGTCGCCGATGCGCACGGGGCGTTCTGACATCAGGATCCAGCCGCTGATCAGGTTGTTGATGATGTTCTGCGCGCCGAAGCCGATGCCGATGGCGACCGCGCCGCTGATGAACGCCAGCGCCGTGACGGGGATGCGCAGCATGCCGAGGGCGGTGATGAAAAGAACGATCAGCACCGCATAGAACAGGACCCGCTGAATGGTCTGCGCAACGTTGGGATTGACCTCTGCCTTCGCCAGCTGCCGGCCCAGCACCCGCTGCAGGAACCATGCCAGGACCAGGCCGAAGATAACGACCAGAACGGTCAGGACGACCTGGCTGAGCGTCAGTTCGGTCCCGGTCGAAAGGCGGGCAAGGGGGAAATTCCAGTATTTTTCGAAATTTTCCATGCGTGACGCGTGTCCAATCCGCTTACCAGGGCTGCCAAATGGGATGACAGGATTCGCCAGACCCTAGGATAATACCGCATGGCCACCAACGTCAGTTACCTCACATCGAAAGGCACATCTCGCTCCGGGCGCCTTGCCGGCCTGCTGCTCGTGCTTTTTGGACTGGGCGTGGCGCAACCCGCGGCCGCGGCCAAGGTCGAATTCCGTTTCAGTGCCTGGGACGGTCCCGAGGTGCGCGTGTACGCGAGCCGTCCATTGGACCTGGCTTCCGACCGGCCGGTGGTGTTCGTGATGCATGGCATGAAGCGCAACGCGCGCGAGAACCGCGACCAGTGGCATCAATTGGCCGTCGACAATGACTTCCTCCTGGTGGTGCCGGAGTTCGACGAGAGGCAGTTTCCGGGCCCGGCGGCCTACGATCTGGGCGGCGTTTTCGACGCGAGCGGGGCCAGGCGAATGCCGGAACAATGGAGCTTTGCGCTGATCGAGCCGCTGTTCGACGATGTCAGGAAGCGCTTCTCGATGACGACGTCCCATTATTCCCTGTACGGACATTCGGCGGGGGCGCAGTTCGTCGAACGGTTCCTCCTCTACGTGCCCGGTGCAAGGGTGTCTCGGGCGGTCGCTGCGAACGCGGGGTGGTACACGATGCCGGAGTTCGACCAGGCCTGGCCATACGGCCTCGAGCGCTCCGGGGTCAGTGAGCAGGCACTGGCTCGCATGCTGCAGTTTCCGCTAACCATCTTGCTTGGCGAGGAGGACATGGACACCGACGATCCCCGCCTCCGAATGACACCGGAAGCGCTGCTGCAGGGCAGGAGCCGCCTGGAGCGGGGCTCGCAGTTTCTTGAAACCGGCCGTAAAGCGGCCGCGCGCCTGGGCATTCCGTTCGGCTGGCGTTTGCAGACGGTGGAGGGCGCGGACCACGACAACCGCCTGATGGCGCCCGCCGCGGTCGAATACCTCATCCCGTAGGAGCGAACCTCGTTCGCGATTCGTTCAGTCCCGGGTATTTTTCAGTTCGTAAGCCCGCGACAGCACGTAGGCTTCGATGGCCTGGGCGTCCTCGATGCTCATCTCGTGCGCCGGCATGCCCTTGGCCGAGCGTGCACCGCCGATCACGATGCCGTTCCACTGCAGATGCGTTTCCTTCGATGCAAAACGCAGGTCCGGCACGGTTCCTCCCACCCGGGCGACCGCATTCTTACCATGGCAGCCGTTGCAGCCCCGTGATTCGAAGAGCTCGGCGCCGTGCTCGATGGTCTGCCGCGAGGCTTCGAGGGGCGGCAGTTCCGGCACTGGCGGTTCCACCCAGGTGGTGTCGGGCATTTCCGCCTCGCCGCCCAGCGAGAACGACATCAACCGGGTCTTGCCCAGTGTTTTGCGCCCGGCGGTAAAGGTCGGATAGTTGAACTGGATGGCGCTGCCGGCCCCGACGGGCACCAGTATCCGCTGCCGGCCGTTCAGCAGGTACGTGACCGGGGCGGCGCTGATGGCCGAGCCGGTGGTGGCGGACCACAGCCGTTTTCCGGTTGCGGCGTCATAGGCGGTGAACCGTCCGTCCGCGTCGCCCTGGAATACCAGTCCGCCGGCGGTCGTGAGCACGCCCCCGTTGAACGCCACATCGTGGTTGACCGCCCAGCGCTGGCTCTGGGTTGCCGGGTCCCATGCGATCAGCATGCCGGGCACGTGCGGCTTGCCGTCGACCTCGTCCAGCATCTCCAGTGTGTCCGTGAAGTCGCCGTCGCCGAGCCAGGTCACGACGTCGGGCACGTTCACCGCGGGAATGTAGACCAGCCGTTCGCCCGGGTTGTAGGCCATCGGCTGCGCACTGTGCGAACCCCACATGTTGGGCCACACGGCGACTTTGGAGCCGGGTTTCGACTTCCAGTACATCGCCTCCGGATTCAGGACAGGCCGCCCGGATTCGGGATCGATGTGTGTCGCCCAGTTGACCTTGACGTAGTTGTTGGCGCTCAGCAGTTTTCCGGTCAGCCGGTCGAGTACGTAAAAGAAGCCGTTCTTCGGTGCGATCATCAGCACCTTCCGCTGCTTTCCTCCAATCGGGAGTTCAGCCAGCACGATGTTCATGGTGGCGTTGTACTCCCAGCTGTCCTGGGGCACCGTCTGGTAGTGCCAGACGTACTTGCCGGTGGCCGCGTCCACCGCCATCACGGATGACGTATAGAGGTTGTCGCCGCCGCCGGGGCTGCGCTTGTAGTAGACGTACGGCAGGGCTCCGGCCGTGCCGAAGAACAGCAGGCCGGAGTCCGGGTCGTAGGTCATTTCGTTCCAGTTGCTGCCGCCACCGCCGTACTTCTTCAGGGCGTCGCCGCTCCAGGATTTGAAGGCCGCCTTCATCTCGGGCGTGGTGTTCTCTTCCTCAACCGGGCTGGGCACCGTGTAAAAGCGCCAGAGGAACTCGCCGCTGTGCGCGTCGTAGGCGCTGATGTAACCCCGGTTGGGCGTGCCCTTCTCCGATCCCGCATTGCCGACGAACACCTTGCCGCCACCGACGTGGGGCGCATCGGTGATGCTGTAGCCGAGCTTGGGATCGCAAGTGAGCTGCGACCAGGCCTGTTCGCCGGTCGCCCGGTCCAGCCCGATCAGGCGGCAGTCGGAGACGGTCACGAGCACGCGGTCGCCCCAGATCGCGACGCCGCGGTTGACCCGTCCCGTCCAGTTGTTCGATTCCGTGATCTTCACCTTTGGGTCGAAGGTCCACAGCGTCCTGCCGCTCGCGGCGTCGATGGCGAAAACGACCGAGAAGGCGCCGGACAGGTAAATGGTCCCGTCGACCACGATCGGCGTTGCGGCGATGCCGTTGGGCGACGGCAGATCGACGGACCAGTCGAGCCCCAGTCCGGACACGTTCTCGCGGTCCACACCGCCGAGCGGGCTAAAGTGGCTGCCGTCGAAATCGCCCCCTGCAAGCGCCCAGCCCCGACCGTCGGCGGCGTCGTTCAGAATGCGCTGTTCCCCCGTCGCGTCTGTTTCCTGGGAGAAGGCTGTAGCGGTTGCCCCCAAAACGAGGGCGGTCAGAATCAAGGTAACGGTCAGGCGCATGGGGTTGTTCCGGCAGAAGGCGAAAACGCCATGCTAACGCATCGCCGGCTTGCAGCGATAATCCGGCAGGTTAATATGGTTCCCACGGCGCACGGGATGCAGGTCGGCACGGAAATGATCGCACAGTATTTTCACGAGCGAAGGGGGATGTGGTTCCACGGAGCCGCTCTCGCCTATGGTCTGGCCGGATACGTGCTGGGCCTGGCCGGTCTGTTCAGCGACAGCCCCTGGGTCAATGCGGGGGCAACGCTGCTGCTGGGTCACGCGATGGTGATCTGCGCCTACATGATCCACGAATGCGGGCACAACACGGTGTTTCGCAGCAATGCGCACAATGCACACCTCGGGCGCCTGCTGAACTGGGTCTGCGGCACCTCGTACGGAACGTTCGAAGACATCCGGTACAAGCATTTTCGTCACCACATGGATAACGACGACTCGGTCTGGTTCGTCCACGAGGAGTTCCTGGCACGCCACCCGCGGCTGGCGGAATTCGTGAAGCTGCTGGAATGGTTCTACATCCCCGCGCACGACATGATCATGCATTTCATCACGATGTTCACCGCGTTCATTGTCCCGCAGCGCGAGGACCAGTTGCTGCGAAACGTCATCGTGCTGCTGGTGCGCGGCGGCGTGTTCTTCACGGTTCTGTACTATTACCCGAAGGTGGCGCTGCTCTATTTCGTCGCGTACATGCTCATGATGCACGTCCTGCGCTTCAAGGACAGTGTGCAGCACGACTACGACGGCAATCCGACCCTGCTGGAAAAGGACCCTCCTTCGCGATTCGGTGGTCGCGCCACCGAGCAGGCCCACACGTTCAGCAACCCCGAATGTCTGAAATATGACTGGCCCAACTACTTCACGCTCTGCTTCGGTTTCCACAACGCACACCACCAGCGGCCTACGGTGCCGTGGTACCGCCTGCCGGCATATCACCGCGAACAATGGGGCACGGATCCGGAAAAAGTGATCCCGTTTCGGGTCCAGCTCAGGATGTACCACCGTTACCGGGTCGCCCGGGTGACGCACTCGGGTGGGGACCTCGACGGCCTGCCGACCGCCTGGGAGGGAGAGTACCTTCAACGCGCGCGGGACGGCCGGATCTATGGCGGCAACGCGGTTTCGTTCCTCAACTCCTTCTGAACCGCATGCGGCTGTCTTGAGAACGTTCAGAGAGGCAATGCGGGAGGGCCGGTTCGCGCTGACGGCGGAACTGACCCTGACCCGCGATTCGAGCGCCGATGATGTGCGGCGCCAGGCGGACCTCCTCGGCCGTTACGTCGATGCGGTCCAGGTTTCGGACAATCCCTACGCCTGGGTGCAGATGTCCGCCCTGTCCGCGGCGGCCATCCTGATCGACCACGGCATCGACGCCATCCCCATTCTCGGCTGCCGGGACAGGAACCACGATGCCTTGCGCAGCGAGTTGCTCGGCATGCGGTCGGTCGGAGTCGGCAGCCTGATCCTGATGCGCGGACACGGGATTCCCCGGGACCACGCGCTCCCGGCGCGCGCCGTCTTTGACACCACGGGGCAGGAATTGATCCGGATGGCGGCGGCGGTTGACCGGCTTGCATCCGCACCGCCCGGCGATGAGTGGCTCATCGGCACCGGGGCACGGGTGTTCCGGGCCAATCGGGGCTGGCGCGCCGAATCGCTGGTCCGGCGACACGAGGCCGGCGCCCGCTTCCTGCAGAGCCAGCTTTGCTTCAACCTGGACATCCTGCGTCACTACATGGCGCGTTTCGTGGAGGCCGGGTACCATCGCAAGTACCGGATGATGGTCTCGCTTTCCCCGTTGCCGTCGGTCGTAACGGCCCGCTGGATCAAGAAGAACCTGAGCGATTCCCGCCTGCCCGAGCGGATCATCGAGCGACTCGCCGACGCAGAGAACCCGGCGGCCGAAGGTGTGGCGCAGTGCGCGGAACTGATGCAGGCGGTGTCCGGGATCGAAGGCGTGTCCGGAATCCACCTGATAACGACCGGTGAAGTATCCCCGATCGTGGACGCCCTGGAAGCATCCGGGCTCGGAGACCTGTGATGGCACAGAAACTCGAAGTGTTCCAGTCCCTGTGGGCCATGGAACAGCGGCGTCCCGGTGTACCCGAGCGGCCGATGGAACAGAACTTCGCGATGGCGGCCGAGGCCGGATATCACGGCTTGTGCATCGATCCGGCCGTGCATGAAATCGACGATTGTCTCGCGTTGAAACCCCTGTACCGGGCCTTCGGCCTGAAATGCATGGTCAACGCATTTCCGGCCACGGTGGAGGAATTGCGTCCGCTTCTGAAACTCGCGGCTGAACTGGAAGCCTGCCTGGTCAACGTCATTGGGCAGGTCATGCCCCTGACCGTGACCGACGGTGAGAAGGTGCTGCGCCGCTGGATGCAGGATGGCGAACGAACGGGCGTGCCGCTGCTGTTCGAGACCCACCGGGACTGCACGCTCAACGACCTGCACTATACGCTGCAACTGATGGATGCACTGCCCGAAATGCGGCTGTGCGCCGACCTGTCGCACTACGTGATCGACCGCGAGATGCGCTTGCCGCTCAGCGACACCGACCGCATCCACATGCGGCGTATCCTGAAGCGTTCAGACAGTTTCCAGGGCCGTATCGCCAACCGTGAACAGATCCAGGTCCAGCTTGATTTTCCCCAGCACCAGGGGTGGGTGGAGCAGTTCAAATCCTGGTGGCGGGAGGGCATCGGCATGTGGCGCGAGCGCAATGGCGATGACGACACGCTCATTTTCCTGTGCGAGCTTGGGCCGCCGCCCTACGCAATGACGGATGCGAACCAGGAAGAGCTGTCCGACCGCTGGCGGGAGGCGCTCGTCATTCGGCGCTGGGTCGAGGAAATCTGGACGACCTGCGAACCGGCCTGAGCAGGAGGCTGTTCATTTACTGACTTCGATCAAATAGAAATGAGAATCATTTGCAGTTAAGAGTCATTCTCATTAAAATCCCGGCTGTCTCTGGGGGACGCAACGGGAGTTATCAGAATGAGAATCGTCTTTTTGGCCGCCCTGCTGGCGGCGACCGCCCAGGCGCGGGGCGCCGACGCCGGCAGCGAAGACCTGCTGGCGCTGATCCAGGCTCAGCAGGACCAGATTCAGTCTTTGCAGCAGCAACTGGACGCCACGCGCGGGTCACTGGAGAGCCTGCGGCAGCAGGTCGAGCAAAATGCCGTCGCCAGCGAGTCTGCGAACCAGAAGGCTGAAATTCTGGCTGAGAATATCGAGAGCCGGCCGAACGCCACGGAGTCGGCCAACCACCTCGGCGGCTATGGCGAATTGCACGTCAACATGCTGGACGACCAGCGCAGTGACGCAGAAAACAACATGCTCGATTTTCACCGGTTCGTGTTGTTCTACGGACACCGGTTCAGCGACCGCTTGCGTTTTGCCAGTGAACTCGAACTCGAGCATGCGGTCTCCGGCGGGGACGAACCGGGGGAAGTCGAGTTGGAACAGGCTTATGTCGAGTACGACTGGGCGGACCGTCACAGCTTCAAGGCGGGATTGTTCCTGCTGCCCGTCGGGATACTGAATGAAACACACGAACCGCCAACCTTTTACGGCGTCGAGCGCAATCCCGTTGAAAGCCAGATCATTCCATCCACCTGGTGGGAAGGAGGCCTGGCGTTCACGGGCGCATTTGGTGACGGCTTTCGCTACGATTTGGCAGTCCATTCAGGCCTGAACACGGGCGCGGACGACAACTATGCCGTTCGTGCGGGCAGGCAGCATGGCGCCAAGGCCAGGTTCGACTCGACGGCCTGGACCGGCCGGGTCCGCTGGCTTGGCGTACCTGGCCTGGAGCTTTCGGCCAGCGTTCAGTACCAGGAAGACATGACCCAGGGTTCGGATCCGCTGGCCGGAGGCGCCTGGCTCTATTCCGGGCACCTGGCCTGGCGGTATGGTGGCTTCGGGCTGCGTGCCTTGTATGCTCGGTGGTCGCTGGACGGCGCCGGGCCGGAATCCGTCGGTGCAGACCGTCAGGATGGCTGGTACGTGGAGCCCAGTTGGCGCTTCAACGATGCATGGGGCGTGTTTGCGCGTTACAGCCAATGGGACAACCAGGCGGGAAGCAGCAGTGACACCGGTTACGCCCAAACGAATGTTGGCGTGAACTACTGGTTGCACCCGCAGGTCGTGTTCAAATTCGATTACCAGGTCCAGGATGCTCCGGAAGGGACGGCCGAGTGGGACGGCTGGAACCTGGGCGTGGGCTACCAGTTCTGAACATGGCGGCAATGTCCCGCACCAATCTGTTTGTGTTGTGCCTGGCCGGCCTGCTTGCCTTTCCGGCCAGCGCCATGCAGACGGTGTACCAGAGTTCGGAAGCGTTCCTCGACGAATATCTGCCGGGTTGCCAGCCGCAGATGCTGTGGTTGAGCGGTGAGCTGAAGTCGGAGATCGAGCAGCTGTTGGACCATCCCTATCCGGGTGTTCGCGTGCGCTACTGCCGGCGGGCGGAAAGGACCGCCTGGATACTTGATGAAATTGGCAAGACCGAGCCGATTACCAGCGGAGTCGTGGTAGACAACGGTCGGGTCGAACGCGTGCGCGTGCTGGTTTTTCGGGAGAGTCGCGGCTCCGAAGTGCATCGGGCCGCCTTCACGCGTCAGTACGACAACGCCACCCTGGTCGACGGCGCGAACCTGGACCGCACGATCGACGGGATCACCGGCGCCACGCTGTCAGTATGGGCCGTCAACCGGCAGGTCAAGCTGGCGCTGCTGTTGGACCGCGTAGCCCGGGAGAAGGCCAGTGACCATTGACGAGGCCCGGCGCAGGCAGGCGTTTGCGCGCTGGCACCGGCGTCTCGCGCTTGCCGTTTTTGCGTGGCTGGCTGCACTTGCGGCGACCGGGATCCTCATCAACCATGCACACGACTGGGGCCTGGACAACAAGCCGTTACCGGGCTGGCTGACGGAGCGAGTGTACGGCGTCACGGCTGTCGACGGCAGCCAATGCCCCCCGGGCATCCCGTCCCCTTCATGGTGTGCCGCCGTGTTTGCGCGGCTGGACCTTCCCTCGGGGGAACTGCTGCTCACCCCCGACGCGGCCCTTCTCGTCGGCCAGGAGGGTGAACTGATCGAATCGCTGAGTGCCGCGCAGGTCGGCCTGTCACGGGTCGAGGCCGCGTACCTGGATGAGCGCAGTGTTTATCTGAAGGGCGGGGGCCACGCCGTGAGTTCGGACCTCGATCTCATCACGTGGGAACCGCTGGCCGCGGGCAAGCAGCGCGAAATGGCTGATGCCCGGTGGCGCGAGCGTGGCGACGATCCGGACGTGATTACCTGGGAGCGACTCCTGCTGGATCTTCATGCCGCCCGGTTCCTGGGGCCAATGACGGCGCTCTTCACGGACCTGATGGCCGGCCTGATTTTGTTCCTCGCCGGCTCCGGAATCTGGTTGTGGTGGCTCAAACGACAGCGTCGGCAGTCGTCCTAGGTCCCTGTCCCGGGCGGCGCGACGCCCGCGCCCGGCGCCGACGATTCCCGTCCGATCTGCCTGCTCAGCCAGGCGAAAGCGATCGCGCCCATCAGCAAATTGGAAATCGTGGTGGCAGCGAACAGGCCCTCCAGGCCCGCCAGGTAGCGCCCCAGCAGGGCCAGCGGCAGGAACACCACGATAACGCGGCAGGTCGAGATGATCACGCCCGGCATCGGTTTTCCCATGCCGTTGAACGAGGCGTTCGCCGACATCACGAGACCATAAGCGCCGTAGGAGACCGATACGATCCACAGGTAATGGATGGCGACGTCCTGAATGGACGCCGATTCACTGTACAGTCCCGTCAGCGGGCGCGCGACCAGCGCAAGGAATGCGGCCAGCGCCAGCCCGAAACCGATGCAGAAGCGCGTGACGGCCCGCTGCGATTCCCGCAGGCGGTCGAAGTGTCCGGCCCCGAAGTTCTGGCCGAAGAACGGGCTGGAGACGGCGGAAAGGGCATAGAACGGAATCAGGAACATCGGCTCGATGCGCATGGCGACCCCGAAGCCCGCCACCGCGTCGACACCGAAGGTCGCGATCATGGCGACCACGATACCGGCTGAGACCGGGATGATCGCATTGGTCACCATGGCCGGCACGCCGATGGCCAGCATGTGGCGCCAGGAATCCAGAATCACGCGGAAAGGCGCCAGCGGCGGGGCGTAAACCCGGAGCCTGAAATTCAGATAGACCAGGGTGAAGAGCAGCATGGACCCGGTGGCCACGATGGTGGCCAGCGCGGCGCCCTGGATTTCGAGCCTTGGAAAGCCGAAGAGGCCGAAAATGAAGACCGGGTCGAGCGCCAGGTTCAGCACGGCCGCCGCCGTGATGACCTTGCTCTCCAGCAGCGTGTTGCCGCGGGCCCGGATCGACGCCAGCGAGATCCACAACGCCATATCCAGCGGCGCCACCCAGTACCAGACGTGCATGTAATCCGCGACCAGCGGCAACAGATGCGGGGTCGCACCCAGCATCGCGAACACCGGGCCGATACTGGCCTGCCCGGCCAGGCACAGGAGGAGCGCCACGGCAACGCCGAGCACGACGGTGTCGGTGGTCAGCCGACGGGCCTTTTCGTGGTCGCGGCGTCCCACCGCCCGCGAGACGCATGATGCGGCGCCGGCCTCGAAGCCGATACCGATGCCGTACACCAGCCAGATCACCGGCATCGCGAAACTCACTGCCGCGAGCGGCTCGTCGCCCAGGCGGGAGATGAAAAACAGGTCTGCCGCCTCGAACGAAAAGATTGCTGCCAACCCCAGTCCGAAAGGTATCGCCTGGCGCCTCAGGTGGGCGGCGACGGGGCCGGTTGTCAGATCCTGCCGGGCGTCGCTGTTCAAGACGGACTCAGCCTTTCGGCAGCGCGCTGAGGAAGCAGTTCAGCGTCAGGCGGCCGATCGCCGGGTCCGGTGAGAGCAGGGAAGGATCGCGGATATATGCGCTGTGGGGCAATTCGCCGGAGTAGAACAGCAGCCGGTTGAAGCGGGCCGGAACGACCTGCAGCAGGTCGGCCGCTTCGTTGGAGTCGGTCATGTAGCATGCCGGTTCGCGGAACATCTGGAAACGCTCGCGCAGCGTGTCCAGCCCGGCGTCGGGGTCGTCTCGTTGCAGGGCCGTCATCTCCTGCCAGAATTCCGGGTCCTTCCAGCGGTAAAAGCCGGTGCCACCCATTTCCGGCCGGTCGAACAGATAGAGCAGGGCGGCGTAGTTGGCGCGGTCCGGCGTCAACCTGGGGTCGGAGTGGCAAAGCCGCTGGATCCAGGTGAATTCCTCCGGCTGCAGCGTCGCCAGCGAAAATTGCGTGTGGAACTGCGCGCCGCCGCGGCAGAAGGCGAATATCCGGCTCAGCTCCTTCCGGATGAACTGGTAAAGCGGCTCCAGCAGCCGGTCGTCGACCGGAAGCACCACGCCCGGATAGGCGCGCTCCAGCATTTCGAAGGCTTCGGCCCGCTCACAGGCGTATTCGACCAGTTCCTCTGGATTCAGCAGGAAATCATCCACCACGACGCCCATGTGGCGGTCCGTGATCGGGGCCACCTGGATTTCGAGCTCCGGGTTCAGGCGCAGTTGCATAAGGGTCCTCACCGTGCCGGCGGCGGGCGCATTCGCCAGATGCCCGCCGTCGCGCTCAGCCGAATTCGATCCAGGTGGTTTTCAGTTCCGTATAGTCGTGGAACGCGTGGATCGACTTGTCCCGTCCGTTGCCGCTTTGCTTGAAACCACCGAACGGCACCGTGATGTCGCCGCCGAAGTAGTTGTTGATGCCCATGGTTCCCACTCGCACCGCTTCGGCCACCTTGTGCGCCGTGTTGATATTGTTGCTCCATACCGCCCCGGCCAGGCCGTAGATCGAGTCGTTGGCGATGCGCACGGCATCCTCCGCGGTGTGGAACGGGATGACGGAGAGCACCGGGCCGAAGATTTCCTCCTGCGCGATCCGCATCGCATTGTCCACGCCGGCGAAAATGGAGGGCTGGAAATAATGACCGCCGCTGTCCTCCATCTCCCGCCGGCCGCCGAACACCAACTCGGCGCCTTCCTCGCGTCCGACTGCCACGTATTCCTCGACGGTGTCGCATTGCGAGCTGTCGATCATCGGCCCCATCGCGCTCGACGGGTCGAGCGGATCGCCGGGCATCCAGCCCCTGGCCTTTTCCGTGACGCGGTCCATGAATTCGTCCATCACCTGGTCCTGCACGATCAGGCGGGTGCCGGCGGTGCAGGTCTGACCCCCGTTGTAGAACACGGCCAC
>Ga0316576_10001766_pt1 | contig 11945 bp, 10 predicted proteins | sample S0NA_FD_203075 | JGI IMG/M metagenome (GOLD analysis project Ga0316576, IMG submission 203075) | Rhizosphere microbial communities from salt marsh grasses in Alabama, United States - S0-2_050615r3r5 | ecosystem: Host-associated > Plants > Roots > Rhizosphere | place: USA: Alabama | collected... | reverse complement strand
AGTATGGGATGGTGGATGCGAGGATATAAGCAAAGAAGCCAATTATGCTTAACAAGAGAGGCATATCCGACCAATTTTGGTTCTTGAAAAACCGCTTTGGACATATCCCACCCCCATAGAACCAGATACCTGGCCCTTATTTACTCTTCTAGTTCAACAAAAATCTGACGTGTGATGCGCGGACCCAGAACCACCACTTCTTGCTGTTCGTCAATCTGCACGTGCAGTGTCTGGTCGAAGGGAACGTAATTTACCACCTTCACTCTAAGTCCCGGCCGCAAACCCAGACTATCCAGATAGCGCAGAAGCTCAGAATCAGTGTCCTGGACGCGTTCCACGACCGCTTCTTCACCTTTACGGAGTTTAGTCATCGGCATGTCCGTCATCGTAGGGATGGTTAATTCCTGTGTCGGGATAGGATGGCCATGCGGATCGCGAACAGGATTGCCTAAAACGGTGGCCATACGCCGCTCCATATCCTCGGAGATGACGTGTTCTAAGCGTTCGGCTTCCTCATGGACCTCGTCCCAGGAATAACCAAGAATTTCGTGCAGGAACAACTCAATCAAACGATGGTGACGTACGATCTCTAACGCCGCTTTTTCACCCTCCGGGGTTAAGGTTGTGCCCTGATGCTTCTTATAAGTCACCAGCGCCGGTTCATCCTGAGCCATCTTTTGCAGCATGCCTGTGACGGAAGCCGGTTTAATGGCCAGCTGCTTGGCGATTTGCGATGTTGACGCACGGCCGTAACGTTCAACAAGATCATAAATGGTCTTTAAATAATCCTGCGACGCCGGCGATATGGTTGTAACCATGAATTCTCACCCAATGCCTTCTCAAATTTAACTAAATGCCAATTTAGGCGAACCTAAATATCACTTTTCTAAATTATACGTCCCCCACGGTCGTTGTCAAGGAATATCAGGTTGAGGTTAACTGAACAACACCTGCACTTTTTCATCAGCTGCGAGGACAACTGCTATTTCTGTTTTGGTAGAATCTGCCAAGGGAAGGTTATTTTCAGGGGCTGCTAAAATTTTTTCAGAAGTGACTGTCCAGGAAATTGCCGTAGCAACTCCGGCCAGATCACTCCGACGGGCGATGAGCGATCGTGCTTTTTGATTCGGCCGTTGGGGAATCGGCACCCACTCAGGCAGCAGGCGACGGCCATAACCATCTTCCGTTACTAACAATATTTCTTCTTCTATCTGCACAGGCAGCGCCAGCTTCACCCGATCTTCTTTACCGCAATTCACTACCTGGGTACCGCTTATGTCCAAAGAGCGGACAGGCCAGCGGGCACCGCGGCCCAGGCGTGTAAATACCAATATTTCATCTTCCCCGCTTACCCCGAAAAGTGAGACCGGCAATCCAGGTAGTGGATCATCGAAGCGCAAAGGGATCGGTGCCTCAATACTGTCGCGTAAGATGCGTAAGGGGTATGCGCGAACAGCACCTAATGATGTTGCGATGAGCAAGCGTTGCGCTTTACGAATTTTGTGCCACGAACCAAGGGCACTGAAAACCTCTCGCTCTTCCAATCTATGCAGATCAGCAAACCGCATTTCGATTTCCTGCAGATCCAACAGCTGGCGCGGGGTCAGCAGTAAGAATCGATAATGGGTTGTTACTAATAAAAGCTGTTCATCCAGACCGGCAAAAACAACCTGGTTCACTTCTCCTTCGATTCCTAATTCTGTGAGAGGTAAAGGTTCCAACAGCTGCTGCCCATCCCAAACAGCAGCTTTGATCATCAGCCCATCCCCCAAAAAAACAAGAGCGCGGTCGCTTTCTATTTCGGGTTTGATGGCTCCTTCATCAATCAAAATGCGTTTTTGTATCAGCTCAAGATTCACCGGAGCAATCCGGGTGCGCGAGCCACGCGCTTTTGGCGGTCGGGCCACATCCGCAGGTATATAGGCGCGCGCATTAACCTGCCCCGATTCAATTTGCCGAGCATAGATGCCTAAGCCGGCCGTTACACTGCTGAATGTGTCGACACTCTGCACTTTCTCCGCGCCAAAGTGACGAACCAACAACTCGAAAAAGGCGGGTATTTGGGCCGAGCCACCAGTGCGTACAACGGCGTCGATGTCTCTGGCAGATAGACCGGACTGAGACAGCGTACGCACCAGTTCGTTCTCAATAGCCATAATTTCGGATTGAATAATACGTTCGAATTCAGAGCGTGTGACAAACTCGCGCACTTTAAAATCAGGGCCATCAAGGCGAATCTCCGCCCCTCGTTTATCCGAGAGCCGACGTTTTGCGAGCTCCACCTGATCGAACATCTGCAGGCCGTAATTGCTGGTCACCAGACTGATCAACGCTTCGATCTGGTAGCGGCGCTGCGCGGAACGCGCGATCTCGTTGAGTATACGCCGGTTCTCCTGACTCTGTAATTCGATAAAGGTCTGCCAGTTGGAAAAATCGTCAAAGATCCAGCGAGGGATTGGCCTGGCATCATGCCGTGGGCCATAGTAGCTGCCTTCACCAAAGTGTGCAGGCAGTCGGTTCCTTGTCAGCTTTTGATCAAAAATATCACCGGCCACGGGCAGCCCGCCGGTAGCCAATACCTGGCGATTTTGGGGATCGCCCAGGCGCATGATGGTGATGTCCAATGTGCCGCCGCCAAAGTCGAATATCAACGCATTCTGAGGTTTGTCAATCAGACGCTCAAAACTGAGCGCGGCGGCTATTGGCTCATACTGCAAATATACTTTTTCATAGCCGGCGCGAAAGGCAGCCTGCAACAAGCGTCCTTGCGCGAGTCTGTCGTGTTCTTCGTCTGCGGAGAAGTGCACGGGACGGCCGAGCACAACCTCTTTTAACTCCTGGCCCAGATACTGTTCGGCGCGCACACGAGTCGCCGTTAGGTAAAGGGCAATGAGGTCTTCCAGGCTATAATAGTTCTGGCCGATCACGGCTCCGGGATGGTCTTCTTCCCGCAAGCGGCTTTTGATTGACAGCAGGAGCCGGCCAGGTTCAGACACATCCACCCAGGCATAGGCATCTGTGACATAGTACATATCTTCAGCATATACCTCGATCTCACCGATCCATACTTTACGCGTCTTCACAACACGGCCGATATTCTGTTCGTAATAACGATCCACAGCGTCACGGCCGATATGCAGCGCCTGCTCGTTGGTGATATACATAGCCGTACGCAATATTCGTGGATTTATATTCGAAGGGTCGAGGGGTAGAACGTTGACGTCACGGCCGTCATACACGGCCATACCTGAATTTGTCGTGCCGAAATCCATGCCGATAATCATGAATTTATCCCTTCTCAACTTTCAGGGCATTTTCCATGACAGCCAGGTCGGGCTGCAAACCGCTCCACAGAGCCAGGGAGGCCGCACCCTGGCGCAGGAGCATACCCAATCCGTTGCTCGTGGGGCATCCGGCAGCCACAGCCTGGCGCATTAACCGCGTCTGGCGCGGGTTATAGACCAGGTCATAGACAAAAGCTCCCACAGGAAAGGGCACCTCTTCAGGCCAGGGCGACCCTTCGACATATGGTGACATACCCAGTGGGGTCGTATTGATAATTAATGGCTTATCTACTTCTGCGGTAACTTCCTCTATTTTTGCAAGCGGCTGGATACTTTGCACAGAACCCTCACCCAAGTCTGCAGCCAGCTGCTGCGCCTGTTCCACACGCCGAGCCAGGAGTACAACCCGAGCGCCTGCCTGATTTAGACCATAAACTACACCCCGGGCTGATCCACCGGCACCCAGCACAAGGCAGTCACGCCCGTTTATAGATAGATCAAGCGCCTGGAGATGAGCCAGAAACCCTCGCCAATCGGTGTTGTACCCTTTTAAGCGGCCGCTCTCTTGCTCCACGAGGATGGTATTGACTGCACCGATAGCCATGACTGCGGGTGATATTTCATCCAGAAAGGGCATCACCGCTTGCTTATGGGGAACGGTAACATTGACGCCTCGAAAGCCCAACGCAGCTAAGCCCGCCAGAGCTAGGCCTACCTTTTCCGGTGGGACGGACAGTGGGACATAAACCCAGTTTAGGTGCAACGCTTCCAGCGCCGCGTTGTGCATGGCCGGACTAAATGTATGCGATACAGGCCAGCCTATCAGGCCGACAATTTGAGTCTTGCCGTTAATCATCTGACGGTTTGTCGAAATAGGGCAACGGTTCTTCGCCGCGTAACTGCCTGAAAACAAATGGAGCCCGCAAATGGTGGCCGGGCGACATAGGGGGCAGATTATCCTCCGCGAAATAGCCCGCGTCAAACGCATCATCTCCTGGCCGCGGGGTGAAATCAGCCGCTTCGACAAGAAACAAGAAATGGTAAAAATGAATGCGCTTTTCGCTGTGCCAGAGGCGTGAATCGTAAATGCCCAACAGCTGCCTTACCCGGCCTACAAGACCCGTCTCCTCCTGTAATTCCCTGATTACCGATTCAGCCAATGTTTCACCGGGATCGGTGATGCCGCCGGGGAGGCACCAAAGGCCATCATCCTTGCGACGAACGAGCAATATTTTATTCTCGTTGAGCACAACCGCTTCCACACTGGGCATGGCGCTGAGGGCAAAACCATTGACGTCGAAGCGCTCCATCAGTTCCTGCGCATCCTCACCAAGCGCAAGCGCTTCCATGCGAGCGCTTATCGACAACACCGCTTGAAAGCGCTCTTCGTCAAACTCGTTATGGGCAAAGTTTAAGCCATAAGCGGCAATGGTTCGCAGCTCTTTGGCCAATTCGGATAATTCCTGGTCCCTGGTCATCATTTATTTAAGTTCACCCGCTGCCGAAAGTGTAAGTGCCGCAGCAACAATGGCCGCCGTTTCAGCGCGCAAGATGCGCGGCCCCAATGTAACGGGCTGCACACCGGCTGTCTGTGCAGCGACGATCTCCTCCTCTTCAAAGCCGCCTTCCGGCCCAATGAATAAGGCAATCCCCAGTGGTGACGGCCGATTAGAAACATTTTCCTTCAATGCATGCAATAAACTTACTTCGCGCTCCTCTTCCCAAGGGATGATGGCCTGATCAAATTTGCCTGCATCTTCTAAGGCTTCGGTAAGGAACAGTGGTTCAGCCAGCTCAGGCAAGCGACCGCGTCCACTTTGTTCGGCCGCTTCACTCATAATACGCTGCCAGCGCTGCAATTTTACCGGCTTAATTCTCTTTTGACGGACCACGCAACGCTGGGTAATCAAGGGTACAAAACGGGCTACGCCCAATTCTGTCCCCTTTTGTAGCACCCATTCAAAGTTATCTTTTTTCAGCAGGGCCTGGAAAAGGGTCAATTTCACCTTTGGCTCGCCCAGGGCCGATTCCCTGGCCAGCACCTCACCCATCACCAGGTCAGAGGAAACTTTATCAAGCCGCACCTCATACTGCCAACCGCGGTTATCCAGGACGGTTATTCGCTCTGTTTCGCGCATTCTGAGCACGCTGTAGATCTGGCGCGCCTGACTGCCGGTGAGTACCAGGCGTTGGCCATGAATTTGATCCGTTGAAACAAAAAAGCGATATTGTCTCATGATTTATCAGCTATAAAGACCATTTCTCCATCGAACATCAGCTCTTCAACCGGCCAGCTTTGACCCGCTACAAGCTCGGCGAAGAATTGGCGGTAGCGATTAACAAGACTGCGACCACCATGTGTGCTGATCGTGGGGAAGGATACGACAAGATAACGCACGGGCAAATTTATCAGCAGGTCACGCCCCGAGCCGGGGTAATTTCGCTCAAAGCGCGGCATTTCTTTGAGGAACAGTGCGACATCGGCCGTTTCCTGCGGCGGGGCCAGGGCAACATCCTGAAGGCGCGCCAGAGGCAGCAATCCCTGCAACTGAAAATAATGATTTAGAAAGTCGATGCGCGGTTCGTGAATGTCATAGGCATAATATTCGACTGAATCTGTCAGCCCCATCCAGGTAAAAGCCATTGGATTTAAGGCACAGGCAATATCCAGCAATCGTTTTGGCCTGCCGGTCAGCTGGAAAATATGCTGGTAAAAAGCCTCCATGATCGGCAGCCGTTCGCGTGTGGAGAGGTGGCTCTCTAGGGCAGCGAGGCAAATTTCCTTGATTTTGGCATCGTCGCCGGCGGCGAAGGCGGCGTCCAGTGCCGCTGCCGCATCCTCGTAGTCGGGGTCTCCCAGGTAAGGAGCCATGATGCTATGCAGGCGTTTGCGTACCGCCTTAATTGCCGCTTTCGGCCGTTTGTGCTGTCGAAGCGCTTCCACAGCTAACATTCGAATCGTTTCTTCGCTTGTGTCGCCATATTTGCGTGATCCCTTAACGGCAGCGATCACTTCTTCCAGTTCAGTCTCTTGAGCCATGAATTTTCAATACGCAAGATACCATCATGCGCTACAAACCTCCAGCGGTATCGACCAGGAATGCCAGCTCGGAGCTGAAAAGATACCGGCGCGCCGTCCAATTTCGACCCTCTAAGAGGGCGGCAAACTGCGTGTCATAGGTATGGATCATGCCCTTGTGCCGTCTGCCCAGGCTGGACACCGGGTAAGATATCAATAAATAACGGGCCCGGATCGTGTCCAACAAGCGCTCTGACGCACCCTTCTCAATCTGCTCCAAACAGGGAAGAGTCTTTAGAAGCAGCGCCAGGTCGACGGTTTCCGACGGTGGGTTGTGAATGACATCTCGCACTTCCGCCCGACCGTCCAGCCGTGCAAGCTGCATATAGTCTCCCATAAACTGCATCATGTCACTGTAGATATCATAAGCAAGATATTGGGCATTCCCGGCCAGCGGCATCCAGGAAGCAGCCAACGGATTTAAGCCGCAGGCGATATCCAGCACACGTTGTGAGGGTGCGATGTCTGATAAAATCGAGGGGTAAAAATCATCTAAGATAGGCAGCCGCTCGCGCGTCGAGGCGTGCAAGCTCATGATTTCGCGGCAGCCTTTCCGCCAATCCTCGGCGGAGGATGCCGCACGTAAGGTTTGCAATGCGGCATCATAGTCTATACGGCCTACCTGATACGCGCCGCCCACCTGATGCAGCTTGCCTTTGGTCGACTTGACGGCCGTTTTTAAGGAAACTCCTTTGGCCAGTTCGCGCGCGCCGATGTTGCGCACAAGCTGAGGACTGACGTTTTTATACTTGGTCGTTGCGGCAATCGACTCAACTAGCGAATCCAGTGCCTTTTCATTGTCGCTCATCCTACCATCCGCAGGTTGGCCATGAGCTGGGTCATGAAACGCAAATTATGGATAGTCGCCAGACGTGGAAAAAGGTGATCCTTAATCTTCAACAAGTGATGCAAATAGCCCAAGGAGTAGTTCTGGCAAACGGAACAATCACAATAAGTGGAGATGGGACCGCCCTGCTTAATATGCTTGTTGTCGCCCGGATAAAGGAAGCTAAACCAGTTCTCACCATTAAATCGTGACTGAAGAGGATTTTGGGTGAAGGTATAAAGACGGCCATTGCGCGCGTCGCGTGTGGGCATGGTGCTGTCGAACAATTCATAGCCCATACGCGCGCAGGCCAGGACGTTCGCAGGGTGGCCGACACCGAGAGCATGCAGTGTGAAGCGGGATGGAATCAACTCCCGCGTAAGCGCGAGCATATCAACCAGCAAGTTCCCCTGACCATCGAGAGGCCAACCGCCGTAACCATACCCATCGAAACCAATGCCCAACAATTCAGCGGCGCAAACTCGGCGCAGGTCGGGATCATTTCCACCCTGAACGACAGCTACCAACAACGGGCGCTGCCCTGCTTTCAATCCCCTTCCTTCGACCTGGCGCTGATACTCCTGCTTGCAGCGCCGCGCCCACTTTACGGTCCTGAGCACAGAGGCCTGCTGCTCTTCATAGGCATCATCGACATGGGTGCAGTCATCGAGGCAAATCACCACATCAGAACCATAACTCATTTGCAGCTGCACACTCTTCTCGGGTGTCAATTTATATTTGCGCCCGGAACCGGACGGCTGGAAGATCGCTCCGCGGTCGCTGATACTGCCGAATTTAGGATTTTGACGAATGAGCGAATATACTTGAAAGCCACCGGAATCGGTGAAAATCGGCCGTTTCCAGGCTGACATTTGGTGCAGGCCACCCAGCGCCTGGATGGTGGAGGAACCAGGTCGCTGCATGAGGTGGTAAGCATTCATTTGCAGGGCCTGAACCTGGCTGTGCAATAAATCCTGTGCGTCAATAGCCCGTACCACGCCTTGCGTGCCATCGGGCAGGAACGCAGGCAGCTGCAATGTCCCGTGGATAAGACCTAATGTTTCAACCATGAATCCTTCGAAGAAAAGTGTGCAGCAAACCATTAGCAAAAAGACAACAAATGGCTGACGACGCGGTTTTAGCAAAATACCCACCGCAGTTCCTGACAAAAATGGCACGTTTACTAGGCGATGAGTATGGTGCTTTCGTTACATCATTGGGCCAGTCACGCTCTATCGGTCTGCGCACCAACACTTTGAAAATATCTGCCGCCGATTTTAGCAGGATTTCGCCGTTCCCGCTTACCCCTTTAGGCGCATTTGACGAAGCTGCTTTTCTACTCGCTGATCCAGTCAAAGCTGGGAGCCATCCTTATCACGCTGCGGGCCTTTACTATTTACAGGAACCGGCAGCCATGGTCGCGGGCAGCCTGCTCGACCCACGATCGGGGGAACTCGTCCTCGATCTGGCTGCCGCACCAGGAGGCAAAGCCACGCATCTGGCTGCGCGCATGGGCAATCAGGGACTGCTGGTCGCCAATGATGTGCAGCGCGGCCGGGCACAATTGCTAGCACAGAATATGGAACGGTTGGGCGTGACAAACGCCCTGATCTGCGATGGGACACCTGACCACCTGGCAGCCACATTTGGCCCTATTTTCGACCGCGTCCTGCTTGATGCGCCTTGCTCAGGTGAAAGCCTGTTCCGTCGCCTGGACGAAGTGGAATGGTCGCCGGCAATTGTAGCTGCCTGCGCACGCAGGCAAACGGGTATACTCGATGTGGCTGCGCACCTAGTACGCCCCGGTGGCATTCTGGCTTATGCAACGTGCGCGTTCTCACCGGAGGAAAATGAAGAGCAGTTAGATATCTTTTTATCAAAACACCAAGCGTTTTCGATGATCCCCACTCCTATCTACGCCGGATTTGAACCTGGACGGTTAGATTGGATCGAAAACCCGCACTTATCCCCAGACAGACGGGCTGAAATTGGTTATGGAGTACGTCTTTGGCCGCACCATTTTCCTGGGGAGGGGCATTTTATTGCTCTCTTGCAACGGGAGGAAGAGCCCAAGAAGATGGAAAAACCCCTGGAGCTTCTGCAGCCCCAGGGGCAAAAAAATGCTGTTTCGTTGTGGAATGAGTTTCAGCAGGATACGCTAACAATTCAGCTTGCAGAAGAACGACTTCATTTCGCACATGATCGCCTGTATCTTCTTCCCGAACCGGCTATTAAGAGCGGGTCACTGCATCTTTTACGTTATGGATTACTTCTCGGTGAAGCACGACGGGGATATTTTAAGCCGGCGCATACGTTGGCCATGGCTCTTGTCAGCGATGAGGTTCAGCGGTATGTGAATTGGCCTGCTGACGACCCACAAATCTCCGCCTATTTAAGCGGGCATGACCTGCCCTCTTGCGGCGCGAACGGTTGGGTAATGGTTACGGTGGATGGTTATCCGCTGGGTTGGGGCAAACGAAGCAACGGCCGTCTTAAGAACCATTATCCACGCGGCCTGCGTCGCCCTGGCTGATACCGTTTAAATCTCTCCCTGCATGATCAAATGCCGGATGTGCTGCCAACGATTTATCTTATCCCCATAGCGGGCGGAGAGCCATTCATCTTCCGGCCACAGGGCACGGCCTACAAGACGTCCTGCATCCTGCGGACGATCAACCAGCATCAGCAAGAAGAGAAAGCGCTCATGCTTGTCTCTCAAATCACGGCCCGCCAGGATTGATTGTGGTGATACAAATCGCCGTAATTGCCGTCTTCGCCAGGCAGAGGGCTGAAGTTGATTGAGAACATCTTCTAACCCAGGAGTACCAATCAACTGCTTCACAAGCAAAAGGACCAGCCAGACGGCCGTGGCCACACGCCATTCCTTTGCGCGTCCAGCTACCACTCGCCAATTGACTTCTCGCGCCTTCGCTGTAAGAGCAATATCCATCAGGCTGCGAACAGATTGATTCCCGAACTGATGGCCGACCGCCAGATGAAGAGCAATCTGAATAATCATATCTTCGGCCGCCAACTGGTAGAAAGCTCTCCATTGGTTGAGTGCCTCCTTACGCGCCCAAAGACCAACTTTATCAATGGCTGCTGTTCGCTTAATCCACCATCCCTCAAATGGAGAGAGATGCAGTTCAACAAGGGTAGAAGCCCCCTCGGCGCTGTAATACTGTATCTCACCATCCGACAGCACTTGCAGCGCAAGCGGACGATTTACGTTCTTTGCGACGTGGAAATCAAGGTTGGCCATCAGCAAACAGCCCTGGCCCATATCCTGTTCTCTTAACCAAAGATCGATATCAACCATCGAGCGCTGCTCAAGACCCTCGTAAACCGTACCGGCCAATGCAGCTCCTTTAAGTAATACAGCCGCAATATCAGCATTAGCGAACTTGCCATTGATTTGCTGTAGATTATGCCAGTGTAAGCTATTTTGTCCTGCAGTTGAATAATGTTCTGCTTGCAGACGGGCGGCCAGATTCGGAGAAACACTCCGGCAACGTACGTAAGCGAGGGAACCCAGATTACGTTCAATTAACCACTGCGCCAGCTGGTTGTGATCGACCTGGTTCTCAAGCACAAGGTCGAATCCATTGGTGATACCTGCAAGAGAACCCAGGAAAGTACGGACTGTCGCTAAATCCGGCCACAGGTCTTTATAACGTGTGCTCATGTAACGATGGTTTAGAATATTTGTTTAGATGTGTGAACTGGCAGAGGCGGGATCAACCGTTATAGCCGAGCCTTGGATCATCCTATCCTGATTGCCCGCGGATCGTTCAGGCAGCGGAGGTTTAAATTCAGGAACCAATGCCTTCAAACATAAAATAATGGCTTGTGCATCGTTTCGATCAGCCGCCCCCTCAAGGGCGCTCACACCTTTATTAAAGCCATCGGGAATGAATTGGCCCGCGTTCTTAGCAACAAAGATTTTTTCATGGACTGTGCGCCGGCGATCTTCACCGTTAATGAACAGTTCTTCAAAAAGCTTGTCACCCGGTCGCAAGCCGATGAAGTCAATTTTTATATCGCGTTCCACTTCATACCCAGACAATCTGATCATGTCTTTTGCCATATCCAAAATCTTCACCGGTTCCCCCATATCCAGGACAAAAACTTCTCCTCCGGTGCCCAGAGCCGCAGCCTGCAGAACTAATTGAGTCGCCTCCGCGATCGTCATGAAGTAACGTTCCACTTCTGGGTGCGTTACAGTCACCGGTCCGCCTGCTGCAATCTGTTTTTTGAAAGTCAGGACGACACTGCCACGACTTCCAAGAACATTTCCAAAGCGCACTGTGACATATGGATTGCCACTTTTCCGGGCAGCCTGATGAACCAAGAGTTCGGCAACGCGCTTGCTAGCACCCATAACGCTGGTAGGATTGACCGCTTTATCAGTAGATATCATTACAAACCGTCGAACACCAACTTCCTGTGCCGCCTCCAGCAAATTTTTCGTTCCTTCAACATTGTTGGTTATTGCCTCCGACGGATTAAGCTCCATAAGCGATACATGCTTGTGGGCTGCAGCATGAAAGACAATTTCCGGCTTATATTCCTTAAACAAAATCTTTATATGCTGTGAGAATCGGGTATCAGCAATTACTGGTGTAATTTTGGGGCCATTCACGCCTAATTGTCTTAATTCGTGGAAGATCTCAAACACTGAGTTTTCCCCATGTCCTAAAATGATAAGTTCCCTGGGACCGCAAAAAAGCAACTGCCGGCACAATTCACTGCCGAT
>Ga0316576_10001765_pt1 | contig 11946 bp, 9 predicted proteins | sample S0NA_FD_203075 | JGI IMG/M metagenome (GOLD analysis project Ga0316576, IMG submission 203075) | Rhizosphere microbial communities from salt marsh grasses in Alabama, United States - S0-2_050615r3r5 | ecosystem: Host-associated > Plants > Roots > Rhizosphere | place: USA: Alabama | collected... | reverse complement strand
CGGCGGCGTCACGTCGGGGCCGGGACGCGCGGCGTCGGGCGGCGGGCCCGCATCGGGCAACGAACCGACGTCCGCGGCCGCGTCCGCTCGCGGACCGACGTCGGCGGCTGGGGACACCGCGCCGTCGCCGCCGAGCAGATCAGTGGGCGAGGCGTCCGGTGGGCCGTCGCCGCTGGACACCTGCTTGCGGCCGGAGCCCGAGCTCATACGCACGCACGCTGACCCCGCGAGCATCACAGCCACCACCAACCACCACCAGCCTGGCCTCATCGTCGCCCCTCCGGACCAGTACGTATGTTAGCATCGCGGAGCAGGAACCTGCACGCTCAGCGCCGCTCCCCCAGCTGTTTTGTCCGTTCTTCCTCGCGATTGCAAAGCTCGGGCCACTCCCCCTCGACCTTCAGCTCCTTCGCCTTGGCCCCGCAGGCGGTGAAGGCCTCGAGGGCCTTGTCGAGGTACGGCCGCCCCTTCCCGCGCTGGCCCTGGCAGGCCAGCGCCGCAAACGAGATCTGGTAAAGCTGCCCGATGCGAGCGGCGGCGGCGACGGCCCACAGCGCCCTGCGCGCGAGGATCACCTGCACGTAGGCCTGACGCGCTCGCCCGAGGGCCTCGGCCCGGGCGGCGAGCTGCGGCTCGAACGCCTTGCCCGGGGAGAGGGGCAAGAACAGGAGCCGCTCGAGCTCCAGCTCGGCGGCGAGGAACGCCGCCTCGGCCCGCTCGGGCCGGACAGGCGGCTCCTTGGACGGCGGGGTCGCCAGCGCCAGTCGCACGTGCTCTTGGACCTGCTTGACCGACGCCGCCCGTCGCCGCGCCGGCCGGAAGCTCGCGCACCCACCCCGTCCGCGGGCCCACCTGCCACACAGCCCCCCCGCGCTCGCCGCCGGACAGGCGCCGCGCCAGAGCGCCCGGGCGATCCTCACGTGGGCCGCGAGCACGAGCTCCACTCCGCCCTGCCGGCCCCAGCGCTTGAGGTAGTCGGCGTAGTGGCGCGCGACGGCCCGCGGCCTGCCCTGCTGCTCGTAGACCTGACCCACGGCGAAGGCCACGTGGGCCGCCCGCTCGGCGCGCTTGGCGCCGTAGTTGCGCTGGTAGAGGGCCGCGTCGGCCAGGGCCTGCTTGTGGTGCTTGAGCCCGAGGCGCAGAGAGATCGCGGTCTCCAGACCGTCGGCGGCCGGTTTCTCGCCGGGGTACTTCTTGGCGTGCTCCTCGTAGCAGCTCGCCGCCGCCGCGTTCTGACCCAGCGCCTGGTGGTGTCCGGCCATCATCAGCAGGGCCCGGGGCGCCAGCGCGTCCTCGGGCCGTCCCTTGACCAGCCGCTCGAGGGCGCCGAGGGCCCGCTCGCGCTGGCCGTCCTGCTCGAGGCACACGGCGGCGTTGTAGATCAGCTCGGGCCAGTCCCGGGCGGCCGGGTCGGGCCCGGCGAGCTGGAGGTAGCGCCGGGCGCAGGCCGCGTACTGCTTCCTGTCCGCCAGCCGCTCTGCCTCGAGCCGCGTGCTCCCCCGCTTGAGCTTGGCCAGGGTGATCGCGAGCTCCCCGCGGGCGAGGCGCGGCGAGGCCAGCATCCGCTCGATCCACTCCTCCATCTTCTTGTAGCGCTTGAGCAGGTTGAGCGAGTCAAGGAGGAGGTGGGCGGCCAGGGGCGCGATCTCGTCGTCGGGGTGGCGCGTGACGATCTCGGCGAGCCAGCGGATCGCGGCGTCGTAGCGCTGGTGGTCGTAGTACACCCGTGCCTTGCGGTAGAGCACCGGGACCCAGTCCCGGTGCCGGGGCGCGAGCTCGAGGAAGCGATCGCAGGCGCTGACCAGGGCCTTCGCCGCGGCGGGCAGCGGTCCGCTCCTGGCGCGGGAGGGCGGCCGCGACTCGAGCACGCGCCCCCAGGCGATCACCGCGGTGTGCGCCGCCTCCTCGGCGTGGCGGCCCCGGCGATCGAGCTCCACCACCTGGTCGAGGGCCTCGGCGGCCGCGCGCCAGCGCTCGAGCGAAAAGAGGATCTCGGCCCGACGGTGGGCCAGGTCGTAGGTCCGCGAACCATGGGGGAAGAGCTCGAGGTAGAGCCCGGCCATCCGCGCGGCCCGCTCCAGGTCGGACGGCTCGGCGGCCGTCTGCCAGGCCGAGGCCAGCCCGCCCAGGAGGCGCTCCGCCCGGGCCTCGCAGCGCGCGACCCCGGGCGGGTTGTCCGTGCGCAGCCGCTTCAGCGTCTCGACCAGCTCGGCGGCGACCCGGACCTGCTGGTCGCCGGGCCGATCGCTCCCCGCCCGCTCCAGCGCAAGGACCTTGGCGTCGCAGCCCGCGCTGCTCGCCGGCGGCGGAGCGGGCCTCGGCGGCTCGGGCGCCGGCGCCGGCGCCGCACAGGACAGGACCCACGGGACAAAGCACACCAGCGCTCTCTGCATGGCGCCTCCTGCCGGTTGGACCCCTCCCAGGGTCGCAGGTTCCCGCCCGCGCGCAAGGGGTCAGCGGGGTTGAATCGCGCAACAGCCCGCACGCGCCCGCGAGCGTGGCGAAAACGCTGGCCTCGTCGAGGTGACCGTCGGCGCGTGCCGATCGTCAGGGCGTTGCGGTCATCGCGCCCCTGACGGGCGCCTGCGACGACGCTGCAGGCCCGGGATCGCGTCGATTGGAACCAGGCCGTGGCGGCGCCAGCCCTCGGCGAGGAGCCAGGTCTCCGCCGGCGCCACCGGCCACTCCTCCTCCGGAGGCGGCCTGGCCTCCACGTCCCGCCAGCCGTCGAAGTAGCGCCCCGACGAGAAAGGGTCGATCCAGCCTGGCTCGCACCTCTCGCCCCGCTGAAACGAGTGGCGGCGCTCGTTGAGGAGCACGTAGCGCACGCAGTGCGAGACCTGCTTGGGTGAGCGCAGGATGCGCTCGAAGTAGCGGTCGGCAAAGACGGTGCCCTCGCGGTGCAAGGTTTTGTTGATCCCCCGGGCCAGCCGGATGGCCAGGCCCTGCATGCCGCGCGCGAGCGCCTCCTTGCTCCCGGCCTCGACGATGAAGTGCAGGTGGTGGCGCAGGATCGCGTAGTGCACGACGCGGAACGGCCGGTCCTCGGCGATCCGCGCGCGCTCGGCGGCGCGCAGGCACTCCTCGATGCAGGCGGCGACGTCGGGCTGGCGCAGGCTGTCGATGTCGCCCAGCACGGAGAGGTTGGTGTGCACCGGGTGGCGCGCGTCGAGCTCCTCGCGCCGGGTGTGGGAGGCCGCGCCCGGCCGGACCTTCTTGCGGCCCGCGCCCTTGCGCTTGCCGCCCCAGACGGGGAAGCGCATCTCGACCTGCTTTGGCCGCTTTCTGCGGGGCCGTCGCTGTGTCGAGGCGGGGGAAATCTGTGGGGCCATGCTCCTCCGAGAACTTGATATAGCACTAATAATAGCAGACGCCGTCGGGAGGTCAAGGGCAAGGGGGGGTACTGACCTGCTACATAGGTGACAGATCAAGCTCACTGTGGGGTCTTACGCCGGCTCGCGGCGAACATCCGGTGGGGCGCAGGAGAGCGGGGGCGCGCCGCACCGGCTCTGCGCCATCCCGCTCGAGCCGCACGGAACCAACCCACAAAGGCGCCACCCCGGCGCGCTTGGGGTCAGCGGCCGACCACGTTGCGCGGCGCCCCGCGGTAGAAGGCGCGGATGTTCTCCACGGTGGTCTGGAAGATGCGCTCGTTGGCCTCGCGGGAGTTGAACCCGAGGTGCGGGGTGAAGATCACGTCGTCCCGGCCGAGGAGCATGTGGCTCAGCACCGCGGCGCGCATCGCCTCGAGGTCGTGCAGGCCGGCCCGCGCCTGGTCCTCGTCGAGGAGCAGCCCCTCGCCCTCCAGCACGTCGAGCCCGGCGCCGCCCAGCTGCCCGGAGCGCAGCGCCTCGAGCAGGGCGTCGGAGTCCACCAGCCCGCCCCGCGCCGTGTTGATCAGCAGGGCGCCCCGCTTCATCAGCGCCAGGGTCTCGGCGTTGATCATGTGCCGCGTGGCCCCGGTGAGCGGGGCGTGGAGGGAGACGATGTCCGCCCGGGCGAGGACCTGCTCCAGGGGCGCATAGGTGAAGCCGAGCACGTCGGCGAGCAGCGGCTGCTCCCGGGGGTCGAAGGCCACCACCTGCATCGAGAAGCCCCGCGCGATCTGGATCACCCGCAGACCGATGTGCCCGGTCCCCACCAGCCCCAGGGTCTTGCCGCGCAGGTCGAAGCCCTCCAGCCGGTCCAGGTTGAACTCGTCCCGTCGGACCCGCTCGTAGGTCTCGCGCAGCTTGCGCGAGAGCGAGAGGATCAGCGCGAAGGTGTGCTCGGCCACGGTGTTGTCGCCGTAGACCGGCACGTTGCAGACCGTGACCCCGCGCTGGCGCGCCGCCTCGAGGTCGACGTGGTCGAACCCCGTGGAGCGGGTGGACACCAGCCGCAGCGCCGGGAGGCGCTCCAGCTCCGCCGCGCCCACCCGGGAGCCGATGAACGGCGAGAGCACCTCCACCTCCGCGGCGGCGGGGCCGAGATCGTCGAGGACCCGCCCCAGCCCCTCCCGCCGCAGCTCCAGCCGCCATGCCCCGTCGGCGAGCTCGCGCTCGAGCAGGGGCACGGCCCACTCGCGGTCCAGATCGACGAAGAGCACCGTTGCCATCACCCGCTCCCTTCCTGGCAACAAGCGTAGCAGGCGCGCCCGGCACGGCACGGGGCCGGCGCGGCCATTGCGGTCTTTTCTCGGTGCGCTAATCTCGGGGCGATGGGACGCCTGGGAGCCCTGTGTGCGCTGCTCGCGCTGGCCGCCTGCCGCTTCGACCCGTCGGGGATCGCCCCGCTGGACTGGAGCGTCAGCCGCGACGCCGTCACGGCCGACCGCGCCGTCCCCGACGCCGGTCCCGACGCCCCCCCGCTTCCGGACGCGCCCCTGCCGCCGGACCAGCTCCCACCGCCGGACACCGGCGGCGCGCGGCCGCTCACCGCGAGCGAGCTCGGGCTCGCCCTGGACAAGGCCCGGGTGCGCTGCGTGGACAAGCAGGGCACGGACAAGGGCTACGACATCCCCATCGTCGACAGCACGAGCCTCAAGTACTTCGCGGGATCGGTGACCACGCCCGGCGCGCCCACCGAGACGCTGACCTGGCTCGGCTCGAGCCCGGCGGTGACCATCGTCTACGACCTCAACGCCTGCGACGAGGAGTACCCGGGCCAGTCCAACTGGGGCTCGGCGGGGCTGCTGATCCGCAAGGCCAGCCTGGACGCCAAGAACCGGCTCGTGCTGCAGCCCGGGGTCGGGATCTACGACATCAACCTGATCGACGTGCTCAGCGACGGCACGTTCCAGGGCACCGACGACTTCGCCACGGCCGACGACTCCAAGCTCGCCATCGACACCCCCCAGCTGGTCAACCCGGTGACCAAGGCCAAGGAGGTGATCGTCCAGCTCGGCCTGCCCTGATCGCGCGGGCTACGGGCGCCGGCGGAGCACGATCACCAGGCGCCAGGCCGTGGGCTGGTCGTGGCGGCTGGCCAGGTCGAGATCTCCCAGCCGCGCGACACACTCCAGCGCACCGACCTGCCCCAGCATGCGGTCCCAGCCGGCGATGTCCGGGATGAACCAGATCTGCTCGTGGGTGTAGCTGCGCAGCTCGCCGCCTCGCCTGAGCGAGAGCACGAGCTGGGCCGGCACGCGGGGGCCCTCCCGCCGCTCGAGCAGCAGCCGAAACCGCCCCTCGATGTCCCCCTGCCCCTCGCGCTGCTGCCACCGCGTCTCGCTGTTGCCGGACGGCGTCAGGTCCCGGGGGTGTGTCGCCTCGATGATGTAGAGCCCGCCGGGGCGCAGCGAGGCGGCGCAGGTCTCCAGGTGGGCGACGAGATCAGCCTCGGTGGCGAGGACGTGGATCGAGGAGAGCATGGTGAACGCCAGGTCCACCGGCGGATCGACGGGACCGCGCCGCACGTCGCCGCTCTCGAGCCTCACGTTGGGCAGGTGGCCCAGCCTGCGCCGGGCGAGCTCGGTCATCTCCGGCGAGAGGTCGATGCCGACGCAGTCAGCGCCCATGTCGGCGAAGCTCTCCAGGTGGCGACTCGCGCCGCCGGCCCACTCGAGGACCCGGCCCGGCTCCCCGCCGCCCCACCGGCGGGCGCAGGCCCGCAGGAAGTCGCGCTCCCGGTCGAAGTCGCGGTAGCTGAAGGCCAGGTCGTGGATGGTCTCGAAATCCCAGCGCACGGGTCGGCCGTTGGGCTTGCCGTCCAGCCTCCGCGTGTAGACCAGCAGGTCGTCGCCGCGCCGGTAGAAGTCCTCGAAGCGGGCGACGTCCTCGTAGCCCGCCGCCAGATAGAAGCGGCGCGACGCCTCCCGGCTCGAGGTCTCCACGCGGATCAGCCGCGCGCCCTCGGCGCGCAGGCGCTCCTCCATCGTGGAGATCAGCGCCCGGGCGAGACCACGCCCCTTGTGGTCCGGGTGCGTCACCAGCCAGTACAGATCGTAGGTCCCCTCGGTCATCGGCGTCGGGCCGTAGCAGACGTAGCCCACCAGACGTCTGTTCAGCCCCGGCCGGACCGCGTCCGCCCCGGGCTCCTCGGCCAACAGGAAGCGGTAGTCCGCCTGCTCCGGTTCGCCCAGGGCCAGGTCGAGAAGCTCCAGCGCCACGTCGACCTCGCCCGGGCTGGACGCCGTGGCCTCCAGCAGGGCACCGATCTGCTCGCGGTGCGCCGGGCGCAGGTCCGACGAGATCGTCAGCGCGGACACGGGACGGTCCGCAGGTGCGTCCACGGAGCGCCGATCCGCGCACCGGCCAGGCGGGGATCCGGCGGCGGCAACCCGGCTCCCCGCGCCAGGGCGTGCTGGACGACGGCGGCGATCAGGTCGGGGTAGTCGAGCCCGTCGCGGGCCGCGGCGCGCGACAGGCCAGCGGTGGGCCCGATGTCGCAGTTCGGGTTGACGTCCACCACGTAGGGGCGATCCGACTCGTCGATCCTGACATCCACCCGGGCGTAGCCGCCGAGGTCGAGGGCGTTGCCCACGGCCCGGGCCAGCCGCGTGAGGCGCCGGACCACCGGCTCCGGCAGCGACGCCGGCACCACCCGCGTCCCCCGCCACTCCGGGCTCTCGGGGTCCCACTTGGCCGCGTAGCTCACGATGTGGGGCTTGCCGGGCGGCATCTCGCCGAAGTCGATCTCCGCCATGGGCAGGACCCGCATCGGCCCGTTGTCCGCCGTGCCCAGCAGCGCGATGTTGACCTCCCGGCCGCTGATGTAGCGCTGGATGATCGCGCTCTTGCCAGCGTTGCACAGCTGCGCGACCTCGGCCAGCGCCTGCGCGCGGTCGTGAACCACCGAGCCGGAGTGGATCCCGGTGGAGCCGTCCTCGCCGTTGGGCTTGACGATCGCCGGATAGAGCAGCGCCGCGGGCAGGTCCCCGACAGAGCGCACCAGCGCGGACGAGGGAACCGGGACCCCGGCCCGGCGCAGCGCCTCGTTGCAGGCCGCCTTGTCGAGGCAGAGCCGCAGCACCGCCTGCCCGTTGCCGGTGAACACGGCGCCCAGCCGCTCGAGGAGGCCGACCACGGCCGGCTCGTAGCGCGGATCGGAGACCAGCGACTCGCAGAGGTTGAAGACCACGTCGGGGCTGAATTGCCGCAGGGCCCGGACGACGTCCGCGGGTCGGCGGATCGGCACCTGGACCGTGCGAAAGCCCCGCCCGTCCAGCGCGTCAGCGACGGCGTCGGCCACGTGGGCCACGTCAGCCCGGGCCCGCGCTCCGCTCAGGTCGTCGAGGTCTGCCTCGCACTGGGGGTCGTAGTCGCTGTTGTACAGCACCAGGCAGCGGGTCATGGCCGGGCCGCCAGGAAGAAGAGGAGTGAGGGATCTGCGCTGACCACGTGGGGCCGAGGCCTCCTTCAGCGCTACTGGTAGCACAACTCCCGGGTTCCGAAAGGGGGCCGTTCACAAGAACTTGGAAGACAACGGCTATTTGGGGTCCCCGCGCGGACAGGACGGGCCGTCGAGGTATCGCACGACCAGCTGGCCAGCGCCGTCCAGCCGCGTCCCGGCGGGGAGCGTCAGCGCCGGGTCCAGCTCGCGCAGCCCGTCCAGGGTGTACGGTGTGCGCAGCCACACCGTACGGCCATCCGCCTCCCGCTCCACCTCCCAGCCGTCGACCCCCAGCTCCAGCTTGCCCACGCGCGTGGTGACCACCAGGTGTGGGTTGCGGCGGCCACTGCCCCGGCGCCGAAGCTCGTCCTTCAGCCGCAGCGCCTCGGCGAAGGAGACCCGCAGGTGGTCCGCGCCGAGCACCGGCTCGCAGAAGAAGATGGTGTAGGTCTCGACGCCGTGCCGCCGCAGGCCCCAGAGCAGGTCGCTCATCACCTCCGGGGCGTCGTTGACCCCACGCAGCAGGACGGTCTGGTTGTAGACGTGCAGGCCCGCCTCGCGCAGGCGCGCGAGGGCCTGCACCGTGGCCGGGCCAAGCTCGTCGGGGTGGTTGACGTGAGCCGCCACCTCCACCGGCCGGCCGGCGCGCAGGTCCTGGTGCCGGGCGAGCAGGGTCACCAGCTCGGGATCGACCAGCTCCGGGGCCGTGGCCAGGGAGCGGCAGGCCAACCGGATCGGGCCGACGTGGGCCGTCTCCGGCCGGCGCAGGCCCGAGAGCAGCTGGGCCAGCCGCCCCCGGTCGAGCAGCGGCTCGCCCCCGGTGATCAGCACCTCACGCAGGCGGGGGTCCGCCGCGATGTAGGCCAGGGCAGCCGCGATCTCCTCCCGGTCCATCGGCCGGGCGTGGCGCAGCATGCCGTGGTGGCGCCGGAAGCAGAAGCGGCAGCCCACGTTGCAGCGCGAGACTGGCATCACCACACAGCGGTCGCGGTAGATGCGCTCGACGCCCCGCACCCCGGTGCGCGCCAGCCCGACGAAGGGATCGGTCTCGCCGGGTGGGTCCAGCTCGCGCAGGTCCGGCATGTACTGCAGCGCCGCCGCGGGGCTGCGCCGCACCAGCTCCAGCGCGTGCTCGGTCAGCCGCACCGGGTACGCGTCGAGGACCGGCTGCAGCTCGGGGGCCGCCTCGCGGCCAGTCAGGGCAGCGAGCCGCTCGACCGAGCGGATCTCCATCACGTGAGGCACCGCGGCACCGCCGCCTCAGGCGTTGGGACCGAAGGACAGGATCAGGTAGCCGCCGGAGCGCTCGTCCTTCTGGATCTCCAGCAGCCCCTGCTTGGCGGCGTCCTCGAGCAGCTGGTTGAAGGTGCGGTAGCCGTGGAACGTCTCGGAGAAGTTGGGGCGCTTGCGCTTGAGGGTCTGCTTGACCATCGAGCCCCAGAGGTTGTCGTCCCGTTCGCGAAAGAGCGACTCCACCGTGTCCAGCACGAGCTCGATCGCCTCCTCCTTGCGCGCCTCCTCCACCTCGGCCTCGCTGCCGTTGGCGGGCTCAGCCGCCGGCTTGCTCTCCGGGGCCACCGGCGCCTTGGCCTCCACGGCGGTCTTCTTGGGCTGCTTGGGATCCGCGGGCTTGCGCTCCGCGGGCTCCTTGACCTTGCCGCGCCGCGGGCGCCCGCTCTTCTTCTTGGCGCCCTTGGTACGCTGGCGCTCCAGATCGTCGTAGTAGATGAACTCGTCGCAGTTGTCGACGAGCAGGTCGCTGGTGGCCTTCTTGATCCCCAGGCCGATGACCTGCTTGTCGTTCTCGCGCAGCTTGCTCACCAGGGGGGAGAAGTCGCTGTCGCCGCTGATGATGACGAAGACGTCGACGTGCTCCTTGGTGTAGCAGAGGTCGAGGGCGTCGACGACCATGCGGATGTCCGCCGAGTTCTTGCCCGAGTAGGACACATGGGGGATCTCGATCAGCTCGAAGGCCGCCTCGTGCATCGGCCGCTTCGCCGACTTGTAGCGGTCCCAGTCGGCGTAGGCCTTCTTCACCACGATCTTGCCCTTGTCGAGCAACCGCTCGAGGACGAGGCCGATGTCGAAGCTGTCGAACTTGGCGTCCCTCGCGCCGATGGCCACGTTTTCGTAGTCGCAGAAGATTGCGAGGTTGGGTGTGTTCTCCACGTTCTTCACTCTTTTCGTTTCGCTGGTGCACGCTGCCGCGCGCAGCCCCCCTCAGGCCATGTCGCTGCGAAGCAGGGTCAGGGCGAGCCGGCGGCGCTTGTTGTGCATCGGGCTGTAGAATACGTCGCGGTCCACATCCTCCTGACGCCGCCCCAGCCCGCGGACCTCCAGCGCTTGGAGCGCCGCCAGGCTCAGGTCGCCGATGGGGTTGCCGAGATCGTCCAGAAAGTCGGTGGGCAGGAGCCTGGAGATCTGCTTGCGACCGAGGACGTAGTCGTCGAGGTCGAGATCCGAAGGAAGCGCCGCCTCGATCTCCTCGTTGGGGATGAACCGCCGAAAGTTGTTGATGTCGATGAGCTTGACGCGGTTGAACCGGTCAAGCACGAGGTTGCCGCGGCCCGCCAGATCTGGCAGCAGGCCGATGTCCGCCACCATGTCCCGAACGTCGCGGATGAAGCGCTCGAGGGAGTGGCGGGCGGTGTAGCTGTCCAGGCGGACGGTGCAGATGCGCAGATCCTGGACCACGGTGATCCGCCGCTGGAGGCAGTAGTAGCGGAAGTTGTCATCCAGATCGAGGTCCGCGAACGGTGTCGTGTCGGGCAGGAATGCCCCGATGTAGCTGTCCACCGCCTCGAGATCCCTCAGCTCGCGCTCGGTGAAGCTCGAGACCTGGTGTCCGTCGGCGAGGGCGCGCCGACCCGAGCTGCCAAACTCCTCGATCAGCTGGCTCTCCGTCCTGCGGGGCACCCGCAGCACGGTCCGCTCGTCCACCAGCGGGTAAACCTCCATCCGGGAGCCATACCCGAGGAGCTCCGGTACGCACTCGCTCGCCCGGCTACGGGCGATCTGTGGCGGCAGGCTTCGGGGGGCACCGCTTGGGTTGAGGACGAACATGCGCATGCATTGAGGCAAAGGGGCCGTAAACGGCCCTTCTGTTGACAATATGGCTGTAGCGCCACAGTGCGTCAAGGTTTCGCTGGCTGGTACTCGGGAGCGCTCGAGCGGGCGGCTCGGGTGGACACCCGGTGATGTTGCTGCTTGACCTGGTGCACGAACGCCTCGAGGGATGTCCGCACCGCGTCGCTGTCCGTGGCCCCGTAGTACAGCGTGACCAGGGGCATTCCCTTGTGCTCGGCGCGCACGCGGCGGGCGATGGCCGCCGAGACGGTCCCGATCATGCAGCCCTGCCCCACGGCGTTGATCACCCCGTGCGCCCCGCGGCGGGCGAAGTCCACCATCTTGGCCACGTTCCAGCGCACCAGCTCGTTGCCGTGGCAACCGACGTAGGGCCGGGCCAGCGCCTCGACCACGTCCAGCGGCGGCTCCTCGCGCCAGGCCGGCCCCTCCTCGGCCGAGGCGAATGACTCCCCCCAGGGCAGGATCATCGACCTCGGCGCCCCAAGCCCACGGCGGACGAGCCAGTTGCCCAGCTGTTGTCCGGTGAGCACCACGGCCTGCTGGATCGCCGCCCGGAGCTGACGTTGCTGCAGGGCCGTGCGCAGACCGCCCACCAGGCCGTACTCCACCAAATCCACCAGGAACGGCGCCGGCCAGACCTCGCAGCCCAGCGCCTCGAGCTCGGCGAACAGGCCGCGGTTCGCCTGGGCGTTGATCCGCGTGTAGATGTCGCCCGCCACGCCGACCAGCGGGCGCCTGCGCGGCCCGCGCAGCGCCACACTCTCCAGCCGCCCCGCGCAGCGCCGCAGGGCGGCCACCACGTCCCCCCCGCCCAGCGCCTGCTCCAGGTCCTGCAGGTTGACGGCGTGGATCGCGTCGGTCGTCCCTGGCCGTGCCTCGTAGGGCCGCAGGGCGCAGGCCGCGCGGACCAGCAGGTCCACGGCGAACAGCCCGCAGTAGAGCCGGAAGTAGCCCTCGAAGCCCAGCAGGTCCCAGTAGTCCGGCATGGTCGGGCTGAGCAGCTCGAGGTCGTCAACGCCGCGCTCCTCCAGCATCCGGACCATGGCA
>Ga0316576_10001764_pt1 | contig 11947 bp, 10 predicted proteins | sample S0NA_FD_203075 | JGI IMG/M metagenome (GOLD analysis project Ga0316576, IMG submission 203075) | Rhizosphere microbial communities from salt marsh grasses in Alabama, United States - S0-2_050615r3r5 | ecosystem: Host-associated > Plants > Roots > Rhizosphere | place: USA: Alabama | collected... | reverse complement strand
ATGCTGATGCGGGCCGGATTCAAAAAACGTTCAAAAATCAAACCATGCTCGATGGGATCCAGGTCGGTGATGCCCATGGCATAGGCCACCATACTGCCGGCGGCCGATCCCCGCCCCGGTCCGACTGGCACTCCGTTTTCCTTGGCGAAACGAATGAAGTCGGCCACGATCAGGAAATAGGCGGCAAAGCCCATTTCCTTGATGACGCCGATTTCGTAGTCCAGCCGTTTATCGTAGATGGACGTGTCGATATCGGGCCGTTTTTCGATAATCCTTTCCATGCGGCCCCGGAAGCCTCCACGCACGGTTTCCTCGAATAGATCTTCCGTACCGACATTCTCGGGGGCCGGGAATGTCGGGAAATGGTAGGAGAAATCGAAATCATATGAACAACGGCGGGCAATGGCCAGTGAGTTGGCAATCGCACCGGGAAAGTCCTGGAAGGAGGCTGTCATTTCCTCCGGAGTTTTAAAATAGAGCTGATCGGTGCTGAATCGAAACCGGTTGCCCTCATGGACGGTTTTGCCGGTTTGAATGCACAATAGGACGTCGTGGGCCCGAACGTCTTCCTTTCTCAGGTAGTGGCAATCGTTGCTGGCCACGAGGGGGATGGACAATTTAGCGCTCATCTCACGCAAAGCGCCGTTAACCGTCTCCTGGACGTCGATCCCGTTGTTCTGAACCTCGAGATAGAAATGGTCCTCGCCAAACAGTTCCTGGTACCAGCGGGCCGCTTTCTCGGCGTCTTCGATACGCCCTTTCTTGATATGCATGGGGATTTCCCCGTGCAGGCAGGCCGATAAGGCGATGAGGCCTGTGTGATGCTCGACCAACAGGTTTTTATCGATGCGCGGGCGATAGTAGAAACCTTCCATCTGGGCGATCGTGGCGAGGCGGCAGAGATTACGATAGCCTTCTTGATTTTCGGCAAGGAGAACGAGATGGGTCAGGCCTTTGGCGTCAAGGGGGGTTTTGTCGTGCAGGGTGCGTGGGGCCACATAGATTTCACATCCGATAATGGGGCGCAGTCCCGCTTTCGTGGCCTTGGTATAAAATTCTAGAGCCCCGAACATGGTGCCGTGGTCGGTAATCGAAACGGCTTCCATGCCATAGGCCTTGGCCTGCTCCAGCAGTGAATCGATGCGAATGGCGCCATCGAGGAGGCTGTACTGCGTGTGGACGTGCAGATGGACAAAAGGGCATTTTCCGGCGGTATCAGGCATTATGGCGGACCCCCTGAAAGTCGCAGACGATGACCCCTCTACTCGACCCGATAATTCGGAGCTTCTTTGGTGATAATGACGTCATGAACGTGACTTTCCCGCAAGCCGGCAGCGGAAATGCGGATGAAGCGCGCTTTTTCCCGAAGTTCGTCTAATGTGCGGCAACCTACGTATCCCATGCCGGCTTTCAGCCCGCCGATCAACTGGTGTATGTTGGCGGAAAGCGCGCCGCGGTATGGAACGCGGCCCACGATACCTTCGGGCACCAGCTTGTCCGCGGCCTCGTCGTCGGTCTGATAGTAGCGGTCCTTGCTTCCCTTCTTCATAGCCTCTAGGGATCCCATGCCCCGATAGACCTTGTAGCTGCGGCCCTGAAACAGAATGGTTTCACCGGGGCTTTCCTCAGTGCCGGCAAACAGACCGCCGATCATGACGGAGTGCGCGCCGGCGCCGATCGCTTTGGGAATGTCGCCGGAATACTTGAGACCGCCGTCGGCAATCAGCGGTATACCGGTCTTGCTGGCCACGGGGCGGCAATTCAAAATGGCTGTCACCTGAGGCACGCCGACACCGGCCACGATACGGGTGGTGCAGATGGACCCCGGCCCGATGCCGACCTTGACCCCGTCGACGCCGGCTTTGATCAGATCCTCGGCCCCCTTGGCCGTTCCCACATTGCCGGCGATCAGTTCAATATCCGGGAACGTGCTTTTCAGTTTGATGACGGCCTCGATGACATTCTGGGAATGCCCGTGGGAGGTGTCGATGACGATGACATCGGCACCGGCCTTGAGGAGGGCTTCGGCACGGGCTTCCATGTCGGGCCCGACCCCGACCGCCGCTCCCACCCGCAGCCGTCCAAGACTGTCTTTGCAGGCGTTGGGATATTTCTTTATCTTTTCGATGTCCTTGATGGTGATCATACCGGCCAGGCGACCTTCCTTGTCCACCACCAGAAGCTTTTCAATCCGGTGTTCATGCAGGAGTTTCTTGGATTCTTCCAGACTGATGCCTTCCGGAACCGTCACCAGATTGTCCTTGGTCATAACTTCGGCCACCGGGCGTTCCAGATTGGTTTCGAAACGCAGGTCGCGGTTGGTCACGATGCCCACAAGGCGGTCCCCTTCGGTCACGGGCACACCGGATATCCGGTAGCTCTCCATCACCGCGAGTACGTCTTCCACAGGACGGTCCGGGCTGATGGTGACCGGATCGACAATCATGCCGCTTTCCGATTTTTTTACCTTGTCCACTTCCCGGGCCTCACTTGCGATGCTCATGTTGCGATGGATAATACCGATCCCGCCTTCACGGGCCATGCAAATCGCCGTATCCGCCTCGGTCACGGTATCCATGGCCGCGCTGACCAGCGGGATAGTAAGCGTCAGATTGCGCGTCAAGCGCGTTGCAACCTGAACATCCTTGGGAACGATATCGGAATAATTGGGAAGCAGCAGGACATCGTCGAATGAAAAAGCCTCTTCGGGGGGCATCTTAATCATGGTTCCTCCGGCAGTGCTAGATAGTGCGTCAAATGGAAAAAGTGCCCGCCATGCACAGAAAAGGCACTTTCATTGGATTCGCTATAACCGATGGCGACAGTCGCCTCTCCCTTGGGGTGCGACGGACGAAAGGGTCATCATGCGGAACGGAAATTTGAAATGCTCCCTTAGCAGAAGGGTCTCTCTTTAGCAATCATTTATTTGTCGTCTTGACATCACCCAAGAACCCGATATAAGGAGTGCTTTCTAAAACTGACCCTAATTATTGCCTTTTTCTTGATTCGAAAATGATAGGGGGAACCTTTGCCTATCGCTGCGCGATAGGATCTCACCCCTGGGAAGAGCGTTCATGCTCCTGAAAATCAATCCTTATAACCCCCAACTGCGTCTGGTGGCAAAGGTGGTGGACATTCTCAGACAGGGGGGTGTCGTGGCCTATGCCACCGATACGGTTTACGGCATCGGCTGCGATATCATGAACAAGAAGGCGATTGAAAAGATATATCAAATCAAGCAGCGGGATAAAAAGAAACCTTTCAGTTTCATGTGCTCGGATCTTAAAAACATCAGCCGTTACGCGAAGGTTTCCAACTACGCCTACAAAACCATGCGACGCCTATTGCCGGGGCCGTACACATTTGTGCTGGAGGGTTCCCGCGAAGTACCCAAGATGATGCTCGCCCCACGCAAGACCGCCGGCATTCGTGTGCCGGATCACGCCTTGTGTCTAGCGTTGGTACACGAACTTGGCAATCCCATCCTGACCACCAGCGCCACTAAGGACGACGGTACCGTTTTCGATGACGCCTCCCTCATCCACGACCATTTCGGTCCCCGCATCGATGTTGTAATCGACAGCGGTCCGGTGCCGGGCCGACCTTCCAGTGTCATTTCACTGATTGGCGATGTACCGGAGGTAATCCGTTCAGGCGCGGGTGATGTCAGTCTATTTGCTTAGAAGCGGTCGTTAAACCTCCAAATTGCGCTCGATGGCAAGGCGCAGCACATTGCAGGTGTTGTGTGCGCACATGAAAATCGGAGCATACTTAAAAATAGGTGAGACTTTGTGAGAAGGCTGCAACACGGCTGTCGGGCGAAAGATCGAGTTTTACCGCCACTGCTAGGGCAGGAATGGAATGCCGTATGCGGAAGCGTACGGCGGCATCATGGGCTGGGGGGGATATAGCGGTATTCGGCGGCCATCTCCTGATGGGCTATTCTTCCGACGAGATGCTCCATAACGGATTCCGTAAGAAGCCGTAACACCGAAATCTTCTTCGGAGCTGGATAAACAGGGACAATCTCACCTTCGATGCCCGCCAGGCGTCCAGCCCATTCAATGGCATCCTCGAGATTGCCGATACGGTCCACCAACCCTATTTCTTTGGCGTCCTGACCAGTATAAATGCGGCCGTCGGCCAATTCCTGAACCTTTTCAAGTTCGATCCGGCGTCCCTCGGCAATAGCGGCTACGAACTGCTGGTGCAACTGGTCGACGAAGTCCTTGAGGAGTTGCTCATCCTCCGGTGTCATATCCCGCACCGGTGAACCGGCGTCCTTGAATCTGCCGCTCTTGATAACCACCGGAGACAATCCGATTTTACGGAAAAGCTCCCGGAAGTTGGTATACTCCATAATCACGCCGATACTTCCCGTGATGGTGCCGGGATTAGCGACGATCCCATCGGCCCCGGCGATCACATAATAACCGCCCGAAGCCGCCACGGCACCCATGGAAGCGATCACCTTTTTGGTCGTGCAGGTGCGAACGACTTCGCGATATATCTCCTGGGAGGGTCCCACAACACCGCCGGGAGAGTCGACCCGTATGACGATGGCCTTGATATCCTCGTCCTCACGAAAACGCTTGAGTTGTTCAAGAATACCCCGGGAGTTGGCGATGACGCCGACGATTTCGACAACACCGACCTTCTCCCCGCGGCCCATCTCAAGTCCCGCCAGATCCGATCCCCGCATGCCGAAGGAAACAATCAAGGCCAGAAGGATCAACGTCGCAGAGGTCAGGGCGGAAAAGATCAAAAACGAAAATAGAAGTGGATGCCTGCGCGAAAACATGGGCGCTCAGCCTTTTGTAGGAGCGGATGGGTCGGGAAAAGCGAGGTAGCCGGCATCCCGGGTATCCAAATGTCAGTTCGGACACCCGGGCGCTGGCGATTTATTTATCTTCGTCTGGTTCCTGCTCGTCTTCACCCTGAGGATTGTCTTGATCGACTTCGTTAAATTTCTCCTGCAGGTTTTCCCGCAAAATTTCACCAAAGGTAGACGTGGCAGGTTTCATGCTGTTGACGTATTCGCTGAGAATCGACTGCTCATCTTCCATTTCGAGGCGTTTGATCGACAGTCCGATCCGCCGTTCGTCACTGTTGATGTTCATCACTCGGGCGGTGATGACGTCGCCGATATTGTACATGCCCACCGGTGTTTTAATTTTTTCCTTGCTGATTTCGGAAACATGCACCAGCCCTTCGATGCCTTCCTCCAGTTCGATGAAGACTCCGAAATCAGTCAGATTCGTTATCGTGCCGGTGATCTCCTTGCCGACGTCATAACGCTCAGCCACCGTTTTCCAGGGATCCTGCTGGAGTTGTTTGACTCCGAGGGAAAAACGCTCGTTGTCTTTTTCGATATCGAGCACGATGGCCTGTACCACATCACCTTTCTTATAGACTTCGGACGGGTGTTTGATCCGCTTCGTCCAGGAGATATCGGAAATATGCACTAAACCATCGATGCCTTCATCGATGCCGATAAAGAGGCCGAAATCGGTGATGTTCTTTATTTTGCCCTCAATCGTCGTTCCCACAGGGTACTTTTCGGCGATAATATCCCAGGGATTCGGCTTGACCTGCTTCATGCCCAGCGAGATCCGACGGTTGTCCGGCTTGATGTCCAGCACGACGGCGTCCACCTCTTCACCAACCGAAACCACCTTGGAGGGATGGCGGACCTTGCGGGTCCAGGACATTTCCGAGACATGGATGAGGCCCTCAATGCCCTCCTCCAATTCGACAAACGCCCCGTAATCCGTCAGGCTGACAACCCGACCGGTAACGAGGGTGCCCACCGGATAGCGGTCGGCGGCCTGGGTCCAGGGATCTTCGGTAAGCTGCTTCATACCCAGGGAGACGCGTTCCTTCTCGAGATCGAGATTGAGAATCTTGACCGTTATCTCGTCTCCTATACCGAACAACTCCGAAGGATGTTTGACGCGTCCCCAGGAAATGTCGGTGATGTGCAGCAGGCCGTCGACCCCGCCCAAGTCGACAAAAACACCGTATTCGGTGATATTTTTAACCGTTCCGGGAACCACTTTGCCTTCGTGAATGGAGGCCAGGGTAGCGGACCGTTTTTCTTCCCGCTCCTTCTCCAGAATCACCCGGCGGGACAATACGATGTTGCTGCGTTTGCGATTGTATTTCAAAATCTTGAAGGCAAACGTTTTGCCGACCAGATCGTCCAGGTTGCGAATCGGCCGCAGATCGGCCTGGGATCCGGGAAGGAAGGCCTGCACGCCGATATCCACCGAAAAACCACCCTTGACACGCGATTGAATGGTACCATCGATGGTCTCGTCGGCGTCGTAGACGCGTTTGATTTCCTCCCACACTTTTACGTTGGCCGCTTTTTCCTTGGAAAGGACGACACGTTCTTCCTCATCGTCCCACCACTCGACCATCACCTCGACCTCATCGCCGATTTCAGCTTTAATCTCACCGGTTTCATCACGAAATTCGTGAATTCGGATCTGGCCTTCGGATTTGTAACCGATATCCACCAGAACATGATCCTTGTCCACTGAGATGATGCGGCCTTTGACGACCTCTCCTTCCGCAAAACGCTTGAAGCTTTCCTCATAGAGGTTCATGAGCTCTTCCATGCTCTCGCCGTCTGCGTTTTCCTGGCCGTCCGCGACCTGACCTTCCTCGATGTCGCCTGGGTGGTTGTCTTCGTTTGCTTTGTTTTCTGCTAGATTTTCCATGAAAAAATGATTTCCCCCTTAGCCGATTTTTTTGCAGCAACCTATTACGGTTGGCATAACCAAAGCTATATATCAGAACATATCAATGATGACAATATCAAATTTATCAATTTTAAGCTGCCACTCAGCGTTTTCCACTCTGCAGCCGGGCTTCGATTTCACGAATCATGCGCTCCACGACACCTTCCGGCGTCAGATTGGCGGAATCGATAATAATCGCGTCCTCGGCCGGTTGCAGAGGCGCCAGCGATCGCGTCTGATCGTTATGGTCGCGCTGGGCCATGTCCTTCAGGACGCCCTCCAGGGTCTGGTCGGAGCGATTGGCAAGCTCCGCGTGCCGGCGTCGTGCGCGAACGTTAAGGGGCGCATCGAGAAAGAATTTGACGTCTGCATCGGGAAAAACAACGGTGCCCATGTCGCGTCCCTCGAAAACGGCCCCCTTTTCACGGGCGAACTGTCGTTGAACCTCTAACAGGTAGCGGCGAACCACCAGACGGGCCGAGACGGCGGAGGCCAGCATGGAAATTTTCGGTGTTCGTATCTGGCCTTCAATATCCTCCGTCCCATCGTACAGCCGGCACCCATCCTCGTTTCTGATGAATCGAAGGTGCAGATTTGCGCAGACGCCCTCCAGCCCCATTTCATCGTCTGCGGAAATTCCCTTTTTACGCGCTGCCAAGGCCACCCCGCGATACAAGGCACCGGTGTCGATATAGCGGTAGCCTAGTCGATCGGCCAGTTCGCGGCTGACCGTTGTTTTGCCGGCCCCCGCCGGCCCATCGATCGTGATGACCATATTGGGCATTGTCTCCGTCCTCATCAACCACCCTACTTTCGAAATGGGATACGATCTTTAATTCGGATTGATTCCGGATCAAAGAGGAAGCAACTGGCAAAGGGCGAGGATACGCCGGCATGGCAGCGACTTGCATCGAACTTATAGAACCAAGACCCCTCCGCCCCTGGCGTATGGAACCCAAGAGGTTTTAGAAACCATCAAGTTAAAAACCCTGCAATGCTATCAGAGCTTTAAGACAACCCGAAGCGCCTTGATGAAACGTTCATTTTCATCCTTCGTTCCAACATTTACCCTGATATAGCGCGGATAACCGTAACCTTTCATGGAGCGTACGATAACCCCCTGACGCAACATGTCCTGGAAAATCGCTTCGGCGTCGTCACCCACGTCGATCAGAAAAAAATTCGATTGGGTCGGGAAGGCGTGTACTCCCATGTGCTTCAAAGCATTGAAAAGATATGCCAGACCTTCGTGAACGACCTGCAGCGTGCACTGCACGAAGTCCTGATCTCCCAATGCCGCCCGGGCGGCAACCTGGGCCAGGGAATTGACATTAAACGGCTGTCGGATGCGGTTCAGGTAGCCGGCCAGTTCGACAGGCATGACGCCGTAGCCGACACGCAGCCCGGCAAGACCGTATAGTTTGGAAAAGGTTCGCAAGGTGACGATCGGATGTCCGGAACTCCAGTAGGAGTGGCTTTGCAAACAGTCGGGGTCGCGCACAAACTCAATATAAGCTTCGTCCACCACGATCACCACGCGCGGGGGCAAGTCCAAGAGGAACCGGCGGAAGGCTTCGTCCGAAATCGTGGTACCGGTAGGATTGTTGGGATTGCACAGGAATACGAGACGGGTGTCGGCATCCACCGCACGGCCCATGCCGTCCAAGTCGATGGCTAAATCCTTGAGAGGGACAAAGACCGGTTCCGCCCCCACCGCGCGCACGGCAATTTCGTACATCAGGAATGACGGCTGGGGCATGACCGCTCGATCACCGGGTTTTAAAAGGGTCGTGGCGAGCAACGCGATAATGTCGTCGGATCCGTTGCCCATAACGATGGCTTCCGTCGGACAATCCAGGTGACGGGCGAGGGCCTGTATGAAGGCGTGTCCCGATCCGTCGGGATAGCGGTGCAACTTCGCCAGCATCGCCTGAATCGCTTGCAAGGCCATGGGCGAGGGTCCGAGGGGATTTTCGTTGGAAGCCAGTTTAATGGACTGGGAAATCCCCAGTTCACGTTCCAATTCTTCGATGGGTTTTCCCGGGACGTAAGGGCTTATCTTCAGAATATTGGCAGGCACGCGTATCGTCATGATGATGGGCTACCTTCAGGTCCACCGGAGTGGTGTTTCCACCGCCGGCCGCGGTTGTCTCCGGCAGCGCAACGGAATCAAAAGACAATCGGTGACAATATTGCCACCGATCCTAGCTTCAGGTCTGCGGGCAACCCCCATACGGGGTTGCACTCAAACGGCGCGTGCGGCCTGCGCGCCCCTGTCCATGGCATCCATGTTCAAGGGAATCAGTTTCGCCTTGCGGGCAAACTCCTTTTTTACGGCATCCCGTAAGGCGTCTAACGGAACGATTCCGCTGCGCGCAACAAATGCCGCCAAGGCCACGATATTGGCCGAACGTATGCTGCCGGCCTCGATGGCGATATCGTTGACCGGAATGGCGATCTCGTCCACGTCGCTCCTTTCAGAGCGAACGGGAATCAGGGAACTGTTGATCAGGATGACCCCTCCCGGTTTGACGACCGGGGCGAACTTCTCGAGGGAAGGCCGATTCATGGCAACCAGATGACCGGGGTTTTTTACGATCGGCGAACCGATGGGACGATCACTCATTATGACCATGCAATATGCCGTACCACCTCGCATTTCCGGTCCGTAGGAGGGAATCCAGACCACCTCGAAGCCGGCCTCCATAGCGGTGTGGGCGAGAATCTTGGCGCTCAGCAGGATACCCTGACCGCCGAATCCGGCAAACATGACTTCACTTTGCATCAGACCTCCTCGCGCGCTTCAGGTGTCTTGCAATCACCGAGTTGATAGTAGGGCAGCAGCGACTTCTCCGTCCACTCGATGGCTTCCAAGGGGGTCATCCCCCAGTTGGTGGGGCAAGTACTGACCACTTCCACAAAACTGAAGCAACGGCCTTCCAACTGGTAGGAAAAGGCCTTGTGGATCGCTTTTTTGGCCCGGTTGATATATTTCGGTTTGATCACAGACTGACGGGTGATGTAGCCGGGGGTTTGCAGGGCGGCCAGCAATTCGGCCATTTTGATCGGCATGCCCACCGCCTGGACGTCACGCCCGAATGGCGAGGTGGTCGTTCGCTGATCCGGCATGGTCGTCGGGGCCATCTGGCCTCCGGTCATACCATAGACGGCATTGTTGACGAAAATGGTGGTGAACTTCTCTCCGCGGTTGGCGGCATGAACGATCTCCCCCATGCCGATGCTGGCCAGATCACCATCGCCCTGGTAGGTGAAAACCACCAGATCGGGCCGCACCCGCTTGATACCGGTGGCCATGGCGGGAGCGCGGCCATGGGCCGCTTCCTGGAAATCGACATTGAAATAATTGTAGGCCAGAACCGCGCATCCCACGGGGGCGATACCAACGGTACGCCCCTGAATGCCCAACTCGTCGATGACTTCGGCCACCAGACGATGAATCACACCGTGTGTGCATCCTGGGCAGTAGTGGGTCGGTTGGTCTCGCAAGGCTTCCGGCCGGGTGAACGTTTTTCCCATGATAAAGGACTCCTCGATCAGCAATTCCGTAATTCGACAGACACCATCAGGCGGCCGGCATCATGTATCCAGCATGCCGCGAACCACCTCCATGACTTCTTCAGGCGTCGGGACTTCACCGCCGCATTTTCCATACCACTCCACCGGGCAGCCACCCCGGACACTGCGCTCCACGTCCTCCACCATCTGCCCCATGCTCATTTCGATGCTGATCGCCACGCGACAACTGTCTTTTTCGGCCGCTTCGCGGATCGCCTCTTCAGGGAAGGGAAAAAGCGTCTTGGGGCGTATCATGGCGATTTCCAGTCCTTCTTCCTTCATGAAATCGATAGCGGTGCGGCAAACGCGGCTCATGGTCCCATAACTGACGATCAAGGCCCGATAGTCCCCGTCGGTATTATAGGCTTCGTAGCGAACCTCTTTCCGTTTCATGCGCGCGTACTTATCTTTCAGAAGCAGGTTATGGCTGTTGAGCTGAACCGGATCCAGGAAGAGCGATTTGACCAAGTTGGGCGTATTGTCGGAACGATTTTCCATACCGGTGGTGGCCCACTCGTCCTTGTTGGACGGCTCGGAGACCAGGCTATCCGGGAATTCCACGGGCTCCATCATCTGGCCGATCAGGCCGTCTCCCAGAATCATCACCGGATTGCGATATTTCTCCGCAATGGGGAAAGCTTCCATGACCATTTCGACCGCCTCCTGGACACTGGCCGGCGCCATGACGAACAAACGGTAATCACCGTGCCCGCCCCCTTTGGTGGCTTGGAAATAATCGCCCTGGGAGGGGAGGATGCCGCCCAATCCCGGTCCTCCGCGCATGATGTTGACGAACACGGCCGGACATTGGGCGCAGGTGATATAGCTTAGAGCCTCGCTCATGAGGCTGATTCCCGGGCTCGAGGATGTGGTGAAAACCCGGGCGCCGCACCCCGCGGCGCCGAAAATCATATAGCCCACCGCCACTTCACTCTCGCCCTGCAGAAAGACGCCGCCCACTTCCGGCATACGTCGAGACAGGTATTCGGCCACCTCGGATTGGGGTGTAATCGGATAGGCGAAGTAATTCAGGCAGCCCGCACGGATGGCCGCTTCACCGATCGCTTCGTTACCTTTCATGAGAACTTTGCTCATGCTACCTCCTGATCATCAGTCAACGGCCGTATCTTCCGCTGTTTCCATAATTGAAATGGCCACATCCGGGCACATGACGCAACAGATGGCGCAATGGATACAATCCTCAGGCCGGGCCTGATAGGCGGGGAAATAGCCCTTGGCATTGAGGTCCTTCATAAGTTCGAGAACATTTTTGGGGCATACCGCCACGCACAGCCCGCACCCTTTGCAGCGTTCTCTGTCGATTTTATGTTGATAGGCCATACAAACAACTCCTTGTGATTAATCGGTCGCTCCACCGGGAGGGCCGGATGCCTTTTCAGCGCTTGCTTCAGGAACCTGCCATGGTGGCGTAAGGTACCGCCGTATGGAAAGGACCGGGCAATTGATGCTTTCAGCCGCCAAAGCCTTCCGCAACTTCTGCGGGGCCGTGACAAAGGCCAGCGGCAATCCGCTGGCCCGGCTCACTTGCAATGCAAACGTATATCCTGACCGAATGGTCTCCGGCGAGGTCGCTTCCATCAAATGGGCATTTCCCACCCAGCCTG
>Ga0316576_10001762_pt1 | contig 11953 bp, 12 predicted proteins | sample S0NA_FD_203075 | JGI IMG/M metagenome (GOLD analysis project Ga0316576, IMG submission 203075) | Rhizosphere microbial communities from salt marsh grasses in Alabama, United States - S0-2_050615r3r5 | ecosystem: Host-associated > Plants > Roots > Rhizosphere | place: USA: Alabama | collected... | reverse complement strand
TCAAGTCCCCCAGATTGCCGATGGGCGTAGCCACCACGTATAGTACACCGCGTCCGACCTGCGCCATGGCCTACCTCCCCGCGCCTACACGCGCCTGCAATGGAAGATTCAATGATGCACCAAAACCGCGCGATCCTTCGGCGCAGACCCGCGACCTGGGTGCTTGCCGCCTCCTTTACCCTGGTCCTCAACTTGCCAGGATGTGCCGACCTACCCTTCGGCGGGAGGGGAGAGCGGGTCTCGGGTGGTGGCTATCAGTCGAAGGACCAGGTGGCCTTGCTGCTGCCCGTGCAAGGACCCCTGCTCGGGGTGTCGGACGCCGTGCGGGACGGGGTGCGGGCGGCCGCCAGCGTCGACGATGCCAAGTCTCAGCCCAAGGTGGTATCGGTGGGCAGCGGTACCCCCGACCGGGTGACCGAGACCTTCGGTCAGGCCCTGGGGGAGGGAGCCACATACGTGATCGGCCCCATCGAGAAGCCCTCGGTGGATGCCCTTGCCGCCGAGGGTAGCCTCCAGGTGGTCACCCTGGCCTTGAACGAGGGGACCTCAGCTGGCAAGCCGACCCGCAACCTCTTTCAATTCTCCCTATCCCCGGAGACCGACGCCGTCGAAGTCGCCAACAAGGCCAAGGATATGGGTTTCACGCGGGCCCTGATGCTCTATCCCGACGATGTTGCCGGAAAGCGCCGTGCGGATGCCTTCCGTGCGCACTGGCGCCGCCTCGGCGGGACCCTGGCCGGGGACTCCTCCTTCGATCCCCGCGCCACGGGCAACCCGGCCAAGGGGCTGCTGGCTCAAGGGGGAGCTGACTTCCTCTTTCTCGCGGCGAACGCGAAGCAGGCCCAGGCCCTCTATCCTAAGATCCGCAAGGACGCGCCCAGCCTCCCGGTGATCGCGACATCGGATGTCTATCCCGGCGATGTGGATCCCGTGCGGGACCGGGCGCTGACCGGGCTCTACTTCGTTGACATGCCGTGGATGCTGGGGCTGGAGAAGAAGAACGATCCCCTGAGGCGCGCGGACCTCAAGATCTCGGCCGCCCACCTGGAGACGCCTCTGGGTCGCCGGCTCTATGCCATGGGAATCGACGCCTATCGGCTGGCGCCGCGTCTCCCAGGCCTCGCCAGCCAGCCGGGTGCCACCTTTGCCGGCCAGACGGGCCTCCTCTCGGTCGACGCGATGGGGCGTGTCCAGCGCGAGCTGATCCTCGGCCGATTCACCGAGACCGGGCCCGAGCCCGTGGGAGGGTGAGGATGCGGGCGCCGTCGCCTCAATCGCGCAGTCCGAGCTCCGAGTCCGGCAACCGGGGATAGCGATAGCCACGCGCTCACCCGCCGATCGAAGGGATATCGGCAGTGACAAAGAGCGCCTCGCCGCCGATTTCCTCGGCCGGCAGGGGCTGCGCCTGATCCGGCGCAATCATCGGTGTCGTTTCGGCGAAATCGACCTCATCATGCGCGACGGGGCTTGTCTCGTCTTCGTGGAGGTTCGCTTCCGGCGCTCCAGCCGCTTCGGCAGTCCTGCCGAAACCGTGGACTACCGAAAACAGCGGCGGCTTGTCGCCGCTGCACAACACTATCTGCAAGCCAATCCCAGCGTGCTACCCTGCCGCTTCGACGTCGTCGCGATTGGCGGCGAGGATCGCATCGAGTGGTTCAAGAATGCCTTTAGCCTTGCCTGACCCAAGCCCCCGCGGATTGATCTTGTCCTGGATGCTGCCGGCCGTACTGGGCGGCGCCCTCTTGCTGAGTGGTTGCGCCGCCGTGCTGGTCGGTGGTGCCGCCGTGGGTACCGCCGCGGTGATCCACGACCGTCGCGATTACACGGACATCCTCAAGGACCAGGAGATCGAGATCAGGGCCGCGCGCGCCCTGCGCAGGGATAGTCTGGTGGACGGCAACAGCCGCATCTCGGTCACGAGCTATAACCGAAAGGTCCTGCTCACCGGGCAGGCGCAGGATCGCAAGGTCGCGGCCCGTGCCACCGAACTGGTAAGGGAGATGCCCAAGGTGGAGCTGGTGATCGATGAGATCGTCATCGGCCCCAACATCAGCATGTCGCAAGAGAGCCAGGATACTTGGCTCACCTCCCAGTCCAAGCTGGCCCTCGCCAAGGTCAAGATCCCGGGTTTCGATCCGACTCGGGTCAAGGTGGTGACCGAGGATTCGGTGGTGTTCCTGATGGGCCTGGTCTCCCCGGAGGAGGGAGACGCGGCGGCGGAGCAGATCCGCTACGTTCCCGGTGTTGCGCGGGTCGTGAAGCTCTTTGAGTACCGCGCGTCCGAGAGCTGAGTCCCGCCCATTGAAGCCGGGTCTTCGCACCGCCCTCGCAAAGATTGCCGGACCGGGGGGGCTGCTGACGGCCCCTGCCGACTGCTGGCCGTACGGCTATGACAACAGCCGCCGCCAGGGACTGCCCCAGGCGGTCGTCTTTGCCTCGGATGCCGACCAGATTGCGGCGCTGGTTCACCTGTGCGCGGAGTCCGGCCTGCCCCTGATCGCCCGCGGTCGCGGCACGGGGACCACCGGCGCCACGGTGCCGGATCGCGGCGGAGTGGTCCTCTCATTCGAGCGCATGGGGCGGATCCTGCGGATCGAGCCCGGTGACCGGATCGCGGTGGTCGAGCCTGGAGTCATCAACGAGGAGCTGCAGCGTGCGGTGGCCGAGTACGGGTTCTTCTGGCCCCCGGACCCCACCAGCGCCTCCACCTGCACGCTCGGCGGCAACTTGGCCCACAACTCGGCTGGTCCCAGGGCCGTCAAGTATGGGACACCCCGTGAGAATACCCTCGGGCTCGAGGCCGTCACCGGCCGCGGCGATCGCCTGCGCACGGGAGTCCTTACGACCAAGGGGGTCGTGGGCTACGACCTTACCCGGCTCCTCATCGGGTCGGAGGGGACCCTGGCCCTAATCACCCGCGCCACCCTCAGGCTCACCCCCAAGCCGGAGGCCAAACGGACCCTTCGCGCCGCCTACGCGGACATCCATGCCGCGGCCGCAGCCGTCTCTGCCATCATGGCCCAACCGGTCACACCCTGCGCGCTGGAGTTCATGGATGCGGCTGCCGTCGCCATGGTGCGGGGATACGCGGGCATCGAGGTGCCGCCAGGGACGCGCGCCATTCTGATGATCGAGGTGGACGGGCCCTTGGCCTGCATCGACGAGTCAGTGGACGCGGTCACCGCGGCGGCCAGTGGCGAGGGCCTGGTGGATCTGCGCCGGGCCGAGGACGCCGCGGAGGTGGAGGCGCTGTGGCGGACCCGAAAGGCCCTCTCGCCGGCGCTTCGTCACATCGCCCCCAAGAAGATCAATGAGGATGTGGTGGTCCCCGTCTCGCGCATGGCCGAGTTCATCGAGGGGCTGGCGGGGCTGGCCCGGGAGACTGGCATTCGCATCGTCAACTTCGGTCACGCGGGCAACGGAAATATCCACGTCAATCTCCTGGTGAACCCGGACGACGTGGACGAGATGGCCCGCGCCCACCGCTGTCTTGAGGCGGTCTTCGCGCTCGTCCTGGGGCTGGGGGGGACCCTCTCGGGAGAGCATGGGGTGGGTCTGGAGAAGCGCGACTTCGTGGCACGTGAACTGGATGCCACCGCTTTGGGCCTGATGGCCGAGATCAAGCGGTCCTTCGACCCGGCGGGAATCCTCAATCCAGGAAAAACCCTGCCGCCCCTGGCAGCGCTCGGGTCCGAATTGGGTTAGGTCGCCGGCCGCACGAGGGCCGTCAGCCCCACGGTATCGAGGACGTCGAGCAGCAGACGGCGCACCGCGTCGGCGCTCTCGCACTGTAGTGCCACCTTGAGGACCTCCCTGGCTCGCGTCCGACTGATGCTGCGGATCACCCGTTTGACCCGCAGGAGACTGCCTGCTCCCATGCTCAGGCTGTGCACGCCCATCCCGAGGAGCAGCACCGCCGCCAAGGGGTCTCCCGCCATCTCGCCGCAGATGCTGACCTCCCGCCCGTGCACGCGTGCCCCCACCAGGATCTGTGTCAGGGCCCGGAGCACCGCCGGGTGGAGCTCGTCGTAGAGCTCGGCCACGTGGGGGTTGTTGCGGTCCACGGCGAGCAAGTACTGCGTGAGGTCGTTGGTGCCCACCGAGAGGAAATCCACCCGGCGCGCCAGGGCCTCCGACTGATAGACGGCCGCTGGAACCTCGATCATGACCCCCACCGGGGGCATGCGGACCGGGTAGCCCTCCTCGAGCAGTTCGTCGTGGGCCCGGTGCACGAGGAGCAGGGCCTCGTCCACCTCCGTCACCGTACTGATCATGGGCAGCAGGAGCTGCAGGTTGTCCAGCCCGACGGCGGCCCGCAGGATGGCTCGAACCTGGGTGAGGAAGATCTCCGGATGGTCCAGGGTGATCCGGATGCCGCGCCAGCCCAGGAATGGATTGGCCTCATGCATCGGAAAATAGGGCAGGGGCTTGTCGCCGCCGATGTCGAGCGTGCGGATGGTGACCGGCCGCGGCGCGAAGAGCTCCAGCACGGTCCTGTAGTTGGCCATTTGCGCAGCCTCTCCGGGGAAGCTGTCACGCACGATGAAGGGCAGCTCAGTGCGGTAGAGGCCGACGCCAGCAGACTCCTCGATCCCCATCGGCCGGTACTCGGAGACCAGACCGGTGTTGAGATACAGGGGGATCTGGTAACCGTCCGTCGTCTCCGCGGGCAAGTCCTTCAAGGTCTGCAGCTCGTGGGAAAGGGCCCGATCGTCCTCCGCCAATCGGTGGTACTCCGTTCGCACCGCCGGACCCGGCGCCACGTAGACGCGGCCGCGATAGCCGTCGACCACCAGCTCCCGGCCCTCCACACGGCCCACGGGCAGGTCCGAGACCCCCATGACTGCGGGGACCGCCATGCCTCGGGCCAGGATCGCCACATGGGAGGATCCGGAGCCGACGGTGGATACCACTCCCGCTAGACGGTCCCGGGGGACATCCGCGATCTGCATGGCGGAGATCTCTTCCCCCACCAGGATCGTCTGGGGGGGGTACTGCGCGGGCGCCGCGGTGAGGTTCTGGAGGCGCATCAGGATGCAGCGGCCCAGATCCCGGATATCGGAGCCCCGCTCCCGCAGGTAGGGGTCCTCCATGGCGTCGAAGACCCGTGCGTGCTCGGCGATGGTTTCCCTCAGGGCTCCGGGAGCCCAGTTGCCGGAGCGGATGCGGGCCAGGGTCCCGTCGATCAGGGTGTCGCTCTCCAGCATCAGGCGCCAGGCGTCGAATAGGGCCAGGTCCTCGGCGCTCAGGTGCGGCTGGGTGCGGACGGCGAAGCGGTCAAGGTCTTCGGCCACGTCCTGGATCGCGCCGCGAAAGCTGTCCACCTCCAACTGGAAGTCCTCGACCTTACGGTCGGGGATGGCGTTCAGATCAGCGGGGGGATAGACCACTACCGCGGTGCCGAGCCCGATCCCAGGAGACGCGGCGAGCCCTGGCAGGAAGCGCTGGGGGATCCCCTCGTCCTGGAGCCGGGCAAGCTCCCCACTGGTGCGGGCGTAGGTGATGGCCCCGGCGAGCTGGGAGGCTAAGGTGACCACGAAGGTCACCTCGTCCTCGGCGAAGTGACCCGTCTCACGGCGGCGCAGGACCAGCACCCCCAGGACCTTACGATTCTGAATGATGGGGGTCCCGAGAAAGCCGTGATAGCGCTGTTCGCCCGTGTCCGTCATGCGCAGATAGCGTGGATGGGCATTGGCGTCGTCCAGGTTGATCGGCTCGGCGCGCTCCGTCACCAGGCCCACCAGCCCCCGCCCGAGCTCGATGCGGACCCGTCCGACCGCCTCGGGTCGCAGTCCGTCCGTCGCCTGGAGGATGTGGCGGCGGTTGTCGTAGTCGTTGAGATAGACCGAGCAGACGTCCGCTCCGACCGCTTCCTTGACGCGCTCTACGATGACTGCCAGGGCCTGCTCCAGATCCGGGGCGTTGTCGACCTCGTTAACGATTCGGCGCAGGGACTCGAGCATGCCAATCATGGGTGGGGATACCGCGGGCGAGCCGCCGCTGCAACCGAATGTAGGTCCTCGCCGGCACCGGAAGGCGGTTGTCCGCCATCGGTCTCGAGCTCGATTCGCACCGTCAGCGGCGCCGTTGGCCGAGGAAGCCAGCCGCTCGCGGGGGCGGGGCTTGGCGCTCCGGTGCGCCCTCGGGATAGAGCAAGGGCGCCAGCTCCTTCAGGGCCAGCTCGTAGACATGCCGCTTGAAATAGACGACCTCGGTCAGGGGTTGCCAGTAGCGGACCCAGCGCCAGGCGTCGAACTCGGGCTTTGGGGTTCTGTCGAGGCAGAAGGCATCCTCGCCGCAATCCACGCGTAGCATGAACCACACTTGCTTTTGACCAATGCAGGTAGGCCCGCAGTGGCGGCGAATGAAGCGCTTCGGCAGGTGGTAGCGTAGCCAGCCCTGGGTGTACCCGAGGATGGTCACCTGATGGGATTGGAGCCCGACCTCCTCCTCCAACTCCCGATACATGGCCTGCTCGGGGGTCTCGTCATAACGAATGCCACCCTGGGGGAACTGCCAGGCATTCTGACCCACGCGTCGGCCCCAGAAGAGCCGGCGCTCCCGGTTGCTCAGAATGATGCCCACGTTGGGGCGGAAACCATCGCGGTCGATCACGACACCAGGCCCTGGCATTCAGCATTCTGCATTTTTCCACAGCGGAATGTGAGCGGCAAGCAAGGGCCGCGGTAAGGGGTTGCCTTGAAACAGCTTTCGCCATCCGGAGACGGGTTTCCGTTTGGCCGAAGCCCAGGGGAGGGGGAGACCGGGTCGCGGCTTGTCTCCAGGTCGGCGAGGCCTGACTATGGGGAGGGAGCGGGGGCCACTTGGCGGCCCCAGTCCGAATCAAGGCTCAGCGGGGCGGTGGATCCTTGTGGCACTGGCGATCTTCGATCTGGACAACACCCTCCTAGCGGGCGACTCCGACTATCTTTGGGGTCAGTTTCTGGTCGCCCGCGGCCTGGTGGACCCACAGCGGTACGCCCAGGAGAACGAGCGCTTCTACCGCGACTATCGGGAAGGCACGCTCGACATCCACGCCTTCATGCGCTTTGCCCTAAGGCCCCTGCGTGATCATCCGAGGGCCCTGATGGAGACGCTGCGCGAGGAGTTCCTGCGCGAGCAAATCGAGCCAATCATGTTGCCCGCCGCCCGGGCCCTGGTCGATCGCCACCGCGCGGCGGGGGATACCCTGCTGATCATCACGGCGACGAACGCCTTCGTCACCGCTCCGATCGCCGCTGCCTTCGGGGTCCCGCACCTGATCGCATCCGTCCCAGAAGAGCGGGGTGGGGCCTATACCGGGCGGGTCGCGGGTATCCCGGCCTTTCGCGAGGGCAAGGTCCAGCGACTGGACGATTGGCTGGCCGGGAGCCCGGAAGGTCTCGCCGGCAGCAGCTTCTACAGCGATTCCCACAATGACCTCCCTCTCTTGCTGAAGGTGGAGCGCCCCATCGCAGTGGATCCCGATCCCCTTCTGCGCGCCGAGGCCCAGGCCCGTGGCTGGCCGCTGTTGTCCCTGAGGGGCTGAGTGGCCCCAGCCCCACCGCGCCCCGGTCACCGTGTCGTCATCCCGCCCACACGGGACCGCAACAGTCGCGACATACACTAGGTGTCTGGCTCAAGTTGCCCTAGTGAGGTTTCCCGATGGTCGCTACCGCCTCCGCGTTGGCTCCGAAGCGCGGCGAACGCCTCTATGTCGAGCTCGCCTCCTGCGAGCACGCGGTGCGCGAGGCCCAGACCTTGCGCCACCGGGTCTTCGGCGAGGAGATGGGGGCACGGCTCAAGGGGGAGGTGCCGGGACTGGACGTGGACGAGTTCGATGCCGTATGCCAGCATCTGCTGGTGCGCGAAGTGAAGGCGGGGCGGGTGGTGGCGTGCACCCGGATCCTGACCGATGAGGGGGCGGCTCGGCTCGGTCGATATTATTCTGAGAGCGAGTTCGACCTAGGTCCCATACCCGCCCTACCCGGGCGTAAGCTCGAGATCGGGCGCACCTGTGTGGCCGCCGAGTTCCGCCAGGGCTCGGCCATCGCGGTCCTTTGGTCTGGGCTGGCTGGGTTCATCCATCTCCATGGATACGATTATCTCTTCGGCTGCGCCAGCGTACCCTTGGGGGAGCAGGACGTCCAAGCGGCGGCCATCATGAACCGGCTGCGTCGTCAGGCCCTTGCACCCGAGGCCTTGCGGGTGATCCCCAAGGTGCCGCTGCTCACTACCCAGGTTCCGGACGGGGTCGACGCGCCCCTGCCCGCCCTGCTGCGGGCCTATGTGCGCCTCGGCGCGAAGGTCTGCGGGGAGCCTTGCCGGGATACCGATTTCCAGGTGGCGGACATGCTGATGCTGCTCAACATCGACGAGCTCAATCCCGCCTATTCGCGCCACTTCCTGGAGCGGGTCGCGGACCTCTGACCCGATGAGGGTACTGCGGCCGCTGTGGCGAGGCTTGCGGGTAGCCGAGCACCTGGTGACAGGGGCCCTGATCTGCACTTACATCAGCCTTGTCGCGTCCGCCGGGCGTCGTCCTTCCTCGGTCCCGGCGGTGGTACGCTGGTGGCACGGCCGCCTCTGTCGTGCGCTGGGCCTGCGGGTATGCGTGTCAGGAGCCGTGGTGGATGGCTCCTTGTTGGTGGCCAACCATATCTCCTGGCTCGACATTCCCGTACTTGGGGCCCAGGCCCAGGTCGGGTTCCTGTCCAAGGCGGAGGTACGGGGATGGCCGCTGGTGGGCTGGATGTCCGCGGTCGCCGGAACCCTCTTCATCGAGCGGGGCGCGAATCAAGCGGCGAGCGTCTCCGCACAGATCGCCAGCGCCATCGCGGGCGGTCGGACGCTGGTGATCTTTCCCGAGGGGACCACCAGCGATGGTCGCCAGGTGCGTCGCTTCCATCCGCGACTCTTCGCCGTGGCCCGGCAGCCCGGTCTGCGTGTTCAGCCGGTGGCGCTCGCCTACCGACGCGACGCAGATGCGGCCCCGGACCTCGAGGTGCCCTTCATCGGCGAGCAGACCCTGGTGGCAAACCTCTGGCGGGTGATCCGCCATCCGGACCTGGTCGCTGAGGTGCGGTTCCTGTCCCCCCTCGAGACTGAGGACGGTGAGGAGCGCAAGCGGTTCGCAGCCCGCGCCCGACTTGAGATTGTAGAGGCCTTGGGACTGCCCAAGGAGACCTTGCCGACGGCAGCGCCACTGCCTCGTTCCAGTGCACCCCTGGTCCGTCTCGAGGGCTCATTCACTCCCCCCTCCAGGCTAGGAGTCACCCCGCCGGCGACCGATCGAGCCTGGGGTATGCGCTGGACTCCCGGTCTGTGCCGCAGCGTCGGGCGCGAGTCATGACGACTCCGAGCACCCAGCCCCAGGGGGGGTGGCTGCGCGTCGGGGTGGTCACCGAGACCTATCCCCCGGAGATCAATGGCGTGGCCAACACCATGCGACAGCTGGTGGAGGGGCTCGCCGCCCGGGGTCATCGCCTCCATCTGGTGAGGCCTCGTCAGCCGCGGGGGGCTGGTCCGTCCCCCTCACCCAACCCGACCCCGGAGATCGAGCAGACCCTGGTTCCGGGGTTTCCGATTCCCGGTTATCGTGGGTTGCGGTTTGGACTGCCGGTCTTTTGGCGGTTGCGGGGGTTGTGGAGGCGTCGCCCCGTGGATGTCGTGTATATCGCCACCCAGGGCCCGCTCGGTCACGCCGCCCTGATGGCGGCCCGGCTCGGGGGCATACCCACCGTTACGGGATTTCACACCCAATTTCATCAGTACAGCCGTCACTATGGACTGGGTCTGCTGACCCGGCCCATCGCGCGTATCCTGCGCCGCTTCCACAACAGATCCGACGTCACCCTGGTGCCGACACCTGAGCTGGAGGCGCAGCTCGCTGCCCAAGGCTTCGCGAACTTGCACCTGTTTGGGCGCGGTGTCGACGTGAGGCTCTTCTCGCCCCGCCGTAGGGATTCCCGGCTTCGTGCCGCTTGGGGTTGCGGGCCTGCTGACCTGGTGGTCCTCTATGTGGGTCGGGTGGCCGCCGAGAAGAACCTGGATCTGGCCCGGGAGGCGTTCGAGGCCATCGAGGCCGCCTGCCCCGGGTCGCGGTTCGTGGTGGTGGGCGAGGGCCCCGCCCTGGCCCACCTCCAGCGGGTCTATCCCCGCTTCGTCTGCACCGGGTCCCAGGTGGGGGAGGCCCTGGCCGCACACTACGCGAGCGCGGACCTGTTCCTCTTTCCGAGCCTTACGGAGACCTTCGGCAATGTGGTTCCGGAGGCCATGGCCAGTGCCCTGCCGGTGGTGGCCTTCGACTATGCAGCGGCCCATACCGCTATCGTGTCCGGCGTGAATGGGGTTACAGTCGCGCCGAACGACAGTGTGGGCTTCGTGGCCGCCGCGGTTCGGATTGCCCGGGACCCCGAGCGGCTGAGGGTGATGGGGGCGGCCGCCCGACGAGCGGCCGAGGGCATGAGCTGGGAGCGGGTCCTCGACGATGTCGAGGAGCGACTGCTCGAGGTGGTCCGCCGGCGCAGCATCGAGGGTGCCCATGAGACTGTGGCTGGAGCAGCTGAACGACCTTGAGGTCTGGGTCTGCCGGGCGGCCGCCCGGCCGGTCCAGTGTCGGGGTGTCGAGCGGGCCTTCGCCTGGGTCTCGCGGCTGGGTGACGGGGTCTTCTGGTACAGCCTGATCGCGATCCTACCGTTGGCGGATGGGCTCGACGGCTTCAAGGCTGCACTGCACATGCTCCTCACGGGCGGGGTGGCCCTGCTCCTCTATAAGTCGCTCAAGGGTGTGACGCGGCGCGAGCGCCCCTGTCACCGAGATCCTCAGGTCGCCGCCCTGGTCCCCCCCTTGGATCGCTACAGCTTCCCCTCCGGCCATACGCTGCATGCCGTGAGCTTTTCCACCGTGGCCATCGCCCATTACCCCGAGCTGGTCTGGGTGCTGGCCCCCTTCAGCCTGCTGGTGGCGCTCTCCCGGGTCATTCTCGGGCTCCACTATCCGAGCGATGTCTTGGTGGCCATCGGCCTCGGGCTGGGTCTGGGCTACCTCTCCGTCCTGCCCCTGGGCTAGGGGTGAGCCTCGAGCCGACCGTGGCGACGATCCACATCCGGGTCCAGCCGGAGCCCATCGACACCCATGCCGAGCAGGAGACCCTGTGGCGGGGGAACGCCCGGGTCGGGGCCCTGGTGACCTTCGTGGGAATCATGCGGGACCTGAGCGGGGGTGCCGAGGTCAAGGCCATGACCCTGGAGCACTATCCAGGTATGACCGAGCGCGCCCTGGGCGCCATCGCGAATGAGGCTGTTCGGCGCTGGGACCTTCAGGGTCTCACCATCGTCCATCGGGTCGGGCCCTTGGCCTCCCAGGACCCGATCGTGCTCGTCGGGGTCTCCAGCGCCCACCGAAGGGAGGCCTTCCGGGCCTGCGAGTTTCTCATCGACTATCTCAAGACCCGTGCCCCGTTCTGGAAAAAGGAGACTACCGCGTCGGGGGAGCGCTGGGTGGAGCCTCGAGATGTGGACGAGGAGGCCGCGGGTCGCTGGGGCCAAGGGCCCGGGGGTCCGACGTCCTCCGAGCCCTAGAGGGCCGCTGGCGCTATACTCCACGCCCGATTTTAGTGGGCTGCAGCACAGCCCAGGAGGGAGTCCATGTCCAGTGGCGAGAGCTTCGAAGACCTGCTCAAGCAATTCGACCGCGCGCACCCGGATTCGCGCCAGGGGGACCCGAAGGTGGGGGAACGCGTGCGGGGTACCCTGGTCTCGATCACGGAGGACTATGCCTTTGTGGACCTGGGGGGCAAGACCGAGGGCAGGATGGAGATCGCCGCGCTGCGCAACGCCGAGGGCGAGCTGACGGTCGCCGCGGGCGATAGCGTGGAGGCCTCGGTGACCGGCCGGGACCCGGACAGCGGGACCCTGCTCCTAGGCAGTCAGCATGGGCACAAGTATCACGGCCTCGATGAGGTGCGGCAGG
>Ga0316576_10001761_pt1 | contig 11954 bp, 7 predicted proteins | sample S0NA_FD_203075 | JGI IMG/M metagenome (GOLD analysis project Ga0316576, IMG submission 203075) | Rhizosphere microbial communities from salt marsh grasses in Alabama, United States - S0-2_050615r3r5 | ecosystem: Host-associated > Plants > Roots > Rhizosphere | place: USA: Alabama | collected... | reverse complement strand
GGAGGCGCGCGCCGCCACTAACTGCCGGAGGCTGGCTACAGGCTACCTCTTCGACTTGTCGGGGTTTCCTCGCTCCGACCAAAACAGGAAATACTTGCTTAGCGCCATGTCGTACCGTTTGGAAGGAAACGACTACGACACAACAACGGCCGCCGCCCCGGAGATTTTTCAAGCGGATTTCCGCGCGATGGAGAGCAAAGAGCCTTTCCGCCCCGCCCGGATCACCCCGAAGCCAACCGTCCAGGGACCTCAAACAGCTATCGTGGTCGGCCGTGCCGAAGAGGAGATCTGGACCGACGAGTACGGTCGGGTCAAGGTTCAGTTCCATTGGGACCGCTACGGGCGCCGCGACGAGAACAGCTCGTGCTGGATTCGCTGCTCTCACCCTTGGGCAGGGAAACGTTGGGGCGCTATCTCCATCCCTCGGATAGGCCAAGAGGTCATAGTTGATTTCCTCGAAGGCGACCCCGACCGACCGATCATCACCGGCCGCGTCTACAATCGGGACACGATGCCGCCTTACGAATTGCCGCAAGGGGCGGTTGTCAGCGGAACCAAGTCCGACACCCATAAGGGCAGCGGTTACAACGAGCTCAGCATGGATGACACTGCCGGACAGGAGAAGATCACGATCCATGCCCAATACGATATGGGCACGACTGTCGAGCACGACGATTCGCAGACCGTTCATAACAACCGCACGATCAAGGTCGATGGGACACACACGGAAACGATAGATAAAGACACCAAGATTACCATAACAGAAGGCAATTACGACCATAAGGTCAATACAGGCAAGGGCACCTATTATGTCAAAGGTGAAGTGAAGGAGACCTACGACAACAAGCAGGAAACGACGATCGCAAATGAGCTGGTGATTACATCAAAAGGCTCGCATGTTCACGTGACGGCCGCAACCGAGATCAAGCTTGAAGTCGGCGCGTCCACGCTACTCATGAAAAGCGATGGCTCCATCAAGCTGAACGGCGTTGACATCGCGATAAATGGTGTGTCGATCAACGTACACGGTGTCTCTGTCACCTCTCAGGCGGATGCGGATCACAACACCAAGGGGGCTATTGTCATCTCGGAGGGAGCGGCATCCAACACTGTCAAAGGCGGAATGGTTATGCTCAACCCCTGACTTCACCACCTCGTCAGGGCGCGAGGGTTACGGGCAGATGACAAAAGAGAAATTCACCATCGTCTCCGGAAAGACCGACGCGGGAATCCCGATTTTCTCCGTGCTCCTAAAGCGGACCTATGACATTCAGTGGAACGACAACGCGACTCGTGCGGCCGAGACGAAGCCTATCCTGAGCATGGACGTGTATTTCGACCAAGGCGATCCAGAGTGGTCCACGGTCCAGTTCGAGAACGATTTGGCCCCATACAAAGTGGAGACGGATGTCGTCCTCATCGCAAAGGCCCAAGCGCCAGGAGACAAGCCCGTCGAGTCCATGAGCATCGGCGTCGAGATCGGTGGCAAGCAGAAGGTGATACGCGTAACCGGCGATCGCAGCTGCCGCTATCGCAAGAACGCCCCACCGGTGTTCACGGATCCTGTTCCTTTCACTGACATGGAGATTCGCTACGAGAAGGCCTACGGCGGTACAGATAGCAAGAGCGTCCCTGGTTTCGAGTTCAGCTATCCCCGGAATCACATGGGCGTGGGAATGGCGCTCAAGAACCTCCCGGAGAGTGTGGAGCAGTTGCCTCTTCCTAATCTTGAGGACCCTGCCGACTTGCTGACGCCAGAAAGGGTTGTACTAGGCGAGCCGGAGCAATGGAACCGCCAGCCGTTGCCCCAGGGGCTGGGCTGGTTCCAACGGACCTGGTATCCCCGCTGCTCCTTTGTCGGCGCCGTTCCCGGATTCGTAGACCCCGACGAAGAAATGCGCGAAGAGCTCCTCGGTCTGGTGCCCAGGCACCAGATAGCGCTAGCACGACAGTTCAAGCTACCGAGCTTCGATGCCCGGTTCAACAACGGAGCATCCCTGGGCCTGCGCTTTCCGTATCTTGAAGGCAACGAGCAGATTCGTTTGGCCAACCTGACCCAGGGCGGCGGTGTCGTGGCCTTTCGACTGCCCGGCGAACGGCCGAAACTCATGCTGGACATTGGTCTAGGGCAGAATGAGCTCGAAGTGGTGCTGCATACCGTTTGCGTGCGAGTCGAAGATCGGCAAGTCGACCTCCTGTGGCGAGGCGCACACGAGTATCCCGGTACGGATTGGCTGCCCGAGATGAAGCGTATGGTGGCCGAGGTCGCTTAAGCCATGTCCAACGTTACGACCACAGTGCGAGCATCCAAGGGCGCGGTCTCCGCGATAGAGCCTGGGCAACATGTGGTTCTTCCGGGCCAGACACCGGACGGACGGTACATCCTCGGCGTGCTCTTGAAACGGACCTACACCATTGTCGGGAATCAGCGTTGTCAGCGAGCCGATACGGACAGAAAACTCATCTCGGGTGATAAGCACTACGGTGATCCGATGAATTCTACCGTAGAGTTTGAAGCAGATTTCGTGCCCTTCAAATTGGCCACCGACGTCGCACTCAATGGCAAGGCACATACGCCTGGAGGGTCTGCCGTCGACACCTTGACCGCTTCGCTCCTCGTCGGCGAGCATCGCAAGGATATTCAGATCATCGGTGATCGTTGCTGTCGTTTCCAAGAGGGCGGAGTGCCACGGTTCACAGATCCCGAGCCCTTCACCCAGATGGAGCTCCGTTACGAGCGTGCTTATGGCGGCGTGGACATCTACTCTGACCGCAAGCTGCCGTGCCCTTACGCCCGCAACCACCTTGGGCGAGGATTCGCCGTCAGCAACACCAAAAACGCCGTTGATAACCTAGCCTTACCGAACATTGAGGATCCCACGGATTTGCTGACGCCGGAGCGGTTGTGTCCGGGCCACTTCATGCACTGGGAGCGGCAACCGATGCCTCAGGGCTTCGGCTGGTTCTCCAAGCTTTGGCGGCCCCGCGCTACTTACGCTGGGGTCATGCCCGCCGATCGAACAATCGAGGAGGAATTGCGAGCAGCCTACGCGAAGGCGATCCCGCCCGAGCAAAAGGCGCTCTACGACCAGACCCGGCTGCCGGACATAGATTTTCGCTTCTTCAACGGGGCATCGCCAGGACTGTCATTGCCCTACCTGAACGGCGACGAAGAAGTCCGGCTCGTTCACTTGGATCCCGAAGGTGAAGTCCGCTGCTGGCTACCGGGCGAGCGCCCGAAGATCGGCCTGGATATCGGCGCCGGTGTCCAGGAGCCCGAGGTCGTCTTGCACACCGTCATGTTTCGCATGCCTGACCGCGAGGCCGATCTCGTCTGGCGAGGTGCCGTGCCCTACCCAGGCCCCGATTGGCTCCCGCAGATGAAGAAAATGGAGGTCTTTGTTCAATGAGCGCGTGGTCGGGCCGGGAACCTCAGCCGCAAGGCAATCCGTTCATGGTGATCTTCGGCGCCGTGATATTGGCTGCGGTGGCGCTCTACTTCGGCTTCATGGCGGCCGACGGGATGGGTCTCGCGTCGCGCCAGGCCACAGCAAGGGTTACGGGAAAAGAGTACCGCGACCCGGGCACGACCTACACCACGCAGGTGATCGGCGGCAAGACGCATTCGATCCCGCGCGCCACCAGCGAGATGTATCTCCTCGGCCTCGACATCGACGGCCGCGAGACTCAGGCTCCGGTCACGAAGGAGTTGTATTCGGCCGTCCGCACCGGCGACCGCCTCGCGGTGAGGTACCAGCAGCGCAGGCTGACGGGCGGCTTGCAGGTCTTGGATGTCACAGACCCCCGGGATTCGAGGTAAGAGAGCGATGCCGCTATTCCCCGCCGCCAAGCTGATGGACACCGTGGTCGGGGTCGACGTGCACGCGGTCGCGCCGATTCCCGGCGTACCGATTCATCCCTATTTCGGCCCCATCTACCTGTGGCACACGCCGACCTTTCCCAAATCCGACGTGCTCATCAACGGCATGCCAGCCTGCGCGGTCGGCGCGATGGGCTACTTCGTACATGTGCCACAAGGCGTGCCCGTGCCGCCCACGCCGACCAACGTCTCCTATTGGAAACGCTACCTAACGAACATCGCGATGGGTATGACCCTGATGGGCCTTACCATCCTCGCCAATATTGCCATTGCCGGCATCGCGGCGATGATCCCCAAGCCGAAAAGCGCGGAGAGCTTTATCAAGGATGTAACGGGCATCGACACGTCGAGCACGGCGGCGACTTGGCAGACGATTCAGGGCAGCTTCGCGTCGCTCACCCAATGGTCGACCTGGGTGAAGCTGTTGATGCCGCCGATTCCATATGTGGGTGCGCAGGGCTCGACCGCGGTGGGGAGCCCGAACGTCACCGTTAACGGCGGTCCGCTCGCGTTCGTGGCGCCATTGGTGGCGACCTCGTGCAGCGATATTCCAGTCGTGCCGAATGCAATGACCCTGGGGTTTACCAATGTGATGGTGGGAATGAGCATGGCGGATTTGGTGCGGGGGATTGCGGTGAGTGCGGCGCAATCTGCGGTTTCGGCAGGGGTAGGTAAGGGCGTATCCCGCTTTGGACGCGGGTGTGGATGCTAACGCCGAGTACCTCTGCGTGCAATTCGCGAGCGGACCCTCCTCGTGCTATCCCGAATCAGAAAGTGCGTCCTTGATCCGGTCGACGTCGTTACCGGAGAAGTCTATTGGGATCGGACCGATTTCACCCTCCCGGGACCGATACCGATAAAGTGGTCCAGCTTTTATTCGAACCAGTTTGAGTTCAATGGCTCGCTCGGATGGCGGTGGATACATGCCTACGAACCCAGGCTCATCTTCAAGGACGACACCACCGAGTACTTGGATGGCCTGGGCCAATCGACGCCATTTCGTTCCTTACCCCCGGTTGGAACCACCGTTACAGCTCCAGATGGCCGCTTTGCTTTGCGGTCCTTTCCTGACGACTGGTTTGGAGTCGCCCTTCCCACCAATCTCATTCTGTACTTCCGCAGACTTGTTTCCGCCGACCACGCGAAGCTGTTACGAATTGTAAATCGTAACGGCATTGCTATCAAACTGCAGTATACCCCCGCCGGTGCTCTTTCAGCTATTCACGATTCCGCCGGCCGCTTCCTTGCGATCAGCAACGATTCTGCTGGGAGAATTGTTCTCATCGAATGCTCCCGACCCGGCTATGCTGGATCTCCCATCGTGCTCGCCAAGTATCGATACGACGAGTCTGGGAATCTCACGGCAGCTTGCGATGCTGGAGGTGCGGTTTGTCACTTTAACTATGACACACATCACCAACTGATCAAGAGAACCGAACCTAACGGCTATTCCTTTCATTACCGCTATCACGGCGACCGTTGCATTGAGACCTTTGGCGACGACGGCTTGTTTACGGGCAAGCTTGAGTATCAGCCGGCACGGCGGCGAACGATCCTCCTGGGCTTCGATGGCCGCCGCCTTGAGTATCGCTACGATAACCGAGGAAACATTACTGAGGAAGTCGACCCGTACGGGCGCACGGCTAGGACGCTGTACGACCCACTTGGGAACGTTGCCGCGGTCGTCGACCGTTGTGGGCGAACCACGGTCTTCCAATATGATGAGCGGTGTAACAAGATCGCGGAGATCAGCCCGACTGGAGCGAAGACAACCTGGGCCTACGACCAACGTAGCCGCTTGATCGAAAGGAGCGATCCGAAGGAGGGAACGCAAGCCTATGAGTACGACGACCGCGACAACCTGTTAAAGGAGATAGGACCCGGTGCCGCCGTTACCACCCACGCATATGACGGTCAAGGCCATCGCGTCTTAATACGAGCACCGGGGCTCGCACCGCAGGAGTTCGAGTACGACCGTTATCACCAACTGGTTACTACCCGGGATCCTATATCGGGTGAAGAAGTCGCGAAGTACACCTACGATCTGCTCGGCAATATTCTTGGTGTTTGGGATGAGAGCGGTTGGGCCTATCATGAGTATGACGGAATGGGCCGACTTCTGGCGGTGCGTCATCCCGATGGCACAAACGAAAATAACACCTATGACCACGAAGGCAACATCCTGTCTTTCTCTGACCGCCTAGGCAATGCGTGGCACTACGAGTATATTGCCTGTGGGCTGATGACCAAGATGGTCGCACCTGATGGCGGCGCCACAGAATACCAATACACTAAAGCCGCGGAACTCTCCAAGGTCGTCGATGCAAATGGCAATATCACAGACTATTTACACGATCTCTGCGATGAGATGGTGGAGATTCGGCGCAATGGTGCGATCGTCGAGTCGTATCACGACGACTCCGAGGGGCGACCGTTAGATATTTGCGGGCCTCGTCGAGTCACGCGGGCCGCCCTAGCGTATGAGATAGGAGAAGGACCGACAACGAAAGTGATTTTTCAGGACGACCAGCCCATCCAGAACGTCTTGGAGTATGACGCCCACGAAAATGTCCTCGTCGCGCGAAACCAGTATGCGCGTATCGAGAGAACATTCGACGGCAGGGGCCGCCTGGTTTCTGACCTCAATAACTCTCAAGGCGTTTCTCGGAAATACGATCCTGAAGGGCGCGTAGTCGGTACGGCTTTCTATGATCAGGTCCACTTTTCCTGGGACTATGAGGACGGGGCCGTAACGCTCACCGACCCTCTTGGCGGTACTCACACCTGGATTTTGGACGAGGACAGAGTACAGAGCCGAGAGCTAGCAAGCGGAATAATGGAGTTTTTTTCGTATGACGAACAGGATCGTATATGCCGGCATGTTCTTCGAAGGACTGATCATCCTGAATCCACCTATCTGGATCGTCGTTTTACCTACGACGCCTTGGGGAGGCTGACGCTCGTTCAGCAGGATGACGCGACTCGCTCGTTCGAGTATGACGGATGCGGGAGACTGACGCAGGTGCTGAGCGCAGATCGCCTTGGCAAGGTCCTTGATAAAAGTCTTTTTCGATATGACTTGGTGGGCAATCTACTGCCGGCGGAATTCTCCATGGGGCAAGCGCTTGGCGCAGGGAATCAACTTTTCTTCTGGTCGAGTCGTCAGTATCTTTACGACGAGAACGGCTGTGTTATCTCGGAGAATCGAGACGGCAAGCCGTATCAGTTTCACTACGACTCAACTTGCCAACTGGTTTCAGTCCAGCTGCCAGACGGGACGGTTGTACGCTATGAGTACGATCCGCTAGGTCGGCGCATCTCCAAAAGGCACGACGGAGCGGAGACCAAGTACGGGTGGGACGGCGACCGCCTGAGTAGCGAAGAGGCACCTGATGGGACGCTACGATGCTATGTTTACGCCGGGTCTGAGGAATATAGTCCAGCGCTGTTCTGTGATGCACGACTGCTCGAGGATGGGAGTTGGGCATTTGAGGTGTACTCGCTGCATTATGACGAGGCGACGCGGCCTTGCCTGGTGACCGATCAGCGTGGCAGGGTCGTTTGGTCAGCGAAAAGCAGCGCCTATGGCCTTCTGACAGTCGACGCGGCCGCGGGAATTACGCTGAACCTCCGCGCGCCTGGTCAGTACTATGATGTTGAAACGGGACTGCATTACAACTATCATCGGTGCTACGATCCAGTCGTTGGACGGTTCCTGCAGCCCGATCCAATCGACCTCGAAGGGGGTCTTAATCTCTACGGGTATGGAGACGGCGATCCTTTTTCCGGTTCTGATCCGCTAGGGTTGGCGAAGACTTGTAAGAAGGCGGCGAAGAAAGCCGCGGCAGAGAAGAAGAAGAAGGCAAAACAGCAAGCGAAGAAAGCGCAGAAAAAGCAGGCAAAAACGAAAAGGCCGCCCCACAAACTTACGGGAGAAGTACGACGAAATGGCAAGGTCATTCGACCTAAGAAATCATACCAAAGTGGAGGCACAAAGGGGAAGAAGAATCAATTTGAGGCGCTCGAAACTCACACAGAGAGGAAGTTCCTCAAGGACGCAAATAGTGGACGGCCTCGTTTAAAGAAGGGCGACCATCTAGCCATGGAAGGTGAGTATGAGCCCTGCAAGCCAGGATGTCAGCCAGCTATACGAGACACTGTCCGGAAAAGACAAGTTACAGCCGAGTATAAGAACAGGGAGAACGGGAATACACATAAGTGGAAGCCGGTAGACAAAGACAAGCCGCTGAAGAACAGTAAGGGACAAAAGTTAAAGGGCGATGTTGTTCAAGATAAATACGACAAGAATGGAAAGCTTGTAGAACGACGCAGATATTGGAAGACCGAATCGGGTAAGAACAAGAGCGCAAAAATGCCAATTGATTAAGGCGATTCGAGCGATGCCCCAGCTGGCGGACTCGCGACTTGAGCCAGCGGTGCGCGCACACTGGCGCCAAGGTTCAGCAACGGAGCGAGCACCATGGCGCAGAATTGGGTGCAGTTTCAGCATGGGGTGTCGTTGAGCGAGTTCATCCGGACATACGGTAGCGAGGCGCAGTGCGAGGCGACGCTGGAACGGGCACGCTGGCCCGGGGGTTTGTCTGCCCGCACTGCGGTGGGCGCAAGCACTCGCAGTTTCTCGCTGACGGGCGCCGGTACTGGCAGTGCTCGCACTGCCGCAAGCAGACGACGTTGCGCGCGGGGACCTTGTTTCACGGCTCGAAGGTGGCGCTGACGCTGTGGTTTCAGGCCATCTACCTCGTCACCCAGAACAAGAACAACCTCTCGGCGTTGTCGCTCAAGCGCCACCTCGGCGTCGCCTACAGCACCGCCTGGCGGCTCAAGCACAAGCTACTCGAGGCGATGCGCCAGCGTGAGCAGCGCCGCCTGCTGCATGGGGTGGTGGTAGCGGACGACGCGGTGCTCGGCGGCGTGCGCAAAGGCAAGCCGGGGCGCGGCTCGCCCAACAAGCGTTCGTTCGTCGCGGCGGTGGAGTTGGACGAGGAAGGCCACGTGTGGCGCGTGCGCTTCGACGCCGTGCCCGACTGCTCGGGCGCCTCGCTCGCGGCCTGGGCGAAGTCGGCGCTGGCGCCCGATGTGCACCTGGTCACCGACGGCTGGTCTGCTTTCAACCTGGCCGGTCGCCAAGTGGCAGCCCACGGCGCGATCATCGTTAGCCCACATCAGTCCAGTGAGCTGTCGCCGTTCCAGTGGGTCAACACCTTCATCGCCAACGTCAGGACCGCCATCCGCGGGAGCTACCACCACGTCCGCTTCGCCAAGTACCGCCATCGCTACTTCACTGAGGCGCAGTACCGGGTCAATCGACGTTTCGACCTGCATTCCCTGGTCGGACGCCTGGTGCATGCGGCAGCGCACACCCAGCCTTGCTCGGAGAAATGGCTGCGACTCGCTGTCGGCGCGGTCTAGCTGAGGCATGAAGCTAATTGCCTTGATTAATTTTCCCATAAGCGGCTACATAAAGCACGGCAATGGCGGCCCGTAGGTGGGTGCGGCCTCGAAATGGTGTCGAAACCCGTTGCGATGCGGCAAGAAAAGGCTCGCGCAGAGGGACTATCAGAAGAAGCTCGCGCAAAGACGTTGAGGCGCAAAGGGTGGGGAGGGCATTGCTCAATGTTTCCAGTGCGCTGCTCTTCTCCTTACTCTTCTTCTCTTCTTCTGTTCTTCTCTGCGCCTTTGCGTCTCTGCGCGAGATATCTATTTGTTATGTCGTCTGCGCGACATGGCACCTCTGGAGGGACATTATGCGGAGGCCGCACCTCCGTAGGTAGTTAGTGCCTGACCGAGAAGCCGCTTTATCTCAGCAGGGCAAGGGCTTACAATCTGTCCCCATGGTTGAAGTTGCGACGCGTCCGAGCGCCTCAGGGGAGAATAGCGCGGCGGGGCATGTGGCAACTTGTTGATTTTGCTCGGTACGGGGAGGCACCGTCGGGTGGCCTGAGCGTAGGCTGTTCAATTTCCCATCGTAAAGTCGCGAAACGTTCATGCAGTTTTTGTGTCAGCTCTCAGGGTTCGCCGACGGCGTGCTAGCATGGACTCGCCGAGGTGCGTGTCGACCCACTGCTGCACATCGACGGTTCGCACCGAGGCCATCGCCTCGCGGATGACCGGGGCGCTCAAGTCCGAGAGGAATGCTGGAATCAGCAATACCAACCGGCCGACTTCCTTGAGCGGGCCGCGGGCGGTGAAGGTTTTGTAATGACCGAAGACCGATTCGATGATGTCGGAGGACGCCAGCCAGTTGGCACCGGCGGGAAGCTTGGCCGCTTCGTGCTCGACGTGCTGGAGGACCCGCGTCTGGAAGTCGGCCACTGTGGCGGCCAGCGGTGCGTGCGCGGCCAAGGCCGCCTGCACCGCCGCCGGTGTGGTGCGCGAGAGCCCCTGGGTTTTCAGGACCGTCTGGATGGTCTTGGACACGGCCATCGTCTGCGTCCACTCGGGCAAGACCTCCCGATACGCCAGCACCCAGTCGAAGGCATCGAGAAAGCGCGCATAGCCACGGTCGGCCAAGCGCCAGAAGGCGTCATCGAGATCATCCAGCGCCGTGGCGCCGTGGGCGCGCAGCGCCTCGCACAACTCGCCGCGGCAGGCATACGGGCGTCCGATCAGGGCACGCAAGGGGTCGACACGCCGCTTGCCCCAGCGAGCGTGCAGCCGCGCCCAGGCATTGGCGCTGAACACGCACGGCAGGCCGATGCGGCGGAAATCGCCCTGATCGTGATAGCCGATCAGGCGCTGCGCCCACTCGATATGGGCGTCGATCGCCATGTACCGGGCTTTGATGCGCTGGCGCGGCGGCAGCAGAAACGCCAGGTCGGTCTGCTGGAAGTGGCTCAAGGTGGTGCCCGCTTGGTGCAGGAACGCCTGCCAGGGCGCGTCCTCGCGCCAGTGCGCCTTCAGTTGCGCCGCGATGGCATGGGAGATGTCATAGGTCTCCACACAGTGCGACGCCTGTTGGCGAAACAGCGCGATGCCCTTGCGCAGGTCGCTGCCATGGTCGCTGACGATCTGCACCGGCACACCCGTGCGTGCGCTCACCTGTTGCAGCACCGCTGCCACCCAAACACCCGTACTGCTGGCCGCCACCTCCACGGCCAGCACCGTCATGTCACAATGACGGGGCGAATACCCGCTCTCGGCCAACCGACTGGCGGGAATACCGAGCACCACCAGACATTTCAGCGCGCCCAGGGCCACCGTCTCATCAATGACGAAAATCCAATCGGCGCGCCGCGGCAGCGCACGGCGCAACACGCCCAAGCCCAACCGACAGCACCAATTCAGCACGGTGGTCGCGGCGGGAGCGGCCAGCGGCAGGTAGCCTGCCAACAGGCGCAGCACCCAACTCACCCCGCGACAACCGAAGCTGGCATGCAGGTACAACTGCAGGCTGAGCTGGATCACCTCCAGGCTATGATGATGGTTGGCGATCCGCGTCGGTACCAGCGCCATGGGCGGCTCCTCGCGGTTGCGCTCGTCGCTGCCACCACCGGCGGCGTTGGTGGCCGGCGCTGCATCCTCGGCCGCCAAGGCCCGTGCTTTCCAGTAGGCACGGCTGCGCTCCAAGTCGCGAATGCGCACCTGCGCCGCACGCAAGCGCTGCTGCCGCTCCAGGGCCTTGGCTCTCCAGCGGTCGCGCGCGTCGCGAAACACACGTGCCAGGCGGGAGACGGGCGTCTTCAGATCGTTCATGCGCCCCGAACCTCCGATCGGTTGCCCGCCACGTCCGGCGTCGCGGTGTACTCAAAGATCCAAGGATTTTCGATAGTTCCGCGCGCTTCTTCAAGCTTGACAAGCACACTATCCGCTAAGCCACCGATTCTGCATGAACGTCTGAGGGCGATTCGGGCGCAAATTGAACTACCTAGCCTGAGCGTCCACCGAGCAACCGGCGAAATACCCGCGCATAAACTTCGTCATTCCGCCTCATGCGACAAATCATCGACCCGCAGCTGAAGTTCGGCGAGCAAGACATCTCGCGGATTGTGCTCGACGCTCGCTCGCGTGACGACATCCCGCGGATCCTGCGCGCGCTGCAAGACATCTACGTCAC
>Ga0316576_10001760_pt1 | contig 11956 bp, 5 predicted proteins | sample S0NA_FD_203075 | JGI IMG/M metagenome (GOLD analysis project Ga0316576, IMG submission 203075) | Rhizosphere microbial communities from salt marsh grasses in Alabama, United States - S0-2_050615r3r5 | ecosystem: Host-associated > Plants > Roots > Rhizosphere | place: USA: Alabama | collected... | reverse complement strand
ACCTTGTAGGTTGCGTTCCGGGCCCCCACTCTTTTAATACCGGGGTTCGTTTCAGTCAGGAGGTAGCCTTCGTTCGGGTCGCGGCTGGCGGACTCGTCTCCGAAAAGAATCGGCGACAGGGAAACGGAATCGGAATCGACGGTATTATTATTGTTGTCTTTGTTTGTCTCCGGCGGTTCGAGCCCCGCCAGCGTCAGGATGGTGGCGGACAGGTCCGCAAGGTGCACGAACGTGCCTTTTTGTTGACCTGCGGCTATGTTGGGCCCCCTAATCGCCATGGGCACCCGGCAGCCGCTCTCATATGGCGTCCCTTTCCCGCGCCCGGTTTTGGTGATATACATATTGTCGATCTGGTTTTTATAACCCCCAAACATGGGGGTGCCGTTGTCGCCGATGAAGATAACATAGGTGTTGGGACCGAGTTTATCGACCACATCCAGAACCTTGCCGATCACCGTGTCCATGCTATTGGACATGGCCCGCATGAGTTGAGGACCGGTGCAACCCCCTACGGTTTTGGTGCCGAATGTACCGCCGCAGTCGACCATCTCATCGTAACTCGCTGTATCCAGGGTCTCGGCATCAGGCACGACCATATACGGATACTGCGTCGTCACGTGTGACGTGTTGAAGGCCAGCCAGACAAACCATGGCTTCTCGGGGTCCTCGGCATGCCGGGCTTGAATCCAGTCGATGGTATTCGCGCCCTTGACGACCGGCGCATATGTCGTGGCGGTAATGCCGGGAAGTGATCTCGCCTCGACGTTGGCTGCGGATACCGTGCTATAGTCAGTACCAAAGGTGGTGTCGTCCTGTATATGAACGTCGTAGCTCCAGTAATCAGGTAACTGGGAATCGAAATGTCCCTTGAAAAAATCAAATCCCGCCTGCCTCGGCCTGATGCCCGACCAACCACTCGCGGAAGAACCGGCGAGGTGCCATTTCCCGAACAGCGCAGTGCTGTATCCTGCTGCCTGCAGCAGTTGGGGGAAGGTGATATGGTTAGGACTCATGGGAACGTCGTAAAGAGTGACTTGGGTTTTGTCTTCGAAAAGACCGGTTATGACCGTTGCACGCGAGGGCGAACAATAAGGCTGCGCCCAGGCATTTGAGAACACCGTGCCCTCGGCAGCAAGCCTATCCACCAGATTCGGCAAGGATGCCGGCCTGCCTCTGACAGCGTCGCCGTAGGCGGGAATAGCGGCAAGGGAGTCAATTAGACCCGGATAAAGGTTACTGGCCACATCGATGCCGACGTCATCGGCGATGATGAGCAGAATGTTGGGGCGGCGGGCTCCGAAAAAACCGGCAAAATGCGCTACGTCAGCCGAATCGACCTCTCCATCGCCATTGACGTCGGCCAATAGGTCTCCCGAGCCCTGGTATGCCGCAAATTGCGCGAGGTCCCAACCGTCGACGTAACCGTCCTTCGGATCATCGAAATCGCATTTTCTAAACTCGGCGTGGGAAAGCGTCACGAAAGGGCTGATCAGTAGGGCTATAACTGCCGCTACTCGTAGCAGAAATCCTTTTCCCATCTCATCTTCCTTTTTCCAAGATAAAATCCGATTTGTGGAGCGATGTTTTTCACTGCGTTAAGGACGTCGCTTTTGCTGCTAAGGGCAGCTGGTCCTGCCGAAGTTCTGCACGAAGATGTCAACATTCAGAGGGCAGGCGATTAGCGTCACAAAGTCCTTGCCGTCCACATCGAAGTCACCCAGTACTCTTATTTTTGGAACACGACACTAGATCCAATCCATCGAAATGTTTGCCGGCAATGCTAAAGTTGACTTTGCTGCTTACGGGCAAGCGGTCGTGCCGAAGTTCCCCTCAAAAACAGTTATATCCCTCCCCGCCGGGGCACCGTTGGCTATCCACTCAGCCAGGTCACTGCCGTCCACATCACAGTCAGTTGACCAATAGTCACCGTACAGGTATGACGCTGGAGAGATATCATACGAGTGATCAACCGCCAATCCAGCGGTTTGAACGTAATCGAACGTTGTTTGGGTGGGTGAGACCGTAATCAGGAGATGACCCGGGCTTGGCAGCAATTCGAGCGTATACGGATCATTATAATAGCTCTGTATTCCTTGCCCGGTGAGCTCGGCCGAGGGAACCTCCTGGTAAACGATGCCGTCACGCTTCTGATAGGCATATAAGTGGTCATGACCGTAGAAAAAAGCGCTGACACCGTTCGCTACCATCAACTGGTGAATCGGCACGCCTCCCCACCCCTGGCGTTCTGTATCAAATCCCCAGGTCACACCGTCTAAATTGTATCCCCCCACTCGAACAAATGCGCCGCCGCCGGACCGCCCCGCACGAAGTCTTCCAACCCACCGAGCATGTGGTGGGCAAGCACAAATTTGAATTTGGCATTGCTGTATCCAAGGGGCTGCTTAAGCCAAACGAATTGTTCTTTCCCCAGGGTCCAGGCCCACCATCTTGATTGTCCATTGGCCCGACTACTGCGTTACATCCAACGAAACGTATCTCGATACGCGCCGGTGGATGTGCCTTGTAGACGAACCCAAATCCGGCGCAATCTTGTGGAATTATTTCTTACCGTGACCCTGACCGGTTAAGGATAAATGGAATAATTGTCGATAACCTCAAGCAACCGGCAATAGTTCCAGGTTGAATCTCTTGTCAGGCTATTCGGGTCGTAGCCTTCACAGCCTGGTATCGGCAGCGGGTCTTCCTCCAGCGGGTCGTCATTTAGATTATAGAACAAATTGGATGTAACGGTGGTCTGACGGATGACCTTGTAAGTCGCGTTCCGGGCCCCCACCTTGGTACCACTCCAACCGACTTCCTCCAGAAGGTAGCCAAGTTCCGGGTCGCGCACGCTGGAGGCGGAACCGAAGAGGATCGGGGCCAGGGACACGCCGTCCAATTCCGTAGGGTTGTTCAGATAATCATGGTAAACAAGCTCCTCCGGTGCGACCTCGAGCCCTGCGAATTCCAGACAGGTTGAGAACAGGTCCGCCGCGTGGACAAACTCATCGTTCTGACTGTCCGCCGTAATGCCAGGCCCCCTTATCACCATAGGCACTCTGGCGCCGCTTTCGTAGGGCGTGGTTTTCCCGCGGCCAAGATAGGTACCGTACATGTTATCCATATTATTGGACCAGGTGCCGTTGTCGCCGATGAAGATGACATACGTGTCGGACGGAATCGAGTCGACCTTCTCGAGCACCCTTCCGATCATTGTGTCCATCGCATTGGTCATGGCCCGATTGAGCTGTGCTGCATTGCACTCAGTCACTCCGTCGCCGTTACCGCTGTAGTATTGACCTGGCACGCCTCCGCATGCGGATATCTCTGCCAGGGTGTCTGCGTTCATCGTGTCCGCATTCGGCACATGATAATAGTCTTTGATGGGAGGTGAATATGTCCTCATCGTCACGTGTGACAGGTTGAAGGCCAGCCAGACGAACCATGGCTTGTCAGGGTTCGCTTCCTGCTGCGCAGTGATATATTCGATAGTATCCGCAGCCCTGACAACCGGTGCATATGTCGTTGGGGCAATGTCGGGAGCAAAGTTGTCTTTGGTCGGCGTTGGGTCTGTGCGATACTCGTCTGCATCGGTATCATTGTCCTGTACATGATAATAGTGATCCCAGTAACCGGGGGTGGGGGCGGCATCAAAATTCCCTTTATAAAGATCAAATCCAACCTGTTTTGGTTTAGCGCCGGTGTAGCCACTGCCACTGCCACCGGCAAGATGCCATTTTCCGAATACCGCCGTACTGTAACCGGCCTCGTCATGCAGCCTTTTGACAAAGGTAGTATGGTTGGTGGTCATTGCTTCGTCAAAGGTCTTGACGTTGTGTTTGGCTATAAACATACCCGTAATGACCGTTGCGCGGGTGGGCGAGCAGAATGGCTGCGCCCAAGCATTCGAGAACCTCATGCCCTGCTGAGCGAGCGAATCGAGGACCGGTGTGGAGGCAGGTATACCGTCAATTCGATCAAGTTTGTCGGCACTGAGATCGAACCCGTCTTGGCCATATTTGTCCAGAAGATCATCAACCAGGCCCGGGTACATGTCGGAGACCACATCCATTCCGACATCGTCGGCGATGATGAGCAAGATGTTGGGACGACGGGCGGTGACGGTGTAGCTGCTACCGAAAAATCCGGCGAAATGGGCCACGTCAGCCGAATCGACACCGCCAGCTTCATCCACGTTGGCCGCTGTATCACCCGCGGCATAGTAAGCTGAAAACTGCGCAAGGTCACCTCCGTCAATGTAGCCGTCTCGGGGCTCGCTGAAATCGCAATTTTCTATCGCAGCGTAGGAGCAGACCGCGAAGAAGACGGTCAAAAGAATTAAAAACGGTGTTGCTATCAATTTCTTTTTCATGGTGAGGTCCTTTCACAGCAGTGTTCAAACAGTGGGACTGCCAACAAGCTTCATTGGGAATCCGGAATCTGAGAAATCGAAGCCCTAAGGGCACCCGTCCAGAATACGGATAATTTTTCCAGGTCGGCTGATCGACATCACTGGCGGTGACATCGAGAGCATCGTTGCCTATAAAAACAGCGTGTCTCCACGACGTTCGCCGCACGGGCATTCATACCTCTTCGCACCGGTCCGGCATTGGACCGACCGGGTCCGAACCATTGAAGGACAGCGTTTTTTGGAATTCAGTACCCCCCGCCTCGACCTATTACGGTGCAAGAATGGAATAATCGTTAATGACCCCGATCAAGTGGCAATAGTGCCACTGCGGATCACCCGTGCCCCAGCCCCCGCAACTAGTGGTTTCATATTCATCTCGCGGATCCTCTTCCAGCGGATCGGTTTCCAAATCGTAAAATTCGCAATTGCTTGTGCCGGTGCCATTTGCACAGACAACCTTATATTTCGCATTCCGGGCTCCCGCCTTGAGGACATTCCCCCCCAGAATGTCATTATTTTCCGTCAAAATATAGCCGGTGTCCGGGTTGCGTACGGCGGAAGCGCCGTCGAAAAGGATCGGGGATAGTGAAACGGCATCTAGTGGCACCAAACCATTAACAGTACCGTCGGAGACATCCACTGGTGGTGTGAGCCCCGCCAATTCCAGGATAGTGGAGAACAGGTCCGCCACATGGACAAATTCGCTGCTCTCGCTGCCAGGCTCAATGTCGGGCCCCTTGATGGCCATGGCCACACGGGCGCCGCTTTCATAAACCGTTCCCTTCCCGCGACCTCCCCTGGTGATATACATGTTGCCAATTTGGCTGCCGAGAGTAGAATTAAAACTATACATCGGGGTGCCGTTGTCGCTGACATAGATGACATAGGTGTCAGATGGGATTGAATCGACCGCCTCCAGCAACTTGCCAATCACCGTGTCCAAGGAGTTGGTCATGGCCCGCATGAGCTGTCGGCCGTCGCAACTACCTACACTGGCTGAACCGAATGAACCTCCGCAGCTGACAATTTCTGCGCGACTCGGCGCATCCAAGGTGTCCTCATCCGGCACAACCATTATTGGGCTTCCTGCCACCGCGTGTGACAGGTTCATGGCCACGTACGCAAACCACGGTTTGTCGGGGTTCGCGGCTTGCCGGGCGTTGATCCAATCGATCGTATCCGCGGCCTTGACGACCGGCAGGTAAGTCGTGGGGCCAATACCATCAAGGTTTGTCGGCTGCAAAGTCACGGAAACCGTGCCCTCATCCCCGGTGCTGTCGTTTTGCATGACATAATTGTTCGGGCTCCAATATGAGCTGGGAGCGGCACCGAGGATGCCTTTGTATAGATCGAATCCCGCCTGCCTCGGCAGTACGCCGTTGGTGCCATCCGTACCCAAATGCCATTTGCCGAATGCCGCAGTGCTGTAGCCAGCCTCGGTTTTCAGCTTTTGGACGAAGGTGTCATAATTTGGATGCAATGGCGTATTGAAGTCGATAACATGGTGTTTGGCTGCAAACAGACCGGTAATGATCGACGCGCGCGTGGGCGAGCAGACCGGCTGTGCCCAGGCATTCCTGAACCTCATGCCTTGCTGAGCAAGAGTATTGAGTTTCGGCGTGGAGGCCGGGGTTCCGTCAATATCATCGTGATAGGAAGGATCGTAGAGTGCGAGAAGTTGGTCGATCAGGCCCGGATACATGTCCGTGGTCACATCAAAGCCGATATCGTCGCCGATAATGAGCAGGATGTTGGGACGACGGGCGGTGACGGTGTAGCGGCTACCGAAAAATCCAGCAAAGTGGGCCACATCGGCTGAATTGATACCGCCAATTCCATCGACATCGGCCAAAGAGTTGCTCGTGGCGAAGTAATCGGCAAATTGGGAAAGATCCAGGCCGTCGATGTATCCGTCGGCTGGGTCGCTGAAATCGCAGTCTGTTATCGCGGCGTGGGCACAAATCGTGAAAAAGGGCATCATTAAAATTAGTGCCAGTGTTATGAGCAGCTTTCTTTCCATGCTGGGCCTCCCTGCTGTATTGAGTAAGAATATACAACGGTTCCCCTGCATCCGGCCGCAAACCGGTTTCGGGTTACGGTTGAAGGCTCAACTACGGGCACGGAGACCGGCCCAGACCCGCCTTCTAAAATGCCAACCTAAGGCCTAACGGGCCTGCGCTCCTAACGGCATCGGTACAGGGGCCGGTCCACCAGCCATGAATGACTCAGACCCTCGGCCGCAGCTCGTTAGGTTCATCCTATCGCCGGTGTCTCATTGGCTGCAGAAGTACAATCCCCTTTTTCCAAAATACCGGAACGACCGGCCCTAAGACCGGCCGTCCGGCTGCGATGATGAAAATCGTTTCTTCACCGCTATCGGTCAAAATATCGAATACATGTCAACGACCTCCGTCAGACGGCAGTAGTGCCAGCCTGCGTCACCCGTGGTATACATTGTTCTGTAATTTGTACAACTGCCTGGTTCACTCAGCGGGTACACTTCCAACGGATCGCCAAGTGGAACGCCGAGTGGACCGCCCACCAGATCGTAAAACTCGCAGTTGGACGCACTGCCGCTGCAGACCACCTTATATCTTGCATTGCGGGCTCCTACTTTGTTGCCCCCGTAAGAGGTCTCAACCAGAATGTAACCTTCGTTGGGGTCGCGCACGGCGGTTGCATCGCCGAAAAGAATAGGTGTAAAAGACACCGAATCCGAATCGACGGTTTGATTACTGCTGTCCTGATTCTGAGTCTCCGACGGCAGTCCTGCCAGGTTCAAGCACGTATTGTATAGATCCGTAACGTGGACGTATTCACTGCTCGCGCTTCCGGCTGCAATGCCGAGCCCCCTAACCACCAAGGCCACCCGCGAGCCGCTCTCATATACCGACCCTTTCCCGTTAATAGATGTATCGATATACATGTTGTCGAGGCTGTTTGGATTTGTCGTAGAGACGTCGGTCCCGTTGTCGCCGACAAAGATGACATAGGTGTCGGATGGGATCGATGCGACCGCATCCAGCAGCTTGCCGATCACCGTGTCCATAGCGTTGGTCATGGCCCGCGTGAGCACCTTGTTGGTGCATGAGCCTCTATTTGTGGTTCCCGGTACACCTCCGCACCCGGTCACTTCTGCGAGACTCAATGCATTCAGAGTATCGGCATTCGGCACATGCATCGGCGAGTGGGCCTCGTTGAACGCCAGCCAGGCGAACCACGGCTTGTCAGGATCTTCGGCCTGTCGTGCCTCGATCCATTCGATGGTATCTGCGACTTTGACCACCGGTGCGAATGTCGTAGAGGCAATACCAGGAAGGGATTTGCTTGGCGTCGAGTCCGTGCGGTATTGATCCGGATTCGTGGTCGCATCGTCTTGAACATGATAGCCGTAGCTCCAGAAGGTTGGGCTGATGGCGCCCTGGACATTGCCTCTGAAAAGGTCAAATCCCGCGCGCTTCGGCAAGGTGCCATTGGAGTTCGTACCGAGATGCCATTTTCCAAACATAGCGGTGCTGTAGTTGGCATCATCTTTCATCCTCTGGACAAATGTGGCGTGATTTTGACTTAAGGGATTGCCGGGGGACGCAACGCCGGTCTTGTCTGCGAAGAGGCCGGTAATAATTGCCGCGCGTGTGGGCGAGCAGACAGGTTGGGCCGAGGCGCTTGAAAATCTCATGCCTTCCTGAGCGAGCCCGTTGAGGACCGGCGTGGAAGCCGGATTGCCGTCGATATTAAGGTAGTTGGGATTATCGTGCCCTTCAGGGCCGTAGAGAGCCAGGAGATCAGTGATCAAGCCCGGATACATGTCGGTGGTCACATCGATGCCGATGTCGTCGGCAATGATAAGCAGTATATTGGGGCGGCGAGCGGATATTGCGTAGGTTCCGCCGTAAAAGCCCGCGAAATGGGCCACATCATCCGAATCGACATCGCCTACCCCATCCACGTTCGCTGCAGGGTCGCCCACGGCATAGTACGCTGCAAACTGGGCGAGATCGCCGCCGTCAATGTAACCGTCTTTAGGATCGCTGAAATCGCAGTCTTCTATCGCGGCGTGGGAACATACTCCGAAGAAGACGGTCATTATAGTTAAAACCACTGTTATCAGAATTGTCTTTTTCATGGCATGTCCCTAACTTGACACCCGGTTTTGCAGGTTGTTCCTAAAATGGATTCCCTGCTTACACCCCTCTCCCCCGGAATTAGGGAAGAGGGGTGTGGTGATTGATAACGTCGTTTTTGTCATGGGCATGCGTTCTTGCCGAAGTTATCGGCGAAGAGCGATAAATCGATCCCTCCTATTACAACCCACTCCGCCAGATCTCTGCCGTCTACATCGCAGTCACCCGCTTCCGGTTCAATATCCCCGTAGAGCTGGGGTTCCGGTGCGTCGATGGTGTACGAATAGCTGACTACTCCATTGTCGACCGAATCGCCACTTATCGCAGATCGGACATATTCAACCGTTGCCGCACTAGAGGACACCGTGACCCGCAGGTGACCCCCGTTAGGCAGATTGCCCCCACTGACCACATTAGGACTGTTATCATAGAGATCAAATCCATAATCACCCCCCATGCTCGAAGAGGGGACCAGCTGGTAGACGATGCCATCAACTTCCTCATGGACAAACTGGTGATCGTGGCCGTGAAAGAATGCACTGACGCCGTTATTCAGCATCAACTGGTGAACAGGGTCATTACCCCATCCCGATCTTTCAATATCAAAACCCCAGGTTGCGTCGTCAGAATTATATCCGCCCCACTCGAAATAAGGAGCTGCCAGAGCACCACCACGTACATACTCGGGTGGTCCTGGATTACCAGTACCTGCACTCGTATCCAACATTCCCCCAGTCACGTGGTGGCTAAAAACAAATTTGTATGTGGCGTTGCTTTCTTCAAGGGTCTGCTTCAACCAGTTGAATTGCTGCTGCCCCAGGGTCCAGACCCATTGGTCTTCGTCAACTGTCTCATCATCATCTTCCCAAGCAAATGAACCAGGATACGGTTTGGTCATGGTGTATTGAAAAGGATCCAAGACGACAAACAGCGCATTGCCCCACTCCCAGGCATAATAGTCCTCGCGGAGCTGATCTCCGCCAATCGCCGGCAAAAGGTCTTCGTTTCCTGAATAGAATCCGTCCGGGACCGGGTTGAGGAAGTACCGTTTTCTAGCGATGATGCTCATAAGGGCCTTACTGGGCGAATCATCAAGATTCCAGCCTTCTTCGTTTTCGTGATTGCCTAATGCCAAAAATACAGGCGTCGAATGGCTGTATTTACCGAAGTATGGGCGCTGCGCCAGGTAAACATCATTAGCTTGTGTTTGGTTGGTCGGGTCATTCATCATGAATGCGTCACCAAGATCAATGTTCAAATCGGGATGATCCGCAGCAACGTTCAGCATTGTTTGGGCATACCTGTCGCTGTTGATGGTGCCGAAAGTGCCGCCTAGATGTGAATCCGACGTTACGGTAAACGTAAAAGGGTTACCTTTCGCTCTTTGGGTGTGGAATGAATGCTCGGCCCCTGGAGTCCAATCGTCTCCACTATTTGCTCTATAGAGTAATCTATAATAATACTGGGTATCGGGACTGAGTCCGCCGATAATGGCCTCAACAGGTTCCCCCGTCGTTGCCGATTGCGCACTCGTTTGTCCGGCGGTGTAATCGCCCGCTGAAGTACCATATTCGTATGAGACCTCGCCATTCATATCTAGTATTGCATTTACGGTCACAGAGTTGTTGGTCGGCCGCCCCAGCACTATGTTATATGCAGACGCTGGTAGCATATTTTCGGTCTTGAAGGTCGCGATAGCAGCGGCCCAGAAGCGGTCGGTAATGCCGCTCTTTTGAGCCGTGTAGGAACCGGTGGACGAGACAATTCGGTAGCCCATGGACACCGTCCAGTTCGAAGTGGCGTCACCACCGGTCGTGCCGGCGCGCGGACCGGCCGTAAAGCTATTGCCCCAAGTGCCTGCTGCGTCTCCCACCGGACCTTCCGTTCCTATGGCACCGATCAGAAGCTCATTGGCTTGCAACGTCGTGCCGGTCGGGCCTACGGTGGGCGTCGTGCCGGATTGCTGCTCTTGGGCATCGGGTGCCGGGTTCCCAAGCGACTGGTCGAGCACATTCACTTCGGCAAGACCGTTGAACTCGCTGGCTACGGCCACGCGCGCCGCCACCGACGTGTGTGTGATCGTAATAGAGCCGCCGCTTGGCAAAGTGTTCACATCGTAGGCTGCAAAGATATAGGTGCGGCCGTGGCTGTAGCAAACAGACTGCCCCACTTCTTCATAGATATTGCCGGCCGAATCGGTGATACTGATGGTGTAGTTGGGATCACCATAGGTGGCAAAGGCCACTATGATATCGTGGCCCTCTTCTACTGTTGCCCCAACCGGAATGACCAGGGTGGTACCGGTTGTTTTACTGGTTATTGTGCCAATATCTCCCTCGTAGGTTATAACCGCGGAGGCCTGTATTGCGGTGAGGAGCAGCACAGGGATGGATAGAAGGGTTACTAAAATTACTCTTACTAGTCTCGAATGCTCTTTCATAGTCTTAACCTCCCCCTGGTTAACGTGTTGGTATTTTAGTCTTTAAGTAGTACTTGGTTCCCCTTCTGGTCCTTCGGTATGGGATCTATATAAGCCCTAAAATCTGTTCTATTCTTTTTAAAATCCTAACCAACTTATGTACTGGCACCAGACCGCATTTCTATTGAACATGAGGGAAAGGTTCGATTGCCCCTTCAACTCATCAGTCAATAGAAGACTTTTAAAAAATTTTCGGTGATCTATTTTAAGTTGTATCAAACAATTTAAGCAAAGTGAGATCATCCGTCTTTCAAACATAAACCGTTTATACCTCGTCACCTTAAGGACAAACTGACCCGAAGACATCGTTAAATTTTGCAATATCCGACCCATCGACATCGTTGTCTTTGGGATCGAAATCGGCTTCGCAATCACTGTCGCTGCAATCGGTACGGCCAAGGTCCTCAGCTAAGATTGACAAGTCTTCCTCGTCTACAACTTCATCCGAATTGAAGTCACCCGGACAGCTAATGGGCGGCTCGTTCGGGTCGATGGTATATGAGTAGGCGACACCTCCTCCCGAGGTTTGGACATAATCAACGGATGCTTGCGAAGGCGAAACCGTAACGCGAAGGTGTCCCGAGCTGGGTAAAACTTTGATTGTTAGCGAATTACTCTCGCTATAAAGGTTGAATCCATTCCCGGAAAAACCGGCTGATGGCATAGATAGATACACGATACCGTCACGCATCTCATAGGCATACTGATGATCATGGCCGTGAAAAACAGCTGAAACACCGTTTTCTATGAGCAATTCATGAATCGGCTTATACCATCCCGGGCGTCTTGTGGTGAACGCATAGGTCGTCCCGTCCTCGTTATATCCACCCCACTCGCAGAAAGGCACAGCGTAGGCCCCCTCCCGGATGTAATCCTGCGTTCCGCCGGTCATGTGGTGCATAAAAATAAATTTGAACGCCGAATTGTTGTTCTCGAGTATCT
>Ga0316576_10001759_pt1 | contig 11961 bp, 11 predicted proteins | sample S0NA_FD_203075 | JGI IMG/M metagenome (GOLD analysis project Ga0316576, IMG submission 203075) | Rhizosphere microbial communities from salt marsh grasses in Alabama, United States - S0-2_050615r3r5 | ecosystem: Host-associated > Plants > Roots > Rhizosphere | place: USA: Alabama | collected... | reverse complement strand
CCTCGATGCGTTGTTTTCGAAAAAGCCGTTCGAACCCCTGAGCAACGAGGCGCTCACCGGCTAGTTGCGGCGGCGGCAAACCAGCTCCTCGTCCCACGTCGAGAAGCCGGGACTGGAGTGCCTGACCTTGAGGCCGAGACTGCCCTCTTCCTCGAACGTGGCGCCGAATGCCAGCAGCCTGACCAGGAGCAGGCCGCGCGTAATCGCCTTGCGCAGGTTGTCTGTTCCCTGGGGACGGCGGACCGTGAACCCGCCCGAAACCAAATGATACAAACAAAAACAGGTTGGCAACCACTCGGCTGCGGCGGATTGCTAGCGTGCCCGGGTTATGTCGCTCATTTCGTCGCTGCATGAAAGGTCGAACGTCGTCATTGCCGGTGCCAACGGCGGCATCGGCAGCGCGCTTGTCGAGGCGCTTGCCCGCGACGAACGTGTCGAGCGGATTTGGGCACTCTCGCGTTCCCCGCTGGCCATTTCCTCGTCGCGCGTCAGGCCGGTCGTCACGGACGTCACTAACGAAACGTCGATCGAGGTGATCGCAAACCGATGCGCCGAGCGTGGGCCAGTGGACCTCGTCCTCGTTGCCATCGGCCTCTTGCACCGGGGGGACGAAATCCTGCCCGAGAAGCGGATGCGCGATCTCGATGGCGCGATGATGACGGAAGTATTTCGCGTCAATGCGTTTGCACCGGCACTCATAGCGAAACATTTCCTCCCGTTTATGCGGGACGATGCGAAAACGGTGTTCGCTGCCATATCGGCGCGCGTCGGCAGTATCGGCGACAATCGCCTCGGCGGCTGGGCCTCCTATCGCGCATCGAAGGCGGCACTGAACATGTTCATCAAGACGCTGTCGATCGAACACGCGAGAAACCGCCCGGACGGACTGGTCGTCGCGCTCCACCCCGGCACGACCGACACCGCGCTGTCACAACCCTTCCAGCAAAACGTGCCTTCGGACAAGCTGTTTTCCCCTGCGTTCGCGGCGGAGCGGCTCCTCCGCGTCGTCGATCGGCTGTCGGCCGAAAACACGGGCGGATTCTTTGCCTGGAACGGGGATTCGATCGAATACTGACGATGAACGACTCGAGAATCTACCCAGTCCTCGCCATGGCCGGTGCGACTCCTTTAGTCGCCTGCGCCGTGATGCCGCTGCTCGGAATCGAAGCAATCGGGTCACTTGGACCGCTCGATGCGCTCGCCGCCAGCTACGGACTGGGCATTGTGTGCTTCCTGGCCGGCATTCACTGGGCAACGCGAATCTACGGCCAGCAGCAATGGGGCTTCAACCTGCTCGTCACAAGCAATTGCGTTTTCGTCGCCGTCTGGCTGGCGTACGTCCTCGGTACAGTGACCCTCGCGCTGCTCGCGCAAATCGTCGCGCTGCTCGTGTTGCTCGCCATCGACCGTGGGCTTTTGCGCGATGGCGTGATCGACACGCGATACTTTCGCACACGCAGCGTCGCCACCACTCTCGCGGCCGCCTCGCTGACCATCATCGTCCTGACGGCTTGATGCGGCTGTCAGCGCTCAGAACCAAGTGCGCGGCCCGCGGTGCGCTTGAGCGCCTCAACCAGAAGCCACAGGAACACGAGCGGCAGAATGATCGTCTGCAAAACGAAAATGACGATCAGGTTGACGATCTGTTCGCTGGCACTCGACGCACTCATCTTGAGCCGGTCGATGCGCCCGGAGACATCGAGCTGCTGCATCGAACTGTCGATCATTTCACCCAGGCGCTCCATGAAGGACGAATCGTCGCCCCCCGCAGCCGACGGCAACTCTTCGCGGTTGAATTCTTCGATTTCCGTGCTCGTCGCTTCGAGCACGGCAGTCGCTGCGTCATGCTCTTGCTCGAGAAAGGTTGCAAAGACAAGGTGGGTCCCGACAACGAGCACGGGCAACGCGAAGCGCAAGAAAGCCGCAACCACAAAGACTCTGAGTGCCAGCGTTCGTGTCGGTCTCTGCGCACCACCGGGCCACCAGTTCGCGAGGGCGAGAAACAAAGCTGCGGCAACCAGTACCGCCGTCATACCCCACCAACCCGTCATTGTAAGCAACAGCTTTTGCAGCCCGAGCGAACTCGCCGCGACGAGCATCACGGATGAGAACTGCTCGATGAGGTCGTTGATCGGATCCAGAATCTGGCCGACCGTAAAATTGACGCCGACACCGCCCGGCTCGACGGCGACTTCGGTACCCTGCGCAACCGAGATAACGCCGTTCAACGTTCTCGCGACGGCGAAGGTCACGAGAGCGCGTTTGAACGCCTCGTCGGCATAGCCATCCGAGGTTTCGTCCACAATGCCGGTCAAGGCAAGCGCTGCCGCAATCACCGCAGCGAGTGTCCAGCCGATCTTCTTGCGTTTGGTCATTGGACCGGCAGCATAGCATCGCGGCCGAAGACATGGTGAGCGGGACATTGGTGCAGGCGAAGATCTCGCCGGCGCGAATCGCATCGGGAAGACACGGGACGAATGCACCGCCGCGGCGCTTGGTCCGGCACGGCGGGTAAACTACACTGAACGAAAACACGAGCCGAGAGCCGCTGCGTGACCAACAACCCTTCTGATACCGACGATCAAACCCATCGGCCGGGTGCGGCCGGCGCACGACCGCGAGACTGGGGACCGCTGGAAATCAGGGAGCGACTCGGCACGGACTCCGCCTTTGGTCTGTACCGTGCAAGACACACGGTTCTCGGCCGGGACGTCGCGCTGAGGCTGTTCGATACTCGGGATCCCGACGAGCAGCAACAATTGCTCGAAGCGGGCCGCAAGATGATGCGCGTTCGCCACCCGAATGTCGTGCAGGTTCTCGGGGCCGATGTGCACGATGGTGTGGTCGGCATCTGGTCGGAACTCATTGCCGGGGAGACCCTTGGCGATGTTCTCGAGCAACTCGGGCCATTGAGCTCCGACGAGACGATCACGATCGGCCGGCAGCTGGCCGCGGCAGTCGCTACCATCCACGACGCCGGGCTCTTCTGCCGGGGGCTGTACCCGGCAAACGTACTACGCGAAAAGGAAGGCGGCATACGGCTCGACTACTTCGGAAGCGGCACGGACCAGACTCGCAGTGCAACTGACTTGTCCGCGGGAGGCTCAGCCGATTCGCGGACCGACATCCAGGCGCTGGGCGTCTTGTTGTATCGTCTCGCCACCGGGATGTATCCGCCTCCGGGCGACGGTGGCTTCATACCCGAGCCGATGATCGCGTGTCTCGATCGTGCGGTCGCCGAAAAGCCCGAAGATCGCTTCCAGAGCGCGACCGACTTCGGCAAAGCGCTGGCGAAAGTCGCCAAACGCCCCGTAAGCCGCGTACGTCGCATCGCCGGCATCACTATCATCCTGGCCCTGGCGGTGCTCGTAATACTGCAGTGGCCTTCGCAATACCGGTTGGAGACCACCCTCTACCGCGTCGGTGACGATGGAAGCCTGACGCGGCTCGTCGCCGGGGAACCGATTGGCCGCGGAGAATGCCTGGCTCTCGAACTCGAAACGACGGTGCCGATGTTCGTGTATGTCTTCAGCGAGGACGCCGCAGGCAAAGCGGTCGCGCGGTATCCGCAGGCGAACTCCGACGCAGAAAATCCTCTTGCGCCCGACGTGTTGCACAACGTCGCTGCAACCCGCGGTGACTCGCGGTGCTGGCCCGTTGATCGCGCCGGGGAGTTCGCACGCCTGCATATCCTGGCCAGCCCCGAACCGGTCCCGGATTTCCGGGCTCTGTACCTGGCGTTGCCGCAGGCCGGGATTTCCGAGTCTTTCGTCAAGCCGCTCGAGGAACTGGCTCGCGAACTGGACGAAAGCGCCGATGCAGCGATTGGCGTCACATACACGATCCTGGAATTCGACAACCGGGAAAGCGCCTTGTAGTCGATGACCCGGGATCTCGGTATTTGTCGTCGCAAGTCACTCGCCCTCAGAGCCCTGTCGTTCCTCGCGACCGCGCTGCTGACAACGGTGGCAACGAGCGCAGACCAGCCCTCGCACAATGCCTGCATCGGCTGCCACGAAGACCGGCTTACGGGCTTCGGCCCTGGCCACGCGTTTGCGGCGGAGAATTGCTCGGCATGCCATGCCGGTAATGCGGCGGCAACCGACCTGGAGGCAGCCCATGCCGGCATGCGCGCCTTCCCCGGCAATCTCGACGATGCCGGAAAGGCCTGCGGGCAATGCCACGCCAATCGTGTCGAATCGGTAGCCGAAAGCCTGATGCATACGGCGCGCGGCATGGTGCACACGACGCGCAAACTCATCGACGGCGACCCGGGACCGGCACACACGCAGAACCTGCAGTCGCTCGGTCACTCGGTGGCCGACTCGATGCTGCGCAAGCAGTGTGCGGGTTGTCATATCGGACAGCCGAAGACCGTGCATGCCGTCGATGTCACACGCGGCCGCGGCGGCGGCTGCCTCGCCTGCCATATCGCATCACACCCGGAAGGCGCGCACCCCACCCTGTCGGCCGACGTCTCGGATGCGCGTTGCTTCGGGTGCCATTCGCGTTCGGGGCGCATCTCCCTGAGCTATGCCGGGCTCGCGGAAGCGGACGAGTCCGGGTTGCGACTCGCGGACGGCCGGACCGTGGTGCGGATGCCGGCCGACGTGCATTACGCCGCCGGCTTGCGCTGCACGGCGTGCCACGATGCCGACGACGTCATGGGCAGCGCGGGCGATGCCACGCACCAGCGCGCGGCCGTCTCCGCAGCCTGCACCGACTGCCATGAGCCGCATGCCGACGATCCACGCCACGCCCGGCTCACGTGCTCCGCCTGTCACAGCCAGTGGGCGCCGCAATGCTTCGGCTGCCACATGGAATACGATGCGCATGGCGAGCAGTGGGACCATGTCGAGCGCAAGGTGACGGCCGGCAGCTGGTCCGACCGGCGCTGGGACGTTCGCAATGCGCTGCCCGCGCTCGGCGTAAACGCCGACGGGCAAATCGAACCCTTCGTGCCGGGCATGGTCATGACCGTTCTGCACCCGGCATGGGACGAGGAGAAGTTCATTCGCGTGTTCGCGCCGTTATCACCGCATACGACGGGCGAGGCGCGAAGCTGCGAATCCTGCCATCGCTCGAGCGAAGCGCTCGGACTCGGCGAGGGCGAATTGCGCATCGCAGACGGTGTCCTGCATTTCATCCCGGCTCACGAGCGACGTCGCGATGGCCTGCCCGCCGACGCCTGGACCGACATCGGTAACACGCTCGGAGGCCGCACCCCGTTGCCGGGGCAAAGACCGTTCACGGCGCGGGAAATGAAAAAGATCTTCTCAGCCGATATTCAGCAGGATTCGGCGCCTGGAGGCGGTACAGGCTCGTCGCCCGGCGCTTCTTCCTCGGTGAAGACGGGCGGCACGAACTCGGCATCGGGCCGGCGCGCCGCGCCCTCGCCGCGATCGCCGACGAAATAGCAGGCAAAGGCACGCTGCTCGGAGACCTGCAGACTCTCCCCGTCGAGTTCCTCGGCAGGGATATCGGGATTGAGAATGCGCGCATGCCAGGCGTTGTAGCCTCCCGAAACGACCTGCGCATCGAGTCCGGCGACTCGCAGCAGCGTCGCCGCTTTGGCCCCGTTCTCCGAACCGTTCGAATATACGAGGATTTTGCGATCGCGCGGCAGGCTCGCCAGCGTATCCGGCGATACGAGTTCTGCAATGGGGACGTGGCGCGCGTCCCCGATCGCACCCTTGCCGAAATCCGCCGCCGAACGCACGTCGATCAGGACGAAGTCCTGCCGCTCCTCGATCAGCCAGCCAGCGAGATCCTCGACACTGACGCGATCGCTTTCCCGGGCCGCCGCTTGCGCAACGTCGACCAGCGACGCCTCATTTCCGGGTTCGGACGAGCCACCGCAACCGGACAGACCCAGGGTAATGGCGGCCGTGAAAAGAATTCGTTTCGTCAGTTTATTCATGCAGTCCTTATTCCATGCGCTCGAACAATTCGGAATTATATTGTGTCCCGTAATCGGTCCAGGTGCTCTCCTGGCCGACGTCGATCATCACCTGGCGCAGCGCGTAGCCGCCGACCAGCACCAGCACGGGCGCCACGACGGCGATCGACTTCGCATAACCACGCATCTCCAGCAATTCGAGCAGCAGTGGAATCACGAGGCCGATACCGACGAACATTACCCAGAATACCATCGTATAGGGGCCACCTGTCACGCTCTGCAGTGCCTCGATATGCTGAGCGGGGCCACTCGCGAGGTTGACCAGGAACAGGCCGACCAGCACGATTTCCCCGGCGATCAGGGCGAGGTCGATACGGGTGAACAGTTCCTTTTCAGTCCTCTTTCGCGAAACGAGGGCGACGAGCGCCGCCGCCGTGGACAGGCCGGAGACCAGGAACAACGGGCCCAGCACACCGGAATTCCAGAACGGACGCGCGCTGAACGCGCTCAGCAGGATCCCCGTGTAGATGCCGAGTGCTGCGCCGCTCGGTATCGCCACGAGGGCAATCTGCCGCCGGTGCGCCTCGCACCAGTCCACGATAGTCCGCAGGATCGACGAGGCGTCCACCCAGGGCACCGTGACCGGGAATCCGCGCCGCAGGGTAGAGAGAATCTGCAGCATGGCGACCGGGTAGATGAGAAGCAGGATCCAGGCGCCCCAGGACATCGGCGACGAGACCTGGAAGCTCGTGTAAAAGCGAAACACGTACAGCTTGTGTTCGAGGTCCAGGAACAGGGTGGTCATGCCGGCAGACAGCACGATCGGGGCGAGCAGCGCGAGTCGATTCGTGGCGAACGGTGCGTCGTCTTCCTTTCTCAGCAACACCATCACCGCCGCGAAAACCATGATGCCCGCGGTCAGCCCGCCGAGGAACAGGTACATCGCGACTTCCCACGTCCAGATATGCAGCGCCGGGTCGATCAATTCGTTGGCGCGAGCGGTGACCATGAGTTCTTCTGTCATCGGTGGCAGCCTTTCAGATCAGGTAATAGACATTGGGCTCATTCCCCGTCTCCGGGCTGAGCACCTTGTACTTGCGCGTCCTCAGCAATCTGCTGACTTCGCTGCCCGGGTCGTCGAGCGAACCGAAGTGCATGCAATGCGTCGGGCAGCTCGATACGCAGGCGGGATCGAGCCCTGCAGCGACGCGGTGATGGCAGAACGTGCACTTGTCGACGTAGCCGTCAGGATGCATGACGAGACGGGCATCATAAGGACACGCGGCAATACAGGCTTTGCAGCCCGTGCACTTGTCCGCATCGACGAGAACGATGTTGGTATCCGCCCAGAGGTGGCTGGCGCCGGTCGGGCAAAGCGTCACGCAGGTCGGATTCGAGCAGTGATTGCAGCGTTCGGAGCGAAATTCGGTCGAGAGGTCGGGATACGTGCCGCGCGTCGCCTCGACCACCCAGTCCCGGTTCAGGCCTTCCGGCACCCTGTTTTCGGTCTTGCAGGCGACGACGCAGTCACCGCACCCGATGCAGGTCTTCGTGTCGATCACCATCGCGTAGCGAGTCATACCTCGGCTCCTGTCGGCCGCTCCTTGACGAACGTGACGAAGTTGGCGCGCATCCCGGTGCCGCCCATGATCGGATCAACCTTGATGTTGCCCATCAGGGCACCGTCATCGGCGCCGACGCCTGCGGTCAGGCGCAGACGCTTCGACTTGTGGCCGAATCCATGCGCCATGAACACCGAATCGGGACCGATACGTTCGGTAACGCGTACCCGGATTTCGTCGCTGACGACGCCATTCGTTCCTCCGAGGCGCACGTAATCCCCGTTCTTGATATCCCACTCGCTCGCAACCAGCGGATTCACCCAGAGCTGATTCTCGGGCGCCAGCTGGAACAGCAGCGGGTTGTTCGTCGTCTTGCCGAACGTGTGCGCGGGCATGCGGCCGTAATTGAGCCGGTAATACCCGTCAGGCACGGGATCGGGCGGTGTGTAAACCGGCATGGGGTCGAAGCCCTTGTCGGCGAGCTGTTGTGAATAGAGCTCGATCTTGCGGCTCGGGGTTTTGAACCGTACGCGCTCGCCGTCGCGGAAATACATGGGCGTCTTGCGGGGGAAATTCCTGACGCCGATGCGCTGCATTTCATCGAGCGAACTGCCGACCTGCCTGAGTTGCCAGTCGAGCTTTTCGGAGAAGTCGTCCCACGGGAAGTAGGCGTCGAGCCCGAGCCGGTGTCCCAGCTGTTTTGCGATCCACCAGCCGGGCTTCGAATCGTATTGCGGCTCGAAAGCCGGCATGCGCAGCGCCAGCGAAGGATGGCGTTCGCCCGAGTTGCGCAACTCGTCATAGCGCTCGAGATAGGTGCACTCGGGGAGGATGATATCGGCGTACCCGGTCATCTCGGACGGCATGGTCTCGACGACGACGACGAGGTCCAGCGAATTGACGGCCGCCTCGAGCTTCTGCTCGATCGCCGGGATGGTCTGCGGCAGATTGGTACCGTAGACCAGCCAGCCCTTGAAAAATGCGTCGTCGCCGATGGAGGCCTCGATGACACCGTTGGTTACTCCCTGGGGCGCGAACGGCCATTTGCCCGGGTAGGCATCGGCCGTTCTCGATTTCGGCTGCGGATATTCCGGCATCGGGTACGCAGGGAGGGCGACATTCTCAGGCACGTAGAAACCGCCCTTACGGTTCCAGGAACCCAGCAAGGCATTCAGGATCGCCACGGCCCGGCTGCGCTGGGTGTCGTCGCCGTACCATACCGCGTGACGACCCGGATGAACGATCGTCGCCGGCGCCGCCTTTGCCATTTCACGCGCGGTTTCGCGAATGACGTCCGGCCTGATCCCGGTTTCGAGATAGACCCATTCGGGCGTGTAGTCACGGACGTGCTGCGCAAGCTGGTCGAAGCCGATCGCGTAGCGATCGATATAGTCCTTGTCGTACAGTTCCTCCTCGATCAGGACATTCATCCACGACAACAGCAGGGCCAGGTCCGTGCCCGGCTTGATCGGCAGCCAGTGTTTCGACTTGCCGGCCGCGACCGAGAAGCGCGGGTCGACCGTAATCAGCGTGGCGCCCCTGTCGAGGGCCTCGGCAAGCGTCTGCACCTGCCCGTTGTGCAGGTTTTCGCCGATGTGCGACCCGAGCAGCACGATGCAGCGCGCGTTTGCCATGTCCGTGCGCTCGGGCGAACTGGCCGACTCACCGAAAGTCAGCACGAACCCGACGTCCCGTGGCCCGCGGCATTGCGCGAAGGCGGGCTCCGCGTGGCTGTCCGACCCGTACGCACGCAGCAGGTGGCGGAAGTGCGAACTGCCGGCGCCGTGATTCAGCATCAACAGCTTTTCCGGGCCATACGTGTCGGCGATTCGTTTCATCCTGTCGCTGATAAAGTCCAGCGCCTCGTCCCAGGAAATCTCTTCGAAGGTTTGCCGTCCGTCGACGGTAACCCGCTTGAGCGGCCTCTTGAGTCGGTCCGGATCGAGGTAGGCGCCCGGGCCGCCCGTGCCCCGCGTGCAGAGCCGTCCGCCGCTGTGCAGGTCGTCGTTGTTACCCGTGATCTTCCACAGCTCGCCGTCCTCCTTGTAAACATGGCCGGCGCACTTCCAGAAACACATGTCACAGATCGTCGGCGTCGAGGTGACGGTGCCCGTACCGGGAAGCGGCCTGGCCGCGCAGCCGCCGAGGAACAACGCCGGGGCAACGCCGGCACCGGCGCCCAGCAGGCTCGAGAGCTTGATGAATTCGCGTCGTTTCATGGCAGTGTCACCGCGTCGGCACGTGGAATGATGTACCAGGGGGTTTCTTCGGCATCATCGATGAACGACTCGGTAGGGAAGAACGCGAACGTCAGCGCGACCAGCAGTGCAACGCCGATCAACGTGCCCTGCAGCTTCACGATCGACTGCCGTTGCGGCTCCACCTCGGTCGTTGGCCAGAACTTGTTCTGCACGAAACGCATCGCGAGCGTGCCGCCGACCGCGACGATGACGATGATCAGAACAGCAACACCGAGCTCGACCTCGAGCCACTGGTCGAGGCGGAACGCACCCATGTAGTCGCTGTTGTAAAAGTCTCCCCACACCGGGAACAGGTCGCCGAATATGAGGCTGCCGATCAGGAACCCGACGATGAAGATCATGCCGTCGATCTTGCCCGTTGCGACGGCAGCGGCTGCCGTACCCGGGCAGTAGCCGCCGAGCGCCATGCCCACGCCGAAAAGCAGGCCGCCGACGGCCATCGGGAGCAGGAACGTCGGCAGCATGTAGACCTTGGAGATGTCGAGTACCCCGATGAGGCTCAGGCCCCACAGGCCGAGCATTCCCGTGACGATTGCCGAAAACATGACGACGGGAACGCCGACATCCTTGAAATAAAACGCCCAGGCAATGCGCCGGCTGTCGGTAAAGCCGGCATGGAACAGGGCGAACCCGAACACGAAACCGATCGGTATCGCGAGCCACAGGTTCATGGCCTCGCTGATGACACCGGTCTTGGCAAGTGGAAACATCAGATCCATTGCTTTCTCACGAACCAGGCGACCATCCAGCCGCCGGCAAAAATACACAACAGGAATACCCAGGCGCCGACGGAGAGCTCGGCCCCGCCAACCAGGCCCTGGCCGCTCGTACAGCCGCGAGCGAGACGCGCCGCGAAGCCCGACAGGACACCACCCGCGAGTGCCAGCGACAGGCGGTACGCCACGCCGCTCCTGGGTCCGCGGAGCACTTCGAAGCGGAACTCGCCGGCACGCCAAGCGGCAAAGAAGGCGCCGATCAGCAGGCCCACGAGCAAGAACACCACGTAGTCGTAAAGTGGATGGGCGCCATCGGCGAAATAGCTGCTGAAGTACGGGCTCTGCTCCGTTGCCGCCGGGAACAGGCCGTGCTGGATCCACGCGACGAACCGGGTCAGGCCGCCGCTGGCGCCGACACCGCGCCCCGCAACCAGCCAGGCGAGCAGCATGCTGATGCCGATGAGAATCCCTGCCGGCACCGGGGGCCAGCGCGTCCCGAATTTCATCTCACTCTCCTGCGCAAAACGGCCAGCCTGTCGGCAGCCAATTCGTTATATTATCTATAACTAATATAAGGACTTACGTCGATAGGTAAAAATACGACTGCCTCTGTTTGCCGATGGACATTCGCGCAGATGAGTAAGGTACACGTGTGGACCTCGAAAAGAATCGATCAATCAGGTGCTTATTGCGGCGGCAAATGCCCACGGGCATTGGCGTTTATACTGATTGACGGTCTCGACCGGGCCGTGTGATAACCGCTCCCATTCCTCCTGAAGGTACACGTTTCTCCGCTTCGCCGACGATGGGAGTCAGGCATGTCAGGCACACATTATTCGGAAGACACCCGGTATTTATTCAAACGAGACAAGACGTGGTGGGTGAAGGTTGCCGTTCCACGCAAGTTGCGGGACGAACTCGGCTACGACCTGCGTCGCTCGCTGCACACGCAGGACCTGGACAGGGCGCGCGCAATGCGGTGGGAGGCCGTCGACGAATTTCGCCACCGGATCGACGAGGTCAAGGCCGCGCAGGCGTCTCCGGCGGCGGCAACGGCAAGCGTCGCGACTGCCGCCGATGAGGACGGGATGCGCGCTGTCAGCGAGCCGCAACGGATCGGCGAGCACATTGTCGAGATCGTCAGCGACTCGGGCGAAGGCGCACAGAAGTGCGGCCAGATCCTCGGGCTCGTCAGCGGCAAGATGGGCAACGGCGTATGGACCGTAGAGATCATCCCGGCCGAAATCCAGCCGCCGGCCCGTGAGCGCCAGGGGGCAAGCGGCATCCGCGTTCGCCTGGGCTCCAAGTACATCACCAACATGGGTAACGAGGCCGACCTCGTCGTCGCCTTCAACGAGCAGGTGCTGTATTCGCGCATCGCCAACGGCGCCTACAAGAAAGGCACGGTCGTACTCCTCGAGAACATGTGGGCGGAAGACCCGGATGAGAAAATCCGCGAGCAGTACCGGAATGCCCTGCAGGACTTCTCTGCGCAGGGCCTCGTCGTCCACGAACTGCCGATC
>Ga0316576_10001758_pt1 | contig 11962 bp, 8 predicted proteins | sample S0NA_FD_203075 | JGI IMG/M metagenome (GOLD analysis project Ga0316576, IMG submission 203075) | Rhizosphere microbial communities from salt marsh grasses in Alabama, United States - S0-2_050615r3r5 | ecosystem: Host-associated > Plants > Roots > Rhizosphere | place: USA: Alabama | collected... | reverse complement strand
CGGATCTGTCAAACGGGAGATCTCGACTCCGTGCTCAACGAGGAGGTCCACGAGGTGAGCCCGCTCGCTCAGGTCGTGCTGCGCGGCTGGAATCACATAGTAGAAGGGCGCCTCGTTCCGCCCCAGGGCGACTTCCTTTCGGCACAGGTCGTTGCGCGATCTGAGAATGTCGGCGCGAAGCCGAGCTGCCGTGTCGAGGACGCCTCGCCATGAGGCGAGCTCGTACTCGACGATGTCACCGAGGCGCCACCACCCGCCGGGCCACGGCGCCGGCATGTTGACGCTCTTCTTGTACTCCGAAAGACCCTTACCATGGACCGCACGCTCATTCCTCTCGATGAACACCGGAGTCGCGATGCGACAGCTCGCCGCCTCTGTGAGGAGGCTGATCACCCCTTTCCAGTGGGAGGTCGTGGTCGCTCCGGGCCAGTAGTCGTCGAAGACCCAGTGGCTCGCGACGCCGGTCAGACCGTCATCACCGAGGGCACGGGCCATGGCCGAGCCGAACACATCCGACCAGATCCAAAGCTCGGCGTCGATGTTCTCTGAAATGGGGTCGTGGTAGCGCGGCACGAAGTACCGGGGCCCAGTCCTGCCCATCTGGTGTTTGTCGAGCACGATCTGCGGGTACCACTCCGTGGAGTACAGACGACTCACCGCCCGGCTCTCGGCTTGGGTCAGGGCGAGGAAGTCGCGGTTGTTGTCATGCCCAACAAAGTGGTGATAGAGCCCGGGCATCGATCCGCCCTCGTATGGCGTGCCGACGCTCGAGCGGTAATGGTGGACGACCATGTCCATGCCATCAGGGTTGAGGCAGGCCACGACCATGAGGACCACCTCGTCGAGCCAGCCCAGGGTCTGCGGGTCGTCGTCGGTGGCGAGCTTGTACGCAAGCAGCGGCAGCGTCTGGGCCGGCGCCACCTCGGTGGAGTGCATGGACAGGGTGGCCAGAACGAAGCTCCGGCCCCGATCGATCAATGCGGCACGTTCGTCGTCGGGGATCGCCGGATCGAGGGCGAGGCGGCGGTTGACCGCCTTGAGCTCATCGAGGCGGGCAAGGTTGTCGGGCGACGAGATCAGCACCAACTTCATGGGGCGGTCGAGGGTGGTCCGACCGATCTCCGTCACCATCACTCGCGGTGAAGCGTCCGCCACCGCATCCAGGTAGGCGCCCAGCTCCTCGTAGTCGAGGAGCTTGCGGTCGACGCCCGGCTCGAAACCGAAGAACGAGGTCGGGGCCGGAATCGGCGCTGCATCGACCGTAGCTGCCAGGCCGACGGACACCAGTACGGCAAGCACGGACAAAGGACGGTAACAATGACGCATCCCGAACACCTCCCTTGACACGCCAATTGTAGCCCCCGCGTATCCGCGGCCCTCGTCGATCTCATGGGGAAACGGCTGTCGACCGACATAGCCCGGAGTCTTCATGAGGTTTCGTCGCAAGGCCGGCGAGGCACTGATGCATCGTCGGCCGTAGCAGACACCTCATGAATATTCCGGTTAGGAGCTGCCCGTTTCTCCGCCGATCGTCGACAGCCCGGCCGCCGTCTGCAGGAGCTCGAGCTCGCGCCGGTAGGCCTCGGCCAGGAGGCGGGCCAGTCGGGTGTTCTCGGGATCATGCGCGAGCTCGTCGGAGATGGCGGCTATTTGGCCCTCGATGATCCGAAGGCTGTCGGCGATCGCGGACCGACTCGCGTCCGGCAGGTTGCCGCTGCGAGTCTCGAGGGCATCAAGCAGCTCCGTCCGAGCAGCCTCGAACTCCTCCTCGGACGAGCCCATTGCGACCAGGGCTGCGCGGGCGGCGAAGCCGATCCTCGAACGTAGCGGGGCCGGAGATCGCCCCTGTTCGGCTCCACGCTCCCCAAGCAGGAACGCCGCGAGCAGGGCCCCGATCACCAGCATCGCCGCCACCGACACGAGTGGAATCCACCACTCACGGGCGTCTCGTTCCGGCAGATCCGATCGGGTCTCGGACGTCATGATCCTCCAGTATCTCAGATGCCGCCGCGCCGAGCTTCGTTGTTTTGACCCAGACAACGGAACGACGCTGTTCGACCCAGAGTTTCCGGATAGGAACGGGCCAGTACTCTCTGAACGGCCACAGGAGCTGCCTCAGCTCGCCTTTACCTCGGCTTCCTCCTGTTGGAGACGGGCTGCGGCGGCCCGTCCACTGTCCAGGAGCAGTGCAATCGAACGCGTGGTTTCATTGGCTTCGAGAATGATCTTGACGATCATGGTCAGCGGCACCGACAACAGCATGCCCAGAGTGCCCAGGACCCAACCCCAGAATGCCAGCGACAGGAAGATCACGAGCGCGGAAAGACCGAGGGTCCGTCCCATGACGTTGGGCTCGACGATGTTGCCGAACACGGTGTTGACGACGAGGTAGCCTGCTGCGACCGCAAGCGCCGGACCGAGACCGAGTTGAACGAGTGCGAAAAGCACCGCCGGGACTGCAGCGACCAGTGAACCGATCGTCGGAATGAAGTTGAGCAGAAAGGCAAGCAGGCCCCACACCAGGGCGAAATCGAGACCGATGATCGCAGTCCAGATCGCGACCAGGCATCCGGTCGTCAAGCTGATCACCGTCTTCACCGCCAGGTACCGTTGGATCTGCCGGGCTGCCTCGTCCATGCGATGCACCGCATCGGAGTCGCTGCCAAAGGCGACCCTGAGCTTGACCGGCAACCAGACCCCCTCGAGCAGCATGAACACGACGATGAGCATGATCATGAAGATGTTGGAGAGAATCGCAGCCAGGGCCTTGAGACCACCGCCGATCCAACTCATGAACGAGCCTGGACTGATGACCTCCTCGAGCTCGCCCGGAGCGGTTTCGAAGTCGAATCGTTCGAGGAGCTCTGACAGGGAGCCGACGAGGCCATCGATCCTTTCCTGGAACTGCGGAATGGCGGCGAGGAAGCGGTTCACCGATCCCCCGAGCAGCACGCCCACCGCCGACAACACCGCCAGCATGACCAGCACCACGACCAGTACCGCCACCGCGACCGGAACACCGCGTCGGCGCAGCCAGCTCACCCCCGGCGCCGCGATGATCGCGAGAAACAGAGCGAGCATGAACGGGACGACCAGTGCCTGAGCGGCCCTGAGACCGGCAATGACAACCACTGCCGCCGCCAGTCCGACCAGGGTCATCGGGAGCCGCGAACGGGACCAGGCAGCCTGGCTCATGGGCGCATCCTCTCACACCCCCGCGCGATCGCGACCCGGAGCTACCAGGTCTTGGGAGGCACCTCAGTGCCGTAGACGTACTTGTCGAACCACGGCCGGTAGTCCTTCTTCGTCAGCGCGTTGACGAACTGGATGAGATCCTCCGTGACCACCTTCATGCCCGGTTTCTTGGCCGCCTGGACCGTCAGAAAGTACAGGAGCTTCTTGAAGGCCGCATCGCCCATGTCCTGGCGAAGGGCATGCAGCACGTAAGGACCCTTGCCGTACAGCAGCTGGGTGTAGCACTGGCGATGCCGGGAATCGCCGTGAAGGGCCGTCGCCCCGTAAATGCTCGCGAACTCGCTGCACTCCTTGACATCCGTTTCCCACTCCCCGAGCTGCACCTTGGCCTTGGCCTTCTCCTTGGCGCCTTCCGACATGAACAGGTACGACAGGTACTCGGCGAAGGACTCTGAGAGCCAGTTGTCATAGGGGGTCCCCCAGCTGACGAGGTTTCCGAACCATTGGTGTGCGATCTCATGAGCGTAGCGGCTGTTCTGGCCCTTCGAGGCGTAGCGCTTGATGATCGTGTTGAGGTCGCTGGAGTCGCCGCTGGTCGGGCTCAAGCCTTCCGAGGTGATCTCCACCAGGCCCGACGGCGCCTGCCAGAAGAAGTGACGGTAGTACGGAATCTCAATGACCTCGAGCTCGCCATAGGGGAACGGTTCCATGCCGTTGGAGTAGAAGTCGAGAATCGCGAGCCCGTTTCGAATCAGGTTCCGGGCGCCGCGCTCCTTCGCGCTGGCGTAGGAGTAGACCCGGATGTCATACCCCTCCTCCTGCTTCTCGTTGACCACGAACTTGCCGACAATGACGAAGGGAAAGGCGATCGGGAGTTCCTCGCGGGACTCGACGCAGTTCAGGTCATCCTCGGTCCAGCGTCGGATCGTCCTGCCGCACGAAACTGCCACGAAGGGGTCGCTGACCTTGACCACGGAGTGAAAGCTCGCGGCAGTGGCGTAGATTTCGAGCTTTGGCAGGTAGTCCATGTTGCCCAACACGAGGTAGTTGTCGCCGCTGAAGTTCTTCAGGAACCCACCGCTGGCGGTGACCGTCACCGTCGCCTCCTCGCCCGCGGCAAGTGGCGTGGGTAACAGCACGAGAAGCTGGTCGTACTTGTGCGAAAACTCGAGGTCGCCGCCGGAGGCGTCGACGACCTTCGTCACGGTGATCGGGAACTGCTCGTCGTCCCACGCCCTGTAGTCCTCTGAGCGGCCGTTCATGAGCGAGAAGCTCAGCAACCGGACGGGTTCCGCGCCGGCTCGGACCGTGGTCTTCGTCACCTCGGTGGCACTCTCGTTGTCGGACGAGACCAGGGAAAGGTCGATGTCGGTCTGCACCACTCGAGGGGTCGGCCGCGCCCTGAGATCGTGCCCGGCAGGCTGGTCGATGATGACATCCAGATACTGGAAGGAGCCGCCGCCTGGGTTGTCGGCTCGCTTGAGGCGGCCGTACATCTCCTGCCGTTCGTCGACGGGATCGAAAATGTAAACCGAGTCGTCGCTTCCCTTCCAGAGGATCACCACCGCCACCGGGTCCGAAACGGGATCCAGAACAAACGGAGCGAGCAGGTGGTCAATGCCCGTGTAGCGGGTCGCTTTCCACCGCTCCAGGGACTTTTCGACGACATCGGCGAGTCGCGAGCTGGTGACGTCCTCGCCGCTGAAAAGCGAGGCGGGGATCTGGTTCGTGAAGAACACCCCACCCTCGAACTCACGGTCCAGCTGACCGCCTTCGAGCGCACTCCCGGAGAGCTCATCTCGCACGGTCGTCCGGTTGGCCTCGAAGAAGGGACCTTGCTCAAGGGTCAAGGACATCTTTCCGTTGCCCTTGAAGGCGAAGCCGACCCTGGTCTCCGCCCCGAGAATCGCCTCGACCTCACCGTCAAGGCTGAAAACCGCGTTTCCGAACCGGACCTCGGTTCCGGTCACAGGCTCGGCGTTCCCCGCCATCGTCGGCGCGGCCAGCGATTCGAGGGTCGGGCCCAGGGTCGCGGCCTGCGACCCGACAGCGATCATGCACATCACCACGATCAAGCACCAAGCGCGCATCCTCTCCTCCACGTTGACGCCACGATTGCCAAAAAGCACCGTTTCTTGACCCAAACGGGCTGGCGTCGAGCGTACAAAGCCTCGGGCCACGGTGATCTCAGAACAAGGTGTAGATGAAGGGGGCAGCCGCCGAGCCTGAAAGCACGATCAGCAGGGCCACCAGCAGCAGAACGACGATAATGGGCGTCAGCCACCACTTCTTGTTGGTCAACAGGAAGTGAAGGAACTCCTTCAGGAGACCCTCTTGCGGGGCATCGGCCTCGCGTTCGAACTCGTTCTTCTCCTTGGATTCGTCGGTCATGTCGCTCCTCAGAACTGCCGAAAGTAGCGTTTCGTCCCGCGCTCGTCAGGGGGCCGCTCCACCCAAAACGTCGCCATCCCGGGCTCGGTCCGCCGCTTCATGGAATCATACCCCACCGCGCGCATGACGAACCCGATCGGCGTCAGCACGAGGTAGTAGACCAGCGCCAGAACCACGTGTGAGACCACGAATCCGACCGGCCAGGCGGCGTAAGACATCCCGACGAAGACGGCCCGCATGAAGGGCGGCGCGAGCCAGCCCACAATCGGCACGACCACCGCCAACACCCAGAGCACGACCGCCGTGGTCGGCGAGCCCGCCTTGAACCAGGCCAGAGCCCCGAACAGGGTTACGAAGCCGAGCCAGACGAAGCCGAACTGCTTGAGCTGCCTGGCGCTCGGGTGACGGTTGATGCGGACCAAGCTCACCGGGGCCCCCTCAATCGAGCTCGAAGCGAGCGAGGTAGCCCTCGCGGTCGATGCGGCTCACGGGCTGCTCGGACTTGAGCAGCAGGTGGTTGCCGAGCACGAGCACGTCCATGTCCGTACCCATGAAACAGTGGAAGGCGTGCTCGGGGGAACAGACAATGGGCTCGCCGCGGACGTTGAAGGACGTGTTGATCAGCACCGGGCAGCCTGTGCGCTCGAAGAACCTCGACATCAGTCGGTGCAGCCTCGGGTGGCGGACCGGGTCCACGGTCTGGACCCGCGCCGAGCAGTCGACATGCGTAATGGCGGGCACCTCGGAGCGCGCCAGCTTGAGCTTGGCGAGCCCACTGGCGCCGTGGTCGTCCACCGCAAGCCGCCTGGACTCGGCCACGGGCGAGACGATGAGCATGTACGGGCTGTCCTGTCCACCTGCGAGGTCGAACCAGTCCGCCGCGTGCTCGGCGAGAACGATCGGGGCAAAGGGACGGAACGACTCTCGGTACTTGATCTTGAGGTTCATCACCGACTGCATCGTGCGACTGCGAGCGTCGCCGATGATCGAACGGCAGCCCAGGGCGCGTGGTCCGAACTCCATTCGGCCCTGGAACAGCCCGACCACCTTCTCATCCTCGATGAGCTCGACGATGCGAGTGTCGAGCTCGTCGCCGTCGGGGATGTGGTGGGCCACCGCTCCGGTCCCCTCGAGGAAGGCGGCAATGGTGTCGTTGTCGAAGCTGGGTCCCAGCAGAGAGCCCAGCTGGCCGTCCGGTGATGCCGGCCGGCGCTCGTTGCCCAGGAGCTGGTGCCAGATGAAGAGAGCCACGCCGAGGGCGCCGCCGGCGTCTCCGGCAGCCGGCTGAATCCAGATTCGGTCGAAAGGGCCCTCACGCAGGATGCGACCGTTCCCGACACAGTTGAGCGCAACGCCACCGGCGAGACAAAGGTCAGTCAGCCCGGTCTGCCGATGAACGTGACGCGCCATGCGGAGCATGATCTCCTCGGTCACGACCTGGATCGAGGCCGCAAGGTCCATCTCGCGCTGTGTGAGCTCGGACTCGGGCCGTCGAGGCGGACCGCCGAACAGGCGGTCGAAGCGGGCCGAGGTCATGGTCAGGCCCTGGCAGTAGTTGAAGTAGTCGAGGTCGAGCCGGAACGAGCCGTCGTCTCTGAGTTCAAGGAGCTTGTCGAGGATGACATCAGCGTACACGGGCTCCCCGTAGGGTGCGAGGCCCATGAGCTTGTACTCACCGGAGTTGACCTTGAAACCGGTGAAGTACGTGAACGCGGAGTACAGCAGCCCGAGGGAGTGCGGAAACTGGAGCTCGTGGCTGAGCTCGACCCGGTTGCCACGACCGACGCCGAAGCTGGCGGTGGCCCACTCCCCCACCCCGTCGAGGGTCATGATCGCCGCTTCCTCGAAGGGGGACGGGAAGAAGGCCGAGGCGGCGTGGGACTCGTGGTGCTCGGTGAAGACGATCCGCCGGCGGTAGCCGCCCTCGAGCTCGCGCCGGATCTCCCGCGGCAGGTGGAGCTTCTGATTGAGCCACAGGGGCATGGCCTTCAGAAAAGACCGGAAACCGACCGGAGCGAAGGCGAGATAGGTCTCGAGCAGACGCTCAAACTTGAGGAAGGGCTTGTCATAAAAGCCCACGAAGTCCAGGTCCTCGGGCCGCAGCTCGGCTTCGTTAAGGCAGTAGGCGATCGCGTTGGACGGGAAGGCGTGATCGTGCTTGACCCTGGTGAATCGTTCCTCCTGGGCGGCGGCGACGATCTCACCGTCGACCACCAGGGTGGCGGCGGAGTCGTGGTAGTAAGCGGAGATCCCGAGGATCGCGGTCACGCCTTCAGGCCTCCGGCGTTCCCAGGTGCTCGAGCAGGAGCTCACGCTTCGCTGCCATGAGCTCGCCGTCGCGCGCTTCGAGAACGAGCCGCAGGTAGGGCTCGGTGTTGGACGGGCGGACGTTGAACCACCAGTCGTCGAACTGAACCGTGACTCCATCCAGGTAGTCGATGGTCCCGTCGGCGAAGGTCTCCGCCAAATGGCGGATCATGCCTTCCTTGTCCTCGACCTTGAAGTTGATCTCGCCCGTCGAGTAGTAACGCTTGAGGGGCGCGATCAGCTCGGACAGCGGTCTACCGGTCTCGCGCAGATGGTTGATGACCTCGATGAGAGTCCCGATCGAGGAGTCCGCGGTGTAGTTCCGACGATAGTAGAAATGGCCCGCAAGCTCGCCGCCGAACGGCGAGTTGTGCTGGCGCATGGTGGCCTTGATGAAGGAGTGGCCGACCCGTTCCCGAACTGGCTTTCCCCCCGCTTCCTCGATGGCCTCCTTGGTAGCCCAGGACGAACGCAGGTCGTAGACAATGACCGCCCCAGGTTCCTCTCGCAGGAATCGCGGCGCGAGCAGGCCGGTGATCATGTCGGCCGAGATCCCGTTGCCTCTCTCGTCGATGATGATCGCGCGATCGGCATCACCGTCGAAGGCGACTCCCAGATCGCAGCCGTGCTCGCGAACGGCTCGCTCGATGTCAACCAGGTTCTCGGCCTTGAGCGGGTTGGCCTCATGGTTCGGGAAGGTGCCGTCCAGCTCGAAGTAGAGCGGGACAACCTCGCAGTTGAGGTGCTCGAGCATCGGCCGGTAGAGGGTGCCCATGCCGTTGGCAGCATCAGCTGCGAGCTTGAGACGGGGCTCCGTCGATGTCAGCACGCCGAGCACGTGCTCGGTGTAAGCCGCGAACACGTCTCGAACCTCTTCGTCGGCCGTGGGCTCGAGATCCGTTCCGACGTCGGCAGAGGTGACCAGGGCTTCGAGCCGGTCGATCCCGGTCTCGTACGACACCGGGATCGCGTCCCGCCGCGACATCTTGAAGCCGTTGTACACCGACGGGTTGTGGCTCGCCGTCACCTGAATACCGCCCGACGCGCCGAGGTACCCGGTGGCGAAGTAGTTCTGGGGTGTATCGGCGATGCCGATGTCGATGACGGCGACACCGCGGGCGCGCAAGCCGTCCTTGAGCGCCTGAGCCAGCGGCACCGAATGCGACCGCATGTCCCGCGAAACGACAACCACCGGTCCACGGGCTAAATCGTCATCGTCGAGAAGGTCCTTGAAGTAGTACCCGACGAAAAACGCGACCGTCTCGTTTACCTGGTCGGGGTAGGTACCCCGGACGTCATACGCTTTGAAGATACCCGCCATGATCTCGTGCTCCCGAGCTTCACTCGCGAGGGCCAAGACTACCACTATCCGACTCCGCCGCAACGAAGGCCTGATTTCGCAGAAACCGCTCCACATCCCACGGGGGTGCGCCACCGCCGAGCCACTGATGAAACCAGTCGAGGTGGACCAGGTAGTAGAAGGCCATCTCGTACCATCCCGGCCAGTGACCGGCGTCCGGGAAAACAACCAGTCGTGACGGGACCTTCCGAAGCTGCAGGTCGGTGAAAAACTGAAGGCTTTGGGTGTAAGGGACCCGGAAGTCCTTCGCGCCGGTGACCACCAGCGTCGGGGTCGAGAAGCCGTCCGTGAACTCGGAAGGCGACCACTTTCGATAGATCTCCTCGTCCCATGGTTGACCGCACAGGTCGCGAGCCGGAAACCACAGCTCTTCAGTGGACGAGTAGAACGAGCGCAGGTCGTACACTCCCATCATCGACGCAATGGCCTGGAAGCGATCGGTGTGGCCCGCCAGCCACATCATCATGTAGCCGCCCCACGACCAGCCCATGGCCCCCATCCTCCCCTCGTCCACCCACGGCAACGCTGCCAGGGCGTCCGTGACCCGCATAATGTCGTCGACGACTCGACCGCCGTAATCGCACGAGATGGCGTCGACCACGTCCTGTCCAAAGCCCGCCGAACCGGTCGGGTTGGGAAACGCAACCACGTAGCCCTTGCCCGGGTAGACCTGCCAGTCACCGCGGTAGCGATCCTTCCATGGTGACTGCGGACCCCCGTGAACGTTGAGAATGAGCGGGTACCTCCGGGTCGGTTCGAAGCCGTGGGGCTTGACGATGAAGACTTGGATCGGCCTGCCGTCGGCATCGTCCACCCACATCACCTCCGCGGGCCGGATGTCGACCTCCGCCTCGAGCTCGCTGTTGAAGCTCGTCAGCTGCGTCGCCGCTCCGCCGGCTGACGGCACCGACCGGAGCTCGGGTGGATGCCCGACCGTGGATCGCACGTAGACGATCCGATCGCCGTCCACCGTGAGCTCCCACCCGACCACAGCACCGTCGGCGTGGATCTTGGTCACGGTCGAATCGGTCGGATCAAGGCGAAAAAAGGGAGTGACGCCCGCAACCTGGGCACGGAAGAACAGAGCATCGGAGTCCGGCGCCCAGCGCAGCTCTTCGACCCAGTTGTCGAAGCTCGAGCGGTCGGTGACGTACCTGATCCTCCGCTCCCTGCGGTCGAAAAGAGCGACACGGTACAGGTCCGACTCGGCGCCCGGCCGTGCCTGGCTTCGGTAGGCGATCCAGCGCCCATCAGGCGAGTAGACCGGACCGCCGTCCCAACCCGGGTTGTCGGCCGTGATCTCGACCGGGGCCGCAGTCACCGGGTCTCCGACCAGCGACACGAGCCACAGGTTGCTGTCGGTGGAGGTCGCTGGATCGGGATCGTGGTTCGACACGACACACAGCTCACGACCGTCGGGGGAGAACGCGTAGCCGGGCTCGCCGCCGACCGAGAAGGTCGGGCTGTCCCACCGGCCCGGAGTCAGGTCGCGTACCGCCTCACCGCTGGCTGCGTCGATGAGCAGGACGTGCCGAAATCGGCCCTCGCGCCAGCTGTCCCAATGTCGGTAGAGCAGCTCATCGGTGACGTAGGCACGAAGGGGTCCGGCGGCGACCGAGTCGCGGATCGTCGCGTTGCACTCGGCGTCGGCGCCGCACTCGGGGTAGAGCTCCGCGGTGACCGCGAGGAATCGGCCATCCGGCGACCACATCGGGTCGGAGACGCCACCGGGAAACGCCGTCAGCCTCCGAGCCTCACCACCGGCCATGGGTAACAGAAAAACCTGATCACCAGTGTTGTCCCGGTTCGACACGAATGCCAGAGTCGCTCCATCCGGCGACAGCGTCGGTTGGGTGTCGTGGTGATCGCCCCGGGTCAGCTGGCGGAGGTTTTCCCCGTCCAGGTCCACCGACCAGATCTCCGTCCGGCTGGCGCCTTTCGGCAGGTCGTACCGCGTGACGGGAACCACCACTCCGGACCCGTCCGGGTTCACCACCGGTCCGGCGACGAAAGCCGTCCGGTAGTAGTCAGCGATCTCGAAGGCGCGCTTGTCATCGGCCGCTGAAGGCAGCGCAACGGCAAGCAACGCGACAAGCGCGAGAAACGGCGACGGGCGTGGTTTCATCTCAGCCTCCAGCCCTGCCATGATAGCGCTGTGCTCCGAACGGCCACGACCCCGACTTACGACCCGAGCCGATCCCGATTCCGACAGCCGGATCGCTGTGAACGGGATCGGGAGCGGGATCGGGAACGAAAACACCGCCAACCTGACTCAAGAGGATAGGTCTGGTCCGGGTTAGAGAAGGACTTGAGAATTCGAGAACCGGGGCCCTTGTTGCCCAACGACAGAGAGGCAGGTCCCGAGGAGGCTCGATTCCAGCCATGTGCGGAAGGTACACGCTGACGGTCGATGCGGCGTTGCTGGCGGAGCTGTTCGCCCTCGAGCCGCTTACCGAGCTCGATCCCAGGTACAACATCGCCCCGACCCAAACGGTGCCGATCGTCCGGACGGACACGAACGGGCGCCGCGGGTGGGCACGGGCTCGCTGGGGCCTGATCCCACCCTGGGCCAAGGACGCGTCAATCGGAGCCCGTCTCATCAACGCTCGGATCGAGACCGCAGCCGACAAGCCATCGTTTCGCGTCGCCTTCCAGTACCGACGCTGCCTGATTCCCGCCGACGGTTTCTACGAATGGGCGGCGACGCCT
>Ga0316576_10001757_pt1 | contig 11962 bp, 10 predicted proteins | sample S0NA_FD_203075 | JGI IMG/M metagenome (GOLD analysis project Ga0316576, IMG submission 203075) | Rhizosphere microbial communities from salt marsh grasses in Alabama, United States - S0-2_050615r3r5 | ecosystem: Host-associated > Plants > Roots > Rhizosphere | place: USA: Alabama | collected... | reverse complement strand
CTACGAACTCAACGCCTTCACCAAGAACGCCGGCCTGCGGCCGAAAATCTATTCCGAACTGCACGCCAACATCCTGGATGCCTTCCATGGCGCCGGCGTCGAGATCACTTCGCCGCACTACCGGGCCATGCGGGACGGCAACACGCCCGCGATCGCGCAGGTGATGACGCCGGAGCCCGGCGAGGAAACGAAGCCGGACGACTGAACGCGGCGCTCAGAACTTGTACCGCAACGAGGAATTGATGCCGTAATCGGATTTCGAGGCGTTTTCCGACAACGGATCGCTGTCGTAGTTGGCGTACAGGCTCATTATCCAGAAGAAATCGTCGACGAACTCGAAGTCGAACTGCGTTTTGAAGTCGGCGCGGACGCGGCCCCAGTCGGTCAGGCTGGGAAAGACGGTCAGGGTGGTGCTGAAACGCCGTTCCGGATCCGAGTACTTGAAGTACTCGTAGCTGAACATACCCACGGCCTCGACGTTCGTTTCCGCCTCGCCGTCTTCGGGATACTCGCGGTTGACGTCGACACCGCCGGTTAACATCAGCCAGTTGCGGTTCGACCGGATCGGCACCCAGCCGTATCCGACACCCGCCAGCGTCCGCAGCTTGATGCCCAGTTCATCGTTCCTGTCGGCGTTCGCGAACCAGGCCGTGAAGCGCTTGTTCGGTCGAAAGCGCAGGTGCTGCCCACTGAGCGTCGCGCGGCTGGTCGTCGAGCGGCCGTCGCGCTGGGTGGTCACCTCGCTGCTGAACCCGGCGCGGGTGATCGATTCCTGTCGCCGGTACTCGGCGTCGGCCCCGATGCTGTACTTGCCGACGTTCGACGCCTTGTCCCAGCTGAACCCGACGCTGGCGCCGAGGTCGAGACGGTCCCAGAAACTCGACTCGACCGGGTACATCGAGACGACGTCGAGCACGTCCACGCCGACTGCGCCCTCGGTGGTGGCGACCTGCACCATCTCGGTGTTCTCGGATTTCTGGAGTGGCCCGTAAAACCGCTGACCGTTGGTCAGTTCGACCGCCTGACCGGTCGTACTGATGACCGCTTCGATGTCTTCCCACTCGATTGAAACCGTGCCCATCGAGTCGGTGCTGAATTCCAGCTTGCCGCGCTCGAGCCCCTTGACCTCGCCGGTGATCTTGTCGCCGTTCTTGAGCACGACGATATCGGTTTTCTCGGCCTGCGCGAGAGGGCTGAACAGCACGGCCAGCAGACAGGTTGTCATTACGGTGAAGAGTCGGTTCATGGCACGCCCGGGAATTCGAATCAGATCGAGAATATCGCAGCCTTTGATTCTATACTGTCGATCCATGCGCCGTCAGTTCCGCACAATGCCGTTCCTCGCCGCCCTGGCGCTGCTCGGCGCCGTGGCGCCACTTCTTGCCGCGGAGCCGGTCGAGGACGCCTTTACCCTCACCGGCACACTGGAAAATCCGGAGATCGACGAGGCCAGCGGCCTGCAGGCCGGCGCCAACGGGGTGTTCTACACGCACAACGACGGCAAACGCGACGTGTTCGTGATCGACGCGACCGGCCGCGATCTCGGCGCCTTCAAGCTGGACGGGGCGAAGAACCGCGACTGGGAGGACATGACGCGCGTGCCGTACGGCGACGGCCACCTGCTGGTCATCGCGGACAGCGGCGACAACGAGGCGCGCTACAACAAGATCCGGCTGTACTTTTTTCCGGAACCGGCCGCCGGCGATTACCAGCGTGACCACGAAACCCTGCACCGCACCAAGGTGACTTACCCGGACGGTCCGCGCGACGTCGAAGCCGTCGCCTGGGATGCGCAGGGCGGGCAGATCCTGCTGCTGAGCAAACGCGACCAGCCGCCGCGGCTCTACGGCGTCCCGCTCGACCGCGCGCTGGCCGAGGACGAGCTCGAGGCCGAATTTCTCGGCGAGCTCGCGGGCCTGCGCCCGCCGACCCGGGTCGATCTGCTGATGAGCAAGCGGGGCCGCTGGGTCTCACAGCCGACCGCGCTGGACATTTCGCCGGACGGGCGCACGGCGGCCGTGCTGACCTACCGCAGCCTGTATCTCTACACCCGGCGCGACGGGGAAAGCTGGGCGGAGGCCTTTCGCAAGCTGCCGCAGGAATACCTCGGGCCACCCGGCACCCACGACGAGGCGGTCTCGTTCAGCCTGGACGGCCGCGCGGTGTACGTGACGACCGAGCGCCGCCCGGCGCCGGTCTATCGGCTGGACCTGCCCTGATCCGGGCGTGATTCAGAGCGCGCCGTGCGTTTCCAGCAGGGCGCGAAAGGCGTCCTCGTCGATCACTTCGATGCCGAGCGACTCGGCCTTGCGCAACTTCGAACCGGCATCCTCGCCGGCCAGCACCACGTCGGTGTTCTTCGACACGCTGCCGGTCACCCGGGCGCCCAGGCTTTCGAGCAGGTTTTTCGCGCGGGCCCGCGGCATGCCGAGCGCGCCGGTCAGAACCCAGGTCTGCCCATCCAGCGGCTGATCGTCCCCGGCGGACTCCAGCGCCTGCCATTGCAGCCCCGCCGCCTCGAGTTGCGCCAGCACCTCGCGGTTGTGCGCCTCGCGGAAAAAGGCGTGAACGTGCGCGGCGACCACCGGGCCCACGTCCGGCACGTCGACCAGGGCTTCCTCGTCGGCCTGCACGATGGCGTCCAGGCTGCCGAAATGACGCGCCAGGGCCGTCGCCGTCACCTCGCCCACCTCGCGGATGCCGAGCGCGTACAGCAAGCGGTCGAGCGGCGGGCGCTTGCTGCGATCGAGTTCCTGCAGCAGGTTGTCCGCCGACTTTTCGCCCATCCGCTCCAACCCGACCAGCGTGTCGCGGTCGAGGGCATACAGGTCGGCGATCGACCGCACGAGGTCGTTTTCGACCAGTTGCAGCACCAGCTTTTCGCCCAGGCCCTCGATGTCCATCGCGCGGCGCGAGGCGAAATGCAGGATGCTGCGGATGCGTTGCGCCGGGCACACCAGGCCGCCGCTGCAGCGGAACACGGCCTCGCCTTCTTCGCGCTCGACGGCCGAACCGCAGACCGGGCACGCGGTCGGCATTTCGAACACTTCCGGGTCGCCTTCGCGCCGCTCCGGCACCACGCGCGCCACCTCGGGAATCACGTCGCCGGCCCGCCGCACCACCACCCAGTCGCCGACCCGTACGTCCTTGCGCCGGATCTCGTCCAGGTTGTGCAGGGTGGCGTTGGTCACGGTAACGCCGCCGACGAACACCGGATCCAGCCGCGCCACCGGCGTCAGGGCGCCGGTGCGGCCGACCTGGATGTCGATGCCCAGCAGACGGGTGATCTCCTCCTGGGCGGGAAATTTCCGGGCGATGGCCCAGCGCGGCGCGCGGCTGACGAAACCGAGCGTCTCCTGCGCCTCGCGCTGCTCCACCTTGAACACGACGCCGTCGATCTCGTACGGCAGGTCGGCGCGCTTTTCACCCATCGCCCGGTAATACGCCAGGCAACCGTCGGCGTCGCGTACGCGCCGGATCTCGGGGTTGACCGGCAGGCCCCATGCGCGCAACTGCTGCAGGGCCTCGTAATGGCTGTCCGGCAGGCCGTCCGCGTGCACCGCGCCGTAGGCGAAGAACGCGAGCGGCCGTTGCGCGGTCAATTTCGAATCGAGCTGGCGCAGGCTGCCGGCGGCGCCGTTGCGCGGGTTGACCAGTTCCTTGCGACCCTCGGCGCGGGCTTTCTCGTTGAAGGCCCGGAAACCGGCCAACGGCATGTAGACTTCGCCGCGCACCTCCAGCGTCGCCGGCCAGCCGCCCGCGCCGTCATCCGCTTTCAGGCGCAGGGGAATCGCGGCGATGGTGCGGGCGTTCGCGGTGACGTCCTCGCCGGTGGCGCCGTCGCCGCGGGTCGCCGCCTGGACCAGCCGGCCATCGTCGTAGCGCAACGCGATGGCGACGCCGTCCAGTTTGGGTTCGGCCACGTAGTCGGCGTGCGCGGTTTCCAGTCCCTTGAGCACGCGCTCGTGGAACTGCTGCACCTCCTCGTCCGAGAACGCGTTGGCCAGCGACAGCATCGGCGTGCGGTGGCGCACTTCCTCGAAGCCCTCGAGCGGCCGGCCGCCCACCCGCTGCGAGGGCGAATCGGCCGTGACGAGGTCCGGAAATTCGGTCTCCAGGCGCTGCAGTTCGCGCAGCAGGCGGTCGTACTCCGCGTCCGGAATGGTGGGCGCATCCAGCACGTAGTAGCGATAGTCGTGCGCCTCGATTTCGACGCGCAGGGCGTCGATCCGCCGGCTGGCCTGGTCGCGGTTCACGGCAGCCCCGTGCTTCAGTCGGCCTTGGCCTTGCTGCGATCGTAATCGCGCATCTCTTCGCGGTGCTGGGCCTCGCGCTGGCGCGTGAAGGGATTGCGGTCGCCGTCCAGCAGGTCGGCGTGCAGGATCTCCGCCATGCGCCTTCCGGCGGCCAGCATCGCGTCCCAGGCGTCCAGCGCCTGTTCCGGGCCCGGCAGGGTCATGAACAGCACCACGCCACCGGTCTCGAAGGTGTTCCATTCGTCGCGCTCGAAGTAACCCGGCTTGGCCGCGTTGGCCATGCTGAACACCGGTTTCTCGCTGCCTTCGGCCAGGCGGTGAAAGATGTCCATGTCGCCGAATTTCAGGCCGGTGCTGACGGTGGCCTGCAGCAACTCGGCGCCGGTTATGACGTGGTTGTCGCGAGCGAGCAGGAACAGGCTGATGATCTTGTCGGGCGGCGGCCCGAGCGGCGCGCGCGGCGCGCGCGGCTTTTCGGCCACCGGCGCGGGCCGCGCTTCGAAGCGCGCGCCGATCTCCAGCTCACCCTGCCCGCCGGGCGTCGCGGGCTGCGGTTCCGTCTCGCGCTCGCCCGCGCCGACGAGCGTCGGTTCGCGGCGCTCCGCCGTGCCGCGCGCCTTGCGCTGCTTTTCCTGCTGGCGCCGCGTCGCCTTCGGCTTGCGGTTGCGCTCCATCGTGCTGAACAGCCACACGGCCGCGATGATGGCGAGGCCGATGACGATCAGAATCCAGCGTAATGTCGAAGTCTCCATCGTTCTCCTGTCCCGTTCAGACCGCGGCCAGCGCCGCCGCCTCGTCGATATTCACCTGCACCAGGCGCGATACGCCGGGCTCGCGCATCGTGACGCCGCTCATCTGGTTCGCCATCTCCATCGTCACCTTGTTGTGCGTGACGAAAATGAACTGCACGTTCTCGGACATTTCCTTCACCATGGTCGAGAAGCGGACCACGTTGGCGTCGTCCAGCGGTGCGTCGACCTCGTCCAGCAGGCAGAACGGCGCCGGGTTCAGGCGGAAGATCGCGAACACGAAAGCGACCGCGGTCAGCGCTTTTTCACCGCCGGACAGCAGGTGCAGGCTGCTGATGCGCTTGCCTGGCGGCTGCGCCATGATGGCGACGCCGGTGGTCAGCAGGTCCTCTCCGGTCAGTTCGAGGTAGCCGTGGCCGCCGCCGAACAGGCGCGGAAACAGCTCCTGCACGCCCTTGTTGACGCGCTCGAAGGTTTCCTTGAAGCGGGTCCGCGTCTGGCGGTCGATCTTCGCGATCGCGTTTTCCAGCGTGGTCAGGGCCTCGTTCAGATCGTCGTTCTGGCTGTCGAGGTACTCCTTGCGCTTCGATTCTTCCTCGTACTCCTGGATCGCGGCCAGGTTCACGGGCTCGAGCCGCTGGATCTGCTCCTGCAGCGTCTCCAGGCGCGACTCCCAGTCGCCGGGTTCGACGTCGTCCGGCAACTCCGCCGCGAGCTGTTCGACGTCGTGGCCGCGGCCCTCAACCTCGCGCCGGATGGAGCGCGCGTTGAGCTCCAGTTCCTGCTGGCCGAGCCGGGCCTGCTCGAGTTCCTGCCGAATGCCGTCCGCCGCCTGCACCGCCCGCTGGCGGTCGCGGTCCTTTTCGCGGTACTCGTTCTCCAGCCCCTCGGCCTCGGCGCGGGCGCGGGCCAGCCGTTGCTCGGTGTCGACCCGGCGCGCCAGCAGCACGTCCATTTCCTCGCGGTGGAGTTCTTCGGGCTTATCAACCCTGGCCAGCTGTTCGCTGAGGTTCACGTAGCGGGTCTGCAACTGGCTGAGCTGGGTGTCCATGCGTTCGAGCGACTGGCGCAGCGAATCGAAGCTGGCGCGGCGCGATTCGGTGCGCAACTCGAGGTCGTGGCGCCGACCGCGCACCTCGGTCACGGCGCTGCGCGCGGCGTCGCGGCGCGCCATCAGGTCGCCGCGCCGGGATTCCAGCCGGTCGCGTTCGTCCTTCAGCTCGGCCATCAGACCCAGCATGCCCTCGAGCTTGCCGCGGGCGGTGCGCACCGAGGCCTCGTCACCGGCGACCTGCTCGCGCAACTGGGCCGCCTCGTCGCCGATCGAGCGCTTGCGCTCCGACAGCATGCCGACGCTCGCACGGCGGCTGTCCAGCCGGCCGTTCACCTCGTTCCGGCGCCGGTGCAGGCCGTTGACCCGCTCCTGTTGCTCCTGGCTCGCCGCCTCGAGTTCCTGTACGCGTTCGCGCCGGGTCCGGATCTGCCCGGACAGTTCCTGCTCCTCGGCGCCCAGGCGGGCGACGTCGGACTCCAGCCGGGTGATCATCTTCTCGCGCTCGAGCATGCTGTCCTGCCCGCCCGGTCCGCGCGCCACGCGCAGCCAGCCGGGGCCGATCCACTCGCCCGCGGCGGTGATCAGGGACGCGCCCGGCTGCAGTGCGCCGCGTCCGTCCCAGGCCGCCTCCCAGCTCGCGGCGACCGTCACGCCGTTCAGCCAGGCCAGCACGGCGTCGGGCGCGCGCACCTTTTCGGCCAGGCTGCCGGGCCGCGGCTCGACCGTACCGCGCCGTTCCTCGACCAGGTCCAGCGCGGCGAGCAGTTCGTTCACGGTACGACCGTGACCGCCGTCCGCCGGAACGACGACCGACTGCAGCCAGTGGCCGAGCACCACCTCGACCGCCGTCTCCCAGCCTTCGTCGACCTGCAGCACGCGGGCGAGGCGTGGCGCGTCGTCCAGGCCCTCGCGCGCCAGCCAGTCCTCGGCGCTGGCGTCCTCGAGCGCGGCCTGCTGCATCGCGCGCAGCGATTCCAGGCGCCCTTCCCGCGTGTGCAGATCCCGTTCGACGGCGCGTTGGCGCTCTTCGCGCTGCTCCAGTTCCGCGCGCAGATCGGCGAGCCGGGCGCGGGTTTCGTCCAGTTCGGCCTGGCCGGACCGTTCCTCGACCGCCAGCCGCTCGGATTCCGCGGCCAGTTCGTCCAGCTCCTGCTGCAAGGCCCGCGTGTCGATGCCCGACGCTTCGCCGTCCAGCGCCTCGATGCGGCGTGACGCCTGCAACAAGCGCTGATCCAGCACCTCGATATCAGCGCGCAACCGGTCCGCGTCGCGGTTGCGCTCGGTGCTGCTGCGGTGGTGCTGCTCGAATTCCTGCTGCCAGGCCGACACCTCTTCCTCGACCGCGGTCAGCGCCGCGGTGGCCGCGTCCTCTTCCGAGCGCGCCGCCTTCAATTGCGGCTCGACCTCGGCCAGCGCGCGGGTCAGTTCCTCCACCTGCGCCTTGTCCAGCACCATGTGCTTTTCCAGGTCGTTCAGGGCGGACTGGGTCTCGTCGAATTCCTGCTGCTGACGCTGCTGCAGCTCGCGTGCGTGCTGGATGGTCTGCTCCAGCCGCGCGATGTCGCCGCGCACGGCATAAAGCTCGCCCTGCACCGTATTCAGCGCTTCGCCGGCCCGGCCCTGCTGCTCGTGCAGCTTTTCCAGGTCGGCCTCGGCGGCGCGTTGCTTCGCGATCGCTTCCTGCAGCGCGGTTTCGCGCTGCGCGAGGCCCTGCTGGCCGGCCTCGACGTCCGCCATCAGGTGTTTCCACTGCAGCGTGGCCAGGCGCGAGGCGAGTTCGCGCCGCTCCTGCTTGAGCTTCTTGTAGCGCTCGGCGGCGTTGGCCTGGCGCTTCAGGCGCGACAGGTGTTTGCCGACCTCCTCGCGCAGGTCGGCCAGGCGCGACAGGTTGTCGCGCGTGTGCTGGATACGGCGCTCCGTCTCGCGCCGGCGCTCCTTGTACTTGGAGATGCCGGCGGCCTCTTCGAGGTGCCCGCGGATTTCCTCCGGCTTGGCCTCGACCACCTCCGAGATCATGCCCTGCTCGATGATCGAGTAGCTGCGCGAACCCAGGCCGGTGCCCAGGAACAGGTCCTTGACGTCCTTGCGCCGGCACCGGGTGCCGTTCAGGTAGTAGAGCGAAACGCCGTCGCGCGAGACCTGGCGCTTGACCGAGATCTCGTTGTAGCCGGCGAACTGGCCGGCGACACGGCCGGCCGAGTTGTCGAAAATCAGCTCGACGCTGGCGGTGCCGACCGGCTTGCGTGTCGAGGAACCGGAAAAGATCACGTCGGCCATCGATTCGCCGCGCAGCACCTTGGCCGAGCCTTCGCCCATGACCCAGCGCACCGCGTCGATGATGTTGGATTTGCCGCAGCCGTTGGGACCGACGATGCCGGTCAGGTTGCTCGGGGCCTTGAATACCGTCGGATCGACGAAGGATTTGAAACCGGCCAGCTTGATCGCGGAGAGCCTCATTCTATGAATCCCTGCACCGCGCGCCGCAGCATTGAAATCTGTTTCATGAAGTCGCTAAACTGCCTGATCTTCCAGGGCCACCCTGGACATGTTCAAACCGGTCCGCGGCCGGCTGCGCGCCGGCTCATCGGGCTAATCTACAGGGAATCGAACGGAGTTGCCATGAGCACCCTACCCAGCAAGGAACTCGAGCATTTTCCCAATCCCAAGCCAGCGCGGGATTATACCATTCGAATCGACTCGCCCGAGTTCACCTGCCTGTGTCCGAAGACCGGGCAACCGGACTTCGCGACCATCGAACTGGAGTACGTGCCGGACGAGCGTTGCGTCGAACTCAAGTCGTGGAAACTCTACCTGTGGAGTTACCGCGACGAGGGCGCGTTCCACGAGGCGGTGACCAACCGGATCCTGGACGACCTGGTGGCCGCGATCCAGCCGCGGTTCGCGAAACTCACCGCAGTGTTCAACGTGCGCGGCGGCGTCTACACCACCGTCGAGGTCGAGCATCGCAAGGACGAAGCCTAGCGGTCCAGTTCCTCCGGCGCCCAGGCGTCGATCGCCAGCGCGTGGATGTCCAGGCGCATCATTTCGTCGAGCGCGCGGTACACCATGCGGTGACGCTCCAGCAGGGACTTGCCCGAGAACGCCTCGGCGACGATCAGCACGCGGAAATGGCCGCGGCCGTCCTTCGCACCCTCGTGGCCCTCGTGCTTGTAGCTTTCGTCCTCGACACCGAGGGTTTCCGGCTCGAACGCCGACTGCAGGCGGGTGGTGATCTCGCCCTTGCGCAGGTTCGGGTTCACGCCGGAAACACCTGGATGAACGGCGACACTTCGACCGATTCGTACACCCCTGCCTCGACGTAGGGGTCCGCCTCGGCCCAGGCGCGGGCCGCCTCCAGCGACTCGAACTCGGCCACGATCAGCGAGCCTTCAAAACCGGCCGGGCCGGGCTGCGGCGAATCGATCGCCGGGCGCGGACCGGCCGTCAGCACGCGGCCCTCGGCCTGCAGCCTGACGACCCGTTCGAGGTGCCGGGGCCGTGCTTCGAGGCGCGCCTCGAGCGCGTTTTCACGATCTTTGGAATAGATGACGTACCACATGCCGGCAAGCTTACGCAGGCGCGCCCGCGAGGTAAAGCGGCAGCGACGGGCAGGAGCGGTTTCGCGCGACCCGCCGCTGCTTTAAAATGCGGCGGATGCACAGGGGACACAAACCATGACCGAGCGGATCGAGCTGCGCGCCGACGGGCCGAAGCCGCGCCTCGTAGCCCACATCGTGGCCGCGCTGGTGCGCGGCGGCCTGATCGCCTACCCGACCGATTCGGGTTACGCCCTGGGCTGGCGCTCGGAGAACCGCAAGGCGGCCGAGCGGGTGCTGCGCCTGCGCCAGATCGAGGGGGAGCACTTCTTCACCTACCTGTGCCGAACGATTTCCGACATCAGCCGCTTCGCCAAGGTCAGCAACTGGGCGCACCGCCTGATCCGGCAACTGGCGCCCGGCCCCTACACCTTCGTGCTGCCGGCCACCAGCCAGGTGCCGCGCAACCACAAGAACAAGCGCCCGGCGACGATCGGCATCCGTATCCCGGACCACCTCGTCGTGCAATCGATCCTCGAGGCGATCGACGAGCCGATCCTCTCCTCGTCGCTGATCCTGCCGGGCATGGACCACGACATCTACGACGCCGAGGACCTGTACGACGCCGTGCACCTGGACATCGACCTGTTCGTGGACGCGGGCTACTGCCCGATGGAACCCACCACCGTGCTGGACCTGACCGGCGCCGGGCCGGTCGTGCTGCGCCAGGGCAAGGGCGTGATAGACTTCTAGCCGCTTCATTGCGGCCAGCCGATTATGACCGTCCTCACCGATCAGCACGCCCCCGGCGACGAGCATCCCGTTCAACAGGAGGAACTGCCGTTCGCCATCGTCCAGGGCCAGCCGCTCACGCAGGTCCCGAAGGACCTCTACATTCCGCCGGACGCCCTGGAGGTGTTCCTGGAAGCGTTCGAGGGGCCGCTCGACCTGCTGCTGTACCTGATCCGGCGCCAGAACCTGGACATCCTGGATATCCCGATCGCCGAGATCACCAAGCAGTACATGGACTACATCGGCCTGCTGCACGAACTGCAGTTCGAGCTGGCCGCCGAGTACCTGGTGATGGCCGCCATCCTGGCCGAGATCAAGTCGCGCATGCTGCTGCCGCGGCCGAGCGGCGACGACGAGGACGAGGAAGACCCGCGCGCGGAACTGGTCCGCCGCCTGCAGGAGTACGAGCGCTTCAAGCAGGCCGCGGAGGACCTGGACGACCTGCCGCGCCAGGAGCGCGACTTCGCACTGGCGAACGCCTTCGTGCCGGACCGCAAGGTGGTGCAGATTCCGCCCGAGGTGGACCTGGGCGACATGCTGCGCGCCCTGCGCGACGTGCTCAGCCGGGCCGAGCTGTTCAGCAGCCACCAGGTCCAGCTGGAGCCGCTGTCGGTGCGTGAGCGCATGACGGCCATCATCGACCGGCTGCGGCGCAACCCCTACATGGAGTTCCAGGACTTTTTCACCGCCGAGGAAGGCCGCATGGGCGTGGTGGTCACCTTTCTTGCGCTGATGGAGCTGACCCGCGAACGCGTGGTCGACATCGTGCAGAACGAACCCCTGGGTCGGATCTACGTAAAGGCGCCCGACGCGGCGAACGAGGCCTTCGAATGACGAGGAAGCCCCATGGCACGAATCGGTGACACGGCGCGCACGTCCCTGAAGAGCATCCTGGAAGGCGTTCTGATGGCGTCCGACGAGCCGCTGACGCTGGCCGACCTGGCGGCCGTCTTCACCGACGAGGAGCGGCCGGCGACGACCGACATCCACGGCGCCCTGGAGAAACTGCAGGCGGACTACGCCGAACGCGGCATCGAGCTGAAGGAAGTCGCCAGCGGCTGGCGCATCCAGGTACGCGAGGACGTCAACCTGTGGGTGACTCGGCTGTGGGAAGAGCGACCCCAGCGCTACTCGCGGGCGCTGCTCGAAACGCTGGCGCTGATCGCCTACCGCCAGCCGATCACGCGCGGCGACATCGAGGAGGTCCGCGGCGTCTCGGTGCGCTCGAGCATCATCCGCACGCTGCAGGAGCGCGAATGGATCCGCGTGGTCGGCCACCGCGACGTGCCCGGCAAACCCGCGCTGTTTGGCACCACGCGGGCATTTCTCGACTATTTCAACCTGGCCAGCCTGGACGACCTGCCCTCGCTGGCCGAAATCCGCGACATGGCCGAGCTCGAACCGGAACTCGATTTCGACGCGCACGGCGCAGACGATGACGACGCCGACGAGGCTGCGGCGGCGAAAGACGCGGCGCCCGAATTCGCCGCGGACGACGACGACACGGACCAGGATCCGGACGACGCAGCACCGGATGACGGGACCACGGACGAAACGGCAGAACCGGAAGACGCG